>OBZZ01000244.1_pt1 | contig 44599 bp, 46 predicted proteins | sample 1501451 | NCBI WGS metagenome assembly OBZZ01 (sample SAMEA2580274, study PRJEB22360) | human gut metagenome | biome: human gut; feature: human-associated habitat; material: faeces | place: Denmark | collected 2008/2010
GACACATACAGGAACTGAGACGGGAGAATTTAGATTTGATCTGTCTATGGTAAAAGAAGATCTGCCGGCAAGCTATGAACTGGAAGAGGGAGAAGAAGGGTATCGGATGCTGCAGTATGGTGATACGACTTCTGTAACGTTCTACCTTACAAGATAGGAAATCTGCAGTATTATTTTGCAGAAGATAACAAACCCGGATGAAAAGGAAAAGATTTCCGATTCATCCGGGCTCTTTTTTCTATCAGCTTTTGCAACTGAGAATGTTTTATGGTATCCTATAGAATGTATGCAGGGATGAAAATCTCTTTGATCAGGAGGAACAGTTATGATTTTAAAACAGTTATTGGAACGTTTGGAATATGAAGTAGTACAGGGGAGTGACAAGATCGAAATTACAACATTGATTAATGACTCCCGTAAAGTAGAAGAAGGATCTGTGTTTGTATGCATCAGCGGCGCTGTCTCAGACGGACATCAGTATGTAGCTGATGTGGCAAAAAAAGGAGCAAAAGCCGTGATCGTGCAGCAGGATGTAGAGGCACCGGCGGGAATGACTGTGATCCGTGTGGAGGACACAAGGTACGCACTCGCACTTGCTTCTGCCGCTTATTTCGGCTATCCGGCAGAGAAGCTGCACATTATTGGAATTACAGGGACAAAAGGAAAGACGACCACGACCTATATGATCAAATCCATTCTGGAGGGAGTCGGACATAAAGTAGGGCTGATCGGAACCATTGAGGCCATTATCGGAGAGGAAGTGATCCCGGCAGCGAATACGACACCGGAATCTTATACCATTCATCAGTATTTTGCAAAAATGGTGGAAGCCGGCTGTGACAGCGTGGTCATGGAGGTGTCATCCCAGGGACTGATGCTGCACCGGACAGCAGGGATTCCGTTTGAAATCGGGATTTTCACAAATCTTGGAAAAGATCATATCGGACCGAATGAACACAAGGATTTTGAAGATTATAAAAGATGCAAAGGTTTACTGTTCCAGCAGTGCAGGGTTGGAATTGCCAATGCAGATGACAGGTATTTTAAGGATGTATTTAAAAATGCTACATGTAAAGTGGAGACATTTGGTTTCTGCAAAGAGGCGGATCTGCGGGCTGAAGATGTAAATCTGGTGTCCAGACCGGGATATCTCGGTGTGGCATATCATGTGGCAGGAGTCATGGATTTTGATGTGGAGATTGATGTACCGGGAACATTCAGTGTTTACAATTCACTGACAGCGATTGCAGTGTGCAGACACTTTGATGTGCCGAAAGAGTACATTCAGGCGGCTTTGAAAAAGGCGAAGGTTAAGGGCAGAATCGAGATGGTGAAAGTGTCTGATGAATTCACTCTGATGATCGACTATGCACACAATGCCATGAGTCTGGAGAGTCTTTTGACCACGTTAAAAGAATATCATCCAAAACGTCTGGTATGTCTGTTCGGATGCGGTGGAAACCGTTCCAGAGACCGACGCTTTGAGATGGGAGAAGTGTCCGGCCGTCTGGCAGATCTGACGATCATCACTTCCGATAATCCGAGATTTGAAGAGCCGCAGGCGATCATCGATGACATCAAAGTGGGAATCGAAAAGACGGACGGAGCGTATGTGGAAATCATAGACAGGAAAGAAGCCATCCGTTATGCGATCACACACGGGCAGACCGGGGATGTGATCGTGCTTGCAGGAAAAGGGCATGAAGATTACCAGGAGATCGAAGGTGTGAAGCATCCGATGGATGAGCGGGTTCTGATTGCGGAGATCTTAACAGAACTGGAAGAGGAACAGAAAAAATAAGCAGGGGAAATGGATTGTTTGCAGATATTATTGTAGATATAAAACATGAAAAACTGGATCGGATCTTTCAATATCGAATTCCGGAGTGGTTAAAAGAAGAGCTGAATGTGGGAATGGAGGTTGTGATTCCGTTTGGGAAAGGCAACCGGCAGACGAAAGGCTATGTGGTAGGAATTTCAGAGACTTGCGACTATGATCTTTCCAAAGTCAAGGAGATCGAAGATATTTCCAGAAACAGTGTAGAGATCGAGGCGAAGCTGATCGCGCTGGCGGCATGGATGAAAGAACATTATGGCGGAACGATGATCCAGGCACTCAAGACGGTATTGCCGATCAAGCAAAAAGAGAATGCCAAGATCAAAAAGTATGTCCGTCTGCTGCTTGGCAAAGAACGGGCAGAAGCGCAGCTGCATTATTATCAGCAGAAGAATCAGAAGGCGAGAGCAAGACTTCTGGAAGCACTTCTGGAGGATCCGGTCATTGAATACGAACTGATTACGAAAAAACTGAATATTACGCGCAGTGTCGTCAATGCATTGGAAGAACAGCAGGTGGCAGTTCTGGAATCAGAGCAGGTGTTTCGAAATCCGGTGAAAGAAAAAGAGCAGAGAGCAAAAACTCTTGTGTTTACGGCAGAGCAGGAGCATGCGATCGAGTGCTTCTGGCAGGAGTACAGCAGAGATGTGCGGGCAGCTTATTTGTTGTACGGTGTGACAGGCAGTGGAAAAACGGAAGTTTATATTGAGATGATCCGCCGGGTGGTCCGTGAGGGAAAACAGGCGATTGTCCTGATTCCTGAGATTGCACTGACGTATCAGACAGTGATGCGGTTTTACCGGTGCTTTGGAAATCGGGTATCCATCTTAAATTCCAGAATGTCTGCCGGAGAGCGTTATGATCAGTTGATGCGGGCAAAAGCGGGAGAGATCGACGTGATGATCGGCCCGCGGTCCGCCTTGTTTACACCATTTCCGGAGCTGGGGCTGATCGTTATTGATGAGGAACATGAAACAACTTATAAAAGTGAACAGATACCAAGATATCATGCCAGAGAGACTGCCATAGAGCGGGCAAATCTGGAACATGCCAGTGTAGTACTTGGCTCGGCAACCCCGTCTCTGGAAGCAATGTATCGCGCAAAAAACGGGGAGTACCGTCTGCTGGAATTGAAGAACCGTTCGGGAATGCAAAAAATGGCGAGCGTCTATGTAGCGGATCTCAGGCAGGAGTTAAAAGAAGGCAACCGTTCGATCTTAAGCCGGCATCTGCAGGAGTTGATGGAAGACCGGCTGGAAAAACAAGAACAGATCATGTTGTTTTTAAACAGGAGAGGGTATGCAGGGTTTCTTTCCTGCAGAGAGTGCGGCCATGTGGTAAAGTGTCCGCACTGCGATGTTTCGCTGTCGTATCACAGAAACGGAAAGATGGTCTGTCATTACTGCGGATATGAAGAACCAAGGACACCCGTCTGTCCGGAGTGCGGTTCCAGACATATCGGAGAATTTCGGGCAGGAACACAGCAGATCGAAGACATTGTAAAAGCACAGTTTCCGCAGGCAAGAGTTCTTCGTATGGACATGGACACAACAAGACAGAAAGACGGCCATGAAAAAATCTTGTCTGCATTTGCGAATGGAGAAGCAGATGTACTGGTCGGAACGCAGATGATCGTAAAAGGACACGATTTTCCGAATGTTACGTTAGTTGGTGTGCTGGCGGCAGATATGTCGTTGTATTCAGATGATTATCGTTCCGGGGAGCGCACCTTCCAGCTTTTGACACAGGCGGCAGGGCGAGCCGGACGGGGGCAGAAAGAAGGAGAAGCTGTGATCCAGACCTACACTCCCACGCATTACAGTATCGTAACCGCCGCAGCACAGGATTATGAGGCGTTTTATGAGGAGGAGATCCGGTATCGGCAGATCATGGGATATCCCCCGGTAGAAAATCTGCTTGCAGTTCTGGTAAGCTGTGAGGATGAGGTGCTGTTAGAGACAGGGTGTAAGTATTTAAAAGAGTTTTCGATCCGGATTGCTCCGAAAGAAACTGCGAAGATCATCGGACCTGCAAGTCCGGGAATCGGAAAGATTAATGATGTGTATCGCAAAGTAATCTACATAAAAGATGAAAATTATGATACACTTGTGAGGATAAAGAACGGATTGGAACAATATATTGAAGTAAATCCGGGATATCGCAAGATGCGGATTCAGTTTGATTTCAATCCGATGCATGTTTTTTAAAAGATAACAAAGAATAAATAGAAGGGAACAGTGAAATTATGGCAATCAGAGAAGTCAGGATCATGGGAGATGACATTTTGGAAAAACAGTGCAAACCGGTCACAAAGATGACGATGCGCACAAAAATTTTGATCGAGGATATGCTGGATACGATGTATGAAAAATATGGTGTGGGACTGGCAGCACCTCAGGTGGGAGTCTTGAAGCAGATCGTTGTGATCAATGTGGGAGAAGGCCCGATCGTGCTGATCAACCCGGAGATCATTGAGACATCCGGAGAGCAGACAGGCGAAGAGGGATGCTTAAGCCTGCCGGGCAAATGGGGGATCGTGACAAGACCAAACTATGTGAAGGTACGTGCACTCAATGAAGAAATGGAAGAAGTGGAACTGGAAGGCGAAGGTCTTCTTGCAAGAGCATTCTGTCATGAGATCGATCATCTTGCAGGACATATGTATGTAGAACGTGTGGAGGACGGACTGCATGATGTAGAACCACCGGAAGAGGAGGTAGAATAGATGCGTGTGATTTTTATGGGAACACCGGATTTTTCGGTGGGAACACTGGAAGCGCTGATTGAAGCCGGGCATGAGGTGTGTCTGGCAGTGACGCAGCCGGATAAGCCAAAAGGAAGAGGCAAGGAGATGCAGTTTCCGCCGGTGAAAGAGGCGGCACTTTCTCATGGAATCCCGGTATTTCAGCCGATCAAGGTAAGAGAAGCGGCCTGTGTGGAAGAACTGGCAGGATATAAGGCAGATGTGATCGTAGTGGTCGCTTTCGGACAGATTCTTCCGAAAGCAATTCTGGAACTGACACCATATGGATGTGTCAATGTACATGCGTCTCTGCTTCCGAAATATAGAGGAGCGGCACCGATCCAGTGGGCGATCATTGACGGAGAAGATGTGACAGGTGTGACCACCATGCAGATGGATGAAGGTTTGGATACCGGTGACATGCTGCTTAAGACCGAAGTGCCGATCACGGCAGAAGAGACGGGAGAGAGTCTTCATGACAAATTGTCAAAAGCCGGAGCAGCACTTTGCGTGGAGACATTAAAAGCACTGGAAGAAGGCACCATCGTTCCTCAAAAACAGGGAGAGACTCCTACACATTATGCAAGTATGTTGAACAAAAAAATGGGAAACATCGATTGGAATGCTTCCGCAGAAGCAATCGAGAGACTGATCCGGGGATTAAATTCCTGGCCGAGTGCGTATACACACTGGGAGAATAAAGTGGTGAAGATCTGGAGTGCAAAAGTCTCGAAAGAGCAGACGAAGGCACAGCCGGGGACGGTTACAGATGTGACAAAAGACAGTTTTTCTGTGCAGACAGGAAAGGGAACTTTAATCGTACAGGAATTGCAGATTCCGGGAAAGAAGAGAATGAAGACAGATGCATTTTTAAGAGGATATCATCTCGAAGAAGGAACGTTGTTTCATTCATAAATAAAAGGATTGGAGGAAGAGCATGTTTTTTTACTATGATCCTACTTATATATTAGTGATTATCGGAGCCGTAATATGTATGGCAGCTTCGGCGCATGTCAACAGTACCTATCGAAGATATGCACAGGTGCGGAGCCGGTCCGGTATGACAGGGAAGGATGCAGCAGAGCGAATCCTGCATGCAAACGGGATTTATGATGTAACAGTACATCATATTCCGGGCAATCTGACAGATCATTATAATCCGGCAAATAAGACGCTGGGGCTTTCTGATGCAACCTATAACTCAGCATCGGTGGCAGCCATCGGTGTGGCTGCGCATGAATGCGGGCATGCAATCCAGCATGCGAAAGGGTATGCGCCTCTTCAGATCAGAGGTGCTCTGGTACCTGTTGCGAATTTCGGTTCTATGGCAGCCTGGCCGCTGATCATTATCGGATTATTCATGAATGGAAATACAGCAAGTCTGCTGATCAATCTCGGAATTTTGCTGTTTTCGGCTGCAGTGCTGTTTCAGATCGTGACATTGCCGGTAGAATTTAATGCCTCCAGCCGTGCAATTCGTATTTTGGAAACATCCGGAATGTTATATCCGGAAGAATTAAGTCAGACAAAGGCAGTGCTGCGGGCGGCAGCGATGACGTATGTGGCAAGTGCCGCATCTATGATTCTGCAGCTGCTTCGTCTGTTGATCATAAGCGGAGGAAGAAGAGATGACTAAACAGGTGACAGAAAGAGAACTGGTGCTGGCGATCCTGATGGAGGTGACACAGCAGAATGTCTACAGCCATCTTGCATTGAATGCCGTCCTGGAAAAATATCAGTATCTGGAGAAAAAGGAACGCGCATTTATCACGAGAGTGACTGAAGGAACACTGGAGCACATGATCGAACTGGATTATATTTTGAATCAGTTTTCCAAAGTGAAGGTCAACAAGATGAAGCCGGTTATCCGCAATATTTTGAGAAGTGCTGTATATCAGCTGAAGTATATGGACAGCGTGCCGGATTCGGCAGTGTGCAACGAGGCAGTAAAGCTGGCAGTGAAAAAAGGATTCGGAACCCTACGTGGATTTGTAAACGGAGTGCTCCGCAATGTGGCGCGAGGTCTGGATCAGGTAGAGTATCCCGCAGAGGGGATCGAACGGCTGTCTGTTGTGTATTCCATGCCGGAGTGGATTTTAAAATTGTGGAAGAAGACTTATGATCTGGATGTGATCGAATCCATGCTGCAGGCCTTCCAGGAAGAGACACCGGTGACGATCCGGTGTAATCTGGCAAAGACAACGCCGGAAAATCTGAAAGAAAGCCTGCAAAAGGAAGGGGTTACGGTAACGCCGCATCCATATCTGTCCTATGCGTTCTGGATTCAGGACTATGATCATCTTTCAGAGCTGGAAAGCTTTCAAAAGGGAGAGTTTTATGTCCAGGATATCAGTTCCATGCTGGTGGGAGAACTCGCAGATCCAAAGAAAGGGGATCGGGTGATCGATGTCTGTGCGGCACCGGGCGGAAAAGCACTTCATGTTGCAGAAAAACTGCGGGGAACAGGAAGTGTAGAAGCCAGAGATCTAAGCCTGTATAAAGTAGGATTGATCACGGAAAATATCGAGAGAAGCGGTCTTACGAATATTCACGCAGTACAAAAAGATGCGACTGTCTGTGATGCGGATATAAAAGATGCGGCGGATCTTGTGATTGCAGATCTGCCCTGTTCCGGATTGGGGGTTCTTGCAAAAAAGACAGATTTAAAATATAAAGCAACCGAACAGGGCACCAAAGAGCTGGCAGGACTGCAGAGGGAGATTCTGAAAAATGCTGCGTCCTATGTCAGGCCGGGAGGAACGCTGATCTACAGCACCTGTACGATCAATCCGGCAGAAAATATAGAAAATGTACACTGGTTTTTAAAAGAATTTCCGGAATTTGTACTGGATCCGATCGCGGACAGACTGTGCAGCACTCTTCAGAATAGTGTGGAAGAAGCAGGATGTCTGCAGCTGCTTCCGGGAATTCATAAAAGTGACGGCTTTTTTATTGCCAGATTCGGAAAGAAATAAAAGGATAGAAAAAGGATGAAGAAAGATATTCGCGCATATACATATGAACAATTGGCCGCAGAGATGGAACAGATCGGGGAAAAGATATTTCGTGCAAAGCAGATTTATGAATGGCTGCATGTAAAGCTTGCTGACAGTTTTGAAGAGATGACGAATCTCTCCAAAACGCTCAGGGAAAAACTGGAGGCGGAATATGAGATCCTTCCGGTAAAAATGCTCGAACGTCAGATTTCGAAGATTGACGCAACGAATAAGTTTTTATTTCAGCTTTCTGACGGAAATGTGGTGGAAAGTGTGCTGATGCGCTACAAGCACGGAAATTCCGTCTGCATTTCTTCTCAGGTGGGCTGCCGGATGGGATGCAGATTCTGTGCTTCTACCATCGGTGGGCTGGAGAGAAATCTGTCGCCGTCTGAGATGCTGGGGCAGATTTATCAAATCCAGAAGATCACAGGAGAAAGAGTCTCCAATGTTGTTGTGATGGGAACTGGAGAGCCCATGGATAATTATGAGAATTTCCTGACATTTGTCCGTATGCTCACAGATGAACACGGACTGCATATCAGCCAGAGAAATCTCACGGTTTCCACCTGTGGGATCGTGCCGAAGATCCGCGAGCTTGCCATGGAGCATCTGCAGATCACACTGGCACTTTCTCTGCACGGCTCTACTCAGGAAAAGAGAAAGCAGCTCATGCCGGTGGCAAATAAATATGACTTGCAGGAAGTGCTTAAAACATGTGATTTTTATTTTCAGGAGACAGGAAGAAGGGTGACTTTTGAATACAGCCTTGTTCACGGAGTGAATGACACACAGGAAGATGCAGAGGAACTGATCGGAATCTTAAAATCCCGCAACTGCCATTTGAATCTGATTCCGGTCAATCCGATCAAAGAGCGTGATTTTCAGCAGCCTTCCCGCAAAAATGCGTTGAATTTCAAAAATAAACTTGAAAAAAGCGGAATAAATGTTACTATAAGAAGAGAAATGGGCGCAGATATTGACGGCGCCTGTGGTCAGCTCAGAAGACGCTATGTAAAAACAGAGAATGAGTAAAGGAGAGAGCGTATGAAGACATTTTCCATTACAGATGTTGGGATGGTAAGACAAGTGAATCAAGACTATGTCTATATGACAGACAATCCTCTGGGACCTCTTCCGAATCTGTTTGTTGTAGCAGACGGAATGGGCGGTCATCAGGCAGGTGATTATGCTTCTAAGTATACAGTGGAAGTTTTAAAACGCGAGCTGGAGAATACCAGTGAGCAGGACGTAGAGAGAGCGCTTGTTTCGGCGATCAAGACAGCTAACAGAGAGATTATCAAAAAAGCTTCCGAGGATCCTCATTTAAAGGGGATGGGGACTACGGTAGTATTGGCAACGATCGTCAACCAGATGATGTATTTTGCAAATGTGGGAGACAGCAGGCTGTATCTGATCAATCAGGGTATCGTACAGCTTACAAAAGACCATTCTCTGGTGGAAGAGATGGTACGCCTTGGCGGGATCAAGCCGGAGGAAGCAAAGCATCACCCGGATAAAAATATTATTACGAGAGCAATCGGTGCAAAAGACAGCGTAGAGGTTGATTTTTATGAGCACCGTCTGAAAAAGGGAGACATCATTCTGATGTGTACAGACGGACTCAGCAATATGGTGGAGGATGAAGAGCTGTTCCATATTGTACAGGGGGGCAGAGATATTGTGGAATCTGCACAGTCTCTGGTAGAAACGGCAAAAGAGAACGGTGGTATGGACAATATCGGGATCGTACTGGTAGAGCCGTTCGCAGATGAGGTGAGTATATGTTAAAAGAAGGTATCTTTTTAGGAAAGCGCTATGAGATCCTGGATCGTATCGGTTCCGGCGGTATGGCGGATGTGTATAAGGGCAAAGACCATAAGCTGAACCGGTATGTGGCGATCAAGGTGCTGAAGAGCGATTTTCGCTCAGATGAGACTTTTATCAAAAAGTTCTTAAGCGAAGCTCAGGCAGCAGCAGGTCTGATGCATCCGAACGTAGTCAACGTATATGATGTGGGGCAGGACCGCGGAGTTTATTATATGGTGATGGAGCTTGTGGAAGGCATCACATTAAAAGAATATATCGAGAAAAAAGGCAGACTCTCTGCAAAAGAGACGATCAGCATTTCCATTCAGATGGTGACGGGAATTCAGGCAGCCCACAACCAGCATATCATACATCGGGATATCAAACCGCAGAATATCATTATTTCAAAAGACGGAAAAGTAAAGGTTACAGATTTTGGAATTGCAAGAGCAACGACTTCGTCCAATACGATCAGCACCAGCGTGATGGGATCGGTTCATTACACATCGCCGGAGCAGGCAAGGGGCGGCGTGGTAGATGAAAAAAGTGATATTTATTCTGCCGGTATCAGTATGTATGAAATGGTGACAGGGCATGTTCCGTTTGATGGCGAGTCTACGGTCACTGTGGCGATCAAGCACTTGCAGGAGGAAATTATTTCTCCAATTGTGGAAGTGCCGGATACGCCAAAGAGCCTGGAGAAGATTATTTTAAAATGTACACAGAAGAGTCCTATGTATCGGTATCAGAACTGCGAAGAGCTTTTGCTTGATCTGAAACGGGCACTGGTAGATCCGCAGGGAGGATTTATTTCAAACGGACCAAAAGTGAACAATGTGGATGAGACTGTGGTCATGGATACGCAGGAGATCGCAAGAGTTCAGAATCGGGATTATGACGGTGAGGACTATGATGATCCGGACGAATCCTATGACGACGAGGAGTATGATGATGATTCATACGATCGAAGAAATCGTCGGGAAGATGGCAGAAAAGGCAAAAAAGAAGAAGTCGATCCACAGATGAAAAAGGTCACAAAGATTTTGATGATTGTTGTGGCAGTTATTGTTGCGATCGGAGTGATCTTTGGAATCAGTAAGGCAGTCGGCGGATTCATGCCTGACAAGGTAGTGACCGAAGAGAAGGAAAAGAAGGTTTCTGTACCGGATATTCGGGGAATGACGGAAGAAGAGGCTAGAAAAGCACTCACAAAGAAGAACATCGGATATCAGTCAGCAGGTCAGGTCGCTTCAGACAAATATGAAAAAGGCGAGATTGCGGAACAGGATCCAAAACCAGGAGAAAAAGTAAAAGAGAATTCGACGGTCACTGTGAAAATCAGCAGCGGACCGGCAGAAAAAACTGCCAAAGTACCAGATGTAACAGGAAAATCTGAGGCGGATGCACAGAAGCTGCTGGAAGACAAAGGATTTGTTGTGGCATCTGAGACAGATTACAGCGACAGTGTGCCGCAGGGATATGTGATTTCCACAAATCCGACAGCCGGAACAGAGTGGGCAGAGGGCAATACAGTGACAATGGTCGTCAGCATGGGCAAAGAGAAGATCAGTGTACCGGATGTATCCGGTGCGGATCCGGACAGTGCCCAGGCTACGCTGCAGGGAGTGGGACTGACACTTGGAAGTGAAAGCTCCAGCGAGTATAGTGATGAGTATGAGGAAGGCACCATTATCCGGACAGTGCCAGCAGCCGGTGAACAGGTGAAAAAAGGAACGACTGTCAATTATGTCCTGAGCAAAGGCAAGAAGACAGAGACTGTAGAAGTACCGACTCTCTCCGGTCTGACAAGAAGTCAGGCAGAAGCAAAGCTTTCCGGATTAGGTCTGACAGCGAATGTGACAGAATCTTATGATTCTACTGTTACAAAAGGATATGTAATCAGTCAGTCTGTGACACCTGGAAGTCAGATCGAAAAAGGGTCAACAGTTGATATTGTGGTCAGTCTCGGACCGGAAAATGTGACACCGGATCCGCCGACAGACGGAGATAACAATAATGGAAATGACAGCGGATCAAACGGTGGTTCATCGTCAGGAGCGAACCACTGACAGCAGAGGAAATTATGCAGGGAAAAATAATCAAGGGAATTGCCGGATTCTACTACGTAAACGTAGTAGAATCCGGTGTTTATGAGTGTAAGGCAAAAGGCGTGTTCCGAAAAGAGAAGATCAAGCCTTTAGTAGGGGACAATGTCCGAATAGAAATACTGGATGAAGAAAATAAGACAGGGAATATTGTGGAGATTTTTCCCAGAAAGAATGAGCTGATCCGTCCGGCAGTGGCAAACATCGATCAGGCACTGGTGGTGTTCGCAGTGACAAAGCCGGCTCCACATTTCAATCTTCTGGATCGGTTTCTGGTTATGATGGAGCGAAAAGAGATACCGGTAGTTTTGTGTTTTAATAAGAGAGACATTGCGACCAGTCCGGAAATTGCAGAATTAGAAGCAATCTATGAGAAATGTGGATATCCGATCGTATTTACCAGCGCACTGGAGCAGGAGAATATAGAAGAAATCCGTCGTCTTCTGCTGAAAAAGACAACGGCGATCGCAGGACCTTCCGGAGTCGGGAAATCGTCTCTGATCAATCTGCTTCAGAATCAGGTGCAGATGGAAACCGGAACGATCAGCAGAAAGATTGAACGTGGAAAGCATACCACAAGGCATTCTGAGCTGATCGCAGTAGATGCGGATTCCTACATTATGGATACGCCGGGATTCAGCTCACTTTATGTCAATGATTTTGAAAAAGAAGAATTGAAGTACTATTTTCGGGAATTTGCTTCTTATGAAGGGCAGTGCCGGTTTCAGGGATGCGATCACGTGCATGAACCGGGATGTGCGGTAAAAGAGGCACTGGAAGAAGGAAAAATCCATCCGGTCCGATATAAAAATTATCTGGAGATGTATACAGAATTGAAAGAAAAGAAGAGGTATTGATTTATGAGAAACAGAATTGCACCGTCGATTTTGTCGGCAGACTTTAAAAGACTTGGCGAGCAGTTAAAAGAGACAGAAGCAGCAGGAGCGGAGTATATCCATTTTGATGTGATGGATGGAATGTTTGTGCCGAGTATTTCATTCGGAATGCCGGTTCTTGCATCCATCAAAGGGCATACACAGCAGGTGATGGATGTGCATCTGATGGTTACAGAGCCGATTCGTTATGTGGAAGATTTTGCAAAAGCAGGAGCCGATATCCTGACGGTTCATGTAGAAGCATGTGAGAATCTGATGGAAACTGTGGATAAGATCCATGCATGCGGAATGAAGGCGGGAGTATCGATTAAACCGAATACACCGGTATCTGCACTGGAACCGGTACTGGATAAAACGGAGATGTTTTTGATCATGTCTGTAGAACCGGGATTTGGCGGACAGGCATTTATTCCGGAGTCGTTGGACAAGATCAAAGAATTAAGAAATCTGCTGAATGCAAGAGGGATCCAGGCAGACATTGAAGTGGATGGAGGAATTTACCACAGCAATGTCAAAGAAGTGCTGAATGCGGGAGCGAATGTGATCGTGGCAGGCTCTGCTGTGTTTAAAGGAAATGTGGCAGAGAATGTAAAAGGATTTATGGAGATTTTAAGCGCCAATGAATAGATGGACTGTGATCGTAAGCGGCGGGATGCTGGAAGAAGAATTTGCAAGATCTGTTCTGGAAAATCCGGAGATTGAGTTTATCATAGGAGTGGACAGAGGACTGGAGTTTCTTTACAGGCATGAAATCTGCCCGAATTATATTGTGGGAGATTTTGACAGCGTATCCGGTGAAATTTTGGGGTACTATGAGAAAGAAACAAAAGTGCCGATCCGCAAGTTCAATCCGGTCAAAGATGCCTCAGATACAGAAATCGCACTGCGTTTGTGTCTGGATCTGGGAAGAAAGAATATCCTGATCCTGGGGGCGACCGGAAATCGGATCGATCATATATGGGCGAATGTGCAGTGTTTAAAAATCGGACTGGATGCAGGAGCAGATGTGCGGATCGTGGACAGTCGTAATCGGATCCGGCTCTTGGACCGGGAGATCACACTTTCAAAGAAAGAGGCATACGGACCGTACTTTTCGGTGTTTCCACTGGGAAAGAGTGTGGAGAAATTTAATATTGAGGGCGCGAAGTATCCGCTGAAAAATCATAAATTAACGGCGTATGACAGTCTCTGTGTAAGCAATGCATTTGCGGAGGAGGCGGTCAGGATCACGTTTCCGGAGGGAATCGTGATCCTGATGGAGACGCGGGATTAGAGGAGGAAATAGAAAAAATGAAATTAGGTATCGTTATTCCGAGACCAATTTCATAAATGTCCATATAAGTTGTCAAAGGCCTTTAAATGCTGATAGCTAGAGCATTTAGCGGATTACCAACTCGGATAAAACTCTATATAAATTCATGTAAATTTTTGGAAAATGGCCCACTTCGTGGCCACTAACTTTTGATCGAAGTCCTAATATGGTAAGAAGAAGCGCTTGTATGAGTGCTTCTTTTTTGGGAAAATATTGTAAATATTTTAAGTGATTCTTTGCTGGAAAATTATGAAGTGGCTACAGCTATTAACGAAGTATAAACAATAGTTGCTATTTGTAAAATTCATTGATATGATATTTATGGAAATGATATAAATAACGGAAAAAGGTTGAGCTTTTACGATGAAAAAGAAACTTACAATAGATGAGCAAATTGAAGATCTCAAGAAAAAAGGAGTTACTTTTGAAATAATGTGTGAAGAGGATGCAAAAAAATTTCTTCGCTACAATAATTATTATTTCAAATTGAAATCATATGCAAAAAATTATCCTATTAATCCGAAAAATGGTAAATATGTAAATTTAGAATTTGCGTACTTAGTAGAAATGTCGAAGCTGGATATGTATCTCCGAAAAATAATTTTGGGTATGTGTTTAGACGTAGAGCATATACTAAAAACAAGGATGTTATATGATGTTAGTCGAAATGAAAAAGAAGATGGATATAATATTGTCAAAAAATATTTATGGGCATATCCTAATACAAAGATAGAAATACTACAGAAAGCAAATTCATATAATTTCACGTCTGATTTAGCAGAGAAACATTCGCTGGATGAGGAATATTCCGTTTGGAATTTGGTTGAATTATTACCATTTGGAAAATTTGTGGAGTTATATACCATGTATTATCAAGAGTATAAATCATCAAATTACAGTGATTATTTACAATCCAATAAATTTTTGAGAAATGCAGCAGCTCATAGCAATTGTTTGATGAGTTCAATTATGAAACCTAAGGGAGCAAAAAAATTTCGAAAGACCATCAAGTTGACAAATGCATTATCCCAGGCTCAAAAGGAAATTAGTTTACATGCTCGTAGTAAATATATGGCTTATCCTACATTTCATGATTTTGTGGCACTTCTATTTGTTTATAATGACCTTTTAAAGGAAGCTGCTAACCGTAATATGCGCGATAAAACAATGGATGAATTGTACCATTTTTTCTGTGAAAAAGATGGAAGAGTTTTGAAGTACAAAGAGTATTTTGAAAAAAATCAAGTTATTGCTGAAGCGTATAGATTCATTAGTGGAGTAATACAATATATTAAGAAGCAAAATAATAATCCAAAACATAAAAGGTACTTGAAAATTTAGTAGAAAACATATTGACTTTGTGAATGAAATTGGGTAATATATGCACATAGAACAAAAACTTTCGAGGTTTTTATCAGAAATGGTGCTTGCACCAAGTCTGGGTTTGAAAAAAGTCCGTTACAATATACAGAGGTGTTATGTATATTGTAATGGGCTTTTTGCATTATGTTCTAGAAAAATCAGGAGGTGTATATGGTAATAGGAATTATAGAAGATGATAAATTGTTAAGAAAAGCCTTAGATACATCATTGCAAAATCAAGGTTATACAACGATTCTTGCCGGCTCGAGAAAAGAAGCAATTAAAAATATAGATAGTTCTGTAGATTTGCTGATCGTAGATATTGGATTACCGGATGGAGACGGAATAAATCTATATCAAGAGCTCCAAAAAAACGAAAAAATTCCAGCTATTTTTTTGACTGCAAAAGATGACGAAAAAGATATGTTAAAAGCGTTTGATATAGGAGCAGATGATTATGTGGTGAAACCATTTTCAATAAAGGTATTGTTAAAACGTATTGAAGTTGTTTTAAAGAGAAAGTCAAATGAAAATACTTTTATGTGCGGACAGGTTATTTTGTATTCTGATAGAAAACAGGTTTTTGTTGGAGAGACGGAAATATTTTTGACAGTCAAAGAATATCAGTTTTTGGAATATTTTATTATGAATCAAAATCGAGTTCTTACAAAAGAGATGATAATGGAAAATATATGGGGGATTGATAGTGAATTTATTGATTCTAATACAATAAGCGTCATGATCAGCAGATTGAAAAAGAAATTAAATGATTCATCGAATGTTATCAGTAATGTATTTGGAATGGGATATAGAATGGGAGATTAGCATGGTTGTAGCAATTTTCACAGTACTTTTAGTAGGTTTCATACTCGGAGGAAGCACGGTATATTTAGTTGAAAATCATTTTAGAACAAAGGAAATGAACAAAATATATAAACTGACCGAATCTTTAATAAATGGCAATGACTTAAATGATTCTGATATAGGGAAGGAAACGCTTTATTCTAAAACAGCCAATCAGTTAATCCGTTTACAGAAAATGTTAGAAGGAAGAAGAAAAGAGGCCGAAAAAAGTCAATATGAGATACAAAAATTGATTTCTGAGATTGCGCATCAACTAAGGACACCGTTGGCGAATATAAAAAATTATACAGAATTGCTGCAAGAGTCATTGGATGAAACGCAAGAAGTAATGAATACAGAATACATTAAAGACTTGCAAACGAGTGAAGAACAATTATGTTTTTTAGTGGAGAGCTTTATAAAAACTGCTCGATTAGAGCAAGGAATCATACAAGTTCACATGCAAAAAGAAAATCTTGTCGAAACAATTCTAAATGCGTTGGGGCAAATACAAAAAAAGGCAGAAGATAAAGATATCTTTTTTCAAGTAGACTTGCCGGAGAAAATTATTTGCGAACATGATAAAAACTGGATGTGTGAGGCATTTTATAATGTGTTTGATAATGCAGTCAAATATAGCAAAAGCAACAGTACGATCGATATCACAATGAAACAAACGGAAATGTTTTATGAGGTCCAGATAAGAGATTATGGAATCGGGATAAAAGACGGAGAAGAAAATAATATTTTTCAAAGATTTTATCGAGATGAACAGGCAAGAGGTCAGGAAGGATGCGGAATTGGTTTGTATCTTTCCAGAGAGATTGTTCTATTACAAAAAGGGATTATGAAAGCAACACAAATGAAGCCCGGGTTGCTCATAGAAGTGAATCTTCCGGTATGGATATTTCATATGCAGTCTGTAAGAAGTTTGTAAGATGTACCATGTAAAATAGATTATGGCTGATTTAGAGGTAGCATCTGCGAAAGGAGTTTATAGAAAAAATGGATATGATCAAAGCCGTGAATCTAAAAAAATATTATACATCCGATACATATTGTTGATCAGCACATTATAATATGCCATTTTCAGAAAAATAAATAGTGCAGAAATAATACGGGGATCTTCCATCCCCGAACCCCTGGAATCCTTGTTATAACAGTAATAGAAAAAATTATTACCGTTATAACAAGGCTAAAAATGGGATGTTTTAATTTTCCGAATTCTGCAAATTATGGCATCAAATAAAATGCGTTGTAACAACATATGAAGTGCGTGCTTTAGATGGTGTGTCGTTGATTGTGGAAGATGGTGAATTTATAGCAGTTGTCGGTACATCCGGATGCGGAAAGACAACACTTATGAACATCTTAGGAGGTCTTGATACTCCGGATTTTGGAGGTGTCTGGATTAGAAATACAAGTTTAAAAGATCTTAACAAGGAAGAAAGAACGATATTCAGAAGAAGAAATATCGGATTTGTATTTCAGCAATATAATTTGATACCTTCTCTTAGTATACGTGAAAATATTGTCCTCCCAATGCGACTGGATGGCAAGGGAATCGATGTGGATTTTTTCAATGAAATTGTAGAAATACTAGGACTAAAAGATAAATTAGAACGTTTTCCATCAACACTGTCCGGCGGGCAGCAACAGCGAGTTTCTATAGCGCGGGCATTATTAACGAAACCGGCAATTGTCCTGGCGGATGTAAACTGAACCCCATGTGCTTACTGTACATAGCGTGTACACAGTAGGATTACATGACAATATAGGTACATGATACACAAGTAATGAGAAAAAATGTGTATGGAGTAGGAAGAAAGTATTGATATCTGGTATGAGGAAAGACATCTTTGTAGCAGGTTTTTTTATTGTCTATAATAGACAGGTATAAAGGTAATATTTTAGTGGTATGTCCGAATAGCTTTTTTACGATAAGTGGGTATACTAGTGTGGTAAAGAGAAGAGGTGCTGGTTATGGCATATTGTTATGATGGGAAAACTTATGAGACCATAAAAGAACTGGCAGAGGAATACGGAATTGACCGTCAGAGAATTTATTCTTTTCGTCGCCGGGGGTGGTCATTAGAAGATGCAATGCAGATGTGTATCAATGATGTACGAGGGAGAGGGAGGCTTTTTGAATACAATGGGAAGTTATATCGTTCGCCTAAAGTGTTGGCAGAAGAATATGGTTTGCCATGGAGTTCCTTGTCACATTACATACAAAGATGTAAAACGGTAGAAGAAGCGGTAGACCGTTGTCAAAAGACACAAGAAAAGAAAATTATGTTATGGGGCAAGAAATATCGGAGCAGATATGAAGTGGCAACAGCATTTGGAATTAGAGAGACTTCCATCTCAGCCGAAATTCATACAAGCAACAGAACATTAGAAGAAATCGTTCTTGAACTCTTGCAGAAAGAAGCGATATGTTTTGAAGGAAAACCTATAATACATTGGTAGACCTTTGTGCGGAGTATCAAGTGCAGCCCTGCAATGTTTTTGAACGCCTGAAATATGGGAAAACATTGGAGGAAGCGGTTTATCTTCCGATTAGAAATAATGGGAAAAGATATGAAATCGAGTATGGAGGGAAAGTATATCAGAACGCTGCTTTTTTATGCAGGGAATATAATATCTCCAAGCTGTTAGTATATGGACAGCAGCGTTATAAACCAGAGTATTCGTTTATCGAATGCTTCCGCTTAGTAAAGCAACTGAGGGATGAATGTGGATGGCCAAACACTGAAGTATTTGCTTTTATTCCAAGATGTAAGATCCAAGGGAAATTCTATAAAAGGATATCAGATTTTGCTTCGGCTGTCGGCATGACCAGGGGACAGATAGATACCTACAAATCCCGGCACCATCATAAAAATATCATTAAAGCATTACGGGAAATGCAAAAAGACCGTATTCCGGCATATAAGACGGACTATGGTCTTTTGCCATATAGTGAAGCCAGACAGAAAAAATATACATCTAAGCAATTGGAAAATCTAGAATATATTCCAGATGCATTGCCGCGATACCCTATGCTTCAGCCATTTGATTTTGGGCAAGACAGTATGGACATACTCCTTCGATATGAGGAATTATTGCAAAAGCAACCGCAGTGTAAACGGGAATGGAGAGAACTGTAGAAAAAATAAAAAAACTACAGCCTCATGTGAAGCTATGGCTTTTCTTTTCCCTCAATGAGATATTCGTAGGAAACATTAAAAATCTCAGTAAGCGCTTTTAATTCCACATCTGTGACGTAGCGCTTGTTAGTCTCAATTCTTGTGATCACATTTTTATTCATATCATATCCATTCAACTGAAGCTGGTAGGCTAAGAGCCGCTGTGACATATTATGCTGGCGGCGGAGTTCAATGAGCCTCTGGCTGATCAGGTTTTTCTCCCCAGTGGATGTTTTCGGTTTCGGCATATTTCTAATCCCTCCTGCAAATAGTGTTGGCAGGGATGTCTCACTTTTTGCACTTTTTCTATTGATTTTACATGGGATTAGGAATACAATCGGTTGTAAAAGTGAGACGAAAATACACCAAAACAAAATGAGAGAATCAATTTTGGAAAAGCGGAGAGGAAAAGCGGAGAGAATAAGAAAAAGTGATCGTACAAGAGAAATTTAAGAAGTGGCTGTTTTTCCGGTTTAGAAAAGTCCGGAAAAGAATGCATTGATATCGGTGTGGAAGATTTTAGCAAGGGCAACAAGCTCTGATACCTTGATATTCATGCGGTTGGTTTCCAGCTTGGCATAGGTACTTTTGGACATAGAAATCCCCATCAGGTTTAATTTTGCAATGACCTGATCTTGAGTAAGTTTATTCGCATAACGGATGGATTGTATATTTTTGCTGATATCCATATCTGGTCTGATTTTCTGCATCATAAAGTCCTCTCATTTCTGAAATGTTTCGCAATAAAGAAACTTTATATTGATTTTACTGGTTTCACTTTTTATAATGTTTCGTAATAAGGAATTATTTACAAGAAGGGTGATGGGTATGCACCAAAAGGATATGGAACGGTTTGCTTTCCTGTTTTTATGCGGGAAGCGTGACAGGGAAATCTTATTGGGAAAAGAAAAGATGACGTTTTCAGACTTGGACAGGCTGACGTATGTGACAGACTTTTTAGGGCTAAGCTTGTATAACCTGGAAATCTGGAATGAGTATGCGGGACAGTTTGGCGAACAGTTTCGGCAGTTGGAATTGTTATACGATGAGACTTGCAGCATCGTGTCCTGGGAGTCGACAGAAGCAGATGAGCATCTGCATGAGCGATGGATTCGGGAATTTTGCACCCAGGTATCGGATAAGGAAGTTCGGAAACAGCTGGAAGAAATTATAAAACAACAATATCAGGAACAAGGGATGGAAGATCCCACAGAGACAGACATCGTGTAGGTGCCTGTCTTTTTTTCGCAGAAACTTAGGAAAAAGATTTAGAAGGGAGGTGATAGGAAACGTGAGTATCAGTATCCATGAGTTACTGGCAGTAGCCAGGGAATCGGAAGGTGTGAAGGCAGTTCAGGGTGATGCCATACTGTGTGAGAAACGCTTTGCACCAGATACCCAATATATGGTGGAGTTTTTGCTGTTGGAACAAAAGGAGCAGTTTGGAAACAAAGGAGAGTATCAGCGTTATTTTTTGACCAAGGAAGCATACCAAGAACTGATTAACCTGCAGAATCAGGGAGTCCTGCGTTTTCAAAGGCAGGCGCTTGTTTTAGATGGAACACTGCATTATCTTCCAGCCCAGGCATTTATCCGGGATCGGGAGTAGTATGTTTAACAGGCTGGAAAAGAAGAAGTCTTTGCCGGAGCATGGCTCCGGGTCCGGTAACTTTTTCACCGGAAATTTCTATAAAAAGATCAAGAAGGGAGTGGTAAGCGATGATCATTGGAATTGATCATGGGTATTATGCGATTAAAACAAAGCAGGTGTGTTTTCCGACAGGACTGATGCGGTACACCTATGAACCTTATACCATGCAGAACGTTCTCCAATACGGAGGCGCTTATTATGTGTGTGACGGGGCGGCAGACTTTGGTAAAGGACAAGACTGCCAATGACAATTATTATCTTTTGACGCTGGCTGCACTGGCACAGGAGATTCGGAAGCGAAAGGGAGAGAGAAGTGCCAAGGTTGTTCTTGCAGCCGGACTTCCCCTTACCGGATTTGGAAGGGAAAAACAGAAATTTAAGGAATATCTGTTTCGGAAGGAACAGCCTGTCCGCTTTTTTTACGAAGGGGAACGCTATGAAATCCAGATTGAGGATGTGAAACTGTTCCCCCAGGGGTACTCGGCTCTGGCTCTTTATCCGGAATACTTAAAAAATGAACCCTCTGTTCTTCTTGTGGATATCGGAGGCTGGACGGTGGATCTGATGCGTCTTGATAATGCTGTTCCCAATGCAGCTACCTGCAGGAGTCTGGAACTGGGTGTCATTCGCTGTATGGATGAGATTCTGGAACAGATAAGGAGAAATACAGGGCTGTCGGTAACGGAGACACAGGTTGAGCGCATCTTACAGGGAAAGCCCTGCAGCATGCCTGCGGAAGTGGTGTCTTTGATTGAGAAACAGGGCAGGCTTTACATTGAAAAGATATTGTCTGCGATCACCGAGGCAGGCTTTGACCTGCGGGCAGTCCCTTCCATTTTCATGGGAGGCGGAACTGCTATTTTTCAGCACCGTGTAAGCAACCAGGACCGCCTGTGTCGCCCGATTTACCTCACAGACATCCATGCCAACGCAGCCGGATATGAACGGATTGTGGGGCAGATGAGGACGCTGTGAGCCGCCCGGTCTTTTCCTTTCGCCCAAACCTTAAGAACCCGGAGCATGAAAAAGCGTGGCGGCTTTTGATGGAAGTTCCGGCAGGACAGAGGAATCAGTATCTAGTGGATGTGATCTTAGAAAAAGAAGAGCGGGAAACCTTACGGAAATTGATTCAGGAGACTGTTCGGGAAGAACTGAAAAGTGGCGGTATGGAACGAATGCCAGCATGTGAAAAGGAAGAAATTCCCGGTCAGATGCTGGATTTTTTATTTCAGATGGAGCAGGAGTAAAGGGGGTGAGGCCTATGGACAAGGAAAGTATGGCATTGTTGGATTTGCTTGGGTTTTGCATGCATTTGACATGGATTCTTTAGTGGGTATTGTGAATAGTTTTCTTTCAAACTTTGGAGTATGTTGTGTATAACAAAACGAAAGGAGAAACGCAGATGGCAGAGATGAAGAACATATGCGGAAAGATCCCGGTGGAATTACATGAGAAGGTAAGAGCAGAGATCGAAGAGAAGGAAACGAGTACACAGATCTTCATCCGGCAGGTGATTGAAGAACACTTTAACAGACTGGAAGGCAAAGGAGAAGAGAGCATGGAAAAAAGAACATTAGCAGTACAGGTCACAGAGGAGTTATTCCAGAGAGTCAAATGGGTAGTCGCGAAGGAAGGCATCAAACAGAAAGATTTTATCATCCGCATCATCGAGAAAGCAGTGGAAGAGGTAGAAGCCAAATGGCAGGAGCTAGAGCGGCCGGAAGAAACCGCAGAAGCAGACAGAATGGAAGAGGTGGAAGAGTCTACAGAAGAGACTGATGAGGAAGAGATTACCGAAGAGATGGAAACTGCGGAGGAAGAACCTGACGATGAGAGCTCCGAAGAATCCACAGAACTGGACGAGGAAGAACCAGATCCAGAACTTCCCGAAGATGCAGATGAGGAAGAAGAACTGCCAGAATCCGAGGAAGAAACCGAAGAGATTGCATAATGCCAAACAAATAGAACCATAAAACTTGCAGGCGGTGTGGGAAAGAAACCATGCCGCCTGTTTTTTCTCAGCAAAGGAGGTTGATAGCCGCAACCATTCGATTTTTTGATTTATTCAGCGGGATCGGGGGATTCCGGGAAGGGTTAAGGCGTGCAGGCGGTTTTACCTGTGTGGGACACTGCGAGGTGGATGCTTATGCGGATAAGAACTACCGATTGCTGTTCGACACAGAAGGGGAGTGGTTTTGCAATGACGCAAGAACAATCGAAACAGACCGAATGCCAGACTTTGATCTTTTGTGTGCAGGATTTCCTTGCCAGGCATTCTCTATCGCCGGAAAGCGGGGAGGATTTGCAGATGCCAGAGGAACTCTGTTCTTCGAGATTGCCAGACTGGTTGCAGACAAGCGACCTGCGTATTTCATCCTTGAAAATGTTCCCGGACTGCTTTCGCATGACAAAGGCAGGACGTTTCACACCATCCTCAGTACGATATCTGAGCTGGGGTACGGTGTGGAATGGAAAGTGCTTAACAGCAAGGATTTTGGAGTCCCCCAATCCAGAAAGCGGGTGTATCTTGTCGGATATCTTGATCGAAGATGTGCCGGAAAAATATTACCTTTCCCAACAGCAAATGGAACGCCTCTTATACAAATCCGAACCGGCAGCCAGGGAAAAAGGGTATACAGCCCCCAAGGGTTAAGCTGCACCCTCGCTTCTCTGGCAGGCGGTATGGGTGGAAAGACAGGATTGTATGAGATGGGTGTACCCATCAAAGAAAATACCAAACAGGGTTATAAGATGGCGTATCCGGGAGACAGCATTGACTTGGGATATGCAGGGCTGAACACCCGGAGAGGGCGTGCGGGGCATCAGATCGCCCATACCCTGACCACAGGAATCCAGCAGGGAACGCTTCATTTTGTGGATCTGTCGCCGCCCCCTCTTGTCACAGAGCATTGCAGATGTCTGAATACCAGACAGTCCGGCATCCATAATCACAAAGGGGAATGTTCCGGTGTCCTAAAAGAGGAAGGCGCCAGGGCAGTGCTGACTCCGGGAAGGGAAGAAACCCGGCAGAATGGCCGGAGGATGAAGGAACTGGAAGAACAGATGTTCACCATTACTGCCACAGACCGCCATGGAGTTGCCTATCGGGGCAGAATCCGAAAACTGGTGCCAAGGGAATGTCTGAGACTGCAAGGCTTTTATGACTGGCAGATTGACCGTATCGAACAGGATACTTCGGACAGCCAGCTTTATAAACAGGCGGGAAATGGAGTGACCGTCAACGTGATCGAAGCTATCGGAACACTTCTTCGGCAGGCAGATGAGGAAATCCGGGCAGAGGATGAAAAGACAAAGAGGTAAGGCAGTATGGCAATTGGAATTCAGGATCAGTACTTCGGTACAGAAATTGAAATGACAGGCATTACCAGGCAGAGAGCTGCGGAGGTAGTTGCGGAGATGTTTGGAACAAGGGCAGTTTGTGATGGTGGGTATTATGGAGTCTGGTCTGTGACAGATCAGGAAGGAAAGAAGTGGAAGTTTATGTATGATGGCAGTATCTATACGGAACGCAGGGAGCGTGGACGCATGGTTCGTGCCGGAAGTGAATACAGCACCGAAATGGTCAGTCCGAAACTTTCCTATGGAGAAATGGGAAAGCTGCAGGAAGTGGTACGGTGTCTCAGGCATCATGGGGCGAAGGTAAATGCGTCCTGCGGGCAGCATGTTCATGTGGACGCTTCCAACCACACTCCAAGAAGTCTTAAAAATGCCATGACTATTATGTATTCCAAAGAGGATATCCTGTTTAAAGCATTGAAGGTACAGACATCAAGAGAACAGGAGTATTGCCAGAAAGTGCGTCCCATTGTGCTGGAAAAGATCCGCCGGATGCCAAACAGCACCATTTCCATGGAAAAGTTTAAACGGGTATGGTATGGAGGCAGGGATGGAAGTCAGAATCATTATGACAGCACCCGGTATTATGCCTTAAACCTGCATGCGGTGTTTTCCAAAGGAACCTTGGAGTGGCGGTGTTTTGAAAGCACTCTCCATGCAGGAAAAGTACGGGCAAATATCACGCTGGCTCTCGCCATTTCCGCTCAGGCCATCAATCAGAAATGTACCCAGATGCGGAAAACGGAGATCACAGAGAACCCGGCATTTACCTTCCGTACCTTTTTATTGCGGCTGGGACTCATTGGACCAGAATATAAAAATGTCCGGGAACATCTGCTTGCCAATCTGGAGGGTGACCGGGCGTGGAGATATGACCGCAGTACTTATGAATGTTTGAATCGAAATCATCATCGGACAGAGGATGTCCGCTAGGAGGTAGAGATGAAAGAAACGTATTATTTTGCCTATGGCAGTAACATGAACTTAGATCAGATGGCATACCGCTGTCCGGAAGCTTCTGTTGTGGAAAATGTCAAGCTGGACGGGTACCGCCTGACTTTCTGTGGCAGGGGAAGGGGAAGCGGTGTTGCGACCATTCTGCCGGAAGAGGGAAGCCAGGTAGAAGGGGTGCTTTGGAAGATCACACCGGAGTGTGAAAAAAGCCTGGACTTTTATGAAGGATATCCCCACTTATATGGGAAGGAAATGCTTTCAGTCCAGGGAAAGGATGGCGTAAAACGGGAAGTGATGGCATATACCATGAATGCACCCTATAAGGATCAGCCTGCCATTCCCTCAGACCTTTATTTTATGGGGATTGTGGAAGGCTGTCATGAAAATGGGATTTCCAGCCGCTCTGTGACCGATGCGTTAAAACGTACAAGACAGGAAGTGGGCAGACAAAAAACCAGTCAAAAGAAAACAGAAGTCAGCAGATAACAAAGCTGCAGGGGAAAGCCTCTGCGGTATTTTGAACGAAAAAAGGAGAATGCAATGAAGAGCAGAACTATCAAAACAAGAATAGCAGCCTTTGGGCTTGCCCTGCTCATGGGTCTTAGTCCGCTTGGGAACTTAGCGGATGTCCATGCGGCAGAAAGTGAAATTTCACAGAATGCTGTGACAGAAAAAGAAAGTAAGACAGAATCGGAGCATCCGGTGTCGGAAATTTCTGAGCAGACAGTGACTGCAGAGGATATCACCAAAGATGTTTCCGACAAGGAATTTATGGCAGAGACCTGCATAGAAGGGATTCAGTATGATCCAGAAAAAGAGGATGTGACTTTGGAACGTATTGAAGCAGAGGATGGCAGTGCGTATCATCCAGACCAGGCAGGGACTTATGTTGCAACCTACTGGGTTGTGCCAAAAGATGCACGTGACAGCTATTCAGTTACTCGTAAGATTATCCTGACGGATACGGAAGGACAGGCCCATGCAGAAGGAAACGGTGGGCAGAAACAGAAAGAGGATACGAAATCTGAAGAAGATTCGGAGACGCCTGCGCAGGAGATCCCGGATGTGGAAGTAACGGTATCCGGGGAAGATGCAGATGCACAGGCAGCAAGGGAACTGGAAGAAAAGATTGCGGATGGGGAAGTGATGATGCTTTCCGGTGCGGAAAACACTTTCCGAGCAAGGGAAACCGTACATCTGGAAAAAGGGGAGACCATCCACTATCCAAGTTATATTGGAAATTACTTAACCTGCTGGTTTACAGTCAATGGAAAGATCGCTTACTGTCTGGAATCCCATCGGGCTTCACCGCCCAGTGGTGACTATGTGGCACAGGTACTGGACAGCAATAAGAACTTGCAGAAGGTGCTGTACTATGGTTATGGCGGTGCCGGGGATATTACAGGTAGTTATCTGTCCGGGAAAAGTACAGAAGAGAAATATGTATATACCCACATCGCAGCCAGCTATGCCTATGCAGGTGAGGCGGGATTTACGGGATGTAAGTATGAAGATCTGGTAAACGCAGGCGTGATCGCCTACATTGACCACCTGTTTGCCATGGAAGAGCCGCCGAAGGGGGAAATCTCCCTTTCCAAGACTTCCGTAAAAGCAGTCCGAAATGGAAACGTACAGAAAACACCGGATATCACCTTGTCCGGGGATCACCGAAACTACATTTCAGTCAATGTACCAAAAGACATCACCATTTATAACAAGACAAAGGGAACTTCCGCAGAAAATGGTGCGCTGAAGATCTATGGCGGGGATACCTTTTATCTGACTGCCCCAATGCTTCATACTGGAAAATATTCCTCCGGAGAGCTGCATGGCTCTGTAGGGGAAACCTGGAGAACGCTGGTGTTATCCACAGGAAACAGCAATCAGGACATTGGAGTCTTTGAATCGGAGAAAGCCAATCCGGTAAGTTTTACTGTAGACTGGCTGGAGATGACAAGGATCGAGCTTTTAAAACAGGATGCGGATACCAGGAATCCTTTAGACGGTGCAGTGTATGGCATTTATACAGACAGCAAGTGTGAGCATCTTTTGATGGAAATGCCAGCCACCGGGGAAGAGGGAAAGGCAGTCAGTGATTATTTTGAATCTGCCATCAAGACCGTGTATGCGAAGGAAATCAAGGCTCCAGATCAATACGCACATAGTGATGTGAGCCATAAGGTGGATGTGGAAGCCGGAAAGACAGTCACTCTTACAGCAACCGATGAGAGAGTGAGAGGCGCTATCTATATCAAAAAGATTGACAAGGAGACACAAGCCTTCCTGCCTCAGGGAGACAGTTCCCTTGCAGGGGCGGTGTATGGTCTGTATGCCAGGGAGGACATTGTCCATCCGGATGGAAAGACCGGGGTTCTGTTCAAAAAAGGCAGCCTCATTGCGCAGGGCGTGATCAAGGAAGATGGCACGTTAGATTTTTCTGAACTGTATCTGGGGAAAATGTATGTAAAAGAGATAACTCCGCCGGAAGGCTATACAGTATGTTCGACAGAATATGACGTGAACCTTACCTATGAAGGCCAGGAAGTGGAAGAGGTAACCAGAGCTCTGACCGTACAGGAACAGGTGAAGAAGCAGGCGTTCCAGCTCATCAAGATCAGTGAAGATGGAGACCAGACAGAGACAGACCTTGTGGAAGGGGCTGGTTTTAAAGTGTATCTGGTCAGCAGCCTTTCCAAAGTAAAGAGTGGGGAATTACAGCCATCCAATGGGGAGCAGTTTACTGCGGAAGATTTCCGTGGGTATGATTTCAGCAAAGAAGAGGCGGCAGCAACCTACGTGGATGGCAAGGCTGTACCGGTACCGGAACTCATTACAGATAAAAAGGGATATGCCCTCAGTCCGGAACTTCCGTATGGCCTTTATGTGGTAAAAGAAAGTACGGTACCGGAGAATTTGAAAGCCATTGATCCGTTTTTAGTGAAGGTCGATGAGGACAGCAGAGAGCCGATGGTATGGAGAATCTTCGATGACCGTCCGTTTGAGTTTTTGTTAAAGATCGTGAAGAAGGATGCACAGACAGGAAATCTAGTCTTGAAGGCAGGCGCATCCTATAAAATCTTTGACATGGAAAAAGAGGAATATGTAGAGCAGACGGTATTCTATCCGAAGAAAGAAACCATCAGCGTTTTCAAGACCAATGAGGAAGGCTATCTGGTAACACCGGAAGAAATGAAATGTTCTACCTGCCGGATCGAAGAAGTGAAAGCACCGGAAGGGTTTGTAAGACAGGGGTATGAAATGTCCTTGTATGAAGGGGAAAAAATAATTTCTCCATTGGAAGTGACCGGAAAAGGTACTTACAAAGCGAATTCCAAAGAAGGAATCGTGATTACTGTTTCCTCTGATACTGTCCATCAGATCGATCCGGATACCGGAGCGGTCATCGTGGAAGTCGAGCAGTCAAACGATGAGCAGGTGGGAAGCCTGACACTGACCAAAACTGGAAAACAGCCAGTGAAAGTGAAGGGAGATTCCTTGCTTGCAAAAGCCAAGAGACTGGCAGGAAGGATCAAAGATGCAGTGACCGGAGAGGATACCGATACCGGGGTGTTCCATGACTTTGTATATGAAGAATCCGGTGTGGAAGGGGCGACCTTTGAACTGTATGCCAAGGACACCATTTATTCCCCGGACGGAGCAAAGGATGAGCAGGGCAATCCGGTCATCCGTTATGAAAAAGACGATCTGGTAACAACTCTGGTGACAGACACAGAAGGAAAGGCAGTGGTGAACAATCTTCCATTGGGTTCTTATTATATGAAAGAAACCATAGCAGGCGACCATTTCGTATTGAACCCGGAACAGAAAGAATTTACCCTGACCGCAGAGGATGATACCCAGGCAGTGGTTTATGAAGGGGTTGCCTATAAAAATGAAAGACAGAAGATCTCCATTTCTGTAGAAAAGAAGGATGCAGTCACGGAAGAGAAGCTGGAAGGCGTGATCTTTGGATTGTATGCAAAAGAAGATATCCTCTCCCAGCAGGGTGAGGTTCTTGTAGAAAAGGATACGCTGCTGGAGAAAAAAGCAACAGATGAGAACGGACAGCTTACTTTTGATAGCGATCTTTACCACGGAAAATATTATGTGAAAGAGGAAGTGAGAAAGCCGGGGTATCTGCCAAATGAGGAAATCTGGGAGATTGATGCCTCTTACACAGACCAGAACCTTGCAGAAATCAAGCTGACAAAAGAAGTGGAAAATCAGCCAACGAAAAGCCAGTTTACCAAAACCGATGCCACAACCGGGGAAGAACTGGAAGGAGCGAAGCTTCAGATCATCGACCGGGATGGCAGCATCGTGGAGGAGTGGATCAGCACGAAAGAACCGCACGTAGTCTATGGACTGCCGGAGGGAACGTATACGCTCCATGAAGAGCTGCCGCCTTATGCGGAAGGGTATGTGTCTGCGGAAGATATCAAGTTTGAAGTAAAGGAAGATGGCAGTGTGACCAAAGTGGAGATGAAAGATACTTATTCCAAAGTGGAAATCTCCAAGACGGATATTACCACAGGCGAGGAACTGGAAGGAGCCAAGCTTCAGATCTTAAATAAAGATGGTGAGATTCTGGAAGAGTGGGTAACGGACGGGAAACCTCATCTGGTAGAGAAACTTCTGGTAGGGGAAGAACTGACTCTGCGTGAAATTACAGCGCCGGAAGGTTATGAGATTGCAGAGGATGTGAAGTTTACACTGGAAGATACCATGGAGGTTCAGAAAGTGGAGATGAAGGATGCAAGAACACCTGAGACACCGGGTGTACCGCAGACAGGGGATAATCACTGGAAACCAGTCCTGTTGTTTGTTCTTCTGGGAGTGTCAGCAGCCGGACTCATGGCAGCCATGATTTATAAGAAGAGACATGGAAAAACAGAAAAAGTGGATGAAGCGAAAAAAGAAGACTAGGCTGTGGATTCTGCAGGCAGTATTGTGTGTCATTTGCATGATGAGTGCAGCCTTGCTTTATCAGGATTATGTGGCCATTCTCCGGCAGAACCGGGAACTGGTGGAGGAGTTAAAAACCTGCTTCCCGGAGGAATTTCCTCCGGGCGGGGGCTCTCCAACACAAAAAGAGGAACAGGCTGGAAGAGAACCGGAAGTGTCTGAGGTTGACCTTCGTTCTCTCCAGAGACAGTATCCGGATGTTCGGGGATGGCTTACAATCCCGGAGGCTGGGATTGATTATCTGGTACTGCAGAGCAATGCGGAAGATCCAGAGTATTATCTGCGGAGAGATTACCGGGGAAACTACGACATCAATGGAAGTTTGTTCCTCCAGGCAGACTGTATTCTGGGAGAATCGGGGAATCTGACCATCTACGGTCACAACATGAACAGCGGGGCAATGTTCGGGAATGGATCAGTACGCCTCCTATGAGTACTGGAAAGCTCATCCATGCGTGTTCTTTCAGACGCCGGAAGGCATGGAAGAGTACCGGATAGCGGCAGTATTGAAAGCCGATGTGTCCATGTTTGACTTCCAGCAGTCAGCTTTTCACAGTCCGCAGGATCTGGAGGCTTATGCAGCGCAAGCAAAAGCGCTGGCGCTGTTTGAAACAGGGGTAGATGGTGCAGGTTGTGAGAAAACCCTGACTCTGGTAACCTGCTCTTATGAGTGTAAGGAAGGCCGGAACATCCTTGTGGCAGTAAAAGCAGAACCTGAAAGGTGAAAAGTGTTCAAAGGTGTGTACTTTCTTCAGCTCTCTGGATGTATACTGGGGTGCTCTGAAAAATCTTCTGCAGGAAGTGTTCAAAAGTACCCCAAAAGTGCAGAATATGAGACGAACTACAGGTAGGAAGTGGCGCTCTGGCACAAAAAGTGTTCGAAGTTCAGGGATGTGCAACGGATCGTGGCGGCTTGTGTAGTCTTGTAGTGTTGGAAGAGTGTTCAACAGTGGGTGCTTTTCCAGCACTTTGGTGACTTTCTGGAACTGAAGTTGCCGGGGAGTGTTTGAAAGTACCAGAAAAGCGCAGAATGTGAGAAATGATTGCATGAAAAAGACAGTACTATAATACAAAAAAGTGTTCGAGGATGTAGGATGCACAACGAAATGTGGCGTGATGTAGTGTAAGAAAGTGTTCAAAGACTGGGACTTTTGCAGTTATCTGGATGTATCTGCCATCTATCTGGAATGCGTTTTTTAAGCGAAAATCTGAGAGTATAATGAAAATGTAAAATCGGATATAAAACTTAGAAAATGTGAGAAATAGTGCTTGAATTGTAATGACAAAAGCGTTACAATACAAGAAACAAGGAGGTGTGATCATGGAAAAAACAGCAACATTGAATTTAAGAGTAAACCCAACTGTCAAAGAGCGGGCAGAAAAAGTATTGTCTCAGTTAGGTGTTCCTATGTCAACAGCGATTGATATGTATTTGAATCAAATTTCTCTTACAGGTGGAATTCCATTTTCTGTTTCTTTACCAAAAGCACCAGCATCGATTCATGCAGATGCCATGACAACAGAAGAAATCCATCAGAAATTGGAAAAAGGTTACAATGATATAGCTGCAGGAAGAGTGCAAAATGCAGCAGAAGCGTTCGCAAAATTCAGGGAGAATCATTGATATGAAACACTATACGGTTAAGATTACAAATGAAGCATTGGCTGATATGGAGCAGTTATATAATCACATTGCTTATGTTCTTCAGGCACCGGAAAATGGAATGGATCAATACAACCGGATTGCAGACGCTATTTTGACATTGGATACTATGGCTGAGAGAATCCGTATTATGGAATCAGAGCCGGAACGAAGCAAAGAGATGAGAAGATTGTTGGTAGACAATTACTCTGTCTTTTTTGTAATCCAGGGAGATAAAGTGATTGTAACAGATGTATTATATAGTGCATCAGATATTGAAAGCCGATTAAAAGGTTAGATGATAAAATCAAAAGAAAATATGAAACATCAGGCAGGATATGTTTCCGTAAAAAGGAAGGTATCCTGCTTTTTTGCATGAAAGAGAGGGAATTCATATGAGAAAATTTTATACAGCAGAAGCAGTAACAGAAGGACATCCGGACAAAGTGTGTGACCAGATTGCAGATGCAATCCTAGATGTGTGTCTGAAACAGGATGAACAGTCCAGGGTAGCATGTGAGGTGCTTGCTACGAAAGGAACGATCATTGTAGCAGGGGAAATCACCAGTACTTATGAACCGGATGTGTTTGCAGTTGTGCGAAAAGTACTGTCTGATGTGGGCTATTCCAGTGAAGGGATTGCAATGGACACTTTTGTCCATCGACAGAGTCCCGATATCGCAGGGGCAGTCGATACTTCAAAAGAACGAAGGGAAGGAGTGTCTGACAATCAGATAGACTGGTTCCAAGGAGCAGGGGATCAGGGTGTGATGATCGGATATGCTTGTGATGAAACGAAGCAGCTCATGCCCATGCCCGTGGTGTTGGCCAATCGGATTGTCCGAGAATTATCTGCCTGCAGACAAAGCTCTTATATTCAGGGAATCTTACCGGATGGAAAAGCCCAGGTGACGGTAGAGTATGAAAACGGAAGACCTGTCCGACTGGACAGTGTGGTAGTGTCCTGTCAGCATACGGAAGAAAAAGATTTGAAAAAGCTGGAAGCGGAGATCCGAAAGAAAGTGTTGCTGCCGGCGCTTCGCCCCCTGCCACCGGATGAGGAAACCAAGATTTATATCAATCCATCAGGGCGTTTTGTCTGTGGAGGATTGGACGCTGATACGGGACTGACCGGAAGGAAGCTGATGGTAGACAGTTATGGAAGCATGGTTCCCCATGGCGGTGGAGCATTTTCCGGGAAGGATTGTTCAAAAGTAGATCGTTCGGCAGCTTATATGGCCAGATATATCGCCAAGAACATTGTCGCTGCGGGACTTGCCAGCAGATGTCAGGTGTCTTTGGCCTATGTTATTGGGGTTGCCCAGCCGGTGATGGTACAGGTGGATACGTTTGGTACGGGAAAAGTGTGTGCGGATGACTGTCTGGAACTGGCAATCCCGCTGGTGTTTGGGCTGACTCCGAAGCAGATCGTGGATAGCCTGCGCCTTACCCGTCCGATTTTCCGACAGACAGCAGCCTTTGGACATTTCGGGAGAAAAGAGTTTCCGTGGGAGCGCACCGATAAGGCAGAGGCTCTTCGCAATGCAGTGATCTGATGGCTTGGGTTACCGAAGAAGAATATCAGGCAGCCAAGCAGGTGAGAGCCTATGAGTACCTGCAGACGTATCAGCCGGGGAGATTGAAAAAAACACGGACAAGAAATGAATGGCAGCTTCAGGACCATGACAGTTTTAAAATTAACGAGATTACCAGTAAATGGCATTGGAAGTCCAGGGATATTGGCGGAATGTCTGCTCTGCGGTTTTTGATGCAGGTAGATGGCATGGGATATATGGAAGCCGTAAAAATCTTGTGTGAGCAGACGCCTGTGTATGTTCCCAGAGAAGAACCAGCACCCAGGAAGAAGCCCTTTTTCCTGCCCCTGCCCAATGACAGTTTTTACCGAGTGCGGAGATATTTGAACCAGAGGGGAATCCAGGATGATGTGTTGGATTACTGTGTGCAGCTCGGAATCCTGTATGAGAGCGCCCCCTACCATAACGCTGTTTTTGTTGGCATGGATGAACAGGGACATGCAAGGTATGCGTTCCTGCGGGGAATCTATGACAACCGGGGAAAGAGCTTCCGGATGGAACAGGAAGGCAGTGAAAAGCAATACAGCTTTTGTGTTCCTCCCCTTGGGAAAAGCTGCCGGGTGGCAGTATATGAAGCCTGTATTGACGCCCTGGCTCATATGACACTGGAAGGGAATGCGGATAAATACCGCCTGTCTTTGGGCGGTGTCGCTGCACCGAAGGAAGGAACCGAGCAGAACGTCAGAAAGATGAAAGTACCGGATGCATTGGAACATTTTTTGAAACAGCATCCGGAGGTGACGGAGATAGAGATCTGCACTGATCATGATTTTGCCGGACGATGGGCGTGTGAACAGCTAAAAGAGCATTATGAAAAAGAATATGCTGTTTTCTGCAACCTGCCCCCAATAGAGGGTGCTGATTATGGAGACATGGCAAAGCAGGCGTGGGAAAAACAGCAGAAACAGCGAAGAGAACGTGGGAGGTGAAGCGAATGGAAGATACCATAAAAATAGAATTGTTGACACCACTGACAGGGAATTTCACATCCAGAGAACTGGAAAGGCAGTGGGAAGAGGGGGAATACGAGTACGATATTTATGAGGGGATGCCGCTGGAAAGGGCAGACTTGTCACAATACGAATCGGAGATCAAAGAAGCAATCGAAAAATACAATGCCATTGGAAATGAGGAAGGAAAGCCCTGCAATTTAATGGATTATTTTCATGGCAGTGCAGCCATCAAAGAGAAGGTGATCAGTGCAGTCCCTTCTGTGAAACAAAAGGATGGTGTTTTGTATGGATGTACCACTTTGGAATTAACTACATTTTTAGAACAGTCGGAAGCAAAAGAACTGTATGAATATGTTACCGGGCAGTATAGCGACGAATGGGGAGAAGGGTTTGAACAGCAGGAAATCCAAGTCGGAGATGGAGAAATCGATGTTCATTTTTGGCAGAGCGATGACTATGAAATCCAGATCAGTGATTCCGATTACCAACAGAAGGAAACGGAAATGAGACGTCCGAAGATGCAGCTCGTGGGACAGGATGGAAATGTGTTTTCTATTCTGGCAAGGGCAAATAAACTGCTTCAGGCAAATGGGCAGGGACAAGAGGCAAAAGAAATGATTGCACGTGTCCAGAAATCAGAGAACTATTATCAGGCTCTTTATATCATCAGTGAATATGTAGAGACTGAACTGAGCGAAGATTTTCAGAAAGCCACCAAGCCGCCCAAGAAACGTGGGAAGGAAGAATGCCGATGAAGTTCGTTTTTGCCATATCATAAAAGATGTGGGAAGAAAAAATAGTAGAAACAGATTTAAAAGATAAGAAACAGCCTGAGGGCTGATAAGAAAGGATGATGCCTATGGAAAATACCCTGCAGTTAGGGAACTTATTGAAAGAAGGAACATACCCGGAGGAATATACCGGAGGGAAAAACTGGACAATTTTACATGGAGATACGCTGAAACTGGTGAAAGCATTTCAGCCGGGGATCTTTGATGCAGTGATTACCGATCCGCCTTATGCGTCCGGGGGAACGAAGCAGAATGAGCGAAACCGCACGACCAACCAGAAATACAGCAGCATGAAAGCAGAGAATGCCTTACCGGATTTTGATGGGGATAATAAGGATCAGCGTTCCTGGACCCACTGGATGGCAGAGTGGCTCTATGATGTGCGAAAAGCCTGCAAGATCGGGGCACCTATCTGTCTTTTTATTGACTGGAGACAGTATCCGTCCATTACCGATGCTCTTCAGTGGGCAGGCTGGATCTGGAGAGGTACAGCGGTTTGGGATAAGGGAAACTCCCGTCCTCAGAAAGGACGCTTTCGACAGCAGGCTGAATATATTGTGTGGGGCAGTAACGGACCGATGCCAATCAGCCGTCCGGTGTCCTGTCTTCCGGGCGTGTTTCGCTATGGGAATCCCCAGAATCGTATCCATGTGACAGAGAAACCGTTGCAGTTGATGAAAGATGTGATTCAGATTTGTGAGCCGGGTGGCAAAATCTTAGATCCCTTTGCCGGAGCCGGAACTACTGTCCTTGCAGCCGTGGAGGAAGGCTATGAGACAGTCGGGATTGAAGTGACGGATGCCTATTATAAGCTGGGCAGTGACCGGGTAAGATTTGCGCTGGAAGCCAAGGAAAAAGAAGATAGCGAGAAATAGCAAGGGTATCCATATGGATGTCCAACTTTATTTTCAAAGAAGAAAGGTGCATCCACATGGATGCAGGAAAGGGGGCTTATGGACAGAGTCTATGATGTGACCATCCGGGAAGTGCGTGAGTGAACAGTTGCGGTGAAAGCATCAAGCAAAGAAGCAGAAAAAGGAACAGGTACGATAAGGTGGAAGGAAGTATATACGGAGAGGCCTGAGGCCAGTTTATTATCAAGGATGTTGTACTTCCGGGCTATAATCTGGGTAAATCCAACACAGGATTTTTTTTATGGAAAACGGGAAAAGCAGTGTCATGGCTATAAAAAGGGAGCTTAAGCCATCCACGGAATATAAGCCGAAGAAAAAACAAAAGAGATGGGGTACTGAAAATAAGAAAAGAGAGGATGATGTTTATTGGAAAACAAACTGGAACTGAAAACTCTAATGAAGGAAGGGATGATTCCGGAAGAGCATATGAGAGGTGCGAACTGGGAAATCTTCCACGTGGATATATTAAAGCTGGTGAAATACTTTCAGCTCTGCGTGTTTGACGCGGTTATCACCGACCTGCCTTATGCCAGCAGCGGGACCAGGCAAAATAAAAGGAACCGCATTACAAACCAAAAATACAGCAGCATGGGGCATGTGAAAATCCTGCCTGGAGTGTTCCGATATGGAAATCCCCAGAACCGTATCCATGTGACCGAGAAACCGTTGCAGTTGATGAAAGATGTGATTCAGATCTGCGGGCCGGGTGGTAGAATCTTAAATCCCTTTGCCCGAGGCGGAACTACTGTCCTTGCAGCCGTAGAGGAAGACTATGAGGCAGTAGGGATTGAAGTGGCGGATGCTTATTATAAGTTAGGCATAGACCGTGTAAGGTTTGCGCTGGACGCATCGAAACAGGAAAAGGAGGATGCAAGAGATGGAGAATAGATTATCCTATAAGCAGTTTCAGGAAAGCCTGAAGGAGACAGTCAGCCTGGAACTGAACAAGCAGGGAACATACCATTGTGAGCTAACGCATACGCAAAAAAATAACGTGGTGTTGTCAGGTCTGTCCATCCGACAGGATGGAAAAGCGTCAGCCCCGATCATTTATCTGAATGATTTTTATCAATCTTACCTGAAAGGAATGCCTCTGAAGCAGATCAGAAGGCAATTGGTGGAATTTTATCAAAGCCAGGAAATCCCTGAATTCGACCATGCCGACTTTGCTGATTATGGAAGGATGAGAGATAAACTCCGGGTACGGCTGGTCAATAAAGAGAATAACCAGGCATACTATAAGCTGGGACCATACAGGCTCCATCCAATGGGGGCAGAAGTCTTATATGTGGAAGTGGAGAGAAATGAGTCAGGGAGCATGTGTACGCAGGTGACAAATGCCATGGCAGAATCGTGGAAGATGCCGAAAGAAGAATTATTTAAAAGAGCATTAGAAAATACACAGAACAGCCAGAAAGAAAAGTTTCAGTCCATGAATGAAGTAATGAGTGAAATGATGACGGGAAATGCGGAAGAGGATTTTGATTCGCCGATGTATGTGTTGAGTAACGAGGATAACCAATACGGAGCAACAGTGGCATTGTATCCGCATGTGCTTAAGCAGGTCAGCCAACAGATCGGAAGCGATTATTACATACTCCCTTCAAGCGTGCACGAACTACTCATTTTGAGAAAGAAGGACTGTGATATAACAGAGAAGGAACTGCGGAGTATGGTCAGGGAAATAAACCAGAGTATCGTATCGCCAGAGGAAATTTTAGGAAATGAGGTATTCGAGTACAGAGCAGATAGGAACAAGGTGAAAAAATGTGGAAAAGAAGGCAGAGAGAGGTGATCAGGGTATCCATATGGATGCCATGAAATCATGTTCAGGAGAATGAGAGCATCCACATGAATGCCCAAAGGAGGGATGTGTATTGGAACAGGCATTGGCTTATGTCTGCTGTCCGGCAGATGAGAGCCGGGCAAAAATGCAGAAATACGGCAGGAAGATTTATGAAATGGGTTATGTGCCAATCTGTCCGTGGTTTGGTTTTTCACCATTTTTAGATGAAAGTGAAGCAGAGGATCAGCAGGCTTTCAACCAGATGTCGCACTTAATCTTAAGGCGATGCAGGATGGTGGTGGTCTGTGGCCGGGAGGTATATGGAACGATGAATACGGAAATCAGCATGGCAGACAGGCTGCAGATCATCTGCACGACATTGGATGGGCTGATTAAAATAAAGGAGGCAAAATGCACCGGATAATATTTTATGAGAGTGGGCGGGTCTGCTTGACAAAATGAGGAGTCCTAGGAAGCGACTTGCTGGTGCGACTGGTTTTGCAAGCATAGCGTTTGGATATCCAAACGCACTTTGGGGAGAACCCCAATCCCCCGATCATTGAGAAAGGAGAGAAGTAAAATGTTTTTTGCAGGAATGGCTCTTGGGGCAATGACAGGCGCAGCCTTTGGTATTGGACTGATGTGCTGTGTGGTTGCTGGAAAGAGAGAAGATCAGCAGATGGAGCAGATGCGGATACGCAGACAAAAACAGGGAGAACCAAAACAGATCCAGTTCCGAGATATGGAAGGGACAAAGCGGTTCTCCCTTTTGGATGTGGAAAGTCTTTGCATGATGGCGGAGGACGGAACGAAAGAGATTGGGATCTGCCGCTTTGTGGATGAAAAGCAGGTAGATGTGAATGGGCAGGTCTGGGAAATCGGGGAATTCCTCTGGCAGATGGAGCGTAGAGGAATCCAGGTGTATCCCTTAGAGACAGCAGAAAAGAAGAAAAGGTAGGTGGTCGAATGAGAAAACGAAACCATGTGGTTCCGGTACGGTTGAATGCAAAAGAACTTCGGCATCTGGACGGACAGGTAGCAAAGAGTGGATTAAGCAGGGAAGAATTCTTACGTTCCCTGATCTTAGGCGCACAACTGCAGACGAAGCCCTGTGAGCATCATGCAGAACTTCTTCGAAAGATTGCGGGGCTTTGCAACAATGCGAACCAGCTGGCTCATGTCGCCAATGGAACAGGAATGGCAGGGGAAGCCAGCGTACAGGAAATGCTTCGGATTTCCAAAGAGACCTGGCGTCTGGTGAAAGAGGAATGGTAGATGGCATATACCAGCGTTCTCCCCGTCCACCGCCTGGACCGTTCCATTGAATATGTGAAAGACCGGGCAAAGACAACCAAGAGTGCCGGCTCCCTGGAAGAAGCCATCGATTATGCATTAAACCGGGAAAAGATGGAACAGACCATTTTTGAAGATGCCATTGGGTGTACCTGTGAAAATGCTTATGTGGACATGGTAAAGACAAAAGAGCGTTTCCATAAAAAAGAAGGGGTACAGGGATACCATCTGGTACAGAGTTTTGCAGAAGGGGAAGTATCTCCGGAACTGGCATATCTCATTGGACAGGAACTGGCAGAGCAGCTTTTGAAAGGGCAGTATGAGGTCGTGATCACTACTCACTTAAATACGAAGCATTACCATAATCATCTGGTGTGGAATTCAGTGAGTATGGTAGATGGGAGAAAATACCACAGCAATGCCAAAAGTTATTTTACCGAAGTGCGTCAGATTTCCGATCAATTATGCAGAAAATATGGTCTTTCGGTGATCCAGACGAATCAGGGAAAAGCCATGCACTATGCCCAGTGGAAAGCAGAGGCAGAAGGGAAGCCCACTTGGAGGACTGCTACTCGCATGGATATCCGGGAAGCCATTGGCGTGAGTTTTTCCAGGAGTCAGTTTGTAAGAGAAATGGAGAAACGAGGCTATGCGTGGAAATTAAATCGGAAGTACCCATCATTAAAGACACCGGGGATGGAGCGGTATATCCGTCTGCGTTCCTTGGGAAAAGGATATGGGGAGGCAGAAATCCGGGAGAAGATCCTGCGTCCAAAGATTCAGCAAGTGTATGGAAACACGCAGATGCAGTTTCCAAGACGGAAACTCACCGGACTTCAGAGACTTTACTATTCTTATTTGTATCAGATGGGGGTATTTCCGAAGAAGCCCAAGCGGATTCCTTATGCAGTGCGTTCCGATATTCGGAGGCTGGACCAAAGGATTTGCCAGATGGAGTTTTTGCAAAAAGAAGAGATTACCACCAGGGAAGAGCTGGCAGCATACCGGAAACCCTTGGAAGAACAGGTACTTTCTTTGATGAAAGAGCGCAGAGAATTATACCGGAAAAAACCGGGAGGTATGCGCATTCGGGAAATCAATGGGGAATTAAAAGAACTTCGTAAGAGAATCCGCTTAAGCCAGCAGATTGAAAAACAGTCCTTGGAAATGGAAGAGCGGTTAAGGCAGGCAAAAGAACAGGAGGAGGTACAGGAAGTGTCAGGGAAACAGCGAAGAGAGGCAGAACGGAATCGGTAAGGAGGTGAGCGCGTATGAACTATGGCGGTGATGCGGCGGATCAGATTGTCCGGTATTCCATGGAAGGCATGGAACATACCTTACGAATCAGCGGGAGCATTGCAAAAAATCTGGCGGTGCTGATTGTAGCGGTAGTGAAGGATCAGAAAAAGACCAGGGGAAAAACCAACCTGCTTCGGATGTTAAAGGAACAGCGGGCAATGAAGTTTTTCACCATTCCCCATGACAGGTTACGGGAGTTTGCCGGGGAAGCCAAATCCAGAGGACTGTTGTATGTGGTCATCCGGGATAAGAAAAATCCCAAGTCAGCAGAAATCATGGTGTTTGCCGATGATGCAGCGAAGGTGAACCGGGTGCTGGACAAGATGAATCTGGACTTTGTAAAATCCGAAACCGGGGAAGCGGTTGTGGAGCAAGCACAAGTCCGGGAAGCAGAGCGTGTGATCGATGCAGAGTTTACTGAGAAAACCGAGGCAAAAGAGGAACTTCCGGTGAAAACCGAAAAGGTGGTGCTGCCGGAAGGGACCATTGAATTTGAACTGGATGAAGAAGAGCATTTGTTTGATGTAGGGGAAGTTTCTCCTTCGGGGGAAAATTTTACCCAGGCGGAGAAGGCAGAGAATCTGTCCGAACCTTCCTCGCACAACAGCGCTTCTTTTTCCGGGCAGGAAACTAGCTGGAAAAGGGACAAGCCCTCTGTCCGGCAGGAACTAAAGAAGATTGAAGCCGAGCAGAAACAGCGCGGGCAGACACAGAAGAGTCGGAGAAAACCGAGAAACCAGCAGAGAAAAAAGAAAAAAGTGAAAGGCAGGTAAGGCGATATGGATTTAACGAGTATGATCCCAGGTGGAGCAGGGGAAGAACAGGCGGTAGAGCAGCGTCTGTCAAAAGAAGAGTATGCAGCCATGAAAAAACAGCAGAGGGAAGAAGTGTGGGCAGAGGTTGACGCCCAGGCGCAGGCAGTGTTCCAAAATGGAGAATCTTTAAAAGGATTCTTGGATTTTATGGCACAGTGCAACACCCAGAAAACGCCCAACCTTCTGCTGATTTACGGACAGAATCCACAGGCAACCGTGGTAAAGTCTTATGATTACTGGAAGGCAGAGAACCGTTCCCCAAAATCCGGGGTGCATGGATATACTTATATGGTCAGCACGGAATATGAAAAGGACGGGGAAAAGCGGACAGGCTATGCCATTGGCAAAGGGTTTGACATCAGCCAGATGAGTGGAAACCCGTTGGAGGAACGTCCACAGCGTTCCATGGAAGAGCTGATCCATGCAGTCTTAAAGGATCAGCCAGTGCGGATGCAGATCGCAGACAATCTGCCGGAAGGCATCCAGGCACAGTATATCCCAAAACAGCGTACCGTATATGTGCGCAATGGCATGGATGAGAATACAACGTTCCATGCAGTGAACCGGGAACTGGCGTGTGCAGCATTAGACCAGCATGATGGGAATTATGTTAGGAAGAAAGTCAATGCCCAGGCATACTGCGCCGCCTATGTGATTGGTAAGCGGTATGGAGCAGAGGTGTCCGGTTTCCAGTTTGGAAAAGTAGCAGAGATGCAGGCAAATGGGCAGAAAGATCCCCAGGAACTGCGTGGCTTTTTAAATGATGTGCGTCAGGCAGCCTATACCATCCGCAACCATATGGAACGGAACTTCGGGGAACAGGAGCAGACTTTTACGAAGGATGATTTTTCCTTTGAGGAACCGCCAAAGCAGGCACCGAAGAAGGAAAAAAAAGAGAAACAGCCGGAGCGGTAAGTTCTGAAAGAAGTTCCGCCTTTGGGATAGCTATTGTGGGGGTCTTGTGGTATGTTGGGTGTAACAAAGGAGGTGCCAAAGATGGCAGATTACTATCTGAAAACAGACAACATCATGAAAAACATGTTTACGGTGGCACTCAAAGATGAGTTAGCAGCCCAGAGTCAGATGGGAAAGGTTCGCCTTGCGACAGAGGCAATGCTGCAGAAAGTCCGTTCCTATGAACTTTCCGAGAAAAGGCTTCCCATTACAACAGGGGAACAGCGGGAACTTCGCAATGCCCTCAATCGGCTGCGGGACAAGTATCTGGCCATGGGCAGATACAGCGATGGCATTGACAGCGTGATCTTAAAGGTCATGAAACCAAACACCAGCAGGCGCTTCTTCTGGTAGCAGAAGGGAGGGATGTCTATGAGGATATATGATCAAAAACAAGTGGAACAATTACGAAAGCGGTATCCGAAAGGAACAAGGCTCTGCCTGGACTTTATGGACGAGCCGGGGATGCCGCGGGGATTACAAGGAACGGTGGAGTTTATTGATGATACCGGGCAGATTCACATGCATTGGGCAAATGGAAGAAGTCTTGCCCTGATCCCCGGAGAGGATTCTTTTCATAGAGTAGACGGACCAGCAAACGAAGTGCCAAAGAGTAAAAAAGCGAAGAAGGAGCGAAGCCCGCAGAGGTAGCATGGAAACGTGCGGACCTTTGGGTGTGGCTGCTGTTTCTGCCTGTTGTCTGGTGGGCAGGCGCCATCACTGCCTGTGCCATAAAACCGGATACGAATCTGTTACAGATCTTACAAGTGCTGACCGAAAAACTGGATCAGCCTTTTTCTATTTCTTATACGCCGTACACGATGCGGTGTATGTTCACATTCACAATCGCCTATGTGTCAGGCATCGGTATTTATTACTCCCAGAAGAGAAATTATCGAAGAGGGGTGGAGCATGGCTCTGCCAAGTGGGGCGATGCAGTTTCCATCTGCAAGCGTTACCGGGACAAGCGGTACACCCAGAATCTTATTTTAACCCAGAACTTCCGCATGGGGCTGGACTGCTATAAGCACAAACGGAATTTAAATGTCCTTGTGGTGGGAGGCTCCGGAGCGGGGAAAAGCCGTACCTATGCAGTTCCCAACATCATGCAGTGCAACTGTTCCATGGTGGTCACTGATCCCAAGGGAGGTGCGAGACGTTCCAGTCTGAAAAGGACTGGCACATCTCAACTGAATCATTGTTTATTGTAATGAAATTAGTTCGAGTTGGAGAACTGAATGCGTGAATAGTCGAATGAAGGGGTAACGCCCTGAAAGGCTGCTCTAATACTCCGGCTGGCATGGAAATGAGTAAACATTGAAATGTCAGAAGCCCGGTGAAGTCGGCAGAGAGATACCGTAACAATAGTAGTTGACGAAAGCTGTCCAGAGGTGGATGGTGTATCCTATATGCCGGGAGTCTATAAAATACCTATGGTTAGAATGGTGGATGTTACATAATCCACTGACGAACCCTCGAATGTACGGGTCTATATCGGGACTAAGTAGAAATGCTTAGTAACACAACTAGTGTTGCTACTGCGGGTGAGTAAGACTTCTGCCTTTATGAAAATCCGTGCAATGTTACAGGCATTGATGTGGTAGCAGGCTCAGAGATGGGAACCTACGGGTATATATGAACAGATAACGCATTCGGAACGTCGTAAGCTGACAGCGTGGAGATTTTACTGTCTATGAAACGTATCGAACGGGAAAGTCATCGTGAGATTAGCGATGATATAAGGGAGATAATGTCAGTGAAAGCGGTGGCATAGTACCGATGAAACCGTGATAACAAGCGGTGGAGGAATAGCCACTAGTCATGCATTAGAGTAAATAAGTTACAAATGGTATGGGTTCGAGTAAGACTAAGAGATGTAATAACTCCCAGATAGGAGGTTACAGACCATACAAAAGAAAGCTAAGCTCCGGTACAACGAATATTACGATATGCAGAAAGCATTCGATGAGTTGTATCAGCAGAGCAAAAATGGTAACAACTTTTATAAGTTATTAGAAATTATCGGTTCAGAGCAGAATATTTGCCTGGCATACCGAAACCTAAAAACCAATAGCGGAAGTAAAACTGCTGGTACAGATGGTAAAACAATCGAGGATATCAAAGGTCTATCGGACAGGAAAGTAATTGAAACTGTCAGAAAACAATTAGCAGATTATCATCCGCAATCAGTCAGGAGGGTCTTTATTCCTAAGCCAGGAAGCGATAAAAAGCGTCCGTTAGGGATTCCATGTATCTGGGATAGACTGATACAACAGTGTATCTTGCAGGTGTTGGAGCCGATTTGTGAACCTAAGTTTCATAATCACTCCTATGGATTCCGGCAGAATAGAGATGCCCACCATGCGGTCAGCAGAGTTGTCAGCATGGTAAATATGTATAAACATTACTATTGTGTGGATGTGGACATCAAAGGTTTCTTTGATAATGTAGACCACGGAAAGCTGCTGAAACAGATATGGACATTAGGCCACTTATAAATGATTTTCTACGCAAAATGGCAAAATTTCGGCATCAG
>OBZZ01000256.1_pt1 | contig 42294 bp, 61 predicted proteins | sample 1501451 | NCBI WGS metagenome assembly OBZZ01 (sample SAMEA2580274, study PRJEB22360) | human gut metagenome | biome: human gut; feature: human-associated habitat; material: faeces | place: Denmark | collected 2008/2010
AACCCACTGGCCCACGGGGGGCGCGCACCAGGCAGCCGCAGCAGCCGCAGCAGGCATGGCAGCAGTCGCAGGCTCCGGCCGATGATCCGTGGAGCACGCCAGCCGAAGAGCCATCATTCTGATGCGCGAATGGATAGAACCGCCGGACGTCGAACCGGTATGCCCGGAGCATGGGTGCGCGCTGTATCCGGCGCGCCCCATCCCATGCCCCGAATGTGAGATCGAAGCCGAAGAACAGGAGGCCGACCAATGAGCGGCAAGCAACGCAAGCGCAGTCGCAGGACAGCGAAGGGCAATGGCACGCGCATGGAGAGCGCCGTGGAATCCTATTTGCAGTGGGCATTGGACGACCTGCGCATACAACGCCTCCGTTTGCACGGGAGCAAGGACATCGGGGACATCGGCAACGTGTTTTTCCACGGCCGGCCCGTGTGCATCGAAGTGAAATGGACGCAGACCATGAACGCGCCGCAGCATATGCGCGAGGCCATCCGAGAAGCCGGAAACATGGACTCGCCATACCCGTGGGTCGTCCAGAAAAAAGCGGACGTCGGCCTTACCTCGATCAACAAGCTGGGCCAACAGCACGCCTACACGACACCGGAAACATTGGACGCGATGCTCGCCCTATCGCCACCGTACATACAGGCGATCATCAAGCCGGAACCACTCGGAAGGAAGAAAAACATGCGACTGATCACATTGCAGGAGTTCGCCATGATGCTGAATGACGGCCTCTCGCTTGGCCCAGATAGGGAGGACTGATATGGCTACCAACGTGACCCAGAAGGACAAGACGCTCAACGAGATCATCGACTGGTGCGAGCGGCTTGAGGCTGATGGTCAGCGGCTTGCAAACGCTCTTCTGTCACGACATGAGATGGATGCATACGGTGTCGTGATGGGACAGGCCAACGCATACGGGAAGATCGCAGACCATTGCCGTTCCATGCTCGGCTATTCCGGTTCCATGCCTTCGGAGGTGACGAACCAAAGCGAGGACGCGGAATGAGCAACCAGTACGAGGCTTGCGCGATATTTTGGGCACCGTCGAGTGGAGGAGTGCGGTATTTGAAGAACCTCGACACCCTGCAAGATCGGCTGAGAGAGGGCTGGCAGGTTACGCGCGTGGACTGCCTCCCGGCCGATACCAAGTCTGGCACCAGCGACACCACACTCATGTACATTCTTGAGAAAGGCGACGACGAACCAGAAACCATACACAGCTCAGAACAGTTGGACCACGAACGTCGCGAGGCATGGCAGAGGGGCTACACCGCCGGATGGAGAGACCGGGGGCTGTGATTTTCCACCGCACACGAGCGAAAACCCATACAAGGGAGGGAACCATTGAAGAAGAACCTCGAACGCATGATCCTCAAGTGGCATGAGGACGGCATCACCTTGGACGAGATCGCCAGACTCGTCCCGCAAGTCCCGAAAGCCGAAATCGCGGCCATCATCCGGCACGACAAGGAGACCATCAAAATCGAAAAGGAAGGAGAGTGATGGACGGATTGGACAAGATCGAGAAACGATTGATTATCGCACTGGAGATATCAGTCGTCGCAATGCTCTTATGGATGGGATTCGGCATCTATGCGTCCTGGTATACGGCTACGCATCACGATTACGGCATGAAGACGGTCAGGACCGGCGACGTGACATGGGTCTGTCTGACCGACCGCGGCAAGACCATCGGCTGCGACACCGTGGAGGAATACCAGTGAACGGTATGGGCGTTGGGTACAAGCATCTTGACCAGCTGCGTGATCTCGCGCAGAACGAAGGAGATAAAAGTAGTCGAATTCGACCACTTTTAGACGGCATGGGCACGTTGCATACAAGCATCTGGACCGGCTACATCATCTGGCCGAAAGGCGATACGGGACTGCATACATGCCGAGTGTACGAGACGATCCAAGAGGCATCGGATGCGGCACAGGAGCATGCCGACTTCCATCACAGGCCGTACGAGGTGCGCGTAACCTGCGATACTTCGCAGCGAATTATTAAGACCTTCGAACCAAGGAAAAGCAAATGAGCGTCAACAGTGAGGAAAAAAAAGAAGTACTGGCAATGGGTGCTCTCCATCATGCTTGACATGGCTGAAGATCAGAGAATCTACCGGCAGGCACGCATCAAATCGTCTGAAGCATTGAACCAGACCATCAAACGCATCGGGAGGGGGAATCTGCCCGACTGGATGCTGGAGAAATACATGGAGCAACCACCGAACCAAGGAGACGGTAATGAATGAAGAAGTACAAGTGGGAACCAGCTGCATCACATTCCATGTGACGGCGTTCTACCCGCCAATGGATATTGCGGAAGCTTGCGTGGACGTACCGATGTACGTGACCACCGGCGCAACGATTGGAAACCACAGAGAAGGCAGCATCCCAGCCCACGTGCAGAAGGATTTCGACAAGAAGGTAGAGCACGCATTGCAAGTGTTCGCCGACACATTGAAAGCATCATTCAAGGAGGAGTCCACGGATGTTCAACCATGACACCGACGAGGAAGGAATGTGGCAATGAGCGACGTGCACGAATCATTGACGGACTGGCTGACGCTGCCCGTGAGCACGCTCGCCGGGCATAGGGCGATAGTCCAACTCGACGAGGGCACGATCATCGACGGGTATTTGGAATACGTACCGTCGAAGCTCCGCAAGGAACTACGAGGCGCGACGGAAGGAATCTGCGAATCATTGACGGTCGAAGGCGTGTATCAGCCGGTAATCATCAGCGTGAATGCCGGTGAGAAGCATCTGGCCAATGGCGTGAAAGCCGTGAACATACTCAAGGAGATGAGCGCATGAGCGTACTGTACCACGGTGGGGTTCCAGACCTGAAGCCCGGCGACATCATCGAACCGGGGCACGGTCGGGACAATTACGACGATTGCCCCATCTGCCGTGCCAGACGCGAAAAAGGCGCGTCGGCCATCGAAGGCACCGGCCACCCGGAACAGGTGTACTGCACCGGATACCGTGACTACGCCGCACTCTACGCGTCAATGTACGGCAAAGGCGACGTGTATCAGGTGCGTCCGGTCGGGGAACTCGAAGCCTCCATCGACGAGGATTTCGACGGCTGCTACCGGTGCGACCGGCTGGTGGTTGTCAGGGTTGTCGAAAGACACGTCACCCTCACTGCGAAACGTCGCCGGAAGGTCATCCGGCTCATGCAGCGTTTGGAGGATGGCATATGCCTGAACCCGCTGCCACGAAACGCCACCCCGGAAATGATCGAACGTTGGGCGGCACGCGAATACGCCGACATGCGGCACATCATGCGCGAAGCCGAAAGGAGCATCAAATGAGCATAAGAGTGAGCACAACCTACTTGGCGATATGCGACTATCCGGGCTGTTGCCTGGAGCACGAATTCTGGGAATTAACCGAGGAACACGCAATCGACGCCGTTATCGACGATGAAGAATGGCTGTGCCTGTTCACCGGTGACAATAAGCCGAGATTCTTCTGTCCCGCGCACTTGCGATACGTGCAAAACTCGCGGCATGTCTGGTCGAACGTATTTTACGATTCCAACAGTCCATACACGCAAACAACCTCGCACGCCTTAAACAGGTACTACGAGGATATGGGCACACCGCAACCACTGCCGAAACTGGAATGCGAGGACACGATAATCGCCATTCTGCAAGACGAAAACTGGGAGGAAAACGATGGCTACGAACGTAACTGAAAAAGACAAAGCATTGCAAGAAGTCATCGACTTCTGCACTAACTGGGCGAAGGCGCTTTACGACGATAAGGAAGGCAATTGCTACGAGAACTTCTTGCAGGCCGATGCCCTGATGCGTGTGATTTGCAAATGCCGTCACATGCTCGGCTACAGCGGCTCCATGCCCGGCGAGGTGCCGAATCCAAAGCGACGACGCGAAATGACGATTGACGAACTGCATGATTACTGCCGTTACCTCTTCGACGAGAACCATGTGCATGGCGTGCCTGACAAGTGGAGCGAAGGCTACGAGTTCGCGCTCAGCCTTGTCAAGTTCAAGTGCCATGAGGGATTAACAGACGAAGACCGCAAGGCTGTAGCCGAGTGGCGGGAAAAACATTGGAAGGACGCGAAATGAGCAGGACTGATACCACCGCCATGCTGTCCGAGCTGGTTGAGAAGCGTCTGAGGAATCAGACCGCGTTCTGGGCAAGCGAGGTCAACTTCGACCGCGGTACGCCTGACGAGCGGCGAGTGGACTACGTGGGCTTCAAACCGTGGAACATCAATGGCGAGCCGGTGCCGGCAAGCGTGGAGAAAGGCTGCTTCGGGTTCTACGAGGTCAAGTCATGCATGGCTGACTTCACGAGCGGCAACGGCCTGACGTTCTACGGCGACCAGAACTATCTGATCTGCACGAAGGGACTGTGCGCCGATCTGGTCATGGGCAAGATGGTGCCCGAGCGCGTGAACGCGATCCTGACACCGGATTCGACCGGCTCGAAACTGATTCCCGATTATGTGCAGTCCTACAACGACATGTCATACAGGCGACGTCCCGCAAGCGAAATCCTGTGGGTTATGGTCAAGGCTAACGGAAAGAGGACGAATTGAGCATTGCGGATGATGAAGCCGAGAAGGCGTATCCGACCCGCTACTGGAATGGAACGCATGTCAAGGAACAGTTTTCCTGCGACACTGACGATCTACAGGAAGCTTACCTGCGCGGCCGCAACGTGCCACCCACGAATGCCGAGATAGAGGCCGTGGCGAAGAGGCTGTTGTGGCGGGACATGGCGTCAGTCTGGGAAGATGTCACGCCTTGTGAGGACTGTTTCTGGACGCTGGTCAGGCCGGAAGAACAGGCCATCTATCTCAGGGACGCTCGGATAATGCTCGAAACCGCAAGGAAGGCGGCAAACGAATGAGTCGCGATGACAAGGCCGAAACACTCGCCGTCGCCGCCGTCGTACTGTTCTTCGTACTGTTCTTCGCCCTCGTCGCCTATTTCGGCTGGGCGGAAGCAACGGCGGACACCATCATCCTTCGCGACGGCAGCCGATCATACGCTTGCCAGACCAGCAGGATCTCACCAGCGCCACACAACTGCAAGCCAGTCACGGAGAAATCATGAGCATCGTATACGTCGAATGCGCCCACTGTGGCGAGACCGTCGGCACCTACTACGTCACATGCCCGTACTGCGGGTACCGGCTTGTGGACGCCATGCAGGCCATCGGCGAGGCACTGCCGAAACTGGAATGCGAGGACGCCATACTCGCCGTCATGAAAGAAGAAACAGAATGAGCGATTTCACCGGTTCCGGTGGAGCCGCCTATATGTCGAACCGCATGGACTGGGAGACGCCAACCGACTTGTTCTCCAAGCTGGATGACGAATTTCACTTCACTCTGGACGCGGCTAGCAGCGCGACGAACCACAAGTGCCAGAAATACTATACCGCTGAAAACAGCGCATTTAACCATGAATGGGGGGGAGACGGTATTCTGCAACCCTCCATACGGCAGAGCAATCGCGGAATGGGTGCGCAAATGCAGTATGGAGGCCAGCCGCAAAGGCACCCTCGTCGTCATGCTCCTGCCCGCCCGCACCGACACACGTTGGTTCCAACAATTCATCCTCAACCGTGCGGAGGTCAGGTTCCTCAAAGGCCGACTCCGGTTCGAGACGAACGGCATACCGGGCGGCCCGGCGCCATTCCCCAGCATGATCGTCGTAATGCGCACCGGAAAAAGATGAAGGAAGGAGAGAGATAGATGGCTAGGCGCGGCTACGTGCAGTTGGCTAACGGCTTCTACCTTAACCGTAAGGTGCGCCGTCTGCGCCGTACCATGCCCTCCGCGATAGGCGCGTACGCCATCATGCTTTCCTACTGCGGCGACAACCTCACGGACGGCTACGTGGACGAGGACACCGCCGAGTTCGTACTCGACATCACCGTTCAGGAGCTTGACGCATTGCAGCAGACCGGATTGATCGAGACCGTGGACGGCGGCTATGTCATCCACGATTATCTTGAGCACAACCGCAGCCTCCAGCAGGTCATGGCCAAACGCAAACGTGAGCGCGAACGGTATTCTGCCGAAAGTCTGCCGGCAGTCTGCGCACTTTCTGCCGGCAGAATCGAAACAGAATCGGGACAAACACCAGAACACCAGAACACCAGAACACCAAAGAAAGAGAAAGAAGAATATTCTTCTTCTTTCTCCAAAGAAATCGGGGTAAGCGACTTCGAGCTGGCGAGGGAGAAGGCGCACGCCAACGCCGACATCATCCGAAACTATCCGAAACTCGACCTATCGGACGCATGGGCGGCATTCGCACAACACCATTCCGGCGAGACACGCTCCGTCAACGACTGGACACGACTATGGAAAGGCTGGTGCCAACGCAGAGCCAAAATGGCGCACATCGCACAGACGACGCCGCACACGCACACATGGGCTTGCGAACACACGCTGAAACGCCTCGGCCTCGAATCACGCGACGAGGTGCAAGACCTGGCCGAAGCGCAGCGAACGGCGAACGAACTGAACAAGGAAGACCGAAATGGAAGAACCTGAACTCACCGAACAGCAAAAAACAGCCCTCAGAAAAGCAATCGGCGACATCATCGGAGACTACACGCCGTGGGTGCTGGTCATGGAAACCACGCCACTTGGGGAGACAGACACGGCATACTCCGAAAGCGTGACCGACACGCATTCCAGCGCGTTCACGATCATCGGACTGCTTGACAGCGAACTGGCCCAACGACTCGGCTAGGTTGCGTTCGAAGACGCATGGTAGAATCGTCGAAGCCGGTTCGATCGCACGCCGCAAGGCACTGGCCCAGGAAACCCATACCCAATGAAAGGCCGAAAGCGATTGCCGGAATGCAAAACCCGCTCATGCTGGCGTGAGCGAGACCCCGAACGCCAACTATGCGCCAACTGCGAAACCCGCCTCACCGACAACCTCAAATGGCTGGCAACACACCTGCCATCACTGGAAAACGGGAAACTCAACCGCATCAACAAGAACAGGGACATGAACGGCAACGGCGGAAACGGATACTCCGCAACCCCGCCACTGCGCGAAACCATCTACGACCTGCTCTACGAGCGCGACGAACACGGACTTGACGGCGTGCAACCCACACTCCAGGCATTCGCCACATGCCTGGGCATCCAATGGATGCACGTCACGCCACTGGCCGACCTCGCCAAACGAATCCTCGACCCGAAGGCAGGACACACCCACTACCTGCTCTCCACGGCGACCCCCGTCTACGCCGAACAGATACGCATCCTCGTCAAGCAGTGCTCACGCATCCTCGACCAGGGACACGCCATCAACCTCGGCACATGCCCCAACACCGACTGCAACACGCCACTGACAGCCGACGCGACGGCGACCACGGTCAAATGCCACGGATGCAAGAACACGTGGAACATCAACTACCTAAGAAGCATCATGAACCAGAAAATACTCGAATCGGAATACACGGGCACCATGCGCCAGATCATCGACCTGCTCGCGCAATCCACCGGACAGATCGTCAACACGAACACGTTCAAAAGCTGGGTGCACCGCGGCCAACTGAAACCGGCGGGCGGAACCAACGGCCACCCCACATACCGCATCGCGGACGCATACCGGCTCCTGCTCGGCCTCCAACAAGCCGGACAAACCGCCGACAGCGTATGGCAACTGCTCTCCACCAAGCAGAAAGCGGAATAATGGCGCGAATCATGAGAATCCACATCGTCACCGCCGACGTGCGAGACAAGGACAGCTACAGGGATTACACGACCCTCCCACCGGAAAGCGTTCTTGGCTGACGACCGTTCGCGAGGAGACGGAACTCAAGTATGGCGAGTTCGTCAGCATCATGGGTGTTTACGGTTCGCGTGACCGGGCAGAACATCGCGTGGATGAACTCGTTAGAGAAGGCTTCACTGTTTTCCCGATCGTCGAATGCGTTGTGGACGCGAACTGCTGGAAATACATAGGAGGCCACGCGGAATGAGCGAGACAATCAAAATCAGTGGAAAGTGAGCGCGTCATGCGAATCCACCTAGTAACTGCGAACGCACAGGATCACAACGAATACATCGAGTACCGGGACCAACCATATAATCCCGATCCGTTCACTGACACCCCGATGCACATGGGCGAAACGCCATACACCGCGGGATTTGTAAGCATCATGGGCGTTTACACGACACGCGAACAGGCGGAGACACGTGCAAACAAGCTTGCCCGCGAGAAATTCCCGGACTTGCGAATCATCGAGATTGAAGCGGACTCGGACTGTTGGCAGTTCATTGGTGGAGGTTGGCTCTGGTGAACAAGCAGACAATCACAGCAGACCATCTGAACGCCACGCACTTGGGCAAGCGAATCACCATCAACAGCTTGCATGGCACCGTCGTGTCAGGCAAGCTGAAAAAAATCAGCGCCGACTACGCCAGCATGCCCGATTTCACGGCTTACTTCCCCTACGAAGAAAACAGGCCCAGAAAACTGATGTACAGGAAAGACGTTCACATCATCCTGCACTTGTCGAACCAAGCCAACGACGATATCAAGGCAATCGTACACGAGAACACGGAACTACAGGTAGAAGACGAGATCGTGTAGAGCAGCTTAGCCCGCACCATGACACAGACAGGTAGACCATTTTGCCGACGCCAGCAAAATGGTCAGAACACTGCGTTAAGCGCCGCCTGAGTGGTCTACAATGGCCCTGATAACAACAAATGCGTTTAGCGAGTGTTCGCCAAACGCTGCAAACCGGCTTCATCATCCTCGGGATAACGGAACCGCGCTTCGATACCCTCGGCTTCGAGGATCGCTCCTATCTCACGTGAACGCGCGTTCACTATCGCGTAATCGCCCTTGTCACGGCCATACGTGTCGTAATGCGCCTGCGAACGATAGTAGAGCAGATCCACATGGCTGGGTGCATGCCCTTGCGTTTCCGTCATCTCTTCCACCGCATCCAAAGCGGCCTCGACCGCTTCGACATGCTGCGTGAGCATACTTTTCAAGTCGGGCGTGTTGTGGAAATCAATCCTCCTTGCCCAGATAATCCTGCAATCCGTCGCCAGCTTTGCCATTCAGCCCGCGACGGGACATGTCGTAATAGTCGAGCATCTGCGGACTGTTCCACCCGCCTGCGGCCATGATGTCCCTGTCCGGCACGCCAGCGTCACGGGAGAGCGTGCAGAACGTCCTCCGCAATGAATGCGGCGAAATATCCGGCACGCCCACGCGCAATGCCACGGACGATACGATGCCCACGGCGGTCTGCTGCCGCAGACGCGCGCCGGAATCCTCACGGAACACCGCACCACGCCTACGTTCGCCAATGAGTCGTGCGAGAGCTTCGGCCGCCTCGGAGGGAATGGCCACACGCTGAGACCAGTCGCCCTTGCGGTCGAACCGCACCCACGGACGCCCGTCATCCAGATGACAGTCTTCGACATCCAACCCAAGCGCCTCGCTAACCCTCGCACCGGTCAACAGCAGCAGACTGCACAGGGCATCCGTCCGCGCATCCATACCGCGTGCTTCGGCCAGAAAAAGCCTAGCCTGCTCGCGGGTGAGGTACGTGCCATCAGAATGACCGTACGTTTTCGGCCTACGCACATGCTCGCCCGGATTGCAGTCGATATACCCCTCCTCACAGAGGTAGCGGTAGAGGCAGCATACGACGCTCAGATTCCTGCACACCGTGTTTTTCGCCGCTGGCCGCATGCCGCCGTCATAGGCGGCGAACACCTCGATATGAGTGCGCGTCGCCCGCAGCATGTCGATGCCGTTATCCGAACACCAGCGGAGCCATCGCGATACGACGCTCCGATACCCCGCCCTTGTACCCGGCGTCAGGCCAGCAAGGAACCCGGCGATCATGTCGCTCACCGTTTCCATATGCGCACCGTCTCCTTGCAGATCAAAGGCTTGTCGGACGGGCCTTTGACGAATGGCGGTATCCACTGCCTACGCCTCAACGAATGATTCGGCCCATACGCCTGATTGCGCCAGAAACCACGCACGATAAAACGATGGGTGTATTCGCGTCGCACTTGTTCGTCATTGTCGGAGCTTTCACCTGGACGATGCAGGTTCTCACGCAGCACCAGCATCTTGACCTTGCGGATCTCCGGCTCGAAGCGCGACGGCAGTGGGTACCTCGCGCTCGGCGCGGCCGGCTTGGCCTGGCAGATGCGCGGCTCGCCACTCAGCGCCCAGACCGCGTACAGCAGGTCGCAGACCCAAAGGAAGCTCCCATCGCCCTCGCGGACGACGGAAGGAGCGAGCCCGACGACGGGGAGGCCGAATAAATCGGCGTGCATCTCCCTGATGCCCACTGGATTGTCCGTGAACACCGATATTTTGACGCCCCCACGACCAACGTCCTGCCACAGGATCGCGGCTATGCGCGTCTCTCCGAACCCGTCGTTGTCAAGGTGGAATGAGATGTGCTGCACGTCGCCCTCGAAAAATATCATCCCGCATTGCGTCGGCGGGTCGGGTTTCGGGAAATCTCCGGCCTGCACGGTGTCCTCGGCCAGACGAGTCATGTCTCGGCTGACCCACCACAATTGCGCGGTCCTGATCTGATCGGTCATGCTCCAGGCGTTGGCCATCATGGCCTCGTATTGGGTTTGCGTGCCGAGTTCCCCAAGCCTGTATTGCGTGTAATCGGCGAGCTTGTCGCGGATGAGCGGCAGATGCGACGGGATGATGCGGAGCCGCTTGGCCTTGCTGCGTGTCATGTCAGGCCTCGATCTCGTCACGCCACGACAACATGTCGCGCGTGATCAAATCCCCGGACGACACCTGCACGTAAAGCCACGCACGATAACCAAACCGCGCCGGCTTGTCACGCCTGACAAAAGCCTTCAGCCACATCCAATGCAGCCAAAACGTGCCACGATAACGGTAGACCTCCCTGTTCGTAGACCGGTCGAACTTGCAAAACTCATAAAACAGCATAAGAAAACCTCGATTTCAGTGTTTGGTGTTTATTGGTTTTCTAATTGATTGCAGTGGGGGAGCGGCCTTCACCCGCACCCCAGCACACTCTTTTGCTCAGGCGTTCAGGCGTGCCACCGCACCACACTCACGCCATCGACAAGCACATACGACATGCCGACGCCATTACCCGACACAGCCGCATCCCACTTGCACACATGCTGATAGTCGGAACCGCCATCAACCGCGACGGAACCATCCTCGGCAAAACAAGCCGGAATATCCGGCCACGAAAACGCGGAAGCGACGGAACCGGGATTATCACGACGCCACGAATCCCACGCTTCAACAGTCGCCGCCGAAGCGCCACCCAACGCCCGGGCCTGATCCACGGCCTCCAAATGGCCGACGACACCAACGGCGACGACAAGCACGACAACAAGGAAAACATTACGAATCCTACTGAACATGATTTGCTTCTTTCCGGCAAACCACATACACTATGGTTTGCCTGATTATTTTTGATAGTGGTAATTAAGGTGCCGCCACCGCTCAGAACAGTGGCGGCAAATTCTTTTTCAAGCGGCAAGCCTGAGATTATGGGCGGCGAGATAGTCGGCAATCTGCTCTTCCAGCCGCACGTCAACGTCCGTGTAACAGTCGCGGTAAGCGATCACACCGCCGGTACCGTCGAACACGACATACGCCACACGACGCCCCTTGGAATCACGGAAGCCACGCGGCTTATGCACGTAAGCGCCGAACACGTCGGACAGTTCCCTGACCGATTTGCCGCCAGGAATCACCACCTTGCGCACCATGACCGCACTGGACGTGGCAACCACCTCATGCGGCTCAGTCCTCGGCGGAACCTCATGAATCTCAGCCGTAACCGGTTCCGGTTCGGGCTCAGCCGGTTCCGGTTCCACCGGCTTGACCGGTTCCGGCTCCGGCTCAGTCTCAGGCTTAGAACGCTTAGACTTAGCGGGTGCAAACGTCCATTCAAGCCCATCAGCCAGACCAGCAACCGGCTCGATCTTGGAAGCACGCGGCTTGAACCCGTCAACCGGCTGCACCGGCACATCATGATAGCCGCCATTCATATCGTTGGGACGCATAGGCACAAGCAAGTAACCCTCACCGTCAAGCCCGGTCACATCAAACGGCCGCCCCGCATCCACGACGGGACCGATCCAAACCGGCTTGACCGCATTGCATGCCAGGAACTCAACAGACGCGCCAAGAGCGGCAACACGCGCCAAGAGCTCGCCCAACATATGCGCATTGAGGATAACAGTCAGAACACGCCCGTCAGCCGCGTTCGGATCAGCCTTGCCGCAGCCAATGGCCGGAACCTGATAACTAACACCAAGCTCGTTCGCCACTGCGATACCGTTCGCGGCAACCGAAAAAGTCAAACCATTCGACTTGCTGGTCTTAAGTTTCGCCACGACGTCCTTAAGCTGCTTCACATCACAGACGAAACCACAATCGTAACCCGCCGTGCTACGATGCCGAACGCAATCAAGATTCGGATACTCGCCTCGCATGGTGCTTGACGCCAAGACATGCCAGCCGCCCACCTCACAGTCGAAAACAATGGTGTCCTCGCCGGGGGAAACCACGTTTTTGCGGCATTCCATACGCACGTTGCCAATAGTCTTTTCCGCGAACAGCTTCAGGAGCTTGACACGCGCGAAACAATCGAACCCATCACCGCCATCACGTTCGATGACGGCACCACGAACGCACGCCACGGCCATGCGGAAACAATCAGTGGACTGCAAGCGCAACATGCCGCCCGCCACGTCCATGTCAACCGCAGTCAACACGGGCCGCTGCTCCTCCTTGGAAACACACGGCTCAACAAGCTTGAAAGCGCGCGCGAACTCACCCGAATCCATGGTCACGGCGAACAGCGGATCACCCTGACAGCAATTGGAGCGAACACCACGCGGATCATACTGAACATCACATGCCGCGCCCTCACAGTCGTATCCGCTATCATCCGCGAACCTGACATGCATCATGGCGGGACGCCCGGCCTCCTTGCCGTCAGCATCCCTTTCAACCGGCAGCCGCTCACAGTCAACGGACCTCAACCCGCCGTGCGCCTCAGCCAACTCAAGCACACTACGCAGTGCGTCGGCCTTAACCGTGGCGGGTGCCCCGTCGAACGATACGCCATCAGGCCAATCGAACCACGCCGAACCGCTCAACGTCCGTGAACCATGATCCATGACCTCAATGCCCTCACGGAACACCAACGCTTGATCGGCGCGGAACCGCGACGCCACGGACTTGAAGAACTTAGAGAAAACAAGACTGCGCATGATAAACCCCTTAAAAAGAAAAACGATGAAAACAAAGGGCGCAGCACAATTACCACGCCCCGAAACCAGACAACCGAAACCGGTAGGCGCGACTAGAGATCGATCGGGTATGCGCTCCGGTCGAGATCGACCACAAGCACCTCCAGCATCGGCTGAGGCTCGCAGTCGCTGTAGTCTCCCTCACCGGCCACCATGTCGTCGGCCTGCTCGATGCAGTAATCGACGTCATCCACGATGTAGGCGAGCTCCGGTTCGCTGACGGTCTCCAGCCCGCCGACCTCGAAGAAGTCCGCCGCCCAGTCGGGGCCGTACTGCGTGTTCTCCTCATCCCACTCGCGGATAGAGATCTCCACTGCCTTGTTGTTGTCGATGAGCCTGATCATTTTTGTTTTTCCTTTCCTTGATGATCGACGGTGATTGCCGGGCGTGATTGATAGGCTCACGCCCGAAAGCCCGGAATATCGGGAGACTACTTACGTTCCCCTTTCACGCCTCGCTTTCGCAGCCGGAAAGGTCAACGTCAAAGCAACGCGCGATATAATCGAAGTTCTCACGCTGCTCATCGGTCGTTAACGCCCGAACGAGGTTATCCAGCAGCGTTTCCGCGCCGAGCGCGTCACGCAGCTTATTGTATGCAAGTTCGTTGTCAAACATTTCAGATACTCCATTCCAGCCCCCTTGCTAAAATGAGAGGGCTTAGTTAGTTGGTTAATAATTACTGAGCAATCGAGCCGGATAGTTGCACCTATCCGGCTCAACTCATTCGTGAGCGGGCATAGCCATAAAGACTACGCCCGCCCTGGCGGATCACTTAGAATCCGCCGAAGTTTCAGAATCAGAATCAAGCAACTTACGCGGATTAGCGACACGCAAGGCATCACACAGCTTTATCGCAGTGGCCAAGGTTAAGTTAGCCTCAGAGCGCCTACCGCACTCGATAGCCGCGATATTGCCGCCTGACATGCCAACCTTTTCGGCTAGCTCTCGTTGCGTCAACCCGCGTTTCGTTCTCAATTCTTTCAATCCCATGGCCTTACTCCTAACTTGGATTAGAGGCCATTGTAGACCACTCAGACAGCGCGGGACAATTCCATGCCGGACACCGCGCCACGTTAGCGACTCGACGACGGTTCGGCCTTGCATGGTGTGAGGGTGCATCATGCCTAGTCGCAGTCCGTCGCGTCTCTGTCGCGTCCACTCTTCAGTTTTCAATCATCCATGCCGCGCCTGTTAGGGGGGCTTCGTGTCACCGTCCTTGCGGTGGTGGCCTTCGTGGTGGTGGCCTCTCGTTCATCTCCGTTCCTTTCGTTGCCGTTTGCTTGATGGCTCTCACTATACACGCCTTACAAACGTAAGGCAAATTGAGTCAACACAGACCATACCAAAACCATTGCAAACACTAGCATTCATCGGCGTGTCGCAACCACATGATGGCGACATAAAGACGACGGACGCCACGGCCACGACGTCCAGGACACCACAGCCACAGCACGACACGGCCACAGCAGGAGCGGCGTCCAGGGCGACACGGCCACGTCATAGGCACGACGTGAGAGACGCGACGGGCACGGCCATGATCGCATACAAAGGAACGTGCCCGCGCGATACCACACGACACGCCAAAACACAACCACAAGAGACCACGGCGACGTGCGCGACATGCCCCGCCCGAGCTCCGCCCCGACCCCCCCCGTGGGGAGCCCCCGCCCGGCCCTTCCGCTGGGGCCGGTGGGACAATAGCAGAAATAGCGCGCGGGTTTTTGAAAAGTTCGCGCACAAAACGTGACGCTTGCGAGCCGCCGTCTCGCTCTGCGCATGGACTGCAAGCGGTTCACAATCATGTTGCGCAACCGTTGCTGCACCTGTTTTGTTGAGTATAATCGTCATTAGATGATTTTGGCTGGTGCGGCTTAGGCGTGCTGGCTTTGCAATCCTGTCGGCACAGCCTTTTGGTTGCCGGGTTCGATTCCCGGGGTTTGCTCTAGGTTTCATGGGGGTAGCTGCCTGTGAGATCGATGGCATTGCTCGAATATCTCCGCTGGAACATGTGGGGGATAAGAGGCTCCCTGCCTTAATCGGGCGGTTGATGACCGAAGGGGAGGCACGGCCAAACGGGGCGCTTAAACGACCATGTTCCTTGCCGTTGGCGGTAAAAGCCGGTCCACCATGCCGCTGTCATGCCAACTTGGACATTAACTAAGTTGGGTTTGGAATGTTGGCAGAGTGGTTTAATGCAACTGTCCCGAAAGCAGTCGCACTGTGAAGTGCCGGAGGTTCGAATCCTTCACATTCCGCGTTGGGGAAGTAGTACTACCCCCGAAGGCAAGCGCCTACCGCTGGTGTTGGCTTGTCTGGAGATGAAAGCGGCGGACGCTTCCGTTAACGGCGACTCGGTGGATGGTCGCGCTTCATGGGTGTGACCATCCACATATGGCATTGGTGCAACCGGTAGCATTACGGTCTCCAAAACCGTCGATGTTGGTTCGAGTCCAACATGCTGTGCTCAGCCTACCCACAGGTTGTGGGGAAGGTCTTCGGGGTCGTCTTGTGGCGGCTCTAGTTTCAGCTGGCCCGCCTAGTCTGCGGGAACAGTCTCCTGAGCCGTTGCGGCGGCTCTTGCTTTTGGATGCTTGGCAGAGTGGCTTATTGCACCACCTCGCTAAGGTGGCGACCGGGAACGGTCCGGGGGTTCGACTCCCTCAGCATCCGCTCGCCGTGGCTGGCGGTAAAAAGCCATTTTTGCCATTGGGTTTCCTTTTGGCGGTTTGGGTTAGATGACGGGCAGCCCCCATGTTTTTGGTGAGTGTGGCGTGGGGGTTGTCTGTTCTTTTGCTTTGGTGGCGGAATGGTAGACGCGGCGCACTCAAAATGCGTTGTCTTGTGACGTGTGGGTTCGACTCCCACCTGAAGCACTTGGGTTGGCTGATCTGAGAACTTTTCCTGCTGGGTTGTTTCCCTTTTGGTTTGCTCTCCTGCTCAGCACCGGCCAGCCCTGTTTTTTCTTTGTGGGGTTCGTATGGTTTGGCGTGGTGAGCGTAAGGGACGGTTCAATCCTGATTGGCCTATGGTTCGCGCCTCGATATTGGATCGTGACGGGCATAGGTGCCAGTGGCCTGTTGAGGATGATTACGGGCGTGTGCGATTGTGCGGGGCCTATGCGAATCAGGTGGATCACAAGAAGCGTGATCCTGTGTGTGATGATGATTCGCCGGAGAATCTTTGGGCGTTGTGCGACAGGCATCATTCTTACAAGACCGAGCTTGAGGCCGCCGAGCAGCGTCGTGAGAACCGTCGCAGGAGGGCGGAGGCGAAGTGGTACAGGCATCCGGCGTTCCATTAGACGATGGCGCATGCTGCATCAACGGTTGTTCGCGTGACGTTCACGCGCGTGGCATGTGCAGGATGCATTACGACCGGTGGCGTCGTGGCGGTATGGGTGCGCGTAAGAAGCGTATGAGCCGCGCGTGCATCCAGTGCGGGAGGTTTTTCGAGACTGAGCGCCGGGACAAGAAGACGTGTTCCGACAGGTGCCGGAAGGCGTGGAACCGGAAATGCCGCAGGTCTCCGGTTCGTTTGGATTCCAAGCCGAATCCGTTGAAGTCGGTGTTGTGGGAGCCGAGGGCGAACGCTCGTGTCGATGCGCCGGTTCCTGTCGCCAGGTCTTTCTGGACCCGTGAGGATGAGTGGGCTTCGTGTTCTCATGTCTGTCCCAGGTGCGGGCGGGCGCTTGACCGTTTGGTTGATGTTATGAGCGGTGATTACCCGGTTGGCGCGTGGAAGGTGCCTTTGGAGCAGGGTGGGGAGAACAGCCTGTGCAACCGTGTTCTTGTCCATCGCGAATGCGCGTGATGCCGGAACGGCTTTCGCGCTGATGCCCGGAATGGGTGTGCGGAGGTGGTTTCTATGGCGGCCAGGAAGCAGTCCAATCAGATTCTTGAGGTTCCTGATGGGAAGCTTGGGCCTGATCTGCCTGATGCGAGCTTCATGTTTCCGAAGGGTGGCGAATGGTCGCCTCTGGTGGAGCACTGGTATGAGGAGTTCAGGAAAAGCCCGAACGCGTCCATGCTTCGCACGGCACCCGCGTGGATGGCGGTGCAGTTGGGTTTCGCCACTATCAACGAGATGATCTGGTCGAAGCGTTACGCGACGTTGATGCCGGTCGTGCGTCAGCTGTTTGACGAGTTGGGTTGGACTCCGGCTTCGTTGCGTGCTTTGAAGTTCGATGTTCCTGAGAGCAATGACCATGCGGCCACCGATGGTTCGAATCATGCCGTTATTCAGGATATCGACGCGTGGCGTAGGAAGTTGGAAGCTGCCCGCTGATGCATGTCATGGTTCCAAGGCTGTCCTATGAGGACAGGTGCCGGAGTCTGGGTGCGTTGTTCCTTTGGTGGACGGAGACGTTCGTGCTTATCGGGCGTGGTGACGCCACTGGTGAGCATGTCACTCATTCGCCGGAGTATATACAGTTCGCGTTGAACGCGTATGCGCTTGACAGGAATGGTCGGCGTAGGTTCGACCGTTGTTCGCTGTGGCGTCCGAAAGGCTGCAATAAGAGCGGTCTTGGTTGCGAGTTCGGCTTGTTCGAGGCTTTGGGGCCTTGCAGGTTCGATCATTGGGCGGTGGCCGGCGAATACTACGAGTTCCTTGGCCAGCGGTACTACTATCTGCCCGGTGAGCCCGTGGGGCGTCCGGTCCAGCGTCCTGAGATTCTGTGCCTTGCCACGAGCGAGGACCAGACGGGAAACATCTTCGATTCGATCCACTACAACTGCAAGGAAGGGCCTTTGTCCCAGTTGCAGGGCGAAGGCATGGTCGTGACGAAGACCGGTATCTCACTTCCGGAGGGCGGGGAGATAGTGCCGTCCACTTCAGGTGATTCGTCCAAGGACGGCGGATTGGAGACGTTCGTTCTTGCCGACGAGATTCACTTGTACAAGCTGCCGCGTCATATCAGCATGTACAAGACGGTTCAGCGTAATCTGCCGAAGCGTTCCCTTGAGGCCGACCCGTGGCTGTTGGAGATGACGACGTATTATCGTCCGGGCGAGAACAGCGTGGCGGAGTCCGTCGAGCAGATCGCGCATGATATTCTTTCCGGCAGGTCGAAGCATTACAAGGGCTTGTATTTCGACTATCGGTATTCGACGCTTCCTCTTGAGGAGTTCTCGAATGAGAAGAAGCTTGAGCATGCGTTGTACGAGTCGTATGGTTCCGCAGCCCATTCGGCTGATGGCAGGGATTATGTGATTTTGCCGGATGGTCGTATCGAACCGGTGGATGATGACGGGTATACGGCCGAGGGTTTCTCGTTGAAGGATGATGGCGTGGAGCCGGGGCCGTCCATGAACGGGTGGGTCAATATCCGTGGTCTGATGAATCAGATTTACCAGCCTGATTCGGACGTGAACGATTCGATCCGCTATTACCTGAACTCCCGCGCGTCCAGTGAGGATTCGTGGCTTACCGAACCGGCCATTCAGTCGCATGTCGCGTACAAGGCGCTTGTGGATGACTGCATCGAGGCGAACATCGGCCTTGATGATGTGTGGAAACGGGTGGTCAAGCCCGATGACGAGATCACGTTGGGTTTCGATGGTTCGATTCGCAACGATTCCACGGCGATTGTCGGATGCAGGGTGTCGGATGGCCTGTTGTTCATTGTCAGGTTGGAGCAGAAGCCTGATAATCCGCTTCCGGACTGGCGTGTGAACCGTGATGCGTTCGATGCGGCCATGCGCAGGATGCTTGACGGGTACAACGTGATCGGCGTGTTCGCGGACCCGCATTTCTTCGAGTCGATGATCGGCGCGTGGGAATCCGAATACGGGCGTGACATGAAGGTGTATGCCAGAGGCCAGTCTTCGATCATGAAGTTCTGGACGAACAATTGGGGTGTTGACATGTATCACGCCACGCAGAACGCGCATACCGGATTCGAGTATGATCCCGAGCCTGTGGTGGATGGCAAGCCGAATCCCGAGAGCATCAGACTGTTGGCCGACCCGAGGCTTGTCGGGCATTTCAGGAACGCGCGGCGCAGGGACAACGCCTATGGTTACGCGATCTACAAGGAGACCCCGAAGTCTCCGAAGAAGATAGATGCGTGCATCGCCGGAATCCTCGCGTATGCGGCGCGAGGCAAGTATCTGAGCCAGTTGAAGGAAGAGGAGAGGGCCCGTACCACCGTGGAGCGTGTCTCCGACGCTTCCGGTGCGACGCTTCGGGGTCCGGCCTACAAGAGGCTGCAAAGAGCGAATTGAGGTGTTTGAATGGCAACCAAGGTCAACAGCCTTGTACCGGGCGATGAGGAGCCGGGCGGTGACGGTCTGATATTGACCCGTCTCGCCACGCGCTTGCAGAACCGGAACCCGCAGTTGTGCACGTTGAAGACGTTCTATGACGGTCGTGAGACCATTCCGACCAAAAGCGTGCCGAAGAACATGGATGTCACGTCCACGAGCGTGTACAAGCGTTTCGTGGACATGTGTCCCATGAACCTCGCGTCCACCATCGCCAATGCGGTGATAACCTCGCAGCATCCGACGGGTTTCAGGCTCGTGTCCGACAAGACGATGCGTAGCACCGATGCGGATGACATGTGGAACCGCAGTGGCATGAACGTCCGATCGCTGAACATGTTCATGGATGCGGCGATCTACGGGTGCTCGTACGCGCAGGTGTGGCCGAAGGCGAACCCGTCCTACATTTCGCGGCTCAGCCCGTGGACCACTTGCATGTCCGATGACAAGGATTCCGCAGTCGTATACGGGTTCGACGAGGACATGGGGGTCGAGTATCTGACGTTGTACCGTCTCGTCCGTGATGATGACGGCGTGGTGCAGCGGGTTTACTCGCGTACCGCCAAGCAGGAGGCTGACAGTCGCACCCTGTATTCCGGTTCCGTGGATGACGAGGACAGCGTGTATTCGCTTGCCAACGACGATACCGTGAAACTCCCGCGGTTCAGGGCGCAGTTCGAGTGGGACGGCGATGCCAACGACGATTGGGGTTTCGCGGTCAAATGCGGCTGCCTCCCGATAGTCCGCTACCAGACGCCAACCGGCAAGGGATGGTTCGAGTCGTCGCTAAGGACGCTCGGGGCAATCGACCAGCAGCGTTATCAGAGGTTCTGCATCCAGGAGATGCAGGCGTTCAAACAGCGCTGGATCAGCGGTGATCTTCCCGAGTATTACAAGGAGTCCGATCCGGCGGTCAAATATGGTGACGCGAGAGCCGGCCAGAAGGTCGATTACTCCACGCTGTTCCAGATGGGGCCGGCGGCGTTGTGGCTCATGCCGAAGGGCGCGACGGTGGGTGAGTCCGGCACTACCGATATCACGCCGATTCTCACGGCTGCCTCGCAGGACATCAAGCAGCTTGCCGGCGCGACCGGCACGCCGCTGTCGATTCTTTCCCCTGACGTTGCAGGCAGCGCCGAGGGGGCGAAGCTGACCACGCGAATGTTGCGCCTGAAGGTTCAGGATATGAACATGCGCGCGAATGACGCGTTTGTTCTCCTGCTGAAGATGGCGCTCACCGCGGATGGTGGGAGCGACGCCTATGAGGAGAGGTTCGAGACGACTTGGGAGCCGGTGGAGCTTCCTTCGGAACTCGAACAGACTCAGGCGTTCGCCAATGTCGCGGGCAGGATTCCGTTGAAGACCGCTGCGAGGCGCTATCTGCACATGACCGAGACGGAGATCGCGGAGATGGTGCAGGACGCTCAGGATACGAGTTTCAGCCCGGCGTTGGCGCAACAGCAGTCCTCCCTTGCTGATTCCTTCAAGACGGTCGATGATGCTATGGGCGCATCCTACTTGGATGGTTCCGATGGTCTGACCGGAGATACGGTGGTGGATGATGGCGACGTTCCAGACAGTCTCTGAGGCTTTGGACGCGCAGCGCAACGCCCTTGTCAACGAGTATGTGAGCAGGGCTTGGCGCATGTGGCGGTCGCTCACTCCAGCCGATTTCTGGAATGATGCGGTAACTCAGGGCGTTTCGGCGTACATCACGCAACAGCAGATCGCGTTCGTGAAGCAGATGCGCCGTCTTGGCATCTCGTATGCGAACACCATGCTCGGCATGGTCGGGGTGACGGGAAGGACGGCGCAGGTTCCCGAATACGTGGTGGTCAGGGACAACACCGACCCTTGGAAGGTGTCGGCGCGTCCGGCCGATGCTTACAGGAGCCTCGCGGTGAGAACGCCGGACATTCGCCCGCACGGTTGGGATGATGTGAACGATGCCGTGTATGAGACCGTCCAATCATGGCTGGATGCTGCGGGACGGCGGTTGGCCGACAATGCTCTCACCGATGGCGTTGCCGCCCAGAACCGTGCGAGCGAGGAGTATTTCAAGGCTTCCGGCATAAAAAGGTTCCGCAGGATCATACACCCGGAACTGTCCAAGACCGGCACATGCGGCCTGTGTGTCGTCGCCGCCACCAACACGTTCACTAGGGACGATTTGATGCCCCTGCACAACAGGTGCAAGTGCACAGTCGCGCCGATCAGGGACAACATCGATCCCGGGCTGAAGCTGAATTCGGACGACTTGCAGAAGATATACGACGCCGCCTCCAAGGCCGGCGGTGGCGGCAGTGGCACGGCGGCGCGGAACCTCACGCAGTTGAGGGTGACTGTCCGCAACGATTCGGAACTTGGCCCCATTCTCACCAGAAGCGACTGGAAGCAGAATGACGAGGCTCCGGAATGGCATATGCCGGACACGATCATGACGCAACGGCAGATGCGGCGCATGTGCGAGCGTGCGACGGCGTTCAACGCCAGATACGCGGAACTTCTCAACGGTTCCGCCGATTCATTGAGCTTTCGCTATGACGGTCGTTCCTACACGTTCAGGAAGGGCGTCCATGTGAAACAGGCATGGGACTACGTGAGGTCCATGCTTTCCTATTCACGCGGCTGGCTTGGGCTTGCCGCCTAGATTTAAGGAGATCAAGGGTGGCTGACCCTGAGAAAAAGAAGACTGCGCCCGAAATGGGGCAGCAGCAGAACAGTGAACCCGAAACGGGTGCGGAGCCCGCTCAGGAGCCGAACGCCCGGAGCGTCGAACCGGGTGCGGAACCCGTCAAGCCGGAGGGTTCCGGCGAGGGCAAGCCTTTCGAACCGGACGATGCGGCCAAATGGAAGGCCATGAGCCGTAAGAACGAGGACAATGCGAAAGCGAACCTCAAACGCGCGGAACACGCGGAGACGGAACGCGATTCGCTTCGTACCGAGAACGCGCGCCTCAAGGTGCGGATGCAGTATCCGCAGATCAACGACGACGCCCTCTCCCTGTGTTCCGAAACGGAACCGGAGAAGATTCAGGAGTGGGCGGATAAGTACGCGAAGCTGAACCCGCTCGACACCGAGCCGGTGAAGCGTGATGTTCGCGAGGACGCCTTGGCACGCAAGGTATCCTCGCTGGCCGAGCACCCGCAGGGCCAAGCCGATCCGAAGGCCGCCAAGGGCGACGCCTACCGGCGTCACATGAAACGCCAGCAGGACGCCCGGCGCAAGAAGAACTAACCAACAAGATTTAAGGAGTTGAACCTTGACTATCGAAATGGTTCACACGTCCGGTGTCGTAACCCACGAGGTTGACGATTCCTGGCGTTACGGAGAGAAGAACAGCAACGATTCCGTTTCCGTCGTCATCGTCCCGGAACTGTTCAAGACCACTGACAACAAGTACCTGACAGGCGTGGGCCCGAAGGCCACCACCGTGTACATCCGAAGCGGCATCCCGCTGGCGAAGATCACCAGCGGAACCAACCAGGGCATGTACGGGCCTTATGACAAGACGGCCACCGATGGGCGTCAGGCCGCTATCGCCGGATTGCTGGAGTCCGAAGTGGCCGTGAACATCACGCTGGCTGGCTGGGATATCGACGATCCCACCGTCGGCATGACGTATCGAGGCGACATCGTGAAGTCCAATCTTCCGGTCGTGCCCGAGGAAGGTGCCGTGTGGAATTGCGACTTCTATGACATTGAGAACGATTCCGTCACACGTCTTGCCGGTGGCGCGTCCGGGTCGGCAGCGTCCTATGTCCTTCCGCCCGCAGCCACCAATACTCTCGGCGGCGTGAAGAAGGTCGCCACTCCGGTCGACGACACCGTTGCCGCTTTGAAGACTGCCCTTAAGAACGCCGGCATCTTCGCCTGACGCGCGTTACCTAAGAAACATTCTAAAAACCCGCCCATCGTGGCGGGTTCTCTTATATGTAAGGAGATTCGATGGCACTGGATAAGACCATCATTCCGCCGAGCGAGGCCACCGAGATCGCTCAGGCGGGTTTCGATTTCGTGAACGGCCTGCTGCCGTTCGCGCAGATGTTCCCGATGAAGTCCAACGAGGGCGACTGGACTGTCACCTGGACTCCGAACCTTCCGGTCGTCAAGACACGCGCCATGCAGCGTCGTGCCTTGGATGCCGAGGTTCCGCACGTCAAAAGCACCGAGGTTTCCGCCGAGAAGCACACCGGACTGCTCCCGTTGTCCGGCATGGGCCACATCACGGAACGAGAGGTGGCGAAGGCTTCCAAGCAGAAGAGCGCCACCGACTACGTGCACGACAAGGCCGAGACGCTGTTTGAGCAGATGGGCCGCGAAGCCGCAGTCACCTTGGAGCTGGAACGCATTCAGGCGATGATGGACGCGACCATCAAGATCAAGGAGGGCGATGATCGCGCAAGCGAACTCGTCGCCTATTCGTTCGGCCGTCCGACCAGCCAGCAGAATGTCGTTCCGACCGTCAAGTGGAGCGACCCGAAGGCGGACGTGTTCGCCGACCTGAAGAAGTGGGTCAAGCTCATGCGCGCCGCACGCGGACGCGCGCCGCACGCGGTACTGACCACCTCGGCGGTCATCGATGCGCTGACAGCCAACGAGCAGATGCGCACCGCGTTCTCGAAGCTGGATCTGGAGCATTCACCGACCCGCCTGTTCCGCACCGATGTCGAGAACATCCTTCGGGAGAATTTCCAGCTGACCGACATCCGCTACATCGACGAACTGTACGAGTCCCTGTCGTTGGACAACAACTTCGAGATGCACGTGGACACCACCACGCTCATTCCGGATTCCACGTTCATCCTGTTCCCGGCCTACTACGACACCGCCCTCGGTTTCACCGCCAGCGGCCCGACTGCGGAAGGCCAGGATGCGGAGTTCGAGTTGGGCAAGAACGTCAACGACGGTCTCGTCGCGTACATGATGCACCATTACGCTCCGGCCAACTACGACCTGTGGGTGAACGGCACCGCGTTGCCGGTGCTGCAGGACGCCGTATCGACCTTCAAGGCGAAGGTTCTGTAGCCTGTAGGAGGTTCCCGTGTCCAGCAGCATCGCGTCCGGTATCGACTGGAAGAAGTACATGCAGTTGGAGCTGGTCGATGACAAGCGTCTCGCCGACCGGTACTCGAACGAGTGGATCACCCACAAGTGCCGTGTCGCCGCGAACATGGCTCTGACATGCAGTCCGAACGTGGAGCCGCGCCTGAACAACGGCTATCTGGATGAGGAGACGTTCGCCTATGTCGTCTGCCAGATGGTCATTCGCGTCATGCGGTGGACCGGTCTGAAGTCGGAGACGAACGGCTCCTACACGTATCAGAACCGTGACCCGCAGGACAATCCGCCGTCCTATGACGCTTCCCCGAACCTGTACGTGAGCAAACGCGAAAAGCAGATGCTTCTCGGGTACGAGGAGGGGAATGGGCCTGTGGGAACGGTGTTCGTCGGCGTCAACAGAATCTGGGGGCTTTGATGGAGGGCGAAACGCTTGACACAGGGCATCTCTTCGATGATGTCGATGCCGACGAGATAGGCGGCGGGCATCTGTTCGACGGGCACGATGAAGTCAGTAAGCAGGTTCCTGACGATCTGCTTCATTGTGACGTGATCGTCTATGAGGGCATGGTCCCGTGGGTGACGTGTCATGGGAGCACGACCGTTCCGAAGTATTTGGATGCGGATGGTAGGGTTCTTGACCCGGCCACGGTTTCCGATGTGGTTCGTGCGGGTGGTTTCGTGCCGTCCATCACCAGTGGCGGCGTCCTGTACACGGCTGATGTCCACAAGGTTTACTGTTGCGTGGCCGGACGCACCCAGAAGAACAGTGTCATGAGTGAGAATTGGGCGCAGGATACGACTCCGCAGAAGTTCGGCGGCAATCGCGAGATGAACCAGGTGAAGGTTCTCGCGCCGGAATGGCATGGGGATTTCTATTCACGGTTCTGGCTCGACGGCTCATGCTATGAGGTTGACGGTTCGCCGGTCTTTCTTCCTCATTCGTCCGATACGGCTAGGCACTACGAGTTTCCGGCTCGCCGCGTGTACGCGGCCGAGTTGGCCCATAACCGTATCGTTCCGCCCGTTCCGCCGAAGGGGGCTGAAACATGGGGTATGTGAGGCTTCGCCCTGATCTGAATGCGAGGGTCGCGGAAACGTTCGGCGGTAAGGTCACTCGCCCCCACGCTTTGAAGGTTCAGGCTCGCGCGAAGGCGTTGGCCGACATGCGGGCGAAGCATTCGAGTGTCGCCGACCGTATCGACATCAGTGTTCATGCTCACGGCTCGCATACGAGCGTGGTCATGAGCGTGGCCGGGCGTGACGGCTCGCAGATCGCGTCCTATCTGGAATACGGGTATTTCAATGTGCGGGCGCAACGTCATCTGCCGGGCATGTATGTGATGAGCGAGGCCAAGTATGGCTGATCTGAGCGTGCGCGCCCCGTTGGATGCCGAGGGGCTGGTCGATGCGCTGTTCAAGCGCGTCGATTTCCGTAAGGCAGGTTTCGGTAACGTCGTGGTGTTGCCGCGTGTCATCGCGGATACGGATTCGTATGCGTTGGACCATGACGTGGTGATCTGGCATTGCGGGGCCCCGTTCCAACCGGATTGGAATGTGAAGGCGTGGGTTTGGCGGTTCGCGTTGTCGTTGACTGTCGTGAACCGTGATCCTGACGTCAGTTTCGGACTGTGTTCGTTCCTGCACGAGACGATTTCCCGTTGGCCTTATGGCGAGCCTACCGGTTTTGGCCGTGTGGGCGCGATTCCCGACAATCCGGCGTTCGAGCAGGTCGCCATTGGCGATGTGGTGACCACGAAGACCGCTGTCGTGCGTTCCTGCACGAAGCTGGTGCAGGCGGGTTCCGTCCGCTGATTTCCAAATAATTCAAAGATTCTGATTCTAAAGCCCTGTCCGCTTGCGGATGGGGCTTTCTTGTTAAGGAGGGCCATTCATATGGCTATCAATGATAAATCCGTGTTTACCAGTGTTCGCGGTGCCGCGTTCCTTGCCGAGGCCAATACTGCTTTGCCGAGTCTGAAACTGTTCAGTTTGGAGGCGGCGACCGTTGGCGAGACCGACAAGAAGTATACGAACATGGGTCATTTGAGCGCGTCCGACCTGCCGTCTTTCGAGACGAGCGGCGGCGACGCGACAACCAAGGATACCTGGAACAAGAGCAAATTCCGTACCACTTACGATTCCGTCACCGGCAAGGTCACGATTTCCAGCGTTCAGGGCGACAAGGAAATGTTCAAACTGATGTTCGACGCGGCTGAGATCACCAGTGGCGGCACCGCAGTCGCCTTGGATAAGGTCGAGCAGCCGAAGGCGCTGTTCACCTACATCGAGGACACGAACACCGGTGAGAAGTTCGGCATTTGGATTCCGAACATGAGCCTCGCCTATAGCGAGCTGCCGAATCTGGCTCAGGATGATTTCAACACGTTCAAGCTGGAGGGCAACATCATGACTTCCACTGTCCTGCCGAAGACCAAGAGCGGCAAGGCTTCCAGCATCGCTTTCTACGATCCTGACGATTTCACCCAGGCTGCGTGAGTCTGAGGGTTTCCGGTTCTTCCCCTGACGGGTGTTCTTCTCCTGTCTGTCGCCCATCAGGGGATTTTCTTCTGTATCGCAGACGGGTGTTGTCTTTTTTTTCACAGATTGGAGTCTGGTATGGGTGAAAACGATGTTGCAGAGAAGGTCTTTCCGACTGATTGGGATGGCCTGGCCGGTTACGATGATGTGATGGCCGGATTGCCGGGAATGGTGCAGGCGGAGTCTTTCTCGCCGTCCCAGACCGCGTTGTTCGCCGTGGTCGAACGTCGTTTGAACGAGCGTCTGCTTGTCATGCGCGACGGTGGCGTGTTCGGCGGCAAGGCGAAGAAAACCGTGTCGGATGATGCGGCTGCGGTTGCCGTGGCCGAATATGTGGAGATCGCGGACTCGTTCTATAAGGGGCTTGCCGTTGATGCTGACGCTTACGCGGAGTGGACGAAGGGTCGTGGCCTGTTCGACCTGTTGAGCATGTTCGCGTCTCTCACACGCTTCTATGTGGAGCGGTTGGGAAAATCAAGCGCCTCGAAAAAGCAGTCTCGGACTGCCGAGTAGGGGTCGTCTCCGATTTCCGTCGTTTCTACCGGTTGAATCTTCCGGCTGACATGCATGCGTATGATCCGAATTTCCTTTGCGACTTGTTGGATGGTTTGGAGGCCATTCCCGATTCGCAGTGGCGTGCGTGGCTGTTGGAGCATGATGGTGCCGGTGGCGGTTCCGGCAGTTCCGAACGGTTGCAGTTGGGGTGGCTTGGTTTCGGCCAGTCCGAGATGCTGTTGCTGCAATTGCAGAACACGTTGGATTCGTTGCGTTCGCTGGCTGTTTCCCATTGGAGTGGGAAGAAGGTTGGCTTTGAGCCGATTCTCCCGCCCGGCGTTGACGCCGCGTCTCGTGATGTCAATCGTGTGGATGGTTCGCATGTGACGAGTCTGGCTGACTATATGGCTCGGGTTCGTAGTTGTTTCGGCGGCTGATTTTGCCGGTTTCTGTTTTTGCCCATGTTTCCGAGGGGTCTTTTCCCTCTTTTCTTCCCCTTGGATTCGTGGGTGTTTCTTTTAGGAGTGTGTGCGTATGGGGCGTCCTGCTTTTTCTGCTGGCGAGGTCGGCATTGATGTCGTTCCTCTTACCGACCGGTTTTTTGCGGAACTTAGGGCGAAGCTGCATGATCTTCGTGATCTGAAGGTTCCGGTTGAGTTCGACCCGGATGACATGGCCGCTTCGCGCACGTATGAGAAGTGGGATGGGCGTGACGCCCGCGTCAATGTCTCGTATGACGTTGACATGTCCGGTTTGCGTGAACTGTCGAAGCAGGATGAACGGTTGCGCAAACGGTACGAGAAGCCCGTCAGACCGGTTTTCGACGGCAGTGGCGTCGTCAAGGGCCTGGACACGGCGATCGGCCGTGTCGAACAGTTGCGTAAGGTCCAGAAGAACGTCGGCGACGTGTTCACCAGGAATCTTGGCGTGTTCGGGAAGACGGAGACGAGCCGTCTGAAGGAGCAGATGCTTCTTCTTGACCGGGCCGAAGAGAGGATGCGCAGGGTTCGCGCCGACCGTGACGAGCTTGCTTCGATGCGTGGCGACGAGTGGAACCAGCTGAACAGGCAGATTCTCGGCAACATGGGCACGTTGGATGCTTTGCGGAAGCGTTACGACGAGCTGGGTTCCGAGATTTCCAGGGTTGCCGCGTACCGTGATTCGCTTCGTGGCGGTGGACGCCGCGATGAGGCGAAGGCGCAGACCGTCAGGCTTCGTGAGCTTCGCGCCGAATACCGTGCGGCCGCACGCAACATGCGCGAGGTCACGAACGAGACGAACAGGCTTGCCAGACAGCAGGACAGGTTGAAGTCCGATAGTGTGGCGAAGTGGATTCACGATTTGGACAAGCAGCTTGTCGAATTGGATTCGCATGCGAAGTCCGTGCGTGACACGTTCGCCAGCGTGGCCCGTAGCGGTTTCGCCAGATCCTCCGACATGGGCAAGACGAACGTTCTTTCCGGTGTCAGCTTTTTCGGCAAGGATCTGAACCGTCAGCTCAATGCGGAACGTGCCGCGCGCAGGGAGCAGCAGCGTCTTAACGATTCGTGGCGTGATGGTGCCGAATGGCAGGGAAACCTGTTGGAGGGCACGGCACGGTATGCGCGGAACCTGAAGACCGCCTCCAACGTGATGAACACGTACGGCAGAGGCGTGAAGGAGTCGAACCGGCTGCTTGACGAGCAGGAGCAACGGCTGACCGGCTTGCAGAGGGCCTTGCACGGCGTGAACAAGTACGGCAGGTATTCGGAAGTCAACAGGCAGTTGAACGACCAGCTCGCCGCCGTCAACAGGCTCCGCAAGCAGATCGAGTCCAATCCGATCAAGACGAGACTCGTGCTGGATGATAGCCGGTTCAACCGCAAGTACGCGAACATCACACGTCAGGTAGGCGAGTTGACGAAGAAGCTCGAACGTGAGAACGAGCTCAGGATTCGTGTTGATTTCTGGACCGATACGGCTGACTCGCTTGAAGAGCGTCTGCGTAGGCTTCAGAAGGGGCGCATCCGGATTCCAGCGGATATCGTCGTCGATAATCGGAATCTGATTGAGCGTGCCCGGCAGGTCGCCGAAGAGGTGAGACGCAACCCGGATCGCAAGGTCGAGCTTGAGGCCGATCTCGATTTGGACATGAAGCGTGCCGAGAAGCGTATCAAGGATTTCCGGAAGGCCAATGACACGTTCGATATGGACGTGGATTTGGAGACCGCCGCCGCACGCGCCCATCTCGCTTACTTCACGAGACCGCGCACGGTTGATGTCTTCGCGGAGTTCAAGGGCACCGATCTCGGCAAGATCATGAGCGGCATGACCACTGGAGCCACGGGTATCCGTGGCGTGCAGAACGAGTGGCAGAAGCTCGTGAACATGTTCGACAAATTCGATGAGGTCGTGCCGAAGTGGAGTCTGCTGGGCGCGGTGTTCGCGTCCGTCGGTGCCGGAGCGTTGAACTTGTCCCGTACCGCTGGCAGTGCCGGGGCTTCTCTGGTGATGATGGGCAAGGCGGCTCTGGCCGCTCCGGGCGCGCTGTTGGGTGTGACCGCCGCTTTCGGCGCCGGATATTCCGCCGCGAAGAACTACGCGGATTACATCGACGTGTCCACGACGAAGTTGGGTGGCTTGCAGAAGAAGCTGTCCGACTCGTTCTGGTCCGAGGCGAAGCAGCCGGTCATCGACATGATGAACGCGCTCGGGGACAGCAAGTCCGTCGAGAACATGAACGGCGTGGCCGACGCGGAAGGGCGCATCGTCGCCAATGCGGCGCGTATCGTCGCGCAGGAACCGTATGTGGGCCGTATCGGTTCGATTCTCGGCAATACTGTCAAGGGCGTGAACGCGCTTGACCCGGGCGTCCAGGCTGTCACCGCTTCCGTTGTGAGGCTTGGCGACAGCACCAGCTCGTATCTGCCGCGCATGGCCAACTATGTGAGCCGCAACGCCACGCTGATGGCGCAGTGGGTCGATGAGGCGGAGCGTACCGGCAAGGTCACTCGGGCCATGGAGAAGGCCATCGAGCAGGGTGGCTATCTCATGTCCAGCGTCAAGTCGGCTGGCGGTATCCTCAAGGGCACGTTCGGCACGTTGGCCGAGGGCGAGAACGGCATCGAGAAGTTCTCCGACGCTTTGAGCCGCGCGGACAAGGCCGTGAACGGCGTTCGTTTCCAGTCCACGTTGACCGCGTGGGCCGATGGCGCGAAGACCGCTTCGGGCAAGTTCCATGATTCGTTCCGCGAGATCGGCGACGCGGCTTATGAGCTGCGGGACACGACGAAGCAGGTGTTCGTTGACGCCGGTTCCATGGTGTCCGCCGGCATCGGCTCCATCAGCAGTCTTGCCGGCAGGTCGAAGCAGGGCATCGCCGACTTCAGCAACGGCGTGTCCGAAGGGTTCCGGAAGGTGTTCCATGCCGTTGATTCCGCCGCCCCGATGTTCGACAGTCTGCTGTCGATGGTCGGCCAGTTGTCCGACACGTTCGGCGGAACGTTGGCGAACACGCTGAAGTCGGCGGCTCCGACGATCAAGGTGTTGGCCGATGGCGCTTCCGCCATGTCTCGGGCGTTCGGCAAGCTGCCCGCGCCCGTTCAGGCGATGATCGGCATGTACGCGACGTTCGGCAGGGCCGGCATCAGCGCCTACAATTCGCTGAAGCGCGGCATGTTGCAGAACATCGAGTCCACGTTGAAGTATCGGAGGACGTTGAGCCAGTTGGGCATCACCTCGCATGAGACTGCGATCAGCATGCGCGAGCTGGTTCGGGCGATGGCTCGGCTGGAGTCCGGTCAGACTGCCGGCGTGCTGACCGGTGAGGTTTCGGGTATCCGTCAGATGGGCGTCGAGGCCGATGAGACCACCGTGAAGCTGAATCGCCTGAATCGTGCGCAGGCCGGCGGTTCCGCCATCACCGGAGGTTCCGCCGCCAAAGGCATTGCCGATGGCGTTGGCTCTGCTGGATTGTTCCGTGGTGTCGGAGAGGCGGCTGAGGGAGCCGCCCGCAAGACCGGTCTGCTGAAGACCGCTTTCAGGGGGCTGAAGACCGCTTTTGGCGGCGTGGTCGATTTCCTCGGCGGGCCTGTCGGCATCGGCCTTACCGCCCTCACCACGGGGTTGAGTCTGGCCGGCAGTGCGATCAGCTCGTACGATGAGGCCGCCGCTCACACGCAGACGGTGAACCAGTCCGTCGCCGACTCGTTCAAGAACGTTCAAAGCGGCGCGGCTGACGTTTCCGCGGCTGTTTCCAAAGCCAAGAAGGCCGTCGCGAAGAATTGGGACGACAAGGATTACGGCTGGAAGCTCCCGGGCGGCAATGACATCGAGAAGCTTGGTAGCAGCATCTCGAAGTTGGGCAGCCCGTTCAAGAAAGCCTCCGACGCGGCCGGTATTCTTGGCATCAGCGTCAAAGATCTGAACAACGCCGCGACCGGAACGAACGACGCTTATGGCAAGATGCACAAGAAGCTCGAAGCCATTGTGAACGACAGTCGAGTGAACATGAACATGACCGAGTCGGAAAAGGCCATCAACGGGCAGAGGGTCGCGGCTGCCCAACGTCTGCTTGGCGTGCTTGAGAACTCCAATACCGAATGGAAAAAAGGCGAGAAGGTGGCGTCCGATTGGATTGACGGCACCAATGACGTCGCTGCCGTTTCGACGTTGGCCGCCGACAAGCTCAGCCTGCTGTCCGAATCCATCGCAGCCAACAACTACGAGCTGGAAGGCAACAGCAAGAGCGCCCAAGCCAACCGCAAGATGATGACCGATTTCGCGGACAGCGCTCTGATGTCCGCGAAGAGCATCATCTACTGGGGCAACGGCAGCGCCGAAGCGACCCAGAAGGCCAAGAACGCCGTCTACTCCGCCCGCCAGGAGATCATCCAGATGGCCGAACAGTGCGGCATGTCAGCCAAGGCCGCCGCCGCGCTCGCCGACAAGATGGGTCTTATTCCCGACAACGTGTCCACGGAGTTCGACCTGTCGAATATGGATGCGGTGAAGCGTCAGGTTCAGGATTACATCGACCAGCTTGAGTTGACCGAAGGACAGAAGAAAATCGTCCTTGATCTCGTTCAGGATGGTGATATAGCGAGTTTCGGCCAGTTGGTCGGTGCCGTGAAGGCGCTCATGGGTGGTGCGAGCAAGAAGGATCTGGTTCTTCTTCTGGAAGCCAAGGATGACGCTTCGGGCAAGATCAAGGACGCTGAGGCTTTGGCCAAGGGGTTCGGTCTGACGAAGGCCCAGATCGATATTCTCGCCAAGGATAAGGCTGGCCCGAAGTTGGATGCCGTCAAGCAGAAGCTTCGTGACAGTGGGTTGACTGACGCTCAGATCCAGATTCTCATCGACGCTTTGGATAAGGCGAGCGGCAAGATGAAGGATGTCGATAAGCAGAAGGCCCATACCTCGAAGGGCGTCAGTTTCCATATTGACGCGGATGATGATGACGCCAATGTCAAGTTGGCTAGATATCAGGGGCTTGATGGTTCCACGCTTGCGATCGCGCGCACGTTTGTGATTGGCGATGATTCGAGCGCCCGGAACGCTTTCGCCAATACGAGAGCGTATGACGGCGTGACGTTGGCTCGCCCTTGGGGTCGCGTGTTGGGTGACAACAGTGTGGCACGTGCCGTGTTCGCCGGCATTCAGGCGTTCAACGGCGTGACCATAGCACGCCCGTGGGGTCGTGTGCTGGGTGACAACAGCGGCGCGCGCAATGCGTTCAGGGATACGAGAGCGTATGACAATATAACGATTTCCCGCCCGTGGGGTCGCGTGTTGGGCGATGATTCCAATGTCCGGAAAGTGTTCAGTGACATCAGCAGTAAGAATCACCAGGTTATTGCCACTCGTTACGTGGATATCGTCACCCGTAGGCACGATGATGGTCTCCCGCAGGTGGCTACCGGTGGTCGTATTCATGGTCCGGGTACTGGCACGTCCGATTCCATTCCGGCGTGGTTGTCGAACGGCGAGCATGTCATCCGTGCCGCTGCGGCGAGCAGGCTTGACCGTACCGTCGGCCCGAATTTCCTGAACGTGTTGAACGCTACCGGTGATCTGGACAGGGCGGTGTCTCAGGCCCGCACGTCATACGCGCGTAGTGCGCGTGACATGAGCCGCAACGCCTACGCTTCCGGTGGCAGGGTCCAGAGAATGTTGGATTCGGCCACGTCTGTCACGGTCAACGTTCCTTCACGGGATGATCGCGAACTGGTGTCCGCCGTGAATGATCTGCGTCGTGAGGTCGCGGGCTTCCGTGATGGCATCGGCGGTGAGATCAGGCGCAATGGCAGTCCTTGGCCGAGCAAGCGTGATTTCGTCCGTGATGTATTGGAGGCAAGTCGTGGCAGGTGAGCTCGCGTATGTGAGTGGTTCGACCGGTGAACGGTTCGACGTGTCGGATTATGCGACCGTGGATTTCGAGGGCGCGTTGGAGTTGCGTGGCCGTGAATGGGATTACACGGTGCGTGACGGCGGGTTGACCGGCGTTTCGAGGAAACGCCGGGAGATTTCCGTTGACGTGCATTATGGTGATGCGGTGGCGTTCGACTCGTTCATGCGGGCCGTTGACGCTGATCTGGCCGCTGGCAAGCCGGGACGGTTGGAGGCGGTGAATGGTGCGGGGGAGGTTTGGGCGCAATCGTGTTATGCGGTGAAGTCCGAGGCTTCCTCGCATCCGGGTTCGTCCGACCCGGTGTGTGCGCTTTCGTTCGTCTTGTTGGATGGTGTGTGGCGTCATGATGCCGTTACCGTGTCGTATCAGCCTGTGCCCGGGTCTGCCGCGTCCGGCTTGGATTTGCCGACTGACATGGGTTATGATCTGGCTGTTTCGCGTCCGTCATGCATGGTGTCTAATCGTATGCGTGTTCCGATGCCGTTTCGTCTGGTCATATATGGGGCTGTTTCGAATCCGTCGCTGACGATTGGCGGGAACGTGTACCGGTTGAATGGTGATGTTCCCGCTGGCGCTTACGTGGTGGTTGACTCGTTGAGGAAGTCGATCATGCTGCATGATGCGGGTGGTTCTCTGCGGAACGTGTTTTCGTGGGGTGTGCGAGGTTCCGGTTTGAATCGTGGACAGTATGTTTTCCAACCTGTTCCGGCTGGTTCGAGCGTGGTCGAGTTGGGTTCCGGTTTCGGTTTTGATCTGACGGTTGTCGAGGAGAATGGGGACCCGACTTGGTTGATTTGATTTGCGCCGACGAGAATGGCGTGCCGTTCCATGCGGTTTCGGATTGCGTGTTGGATTGCGCGTGGGGGTCTGGTGAGAATGATTTCGAACTGACGTTGTATGACGGTACCGTGCTGCCCGACCGTGGTCTTGTCTATGTGGATGGGACCGAGGTCGGCGGCATCGTCGATCATATGAAGGATGAACTGTCGGACGGCGTGAGTGTGGTCACGTATTCCGGTCGTAGTTGGCATGGCATGTTGGCCGGTAAGGTGTTGCAGCCGGATTCGGGGCAGGATTATCTGAAGGTGTCCGGCCCCGTGAATCAGGTGTTGTCGAACCTGTTGGCCCGTATCGGCTTGGCTGACGTGTTCAAGGTCCGCGCGGATTCCACGAAGACGATTCCCACGTTCCGGTTCGACCGGTATTGCACGGCGTATGATGGCATCCGCAGGATGCTGGCCGCGAATGATCTGAAACTCATGTTCCAGGAGGTTGACGGCACGATATGGATGTATGCCATGCCGGTTGTCGCCCATGACGATACGGTCGATTCCGATCTGGTTGATTTTTCCATCACGAAGGATTACCGGCGCACCAACCACATGATCGGCTTGGGCAAGGGTGATTTGAGGAATCGTCTGGTCGTCCACTATTATGCGGATGGTTCCGGCAAGGTGTCCAATACCCGCACGTTCGATGGGCGTGATGAGATCGCCGCGGTCTATGATTATTCGTCCGCCGAGAAGGACGAGTTGGACAAGCAGACGAAGAAGCAGTTGCAGGATTTGCAGGGTGCCGGTGCCGTCGATGTGACCGTGCATGACGGCTTGTCGCTTGATGTGGGCGATAGGGTCGCCGGCTGCGATCATGTGACCGGCCTGACGGTTACCGCCGTCGTGTTGAAGAAGATCGTGAAACTGTCCGGCGGCTTGTTGTCCGTATCGTATGAGGTTGGTGACGCGGCTTCCTCGAAGACGGAATATTCGAATTACACGAGTTCGTCTTCCTCTTCGGGTTCGACTGGTGGCGGCGTGGTTTTGACGGCTGGCCGTGGCCTGTCGATTTCGGGCGGCACGATCAACGCGGAGGTCGCTTCCGAGGATTTGGATGCTGTCAGGCAGGTCGCCGAGTCGGCGGACAGGACGGCTTCCGGTTTCGCGGCGCAGATCGGCAAGGCGAATCAGACCGCCGAGGATGCGAGGAACGTCGCCGATGCGGCCAGGAGCGTGGCCGACAGTGCGAAGTCGGGCATGATGACCGATGGCGAGCGGTCGAAGCTCGCTTCGGTCGAACGGGGCGCGAACGCCTACACGCTGCCGGAGGCGTCCACGGACGTGTTGGGTGGCGTGAGGGTGGACGGTTCCACGATCGTGAGCGTGGATGGTGTCATCAGCGCGCATGTCGGCGGCGTTTCCGGGAGGGCCGTGTTTCCGGTCGGCTATGTGGTGATGAACACGACCGGCATCGACCCTTCCGTTGATTTCGGCGGCACGTGGAGGCAGTTGCCTTCTTTGGATTTCTACACGTTTGAAAGGATAGGCTAGTGAAATCTGACGGTTACGTGAAGTACGTGTGCGACAAGTGCGGCAAGACCGCCTATGTCGCCGCCGGCGACACGGAGGCGCGTGAATGGTTCACCGTGCGCCGCTATTCGGCCGGCAAGGCGACCCGCATCGCGGACGATGTGACGCCCGACATCTACGAATTGTGCTCCCAATGCAACACGTCGTTCATGACGTTCATGCAGAAGGATGACGCTTCGTTTGAAGCATGGTTGAAGGAGGGTGAACGGTGACCATCGAACTGGTTGACGGCAAGGCCGGCACGGCTCATATTTCAAGCGAGGACAAGGCGATCATCCATCAGGCCAAGTTCTCGAAGTCCGACGTGGTGTTCGATTGGGGTGACGCGTTCAAGTGCTCTATGAGTTCGTCCAACAGGGCGACGATCGGCACCGGCTGCGCGTCGATACAGGGCTTGGACTGGCATATCACGGCGGCGGAATCCGTGACGATCTCCAACGGGTCGCAGGGCATGAAACGCAATGACATCATCTGCGCGCATTACCATCGCAACTCTTCCGGCGATACCGGGGATGTGGGTATCGAGAGTGTGGAATTGACCGTGTTGAAGGGCACGCCGAACGCGACTGCCGCCGCTGACCCGGCCATTCCGTCAGGGAATATACTGTCCGGCGCGGTTGACGCGTACCAGCCGTTGTGGCGCATCCCGCTCGACGGCATCACGGTCGGCACGCCGGTACGCCTGTTCACGCCGAGGAGTGGCTTGTGGGATTCCGTAACCCTCACGAAACCAAACGATAACTGGGACGTGGATTATCGCACCGCGTTTGTCGGCGGGATGTTGATCGTCGCGTTTCATGCCATTCGAGTCAACACGGACTGGGCTGCCCCGAGGATATGGGATACGTCCAAGCTTTTCAGGCTTCCGACTGGATTGGAGGCCGCGTTCGAGGTGCATTGCGCCACGGTGTCCAATTCGAGCATGGGGCTTTATGGCGTCGCGGTGCAGGCCGCTGGCAACGAGATCAGCCTTCGCTCGGCCGCGAAGATGACGCTCGGCAAAGGCGGTTGGGTCGAGGGCTGCATCACGGTGCCGCTTGATCGTTGATTAGACGACCGGATAGCAGAGCGAGCCTACACAACCCTGATTGCTGCCGGCGCGGATGACCGTGAAGCCCTTCGCATTGTACAGGGTTACGGAAAGCTATTCAGCAGGTCAATATGAGTTTCTGCCATGCCTTCTGCATGTCCTTGAGGACGCTCAGATCGGGCTTGAGGTAATACCGTGCGGTGGTTTGGATGTCGGAGTGTCCGAGCTGTCGCGCGACCACGCTGATGTCGGTTCCGGCCTTGATAGCCAACGTGCCGAACGTGTGGCGTAGGTTGCGCGGAGCGTCTGCGGATACGCGGACGGCGAACTGCCGGGCATGCTCGACGAAATCGGCCTGCCTTTGGTGTTCGCCGCCACCGACCACCCGCATTAACCAAAACACAGCCGCCCTACGTGGCGGCTTTCCTGTAAGGAGATGTAATGTGCTGCAGAATTTCCTAGCCGGTTTCGGCGGTGTGGGCGGCGCGTGCGCCCTCATCACCCTCGGCCTCAAGCTCTGGCCGGGCGCTTTGGACGCGCTGGCGACCGGCCTGTACGCGCACGTGCGGCCCGAACGCCTGCCATACGATTCGCCGCTCTCGCAGCATTTCGCCAAAACACGGCAACTCGGCGAACGCACCGCGAAATTCGACGAACGCATGGACGAGTTGTGTCGCGACACGATCAAGAACACGATCATCAGCCTGATCTACGGCGACCAGTCGCACGACCATTCGGAGGCCGTCCGGTACGAGCTCGCCAAGCTCGAAAAATTGGACGCGCAATGCTGGATCGTCAACGCCGCCGAAAAATACTTGGAGGACCGGCAGTGAGCGGCCCCGTCGCGTTGGTCGCGTATCTCATCCTCCTCGCGCTCATCATCGTGTTCCATCATGGTGCGTGCAGGCATTGATTTTCACACTGGTTTTCAAAGCCATCCCATTCCGGGATGGCTTTTCTATTGCCCCTTGACTTGGGGCGGGAAGGAGATGTCATGGACGATATCGTCATGACGCCAGAGATGACACCGCAGAGCGACAGTCTGCCGCCCGAGAGCATTCCGGTCGTGTCCGAGGAGGACGCGGCCAAGGCCGTGGAAGGATTGGAGGACTAGACATGGCAAGCGTCAGCGCTTTGATCAACCGCATGCGCTACTGGTGCGCCGTGGCCAATTTGGGCTATTCGCAGGCGGACCGTTGGAATTTCAACGCTTCGGGTGGCAATTGCGATTGCTCCAGCCTGGTCATCCACGCCTTGCGTGAGGCGGGCTTCGACACCGGCACGGCCACCTACACCGGCAATCTGAGCGGCAATCTGACCCGTCGCGGCTGGACTCGCCTGCCCGCGAACGGCAATCCGCAGCCGGGCGACATCCTGCTTAACGACGTGCACCACGTGGCCGTGTATCTGGGCGGCGGCAGGCTCGCGCAGGCAAGCATCTCGGAGCGTGGCACCGCTTACGGGAAGGCGGGCGACCAGACGGGCCGCGAAACCAATATCCGCGCCTACTACAACTACCCGTGGAACTGCTACCTCCGCTACGGCGGCGGCAACACCGGCACCGCATCCACCGGCGCTCTCGCCGTTGACGGCAATGTCGGCCCCGCGACCGTGCGCCGTTGGCAGCAGGTGATGGGCACTGCGGTGGATGGCATCATCAGCGGGCAGGTCGTACCGGACGGACGCACCTACTGGCGTCCGGCCATCGATTCGAGCGTGGTCCGCTACGGCGCGGGCGGCAGTGATCTGATCCGCGCCGTGCAGCGTCGCCTGGGCTGTGGTGTTGACGGACTGCTCGGCCCGGCCACCATTCGCGCCATCCAGGCGCATTACGGTCTGGCGCGGGACGCGAGCTTCGGCCCCGCGACCGCACGCGCCTTGCAGTCGGCGCTCAACCAAGGACGATTCTAAGGAGGAAACAATGGCAGAATATGCAGCAGAGGATTCCGCCCTCGAAACCGTCGTGAACAACCTGACCGACGAGCGTGAGGACGGTCAGGACAATACCCAGCCCGACACCGCGTACACTCCGGTCTTCTCTAAGCAGGTGCGTACCGTGGTCTACGTGCTCGGTCTGGTCGCCTCGTGCGTCGGCCTTGGCTTCATGACCTTTGGTGACGCCGCGATCGGCGGCTACATTTCGACCGTCGCCGGCTTCCTCGCATCCGGTCTGGGCGTCGCCTACAACCCGCTCCGCAAAAACTAAGCGTTGCGGTAAAGACAAGTGCAACGCTTAGAGTCCTAACATGTGTAAGGATTTATTCTTACACCTATCCTTTCACATGTTAGGAAAATGAAAGAATTCCGCCCCTCTCCCGGCAATGCTGGGGGAGGGGCGTTTTTTGCGTTTCGGCGTGCGCGGCTCACCGGATCATTGGTAGTCCGAGGCATTGGCGCGCCCACCGTTCCACGGCACGGTTCTCCTCGTCGTCGCCCAAGAGGAGCAGGAAGCCGGCGTTCTTGCCCAGCGACGCGGGTTCCAGCTTCTTTATCACGCCACGCCCCTGAAGAAACAGCCACGCATTGCTGATGTTCGTCTTGGCTGTCTCTTCTCGCTTTCTCATGATTTTGTCTGCGTCAGCGCTCATGGCCTGTTCCGGGGTGAGCAGAACCATGCCGTATGCGTCTGCGATGGCACGCCAGCCGAGCGTGTAGTAGCGGCATGGGGCGTTGATCTTGCGCAGCTTCTCCGGCGGCTGGTTGCGGGCTCTATCCCAGTCGTAGGTGTTGACCGCCATGTAGCCGAGAGCCAGTTGAGCCGTCGTGTAGCAGCTGAGGTTGTCTCCGCGCTTCTTCGCCAGTCGCCCGGCCCTGTTGAGATCATAGACGGCTTGCGTGTTCTGGTATCCCATGCCTTCCATCGTCTTTCCCTCCATGCCTTGCCTTATGGTGGTGTATGGAGAATCTTCCGGTTTTCCGTTTCCCCGGTGGCTCTAGTCCAGCCATCGGGGGTTTTCTTTTTTCATCCATGATTCTAATTGCACTTCTGCGCAAAAGTCAAATTGCATACCGCATGAAATTGAATACAATCAAAACCATGTTTTCGGTGTAATTACGATTACACATATACATGTACTACATGTTTTAACATTCTTTTTACATGGTACGGATCTCTGAAATTCCGTGATGCTTCTCTGAATTCAGAGATGGGTTCAGAGATTCAGCGAAAGATTCAGAGGAAATTAAGTTAACCGGCTACAACCGTTGAAACATGTTCCGCGGCGTTTCCGACGGCCTATCGGCAGCCCCGCCGCAACACACTACGGGGACACGCCGAAAAACGTTCTGGAAGGTGTTTTCGAGCATCACGCCTCAGTTTGTCAGAGAATAGGAGAGAACGCCATTCGCGTCCACCCTCGAACGCCACCGTCCGAAATGCCTTCAGCCCTTTTAACAGTAGGGCTGAAGGCGTAAGCTCCTGCGGCTGGGCTTGAACCAGCGACCGTCCGAAACAATGTCGGACATTTGATACGTGAACATGTTGAGTTTCGGCAGGTTCTCGTATGGGTTGCGTAGTTCCGGATCGTTCCAGTCCCTTTTGGCCTGCTGCTCGTCCGCATATGTCCAGTTGTAGATCGCGTTTTCAGGGAACTTGTCGTTCGCGATGGCCTTGAATGGCGTTCCCGACAGGTGCAGTGTGTTCCTGCGCTTGATATGATCGAACGCCACGTCCGTCTTGTACGTGTCCACGCCTTCGTGAGCTTCATCGATGACGAGCAGGTCATATTCGTATTCCGCCACATACTTTAGCTTGTCGTAATGGCCGCCGAACTCGATGGAGCCCTTCAGATCCTGCAGACTGATGAACTCGATGGAGCTCGGAAGCTTGCCCTTGCCTGCAAGATGCAGGTATTCATCGTGGCTGATGCAATATGGCTTGCCAGCCAAAGCGTCCACACTGCTGATGAACCGCCAGCCGGAATCGGTGCCGACGAACTTGACATAGTCGTCATACCAGGAATTCGCAATCGCGGGACGATTCGTCACAACGAGAATGCGTTTCGCCTTGCCGTCCTTTCCTGGCGTGGGAAGGCGCTTGCAAAGGTCATAGGCGGCAAGAGTCTTGCCGAAACGCGGCTTCGCGTTCCATAGGAACTCGCCTTGCTCGTGCAACTGGAAATAGTCCAGGGTCTTGCTGATCGCAGCTTCCTGCTCGGCTCGCAGTTCATAATCGGAGGCTCCGAGACCGTCAAGAATTCCATGATTCTCGCGAAACTCATGGAACCTGCCCTTGGCGTTCGGAGGATTAATCTCGAACCATTCGGTGCCGGGCTGATCATTGATGCCGAGATTGCGCAAATAGGTATGGAAATCAGTGTCATGAAACACTTCGCCAGTGTCCTCATAAGTGGCATTGCCATGCCATTCGAGTTTCGCGATGACATCTGCCGTATGAGTTTGTTGCGCGATACGGACGTTTACGTCCTGCTCGGTATAACCGATTTTCGTCCAGCCGTCATGACGGCGGATTTCCGGAGTAGTGTATGCATAAATCTGGGGGAGTGCCGGTTGAGTGCTCTTGACCTTGCCTGTGATATCGGAAACGCTCATCAGTTCATCTCCTTGATCATCCTGTTAATGAAGGCTATTTCTTCGGAGGTCAATTTATACTTCTTGAACAGCTCCTCGTCAGTCCATTGCTTGGTGAAATCTTGTGTGGGAACAAATGCAAAAGTAGCCTTACTGATTTGTTGAGTCATGGCAATCTGAGCGAGAAGGAAACGGGTTAATTTTGTTTTCAGATACGTCATGAAATTATCGGCTTCAGATAACGCCCGAATTCTTGCGCACTTTCGGATTCCGGCCCTGACGTAAGAGGGCA
>OBZZ01000270.1_pt1 | contig 40301 bp, 36 predicted proteins | sample 1501451 | NCBI WGS metagenome assembly OBZZ01 (sample SAMEA2580274, study PRJEB22360) | human gut metagenome | biome: human gut; feature: human-associated habitat; material: faeces | place: Denmark | collected 2008/2010
GCCGCCACGCCGCAACCCCGAACGGCGCTACCTACACCCTCGTTTATGAAGAGCCCGTTTGGTGAGCGTTTTTTTGGGGGGTGGGTATGGCATCTGTCGGGACGGGTGTATCTTTTTCTCTGTCAGCCCAATGGGTGGGTTGATACCCAGGTGATGTGGGGAAGTCGGTGGGAATCCGGCGCTGTCCCGCAACCGTGACCACATTTCGTGTGTGGAAGTCGGAGTACCAGATCACCGCGGGGATTGGTTTCTGGTTCCGTCGAGGGTTACGGATCGACACCGACGCATGCTACGCCTGTGCTGTCATGGACCCCCTCTCGGAACGTGCTTCCGAGGAGGAGCGACATGGCAGTAGAAGCAACGACGACGTGCAAGCGTGTGGTGGGCCCAGTGGTGGCTGCCGCACTGATGGTAGGCGTAGTGGGGGTGACGGCGGCCCCTGCCCGGGCGGCTCAGGCGTCTGGGCCTGCTGATTATGCCTCCCAGGCCGGCAGGGCGGCTGGTTACATCGATGGTCACCAGGCTGACCTGATGAAGGGCAAGTTGGGGCCGCAGTTGGATGGGGCTCTGGCGTTGGTGGCGGCTGGCAGGAAGGATTCGCCTACCGTTGCCAAGGTCAAGGACAGCATCAAGGCTCAGGGGCCGAGTTACTGCACTGACGCGAATGTGGGTGGGTGTGCGAAGGTGACGATCACCTTGCTGGCACTTGGTGAGTCGACCACCTATGGCGGGGTTGACTACTCCCAACGAGTGACGTCACTGCCGGCCTCGGCACTCAATGAGTATGCGACGAATCAGGCGTTGGACATGATTGCCCTGGAGCGGTTGGGCAAACCGATCCCCAAGGCCCTGCTCGACAAGGTGACCAAGTATGCGTCCACGACTCCCAAGTGGGATGATCCGGACACCGATGGTCTCACGCTCACGGCCCTGTCGCATGTGGATGCCCCGGACAAGCAGAAGGCTGTCACGAGTCTTGTCAAGCGTCTTGACGCCGCCAGGCAGAATGATGGCTGGGGTTTCAAGGGCAAGGGCCCGAATGTGAACACCACTGCGTGGGTGGCACCGGGGCTGTACCGGGCTGGGGATGCGGGTCACAAGGCGCAGGCGGTGGCCGGTCAGACGTGGCTCGTGAAGCAGCAGCAGGCTGACGGATCATTCCCCGGGTATTCGCCGATGATGGCGACGACGCAGGCGGTTCCGGCGCTGCGTGGTCTGCAGTCCTATGACACGGTGGGTGCCAATCAGGCCAAGACGGTGCAGATTCACTGATCGGTGATGATCCAGGTTATCTGTGACCGGATGCGTGTGGGGGAGGGTAGTCCCACTACCCTCCCCCACACGGTTCATTCTTCTTCGGTCACGGGGCTGGTGGATTTGAGTTGTTGGCATGGGAGAAGCTTGATGAATCGGCGGCGCTGGTGGGCGTTGGTGTCGGCTGTTGTGGTGTTGGTGGCCGGTGTGGTGTGTGGCGTGGTGCCACAGTCGGCGGTGGCGGGGCCTGACGGTAATCGGGTTGTGGGTGATGGGGGCGGGCAGACCCAGGGCGATTCCCTCTCGGAAGTACTCCCAGGTACGTGGCGGGATGGGTGGTGCCGGAGTGGTGAGAAGGGGTTCTCGGTCGTCATTGACTATTCCCGTGTTCCGGAGTCGCTTCGTGGCTGGTTGACGGCGGCGCATACCAAGGAGTTTGGCCCCACTGCTGCCGATGGCTGGATGGTGCGCTGCCATCAGGGATTGTGGACCTATGACCCTAAAGTCAACAACTTTCTGGGCTTCACCGATGCTGTCAAGTCGGTGGGGATATCGGACAGCCTGACTTCTGACTACGTCCGTCCCAAGGGGATGGAGAAGGCCTATGGCTATAGCTATAACGACGAAGTGACAGAGATCTTGGGCGTGAGACCGGTTGACAACATCAGGCGGAAACGGCATACGTCTACTGACCAGAACCGTTATGACTGGACTCATCTGTTGTGGATTCGTCCGGATGCCACGGGGGGGCTCTCGGGTGGGTTTCCGCCGGATGGTTCACTGGGTGGTGGGCCGTGGCCGTCACAGGCAAACAATCGAATCCTCCCCAGCCCTGTTTCTGGCATCCTAGACGCCGATGCGGGTCATCTTCCGGCTGGTACGGTCGCGTATCTCTCCTACGGCCTACTGGCCGATTGTAAACCCACAGTCAGTTCAGATGATCCTCTCTCTGGTGGTCGTGTGTGTCTGGGTGAGGCGGCGTTGCATCCGAAGGCCCATCAGGATCCGCAGACGCATCAGCCGTGTCCGGGGTGGACGTTGACGCCGCAGTTCTCGGATGGGACTGTCAATGGGTGTGTGCCGAAGAATCCTCGGCCGCGGCCTTCTGCTTCCACGGGTGGTCCCACGCGGGATCCGGGGTCGGGCAACGGGCCGCATCCGCGCAGGCCGCGACATACTCGTAGGCCGACTCCTCCTGCCAGGCCCCATCCTGGCCAGCATCATGATGGTTCTGCTGGGGCTGGTCATGGCGGTGCTGCTCATCGTGATGCTGTCCGGCACGGGAATGATGTTCGTGCGGGTGGCCGGGTGAGCTCGCAGGTGGGCAAGGCTGCGCGCACGCCTTCCCCATCGGCTCCTTCGTCCGCGTCTCCGTCGCCCTCGGTGTCTCCATCTGCCACACCGTCTCCGTCTGTTTCGGCCGGGGTGGCGGTGTCGCCGTCTCCTGGTGATGGTCGGGTGTGGGGTTCTGAGCAGCAGGGTCCCTCGGCCTCGGATGGTGCTCGTCGTCGGGTACCTGGTTGGGCATGGGGTGCCGGTGCAGGTGTGCTGGTGGCTGCCGGTGTCGTGGCGTGGTGGGTGACGCGGGGTAGGCGTCGTGACCGTGAGGACGACGAGGTCGGGACCGATCTGTTCGAGTGAGGCGTCCACACGGCGGGGCGCATGTGTGTTTTGTTGTTCGATGAAGGCTGCCACACGTGAAGGACATGTGTGGGTGAGAAAGGTGAATCAATGGGCAGAGCGATGATGAGGTGGGTGACGGGGGGTCTGGCTGCTGTGATGGCGGCCGGCGGTCTCGTCGTGCCGGCATGGGCCGATGATGATGTGGAGCAGATTCCGACGGCGTCGGCGGATCAGTGGCATCCGGGCTGGTGCGGCAAGGATGAGGAGGGCTATTCGGTTCTCATCGATTTCTCGACGTTGGATCCGAAGGATCGGGGTGATTTGAACCCGGCCACGACCACGTACACCGACGCCCACGTCAAGGACGGCTGGCTGGTGCGCTGCCACAAGGGTCTGGAGCCGATCAAGACTGTCGAGCATGACAGTCCAGATAGATGGGCTATGCCGGAGTACTGGGCTGCGAATGTGGGTATTCCCGGGATGGTGAATACTCGCCGGGGTGCCGAGTGGGAATATCGTTTTCTGGGGATTACTCCTTGGTATGGCATGACCTCGAATGACGAGCGGATCTCCACGGGTGTCTTTGCGGTGGAGCCTGTCAAGAACGGCGTCCTGCCACCGTGGCCGGAAAACGTTGAACATGCCGATGACTATCCCGGTAAGCCGGAATCGAGGGTTTATGATGGTTTGACCACGAGGTTTACCGGGATAAACAAGGAGCCGGTGAAGGGGATGGCCGTGGCCATCACTGCCTACCCCTTTGGATACAAAAATACTGTTGACCACTATTTCGCCGGCGACAACCCGAACCGGCCCGAGCATCGGCCCCAGTATGCCGAGGCCCCCACACCGGCTGTCGACCCGACGGTGAGTCCCACGCCGACTCCGACGTCCGAGCCGACTGCAGATCCGACCTTGACGCCGACTCCGACTCCGGACCCGGAACCCAGCAGCACCACCGATCCAACCCCCGAGCCGGAGCAGATTCCGACCGCTCCGGCGGACAAGTGGCATCCGGGCTGGTGTAACAAGGATGAGAACGGCTATTCGGTTCTCATCGATATGGCGGCGTTGGATCCGAAGGACCGGGGTGATTTGAATCCGGCCACGACCACGTACACCGACGCCCACGTCAAGGACGGCTGGCTGGTGCGTTGCCACAAGGGCCTGGAGCCGCTCAAGTACGCTCCAAGTGGCGAGTGGGGCGCAAAGTTCAAGGCGGCGAACTGGGCTGCGAGTGTGGGTATCCCCGGGACACGGGACCTCAATGGGTGGTACCACTTCCTGGGGATCACTCCCAACGGGGATGAGACCTCGGACGGTGACTGGATCTTGGCGGGTGCGTTGACGGTGGTGCCCGACAAGGACGGCATCCTGCCGCCGTGGCCGGAAAAGGTTGTGGAGGGGGAGCCCTATCCGGGTGCACCGATCAATGATCCTGACGTGTTCCCGTCGATGACGGACAAGCCGGTGAAGGGGATGGCCGTGGTCATTGGCTTCGAGCCTGATGGGCACACGGACGATCCGAATGATCCTGACAAGAAGTTCTATTTCGCCGGCGACAACCCGAACCGACCCGAGCACCGGCCCCAGTACGCCGACGCTCCCGCACCGACTCCAGAGCCGACTCCGACTGTGGTGCCGACCCCGACGGTGAGTCCCACGCCGACGGTGTCCCCGACCGGCACCCCGGCCCCGACCGGTACCGTCACGCCGACCCTGACGCCATTGCCCACCCCGGACACGAACCCCAGTGGGACCACCACCCCTGCTCCGAATGCGTCTGTGAATCCTCCCGATTCGACGGTGCGGCCGGTGGATGGCCGAGATGGTCGCGGTGACGCGGAGATACCTGCAGTCCCGGGGCCAGATGGCGGGTCACTGGCTGCTCCCGCACTGCCCGCCACCGGAGCCTGACCAGGCGATGGTGGGGGGACACCCGTAAACGTGTCATCTGTTGTGAAAGGAAGAGATGCAATGATGACAGAGAAGAAGATGGGAATGTCGACGATGAGCCGACGGATCGCCGGCCCGCTGGTTGCTGTGCTGCTGGCCGCTGGTGCCGTGACCGGGACGGGGGCGGCCCAGGCGGCTGGGCCAGCCTCCGGACCGGGATGGCATGATGGGGCCTGCGCTGCCAATGAGGGGCAGACGGTCGTCGTGGACTTCAAGGATGATCCGAGCCACCAGAAGCCGGCTGTGGAGGGCAACTGGCCAGCTGGTGCGAAGGACTCGCGGATTTTGGTGCGGTGCAATGTGGGTGGCACCTGGGCTAATCCCAAGGGTGATGCCCGGACCGAGCCGCTCAAGGCGGTGGGAATCACCTATTCCCCGGAGGGGGGTTTCATCGACACGGTCAATGGTGTTCACGACGATCAGGGCAAGAATGCCTACTGGATGTTCTCTTGGGCCAGTGAGTCCAACAAGAACTGGGATCTGTGGGCCCCGCCGAAGCAAGGCGTTGGCACGTGGGTGGGCGTGACCTTGGGCGGAAACAGGATTCCGTCGATCAATCCCCCCGTCAAGAAGTAAGTGAGTAGTGAAGGGGATCGGCGAGGTCTGGGGGTCTCGCCGATCCCCTTCCGTCATGCCAAAGGTTGCACGGTTGGGGTTGCAGAGGGGATGGATTGTGAAGGCCCGTAGAACGGTATCGTGGGTGGCTGCTGTGGTGACTGCTGGTGTGGCAACTTGGTGGCCGGTTGCGGCACATGCGGATGCTGGTGTCTCGGGCCGGCTATGTGCTGATCCCAATTATGAGTGCACCGTGAGCGTGTATGGAGGTGATGCACGGGAGGTGTCCTATTCGGGGGTCGACGTGACTGGAAAGCCGGGCACCCGGGTGCGGTTGGCGGCCTATTACGTGCGCACCGACGATCACGGCAAGCTGACCAAGCTGGAACGCTTCGTCGTGGGAGACAAGCCGGTGGTCGTCGGGGACACCGGGATCGTGGGCACCAGACTCGGGTTCCCCACCGTTCAGGATGATCCGGCGAAGATTCCCAGCGCATGGGTTTTCGTAGGCCCCGATGATGTGACCTTGGACAACCTCGACAGGGCGGCAGGCAGCTTCGTGCCCTACGGAACGTTGAAACCGACTGTGTTGGGGGACGGCTGGGGACTGGAGAAACCCGTGGGGCAGACGATCGGGGTACGCACCGTCGGGTCGATGCTGACAGGGACGTACCAGATCGAGTACCAGGACGATGCGGGACACTGGGTGAACGTGACCAAGGCCCGGAAAACTAATCCTGATGAGCCTTTTTGCAGTGGCAGCCTTGGGGCGGAGGCGCGTTTCGATAGCCCCGACACGGCCCAGGTGTGTATGGACGACCCCTCCAAGCCAGTCGACATCGGCTACCAGCTGCCACGCGGGATGAGGCATCACCGCTACAAGATGCGAATGATCACCTATGGCGGCGACGGGTGGATCGTGGTGCACAAGTGGGATGCCGTTCCCTCGGACCACCCCGTGCAGGCCCCCTACAAGGGCACGTTCCGTGAACCGCGCCACAGGGGCGCGTCGAGTCTGGCAGGAGCCGAGGAGAGGCATCCGAGCAACCGAATCGTGCAGGGGGCCGTTGGTGCAGGAGCCGTGGTGGCCGCAGCGGCGATGGCCGGTGCCGGATGGCGAGGACGCCGATCATGAGAGGACGAGCATGAAACGCGTGCATCCCCTGACGGCCCTGCTGTGGGTCGTCTCGCTGGTGGCCGTGGCGTGGATGGCAGATCAACTCGTGGTGTCACTGACGGCTCTGGTGGCGCTGTGCGTGGTCGCGGCGGTGGCAGGTGGTCCCCGACGAGCCGTGTGGCGGCCTGTCCGCGAGATCTGCGTGGTGCTGGTCGTCATCTGGGCACTGCTCCTGGCCGGTGTGCTGGGTCATGTGACGACCACCGGCGGCATCGTGGTGACGTTGCCGTCCATCCTGATCGGCAGCCAGCAGATCGGAGGTGCCGTGCACCTCGGCCCGACGCTGAACGCCGCCAACCGTGCCGTGCAGGCATGTGTGGCGGTGGTGGCCGGGGCGGTGCTGGTGCAGTTGCGCCCCGCCCACGACTGGCTCGACCTGGCCATGTGCTGGCTGGGTCGGGGGGCGCGGGTGATGGCTCCGGGGGTGTGCATGGCAGAGGGCGTCTCGGTGGCGGTGGCCGATCGGATCCGACTGCGTCGCGGTGGCCTGCGCACTTCTCGTCTGCAGGCCCTGGTCGACGGCATTGATCGTGGCCGCGAGATCGAGGATCGATGGGAGGAGGCCCGACTTGCGGGATCGCCCCGGTCCTGGTGCCGGGTGCTGGCGGTGGCCGGCACACTCGCCGTGCTGCTGGCCTGCGTCCGCCAGACCATGATGGGCTGGACGCTGTGGCACGTTGCCGCCGTGGACCCCTACTGGGGCCGTGCCCTGATGACTGTTGCCGGTCTGTGGGCGCTGGCCGGTCTGGTGGTGCTCATGGTGCACGGGCTGCCCGGGGTGGGGCGGCTGCGACTGGTGGACGTCGCCCTCGTCCTTGCGGCCATCGCAACGGTCGTGGCATGGCTGGTTCGGGGGTGGACGGGGGATGCTGCTGCGTTGGCGACGCCCAGCGGGATGCCCGTCGTGCTGTGTGTCGCCGTGGTGCTCGGTGCGGTCGCCGTGACGGTCACGTTCAACGCTGGAGGTCGACGTGCTCGAGGTTGAGTCGATGTGTGTGGATGTCTCGCGGGTCGGCCGGATCCTGGACGGCGTCAGTGTGTGGGCAGGGCAGGGAGTCACCCTCGTCACGGGCCGCAGTGGCTGCGGATCGACGACCCTGTTGCGTCTCGTCGCAGGGTACCGGGATCGGCAGGTGGTGCGCCGACGGGGCGTGGTTCGACTGTCTGGGCGGCGGATCGACCAGATGAGTCGTGCCGAGCTGCGCCCCCTCCTGACGATGGTGGGGCACCGTCCGTTGGGAGGCGTGATCGACCTCGAGGGTCTCGGAGCCCATGACGTCGAGCTGCGCAGCGTCATCGAGGAGTTGGGGCTCACCCGGTGGTGCGGCACACCAGCGGCACGGATGCCGGCCTGCGTGGCGGCCCGCATGGCACTGGTTGAGGGCATCGCCTCCGAGGCGCCGGTGCTGCTGCTGGACCAAGTGTTGGCACCCATGACGTCGATGTGGCGGTCTCGTGCCGCCTCCTGCATCGCCCGTGTGGCCCGGGCGGGTCGGATCGTCGTGTGGGCCGAACATGCCCTGGAACACGCCCTGGGAGTGGCCGACAGCGTCGTGGAGATCGTCGACGGACACGTCCAGCAGACGGCTGCCCCGTCGTGGTCGTCCAGCCAGCTGCCCCCGACGCCCCTGCAGCAGATTGCTGCCCGATCGGGTGAGCAGTTCTTCACCGATCCGGCCCAGGCCCGCGATCTTCTCGCCGCGGAGGCGGTCACCGCGATGTCTTGTGCCCACCCGCAACAGTCCGAGGGGCCGATACTCACCCGCGTGGACCCGGCGGGTCTGCGGCTGTCCGGCAGATTGGTTGACGTGCGTGCCGGTCAGGTGCTGGGGGTCGTGTCCCACGACCCGGTTCAGGCGCATCGGGTGGCACGTCGTCTGGCTGCCACGGTGAACCCGTCTGGTCCCGGCGATCGTCTGTTGCGCACCCTGCTGCGTCAGACGAGTGTGCGGCGGGCCTGCGAGCTGGTCGACCGTCGATCCGATCGCTCGGTCGGGGCGAGCATGGAGCTGGCCGACGAGGTGCTGGGGCCGGTGGGTGCGCGTCGCGGTGTCGAGCACGGCGAGGGCCAGCAGCGTCTGCTGGCCGACGTGCTGGCGTGCGCAGGTGGTGAGGTCGTGCTGTGGATCGACCCTGGTGGGGCGGTCGACGCCGCCAGCGGTGATCGTCTGGTGAAGGCGGTGCGGCAGCGGGGGGCGGCCGTGATCATGGCGTGTCGGGACGTCGACCTGGTGGCCCGATGGTGCGATCGGGTGCTGGTCGTCGATGAGCACGAGGTCGTGGCCGACGGACGCCCCGGCTCCGTGGTGGACGATCTTCCGTGCCCACCCCAGGTGGCCCAGGTGTTCCCCGGCTGTCACGTCGTCAGGGCGACCGATCTGACCCTGGTCCCGGGGGCCGATGCCGTTGCGGAGGGAGGTTGGGCCCATGCGCAACTGGTGTAGTGGAGTCGTCACGGCGATACTGGCTGTGGTGACCGGGATGTGGCTCGCCATCCCGCTCATCGACTCGATGCGAGCGGGGACTCGACAGCAGGCCACCGTCGAGGCCCAGGCGATGACCGTGTTCCTCACGGCCGGTCTCGTGCTGCTGGCGGTGTGTCGATGGATCGATGACGGCCGTCGGGTCTGGCGGGTCGGGCTGCTGGTGTGCCTCGTCGTGGTGAATTCGCTGGTGCGGGTGACGATGTCGCCGCGGGTGTTCGGTGTGGAGCCGGTGTTCATCCTGCCCTTCCTGGTCGGGGTGTCGGCAGGGCCGTCGGCGGGATTCCTCGTGGGAGCCGGATCATGTCTGGTCTCCAGCATGCTGGTGGGCACGGTTGACGCGCCGCTGCCCGGACAGATGCTGGCGTGGGGGCTCACCGGGCTCATCGGCTCGGTGCTGGTGCGGGTGCCGGCCAGACCGGCATGGTTGGTCTCGTGGCCACTCGCCGTGCTGTGCGGCCCCGTGCTGGGCGTGATGCTCAACCTCATCGGCTGGCCCACCGACGAGGCCGGTACTGTCGGGCAGGACGGGTCCGACGCCTTCGTGACCGGCCTGTCGAGCACGCAGACGATCCAACGGCTCGTGCGCTACTCGGTGCGCACCTCAATGGGGATCGACCTCACCCGTGGCGTGTGCACCCTGCTCGGCGTCATCATCATCGGCCTGCCGACGATCCGGGCGCTGCGCACCGCCTGGGGCAGTCCCGACCGGCGCACCGACGAGGCCCCGACAAGCCGCAGCACACCGATCAGTTCCGAGGCACTCGAGCGACGAGAACAGGCAAGGACAAGGACGAAGGCATGGTTCACGGACCAGGAGGACACAGCGTGAGCGCAGAGACGACCATGAACATGGGCTGGATGGCAGGAAACCGTCCGCGCCGAGGCGAACCCGACGGACATGGCGGGTTCGGCAGGAACGGTGGGCGCTCAGGGAACGGTACGCCCGCCACGAGGGGCGAGGCCGGTACGGCAGGGTCGGGAATCGACCCCACGGAGGTGGAGCGGGCACGTCGTCTCGTCAAGACGATCTCGCGGGCCTTCGACTCCAAGGTCGTGGGTCAGGAGGCATTGCGCACGGCACTGCTCGTCGGACTCATCGGCGGGGGTCACGTGCTGCTGGAATCGGTGCCGGGCCTGGCCAAGACGCTGGCAGCCTCCACCCTGGCCTCCACCGTCGATGCCAGTTTCTCGCGCGTGCAGTGCACCCCCGACCTGTTGCCCAGCGACATCATCGGCACCCAGGTGTTCAACCCCGGCAGCAGCACGTTCACCACCGAGCTGGGCCCGGTGCATGCCAACGTCGTGCTGCTGGACGAGATCAACAGGTCCAGCGCCAAGACGCAGGCCGCCATGCTCGAGGCCATGCAGGAGAGGCAGGCGACGATCGGGGGCAAGACGTACCCCATGCCCGACCCGTTCCTGGTGCTGGCGACCCAGAACCCCATCGACGAGGAGGGCACCTACGTCCTGCCCCAGGCGCAGATGGACCGTTTCCTGCTCAAGGTGATCGTCGACTATCCCTCGCCAGCCGACGAGGTGGAGATGTTGCGCCGCCTCAAGTCCGGCGCGCTCGAGTCACGCACCGTGTCTGCGGTGGTGAGCCGCAACGACGTGCTGTGGCTGCAGGGCCTGTCGCGCCGTGTCCACGTGGACGAGTCCCTGCTGCACTACATCGTCCAGATCGTCCATGCGACCCGGCACGCCGGCGACTACCTTCCCCAGGAGCAGGCCCGCTACCTGGAGTACGGCGCCAGCCCACGTGCCACCATCGCATTCGTCGAGGCAGCCTGCGCCCACGCACTCATGCACGGACGTGACCACGTGATCCCCGACGACGTGCGGGCGATGCGCCACATGATCCTTCGTCATCGGCTCATCCTCACCTTCGAGGCCGTCGCCACCCAGGTGCCCGTCGAGGAGATCATCGACGGCATCTTCGGCGCCGTGCCCACTCCCTGACCATGGCGTACCTCACAGCTGTCCAAGGACGCCTGGGGCTGTACCCGAGACGTCTGGTCATGGGTCTGCTCGACGGCCAGTACGCGTCGATGACCACGGGGCGCAGCATGGACTTCGACGACCTGCGCTCCTATGTGCCCGGCGACGACGTCAAGGACATCGACTGGAAGTCCTCGGCACGTGCCGGGGAGCTGCTCATCAAGAGCTATCGGGCCGAGCGCAGGCACACCCTCGCGTTCGTCGTGCCGACTGGTGGGTCGCTGGCCAGTGCCGCCACGCTCACCCACTCCAAGATCGACGTGGTGCTTGCCACGATCGGGGTGCTGGCATGGGTGGCGTGCCACCAGGGCGACTACGTCACCGTCGTGGCCCCCGGTCAGGACGGTCCGAGCGTGGCGCGACCGTCGTACCGGGACACACAGATCGAGCACATGCTCGCCGGGCTCGACGCCGGATGTCGTCTGGAGGCACCCGATCCCGATCTGGTGGAGCTGCTCGACCTGACCGCCTCGGGGCTGCGTCGTCGCTGCATCGTCGTTGTCGTACTGGACGACTGGGATCCCCGTCCTGCAGACGTGGATGCCTTGGCGAGTCTGTGTGCCCGCCACGAGGTGCTCGCCATCGAGGTGTCCGATCTCGACCTCACCGATCCGGCCCTGGCCGCCGTGCCGACCCGTGACCAGGCAAGTGGCCAGCCCGTACCGGGATTCGTGGCCCGGGACCGGCAGGTGCGTGAGCAGGCCGTGGCCGCCCGACAGGAGCGAGCCAGGCGCCGCGGTCACACCCTGGACCGGCTCGGCATCAGCCACGAGTCCGTTGCCGACGTGGACGACTCGATTGCCGCGATCGTCCGACTCCTCGAGAGGATGCGTCATGCCTCCCGTCACTAGTGCCTCACCAGGGCTGCTGCCCGTGCTGGACCTGTACCCGCCCGTCTCACACGACTCGAGATGGTGGTGGGTGGTCCTTGGCTGCCTGGTCGCAGCCGCAGCCGTGCTGTGGGGGTGTCGTCGCGTCCTGACGAGAATCGACGTCGCAGCCACGGCAGAGGGGCCGGCAACGCTGGAGACGATCCGTGCCACGGCACTACGAGATCTCGATGCCGCCGCCGACGCCTGTCGACGTGATGAGCCAGACCGTGCCGTGTGCCGAGACATCAGCATGGCCCTGCGCAGGTTCGCCGCGCTCGCCTGCGACAGCGACCTGGACTACGAGGGGTTGGACGAACTCTCTCGCCATGCCGAGGAGGACCCGCGGCTCGATCCGGTCGTCGCGGTCGTCGAACGGTGCTATGCGGTGGAGTTCGACCTGAAGGGCCACGGCGTCGATACCGACGAGCTGTTGGCCGATGCCGTGAGGACGGTGCGCTCATGGACCTGATGTGGTGGTGGATGTGGCCGATCGTCGTCGTCGCGATCGCCGTGACGGTTCTCATCGGGCTGGTGCTGCGCCGTCACGAGAGCATCGAGCGACTTGCAGTGGCACATGTCGACCGACTGCGTGCCCTTCCCGCCTACCGGGATCACGCCCGGCGACGCGTTCGCTGTCTGGTGGTCGAGGTGGTGTGCTGGGCGGTGGCGGCCTGTGGAGTCGGTCTGGTGGCCGCCAGATTGCAGGGGATCGACGATGACGATCGTCAGATACGTACCCGTGATGTCATGCTGTGCCTCGACGTGTCCGGCTCGATGGAGGGGGTGGATCGTCAGGTCATCAACACCTACATCCAGCTGGCCGATCGCATCACCGACGACCGGATCGGATTCGTCATGTTCGACTCCTCGTCGGTGACGGTGTTTCCCCTCACCCACGACCGGGACATCGTCAAGACTGGGTTGAAACAGGCCAGGGACCAGCTCGACCGGGCCGACCTCCCCTCCGGGGTACGCTACGGTCCGGGCGGGTCGCTGGTCGGTGATGGCCTGGCCTCCTGTCTCAGCAGGTTCGACCAGCTCGATCAGCCCCGGTCTCGAAACGTCGTACTCGCCACCGACAACATGAACGCCGGCCCCTCGGTCTACACCCTGCCCCAGGCCATCGACCTGGCGGTGAAACGCCACATCATGGTCTTCGGCATCGTCCCCGAGAACACCGATCTCGATGCCCGGGCGGCCGGTGACGAGTTGCACCAGCAGGTACTGCGTACCCACGGCCAGACCCTGACGATCCCCTCCGACGGGCAGGCCGATACGGCAGACATCGCCCACCGCATCCAGTCACAGGCCAAGAAGGCGGTCATGGCCATGGCCACCCACCGCTCCTACGACAGGCCCTGGCCGGGGGCGCTCATGGTCGGCATCGGGACGCTCGGTGCCATGGTTGCTCGGCGACGGGAGGAGCGATGAGTTTTCACCCACACCCCCTCACCGTGGGGTTTGCCGTTCTCCTGCTCGTCGTCGCCGTGTGGTTCGGGGTGCGCAGTCGTCACACCCGCGGCAGGATCGCCACGATGGTGCTGGACATCGTGCTGGCCGTGCTCGTCGGACTCATCGGGATGCACCCCGTGATCGGTGAGTCCGGACGGGAGAACTCCACCGTGGACGCCGACATCGTCCTCATGGTCGACACGACCACCTCGATGGCAGCCCGCGACCACGGGAGCAAGACGCGTCTTTCCGGGGCGATTCGCGACATCGCGCGGCTCGCCTCGGCCTTCAGCGGTGCCCGGTTCACGCTTGTCACCTTCGACAACGAGGCCCGCGTGGCGGTGGCCTCGACCACCGACACCGGCACGATCGTCTCCGCAGTGAACTCCCTCACCTGGCGTGAGGACACCAAGGGCACCGGAACCGACATCGGCGTGGGGGTACCTGCCGCCGTCGAAGCCCTGCAGAAGGCCCGAGAATCGGCGCCTCAGGCCACCAGGATGGTCTTCTACCTGGGCGACGGGGAACAGACGGCCACCAAGGCCCCCGGCTCCTTCGCAGCACTCAAACCCCTGGTGACCAACGGTGCCGTCTACGGCTACGGCACCGCCAAGGGGGCACCGATGGCCCGCTCGGCCTTCGACTCCAACGACGTCACCTACCACGGTCGCACGGCCATCTCCCACGCCGACCACACCACGCTGACCAGCGCCGCTCGTCAGGCGGGTCTGTCGTTCGCCGCTCGGTCACCCGGCAGGACGCTCACCCCGCCCCAGATATCGCTGAACCGCACCAGCCATGAGGAGCAGGTGAACGCGGGCACGGACCTGGCGTGGATCCTCGGCCTCGTCGCTGCGGCCGACGTCGCCGTCCAGCTGACCATGAGCGCCCGCCGACTGCGCCGGGCACGAAAGGACGTCCCATGAGAGGCCCTCGCCACACACGTCAGACCGATCCCCGACGCTCCTGGCGAGAGGTGATGAGCCAGAGCCGGGCTCGCCGGGCACGCCGGCTCACCGTCGGGGTGACGGCGCTGCTCGTCGCTGTTCTCGTGCTCACCGCGTGCCGACTCGCCGCCACCTTGGTGTGTGATCGGCTTGGCAGCGGGGCCTTCACCTCCCAGCAGTACGACCAGGCCGAGCGCTACTTCGGGGCGAACATGAGGTTCAACGTCACCGAACCGTGGATCGCCAGCTACGACCGCGGAACGAGCCGGGCTGCCGAGAGCAACTACGCCGACGCCGAGGATGACCTTCGCACCGCACTCGACAAGGCACCACAGGAGTACAGGTGCCGGGTGGGCATGAACCTGGTGTGGACGATGGAGGAATCGGCGACGATGCAGAACCTCAACCGTGGCACGGCCAAGGCCGGCACGTTGAGGGAGGCCAAGGACATTGCGCAACGGCTCAGGTGCCAGGGCAGAACCACTGCACCCCAGTCCCACACCCGGCAGACCTCGGACGATCAGAGGACCGAACAGTCCACGACGATGAAACGCCTCGATGAGGAGATGAAACAGGACATGCAGGGTTCTCAGTCGCAGGACAAGGAATCGTCGCGTAGGAATGATTCCGAGCAGCAGCGGGAGAAGGACCTGTCGACGAAAAACCAGCAGGCCCTCAATGAGCAGAAGCGGGACACCCAGAACGACGGGTCATCCCAGAAGACGTCAAGTGGCCCCACAGCACCGCCGCCGTCCGGGGGAGTTCCGGACCGGAAGGGCTGGTGAGATCCTGGCGGTGAGGGGAGCTTTCCCAATACATGTGGGGTATTGTGTTCGCTGTCAGCCTGATGGGGGTTGATGCCCGGGTGGTGTGGGGAAGTCGGTGGGAGTCCGGCGCTGTCCCGCAACCGTGACCATATTTCGTGTGTGGAAGTCGGAGTACCAGATCACTGTGGGGATTGGTTTCTGGTTCCGTCGAGGGTTACGGATCGACACCGACGCATGCTACGCCTGTGCTGTCCCGTGAACCTGTCGGAACGTGCTTTCGGAGGGGAGCGCATGGCCGTGGTGGGGATGTGTAGGCGTGTGGTGGGCCCGGTGGTGGCTGCCGCACTGATGGTGGGCGCAGTGGGGGCGGTTCCTGCCCAGGCAGCTCAGGCGTCTGGGCCTGCCGATTATGCCTCCCAGGCCGGCAGGGCGGCTGGTTACATCGATAAGCACAGTGCCGATCTGACCAAGGACAAGTTGGGGCCGCAGTTGGATGGGGCTTTGGCGTTGGTGGCTGCTGGCAGGAAGGATTCGCCTACCGTCGCCAAGGTCAAGGACAACATCAAGACCCAGGGGCAGAGTTACTGCACTGAGACGAATGTGGGTGGATGTGCGAAGGTGACGATCACCCTGCTGGCTCTTGGTGAGTCGACCACCTATGACGGGTTCGACTACTCCCAACGAGTGACGTCACTGCCGGCCTCGGCACTCAATGAGTATCCAATGAGTCAGGCGTTGGACATGATTGCCCTGGAACGGTTGGGCAAACCCATCCCCAAGGCCCTGCTCGACAAGGTGACCAAGTATGCGACGACAACCCCAATGCTGCCGGCGGGGATGTGGGGACTGGTCAGTACTGATGGGGTCATGCTCACCGCCTTGTCTCATGTGAAGGCCACCCCGGAGCAGCAGGGGAAGGTCACGGCTGCCAAGGCGGCGCTCGTCAAGCGTCTCGACGACGACCGGCAAGGTGACGGGTGGGGCATAAAGGATCACGGTGCGAATGTGCGTGCGACCACGCGGGTGGCACCGGGACTGTACCGGGCCGCAGACGCCGCCCACAGGGCGCAGGCCGTGGCCGGCCAGAAATGGCTTGCCGCCCAGCAGCGGCCTGACGGATCATTCCCGGCATACTACTCCCCGATGCTGGCGACGATACAGGCGGTACCGGTGTTGCGTGGTCTGCAGTCCTTCGACACCATCGGGACCCACCCGCCCCGTAGGCTGGTGACAATGACCGTCTTGGGCGACTCGTATTCGGCAGGCAACGGAACCCTGGTCGATGGGTATCCGGCCGATGGGTCGTATCGCAGCCCCAAGAACTATGGTTCGGTACTCACCGGCATGCTCAACCAGAAAAACACGGACACGACGTACCAACTCGACGTGAAAGCCTGGAGTGGCGCCCAGATCGCCACCGGAGACCACAACATCATCAGCCAGGCCGATACCATGGATCCCCACACCGGTGTGGTCCTCATGACCGCCGGAGGCAACGACCTCAACTTCGCTGACGTCGTAGAAAACTGCTTCATAGAAAGGGTGTGGTCAGCAGCTAAGTGTGGCGGCTCTGTTGACGCAGCTCGTAAGAAGCTTGGTGCCACGATGGCGAACACGACGACATTGTTGTCACACATTCAGAAGCGGCTGGCAGATCCGGCTCATACCCGTGTTGTTTTGATCGGATATCCTTACCTCGTCCCCGCAGACCGTGATGCTCCGGGAAGTGACTTACCTTCCACTCGCGTGAGAGCAGCCGAGGACGAGTTCCGCGCCCGGCAGGCTGCCACGATCAAGGCTTGGAACACGTCTCATGTTCTCAAGGTGGACTATGCCCCTACTACCAGCCTGTTCAACACCCACGAGCCGGAACCGTTTATCATTGTTACTCGCTCGCGTAACCCACATCGATGGATCAACGAATGGTTAGAAACCGCTGGCTACGCATATGAGAAAAGTGGCATCACATTGTCGGAATCAAGTTCAGATCAACTTAATTTTTATCATCCGAATGTGATTGGCCATGAACAGATCGCCAAGATGGTGCGCCCCTTGGTGGTCAAACCTCCGAGGATGTATGGCTTGTCTGCCAGTGCTGCGCAGGTGGCGTCGCTACCGGGGGTGCGGATACGTGCTGCGGTAATGGGACAAAGTCAGGTGCGCCGAGGCAATTCGTTGAGTCTGGATGCCTCGTCGTCATTCACCTCGACCGGGCGTATTCGGCGTTGGCAATGGGACCTTGACGGGGACGGCCACTACGAGATCGACAGTGCCACACCTGGGATCACCCGCACCTTAAAGCAGCTGGGAAAGTATCGGGCACACCTACGCATCACCGATACCACCGGAACCAGTGACACCCTCACCTTCCCCATCGAGGTCACCCGTGATGGCGATGGAGTCCCCGATACCCGAGACAACTGCCCCACCATCGCCAACCAGGACCAGACCGACACTGACCACAACGGTGTGGGAGACGCCTGCGACCCCAACACCAAGGCACCACGATGACCACCCACGACAACACAACCGAGCAGCAGTACCGCCGCGCACCCCTCAACGGCCTCATCATCGGAACCATCGTCGGAGCACTCTGGGCAGTTGAGTTTTTACTACCTTTCCTATTTCCGATGGGCGGGTATTCACGGAACATCAAAATGGCTTTTATTGCCTTGGCCTTACCTGTGCTTGGATGGATAACTGGTTTGTGGGGCAGAACAGCCTACGGTTGCGCAACCCCGGCGAAAAAGAAACGTAGAGTCAAGATGGCTGGCATCGTCATGACAACCACCACTGGGGTATTTATGTCCATCACTTATTACAGTCTTGTTGCGGGCATGGGAACTTTTGAGGTACCAGATCATGCCACTTTCAGTTGCCAAGCTTTTGTTATGTTCTTGGCTCCCTTGCTCGTGTTTCCTATTACTGGGTGGGGGCTCAGTATTGCTAGAATTAATACTCCGAGTGATCGTCACTCAGTAATCTCAAAAATGAGCGCCTGGGTTGCTCTCGGTCTATACCTATCTACAGCAGCTTGGTTTGCAATTAGCTTCCTTTTAAATATATTATTCTTTTTTGAGTTTTAAACACATTTTCACGACACACTACTCGTCCGAGGTCAAAGCACCACGATGACCACCACTAACAACACGACCGAGCAGCAGTACCGCCGCGCCCCACTCAACGGCCTCATCATGGGCACCATCGTCGGAACCGTCTGGGATACGGTATTCATGATGGCCTACGTCAATTCTCAAAAGGCGATAGACCCCAAAGAGTATCCGTCTTTATTTACCATGTCGCTCATTTTCTCTCTGATTGGGTGGCTCACAGGCTTGTGGGAAAGGCGAGCATTCACATGTGATGATCTGAAGAGAAAGAGATTCAAAATCGAAATCATTGGTGTCGTCATGGCGTCTCTTACTGAAGTGCTCATGTATTCAACGGGATTCCTTCTCGCAGATCATAGATCCCTCGAGAGCATAGAAGTGGCTATGCATCCGCTCCCGCTGATAGTATTTCCTTTTGTCGGATTAGCTCTCAGTGTTGTCGGAATCAGGCTCAGGAATAGCAGAATCCCTTTTATTCTCAGCATGAGTATTGCTTCGGCAGCCATACTTTTCATAGCAGTGGTGGTGTGGTTTCATTTTCTCGTCGTTACATCGATGTCCCTACCCTCCTAACCCTGATTCCCCATACGGTTCCAGTAAGACGTACCGGTGGATGCGGCCGCGTGAGCACAATTCTTAACGGTGACACTAGTTTCAGGGAGCTCTCCCTATCTCAGAGACCACGATGTTCCCATTACCAGACAACCGCTCAGCTGCCAGCGAGAGCTAGACCAAGAGTCAGGGGGAAGGCACCACGATGACCACCCACAAAGACACAACCGAACAGCAATACCATCGCGCACCCCTCAACGGCCTCATCATGGGCACCATCGTCGGAACCGTCTGGGCGATTGTATTCGTCGTGTTTTCCAAGGTGAGGTGGTTCACCTCCCTGAGATTCGCGTGGATGACCTTCATGGGGTTGTCCTTTCCTCTCCTCGGATGGTTTGACGGTCTGTGTGAAAAAATATTATTTCACACAGACCCTTGTCCGCACAGCGGCGTGAAAACAAAAATACTTTACGCTGCAACGCTAAGCATGATCGGAATCGCCATCGCAGCAATCTTCTTCTCTGACTTCTTTCAGGATCCACAATCTCTTGGGGTACACCTCGACATGGCCCCAAAAATCGGGGCACTTATCCTATATCTGCTGGCACTGATTCCATTCCCATGTGGTGGATGGGTGCTCGGCGCTATTCGAATGAACAACGGCATGAATTTCCGTGGAATTTTCGCATCGATGACGCTCATGTCGATCATTGTTCTGTTGTTATGCTTCATATGTTGGTTCGCCATAATGGAAGTTTTTTGGTTCTGGATATGGATAATTTTCTGACCGCACTCCAAAGTATGGCTACAGAATCACTGGCAGCCAAGGCACCTAAGTAGCCCCGTCGCCCCGATGATGAAACCGTGAGGCGCGGATGACAGCAACACCCGAACAGCAGTACCACCGCGCGCCCCTCAACGGCCTCATCATCGGAGTCATCGCTGGAGTCTGCTGGGTTGCCGTGCTGCGGATTCCCGATGTTCTTCCGGTGAGTGATGGTTCGGGGAACGTGAGGTTGGATCTTGTCGCAATTGCGTTTCCCGTACTGGGATGGGTTTCTGGTTTGTGGGGGAGGAAGGTTCGTCCCTGTGGGAACCCGGCTGACAGGGGGCGCAGGGCTCTGATGATCGGTGTTGTCATGTCCACCCTCCTCGGGATTCTGCTGACGATCGTCTACCACGGTTTCGTACCGAAGCCGAAATACATGGAGATGCCAGCTGACGCCACCCTCAGCGGCAGGGCCTTCGTCGTCTATTTGATTCCCTTGGCGGTATTCATCCTTGCAGGATGGGTTCTGGGGAAAACGCGAGAACATATTTACACGAATGGTGGATCAGTAATCCTGCGAATGGGTTTCATGGCTGTTCTTGTTCTGATGTGCTCCGTGATTCTCTGGAACCAGCTTGTCTGGTTGCTGATACTCCTCATCTTCCCTTGGACCCTGTGAGCTGTCTCAGTCCGTGGATCCGTTGTGCCTCGTCACCTCAGAACATCGGGATGTACGCCACCGATCCGCCCAGTGCCATGAGGGTGAAAATCGTCGTCGTGACGATCGGGCCCAGCCAGACCCGTCCGGTGGCGTGGTAGAACGCGCGGTTGAACAACGGCAGCACGATCATCATGGGGAGCAGGGACTGCAGCATGTTGACGTAGAGCCAGTTCGTCGTCCAGAACACCGTCCCGGTCGAGAAGAAGGTGACGTACTGGATGACGAAGATGGCCGCCAAGCCGATGGAATTGGCCAGCGCAATGATGAGCCAGTTGACCCAGCGGCGTTGGTTGTTGAATCGCATTGAGGTGTTGACTCGCAACGAGTTCGAGAAGAAGAACAGGAACAGGGCGGGCACGTAGGCCAGTCCGATGAGGAACCAGCGCTTCGTCAGGGGGCGGGCAGCCACCACGAAGAGTCGATAGTCAACATGGAAGAAGCCGTAGACGGCGGCCAGGATCGTGTAGAAGATGACAATGACGAACAGGGCCAGCGCCAAGGTGCGTCCGGTCTGGGCCCAGTTCATCCGAACTCCCCAGCTCTTGGCCTCCTCGATACCGTGCTTCTTCGAGATGGAGTGACTGATCCACAGCAGGATGAGCCCCAGCAATCCGTTGACGAGGGACCACAGCACGACCCCGTTGACCATCCGACCGGGGAAGAACCAGCCGTTCTGTTTGTTGGCGGCAGCCGAGAAGATGTGCTGGCTGGCCACGGACAACGGGATGAAGGTCACGCACGCCACGGCGGCCGAGATGACGAAGATCGTCCAGAACTTCACGGCTCCCCTGCCCTTGGGCTTCGGCGGGGCAGGCGATACCTCGGTCCTGGCTCCGGCGAACCACGGGATCGTCAACAGCAACTTCGTCAACGGGACGAGCATGACCAGGGCCGCGATGAGGGAGAGGCCGTTGAAGAGTTCCTTGAGCCACCAGGTCTGGTTGGTGGTACTCATCTGGTGCGGAGCGCCAATCGTGTCGTCGAAGAACTGGATCATCGACCCTATGGCACTGGAGGTCAGCGGCTGGAAGGGGTGGATGGTGTGGTCGTTGTATGCCACGCGGTAGGTTCGATCGGCAGCTGACCCATAGCCTTTCCCGATGACCACATGATTGACGTGCTGTGACTTCGGCAGGCCCGAGTTGATGACTGCGATGGCTTCCGGGGCATTGCGCAGGTCGCCGTTGTGGTTCTTGTTGCGGTAGCCGCCCTCGTCGTACAGGGCGTATCCAATACCGACATTGGACCGAACGTTCTTGAACTTCTTGGCGTTCAGCTTCTGCAACCAGCCGGAGATGAACACTGAACGAATCGGGTTGAGCTTCTCGGCCTTCTCTCGCTCCTCCTTCGTGATCGTGGTGCCACCGGGGGAGTCCGGAGACTTCGCCTTCTTGAGGGCCTTGACCTCCTTGGCGCCGTATTCGGCAGCCATGCGACGCACCTGGGAACCGCCAGCAGAGTGGCCGGTGATACCGATCTTGGTCTTGTCGACGTAGTTGAGGGTGTCGGTTCGCGAGACGTAATCAATGGCCGGCTGGATGCTGGGGTCATCACTGTGAGGAGGTTGGGACGTCGATTCGCCTTGGTTGTAGGGGTCGACAACAAGGGTGACGTATCCCCGTCGTGCCAGCTCCAAGGAGTAGGAGATCTGGGTTTCCTTGGTGCGCTGGAACCCTGGCGTCACGATGATGAGAGGGGCCTTGCGCTCTGCTGTTGCGGTGTCGGGTCGGAAAAGATCGGCACTGGCCACTGCTCCGTCCTTGCCGGGGATCATGAGGCCTTGGACACTGATGTGGCCGCCGCCAGTCTGGACGAGACTTGATCCGACAGCTCCAACCACGATGAGTAGGAGGCAGATAAGGACATTTACCGCTGATCGTGATCGTCGCATCGCGGTTGCTGAGTGCATCATTGCTCCTTGTTGTTGGTTCCCGTGGGCACGGACTGCACAGGAGGCGGTAGTGCCATCGAAAGAGGCGTCGCCAGTTGAGGCAATGTTAGTATTGTTTCTAACAACGTCGATGACGTAGTTAAAGTTTCATAACGGTGATGGGTTGACGAAGGAGTCATAATGACAGCTGTGCTGGCGGTGTGTGCACTGCTCGTGACGGTTGCGGCCGGTTGGTTGCTGGTCAAGAAGTACAAGCCAGTGCTGGTTTTGCTTGGAGCCGGACTGTTGCTGCTGCTCATCAGGGTGATTCTCAGGCCTTCGGTTCCGCTGCTGGAAGGCAAGGAGAGTTCTGGCAGCGTCTGGTTCGACATCGTCGGGATGATTGAATCCATCGCGAAGGATCAGCTCACTGGCGTTGGACTCATCATCATGGCTGCCGGTGGTTTCTCGGCATACATGAATCGGGTTGGGGCCACGGAAGCGCTTGTTCGACTCGTCATCACCCCGATCACCAAGCTGAAGCAGCCCTACCTTATCCTCGTGCTGGCCTACGTTATTGGCCAGCTCTTGTTCATGGTCATTCCGAGCGCCGCCGGTCTGGCCATGCTGCTGGTCGTCGTCATGATGCCAATCATCGTTGCGGCTGGTGTGAGCCCGGCGGCCGGTGCCGCCGTCATTGCGACGACGAGTGCCATGCCCATCGGACCGGCCACCGGAACCGAGATCCTGGCCGCCCACACGGTCGGTCTCTCTCCTGCGGTGTACTTCGTCAAGCATCAGCTGCCCGTGGCAATTCCGACAATCATCGCGGTTGCCATCACCCATTTCTTCGTCCAGCGCCGTCTGGATCGCAAGGGTGAGGACGAGGCCGGAGAACGCAGTGATGAGCAAATGTCCTCGGGCCGCGTGGCGCCGACGTGGTACGCCCTCTTCCTGCTCCTGCCGATCATCCTGTTGGTCGTCTTCAGCCCGCTTGCTGTCAAATCCATCCAGCTCTCGACAGTGTCAGCGTTCCTGCTGGTGTGGGTGCTCGCCGTCATCGTCGAGCTCATTCGTAACCATGACCGTTCTGCGGTGCTGACTGACGCGAACACCATGTTCGTCGGCATGGGCAACATGTTCGCCAAGGTGGTGTCCCTCATCATCACGGCGCAGCTCTTCGCCGAGGGCCTCAAGCAGGCTGGCGTCATCAAGTTGCTCGTCAGTGGAGCCGAGGGGATCGGTCTGCCGTTGTGGGGAATGGCGATCCTGTTCACCCTGGTCGTCGGTCTGGTGACCTTCCTGACAGGTTCTGGCGTCGGGTCCTTCACGTCCTTCGCATCGCTGGCTCCCGGTATCGCCAGCGGCTTGTCAGGCAACGCGACGAACCTCGTGACGCCGATGCAGTTCGCCGGTGGCTTGTTCCGCTCGGTGTCGCCCATCTCGGGTGTGGTCATCACGGTGGCCGGAGCCGCCGGGATCTCCCCGACGGCCGTCGTGAGGCGGACTGCGCTCCCGACGCTCGTCGGTTTCATCGTCATGATGGCCTCGAGCCTCATCCTCATCTGATCCACGGGTAGTATTCATGGCTGCTGGGGCCGCATCGGTGGTCCTAGCATGCTCTTTACCTCGGAGGAGATGACGATGGCTGAGTCGACGGGCTCGGCGTGCGACGGCCTGTACGCCCGGTTGGGGGAGTTGCAGGCAATGACGCCGACTGATGCTGTCATTGCTCAGTATTTTGAAGATTCATTTCCCCATCTGGCTCTGGAGAACCTTGACGAGATCAGTGCTGCGACACGTGCGTCAACGGCGTCCGTGACCCGTTTTGTTCGCAAACTCGGGTACGCCAGTTTCCGTGACTTCTCACGCAGCCTCCGCGAGGAAGTGGCCGTCAATTTCGATCTTCCCAGCGATCGCACCACGAATGGTCCCATCACCAATGAGCCCGGGGCGATGTGGCGCTCCAAGATGGATGCTGCTCGTCGCAGCATCGACGTCGGCCTCAATTCCATGGACGGGGAAGCTTTCGACCGCGTCGTCGAGGTACTTCGCGACGATTCACGTCCGCTCTACCTCGTTGCGGCTGCCAGCGGCCATCCGCTGCTCGATTACTTCCAGATGTTGGTGCGCTACTACCGTCGAGAGGTCGTCCTGTTGGAATCGACGGATCGGATGGCCCATCAGCTCATCGATCTTCCCGACAACGCCATCCTGCTGGCCTCGGTATTTGACCGGCATTCGCGGATGGTTGAGTCGGTCTTGCGGATGTTCCATCAGCGTGACATGACGACGATCCTGCTGACGAACCGTTCGTCGACCCCGATGCGTCGTTACGCAGACCATGTCCTGCTGGTCTCATCGGAATCCTCGACGGCTTTCCGCTCCCGGGCCTGCTATCTCATCCTGTTGGAGTCGCTGGTGGCTGCCTTGGCCCCTGCGGACCCAGAGATGGAACGCTCGAGGGTCGAGAGGATGCAGGGGCTCTTCGACGAGCTGGGAGTCTTCATCACTCCGTGACACCGGTTCCAGTGTGCGGCTGACCAGCAGCAACACGCCGTGACAGTTCCGCAGACAGACCAGTGTACGACGACGGGTCGGACAACTTGTCAAGGTCGATGTCATCGAGTTTTTCGGCGATCTCTGGTCGGGCATCGACGAACTCGCGCAGGCTGGTTCCGGCAGCTCGATAAGCGGCTGAGAATTCCTGGAGGAGGTCGTGTGCTCCTTCGTGACCCAACCGCGATGCGAGCTCCATCATGATTCCCTCGCTGACGAGTAGAACTCCTTCGCGACGGGCATTGACGTCGAGCTGGCCGGTGTTGAACTCGAGCACGTCAAGGAGTTTGAGGAGCTTCTGTCCCGCTCCGTCGACGGCCGCGAGGATGCGGGGGATGGCGTCGCGTTCGACCTCGAGCTGACGATGGTCTCGCTCGAAGTCGCCAGGGGGGTTGGTGAGGACGGTCGCGGCGGCACCAGCAGCCATACGAGCCCGGATTCCTGCCTCCTCCTCCCCGAACCGGGGCACCAAGAGGGATTTTCATCGTGGAGAAAGGGTTGCGCTTCTGCGGCATGGTGCTCGACCCGGACAGATGGGGGTCGAGGGCCTCAGCGGCTTCCTGGAAGTCGGTGCGCTGCATGTCGTAGAGGTCCTCGGCGATCTTCGCGAGGGTCTGGGCGTGGATGGCAAGGTTACATGCCAGCTCGGTGAGTCCGTCGCGGGAAGCGTGCCAGGCGATGAGCTCGCACACCAGACCCAGTTCCTGTGCGACTCCCATGGCGACGGTGGTGCCGTGTTCCCCCATCGAGGCATAGGTTCCAGCAGCTCCCGAGAACTGCACCAGGAGACAACGTTGCCGGGTCTCGGTGAGACGATCACGGGAACGTTCGAGATCGGCGGCCCAGCGGGCGAACCGCATTCCGAGGGTGGTGGGGACGGCATGCTGACCATTGGTGCGTGCCACCATGAGGGTCTTGGCATGGACGCCGGCAAGGTCACGGATACGCGCCAGGAGCTTGTCAGTGCAGTCGTCGATGAGGTCCAGGGAATCCCGGATCTGGAGGCCGCGGGCAGTGTCAAGGATGTCCTGGGTGGTGGCGCCGTAGTGGACCCAGGGACGGCGGTCGTCGTCAAGGGCGGAGCGCAGCGCGTCGAGGCCAAGAGCGAAGGGATTGCCCGTCCCCCCGCCGAAGATCTGCTCCATGACGGCATCGGTGGCCTGAGCTTGCTCGGTGATTCGAGCCCCGGTTCCTTCCGGGATCATGCCGATCGCGGTTTGGACTCGAGCCAGTGCAGCCTCGACGTCATACCAGCTCTGCACTGTCGATCGTTCTGACCAGATCTCGTCCATCTGGGCTGTGACGTAGCCACGGCGGGTGATCTGGTTGTCGAAGGCTCCGAACGCCATTGTTTGCCACCTTTAATAACTAGCTGAGGGTGAAAGGTATGTTACAACGATGACGGGATGGGGGTATGCGGTTCGTCGTCATTGGTGCGTTGCGCTGGCCGATGTGGGAGTCGCGTGGGAGGCCCATGGGCTGTCTCGGCCCTGGTTGGAATGAATCGATGGTTGCTTTCGCCTCTACTGACGAGACGCCGGTACGTCTCGGGTAGGCGGAGACAGCCTGGACCATCCGGCCCCTGGCGATCATCCCCTTTTCCTCATCAGTGAGGTCATTGGTCTTGACAGACTGAGGGAAGAGGGGATGACCCTGGGGCCGAGACGCTCGGCCCTACAGCTGGGTATACCCATGGGGAGGTTCCCTGACGTGGTGACGACGATGTTCGTCACACGGTGCCGGAGAAGGGACTCGAACCCTCACACCACAAGGCACAGGAACCTAAATCCTGCGTGTCTACCAATTCCACCACTCCGGCATAGGGGTCGTAGCGGCCCCCGGGCCACCAATAGGCCCTCGGTGTTCCCGAATCAGCAGTCGATCTTGAGCTCCCTGCAGAGCTTGTCGACATGGCCCTTGGCCCGAATATTGTACTGGGCTTCAACGATCCTGCACGAACCGTCCGCACCGACATCGACGATGAAGGTGGAGCGGATGACACCGACGATTTCCTTGCCGTAGACGTTCTTGGGTCCGTAGGCACCGTATGCCTTCATGACCTCCTTGTCCTCGTCGGAGAGCAGGGTCAACGTCAAGGACTCCTTGGCGACGAATTTCTGGAGCTTGGCAACCGGGTCGGGCGAGATGCCCAGTATCTCGTAGCCGGCGCCCTCGAAGTCGTCCAGATGAGTCGTGAAATCGACGGCCTGAGTGGTACACCCAGGCGTCATGGCTGCGGGGTAGAAGTACACGATGACTTGCTTGCCAGCGAAGTCGGAAAGGGTGATCTGATTGCCGTCAGCGGCGGGCAGAGTGAAATCAGGGGCCGCATTACCGGGCTCAAGACGGGTGCTCATGACCTCAACGATATAGGCTGTTGCCAGACCAGCGCCGCGCCTACGCCGGCGCAAAGCGCAGACACGGCACCAGGAGGGGTCACATGGCTGATAGCAAGTCGAAGGCGAAGGACGAGCGCTCCGCTGATGAGATCAGGCGGGACATTGCAGCGACTCGTGCTCGTCTGGCGGCCGGGGTGGAGAGCCTCGTGGAGGAGGTGCATCCGGCCACCCTCAAGCGCGAGGCCACCGATCGCGCCCGTGACTACGTGCAGGGTGAGTTCGAGCAGGTGAAGGGCCAGGTCAAGGGCGAGCACGGCTGGCGGATGGATCGTATCGGCATTGCCGGGGGTGCGCTCGCTGCCGGCATCGTCGGCATCATCGTGCTGCGCGCGATCGTCGGCCGCGCCACCGGAACCACTGCTCGCCGCAAGCTCGAGAAGCTGCAGCTCTCCGAGGCCAAGCGGGTTCGCAAGGAGGCTAAGCAGCGTCGCAAGGACGATGCCAAGGCTGCCAAGAAGAACGCTAAGCTCGGTAAGAAGAATGCCAAGAAGTACGGCAAGCTCGACACCGATGACTCGTCGGTGAGCAACCTTGCGGAGAAGATGCTGAAGCAGGCTGCCGTGCTGCGTGCACAGGCCGCTGCTGAGCGCGAGGAGGGTGCTGCTTGATCGATCGGTTCGGCATGAGCTGATCGACCGCACCGACCTAGTATCAATTCGGCCCCGGTCCGTCGTGGACCGGGGCCGAACTATGTTGTCCAGCAGGCATCACTTGAGACCACCGGCAGCCAGCCCGGCGACGATCCGGCGCTGGAAGACCAGCACCATGATGACCAGCGGCACCGTCATGATGACACCGGCGGCCATCTGGGAACCGAACGGGGTGTTGAACTGGGAAGCACCGGTGAACTTCGACAGCAGCACCGTGGCAGGTTCCATCTTCGGGTCGTTGATCATCGTGACGGCGACGAGGAACTCGTTCCACGCACCGATGAAGACGATGATCGCCGTGGTGAAGATGCCGGGGGCAGCCAGCGGCAGGATGATCTTGCGGAATGCTTGGGCGGGGGAGCAGCCATCGATCATCGCGGCTTGCTCCAGCTCGTCGGGCATCTGCTTGAAGAACGTCGTCAGGTTCCACACGGCCAGAGGCAGTGAGAAGGACAGATCAGGGATGATCATGGCTTGGTAGGTGTTGATCCAGTGCCATGCCGAGAAGTTCTTCAGCAACGGGACGATGATGGCCACCAATGGGAACATCGACGTCGCAATGATGAGGATGAGGAATCCGCCCTTGCCACGAAAATCCAGCCGTGCGAGGGCGTAGGAGGCGAAGGTGGCGATGAGCAGGGCAATGATCGTCACCGAGATCGAGACGATGAGCGAGTTCCCCAGCCCGCGCAGGAAGTTGTTGTTTGGCTGGAAGACGGCCTGGTAGTTCTCCAGCGACGGGTGAGCTGGCCACCACGTGTTGTCGAAAATCTCGTTGTCAGGACGCAGCGAGGACACGACCATCCAGTAGAAGGGCGCCAGGCAGTAGACGACGATGAGGACGATGCCGATGACCGGCAGTACCTTGACCCAGGCGTTCTTGTGGTGGGTCTCCTGGTCGATGGCTCCCGGTGCAGTTGCAGTAGCGGTGCTCATGACGACACCTCCTTGCCACTCGAAGCTGCGGCTTGTGCTGCGTTGGCCTTCTCTCGGGCACGACGTCCACCAGGGCGTCCGCCATTGACGAAGGTGGTGGCCTTCATCTTCTTGCGCCTGTGCTCGTCACCGACGAGATCGGCGCCGAGGATCTTGATGAAGGCAAATGCGATGATGAACACGTAGAGGAACAGGATGATCGCGTACGCTGCGGCCGCGCCGTACCTCAGGTTCGAGGCCTCGTCCTGGACCAGCATCGACAGCGTCTCGACCGACTTCCTGCGCGGGCCGACGAGGATGAACGGCAGGTCGAACATGCGCAGGGCATCGAGGGTCCGGAACAGCACGGCGACGACCAAGGCCGGTTTGACCAATGGCAAGGTGATCGAGACAAATCTCTTCCAGGCATTGGCGCCATCGACCTTGGCGGCCTCGTAGACCTCGGTGGGAATTACCTGGAGACCTGCCAGCGTCAACAGACCGATGTACGGGGCGGTCTTCCAGACGTCGGCGATGATGATCGACCACTTGGCCGTCCAGTTGCCCGAGGCCCACATGATGTGCTGACCGAGGATGGCGTTGGCGACACCGTTCTGGTTGAAGATCCATCCCCACAAAATGGCGGAGACCGCTGTAGGGATGGCCCAGGGAACGAGGATGGCGGCTCGGACGACGCCTCGTCCAGCGATCGCCCGATGCATGATGAGCGCCATGATGACGCCCAGGATGGTCTCGAGAACGACCGTGACGACACCGAAGAGCGTGGTGTTCCAGAACGCGTTCCAGAATCGATCTCCGGAGCCGGTGAAGATGTCGGTGAAGTTCTTCATTCCGACGAACGGCTCGGTGTCGTTGACGAATCCAGTTTCGGGATCCAGACCGGGCTGGCCATAGAGGGCCTGCTTCACCGATTGGATGACTGGGATGACGATGACGATCGTCAGGGCGATGAGGGTTGGCGTGATGAGAGCTAAGGCCAGGCGTTCCTGAGTCCTGGCTCGAGAAGACCGTTTGTTGGTCTTCTCCACTGTTGCAGTGGTCATGATGAAGCTCCTTGTCCCCGGCGTTGTCCGTCGGGTGGTGCGAGCGATGTCATGGATACGGCGGGGTGAGCGACCCCGCCGTATCCATGTGGTTAGTTCTGCGTGACGATCAATTCTTGATGATCGTCTTCAGCTTGTCGGCCAGCTGCTTGGCAGCGCTTTCGGCGTCCGTCTTGCCCTGGAGAGCTGGGTAGATGGCGTCCTGGATGGCCGCGGTGACGTCACCGTAGGCGACGGCATGCGGACGGCCCTTGGCGCTGTCCAGAGAGGCCTTCAGGGTCGGCAGGTACGGGAGCCTCTTGACGTTCTCGTCCTTGGTGTACAACTCGCCGTAGATCGGTGCGTTGGACTGCTTCTCGAGGTTGTACTGCTCGGACTCCTGGTTGGTCCACCACTTGACGAACTTGAGGGCCGTGGCCTTGTTCTTGCAGTTGGAGGTGATGGCGCAGTTGTGGCCGCCCAGGGTCGGCATGTAGTCCTTGCCGTCGATGGAGGGCAGCGGGGCGACGCCGAACTTGTCGGGTCCGAGTTCCTTCATGTCGTTGCCGTACTGGTAAGGCCAGTTGCGCAGGAAGAGGACCTTGCCGGACTCGAAGCCGTTACGACTGTCCTCCTCCTTCCATTCCAGGGCTGCGGTCGGGATGAGCTTGGACTTGAAGGCGTCGACGGCGGTCTGGATGCCCTTGATGGACTCGGGGGAGTCGACGGTCACCTTCCCGGAGTCGTCGACGATCGCACCACCACAGGTGTTGATGAATTCAGAGATGTTGCAGGTGAGGCCCTCATATTTGGCCCACTGGCCACCGAACCCACCGATGTCCTGCATGCCGGGGAGCTTGCGGACGGCCTCGGTGGCCTTCTTGACGTCTTCCCAGGTCTTGGGAACCTCGACCTTGGCCTTCTCGAGGAAGTCCTTGCGGTAGTACATGATCGAGGCGTCAGTGGCATACGGAACGGCGAACTGCTTGCCGCGGTACGAACCGGTCTCCCACACCGAGTCAATGACGCCTTCGGGCTTCATGTCCTGCGGGATCTCCACGATCCAGCGGTTAGCCGCGAACTCGGCAACCCACACCAGATCGAGGCCAATGACGTCGTAGGCGGCAGAGTTCGTCTGAGCGGCGTTGATGAAGGACTGACGCTGCTGGTCGGCCTCCGAGGACAGCTCGATGAGAGTGACCTTCTCCTTGGGGTACTTCTTGTTCCACTCATCGATGCGCTTCTGGACCATTCCACCGGAGAAGTCCTTGCCCTGCACCCAGCTGATGGGGCCCTCACCAGTGAAGTCTGCGCCCTTGGCTGCGGGCTTATTGGATCCGGAGTCCTTCGAGTCTCCGTTGGAACAAGCTGCCAAGGCACCGAGCGCCAGTGCTCCGACGGAGCCCTGGATGAAGGCCCGGCGGGAGTGTGTGTAGTGCGTCATGTGACTTCTTCCTCCTTGAACTGGGCGATGTCGACAGCGACATCACGTACGCATCAGCGATTTCCTACGGGTGCGATAGGTCATAACCTCAGGCAGGACATTACACCGACTGTCCGGCATGTGTGCACGTCGTTTTGCGATGAACCCGAATGATTGTGCACGACAAGTGGGATTGAGGGGCGTTCCCTCCACCGGGGTGGTCAGAGCGGTGTTGGTAGATGACTGGATCAGTCTGAATCGTTGTGGAAGGAGGGTATTGCTCCGAGCGGTGTCCTGGGATTGCCGTCTGCTGGTGACTGGACAATCTCTGGCCTCGGGAGAAGGTAAATTAGGAGTACAAGATGCGAACATGAAGGAAGCCGTTCCATCCTGCCTCCAGTATGGAACGGCTTCCGTTTCGGTGCGCCGCCAGGGACTCGAACCCTGAACCCGCTGATTAAGAGTCAGCTGCTCTGCCAATTGAGCTAGCAGCGCCGGCGAGAAAAAACATTAGCGGACTTCGGCCAAGATGCAAAATCGATGTGACGAGTTCATGGCCGACCAGTGCGTGCGGCATCGATTCGACGCTGTCTCAACGCCGTGATCTCGGGCAGGTCGAGGGGCTCCAAATGGCGTCCTAGGGCTATTTCGAGCACATGGTCGGCGAGCTGAGGGTTGCGTGCGAGAACTGGTCCGTGCGGGTAGGTGCCGATGACACGCCCCTGCACGGCTCCTTCGTCGCGATGGTTGCCGTTGCCCCAACCAACCTCGACAGCAGCCAGCGGCTTGGCGTCAGAACCAAGTTCTGTCCAGCCGCCGTGGTTCTCGAAACCGGTGATCGGGCAGGTGTTCCCGTCGGGCTGGGTCCAGATGTGCAGAACCTCCCCGACGGCACGCTCCGGGCCGCGTCGGGTCTCGGCGTCGAGAAGCCCGAGTCCCGCAATGACCTCGTCACGGGCTCCGATGGTGAAGGACCTGCCGCAGATCTGGTAGCCGGCGCACACCGCGAAGAGCATTGCGCCGTCGTCGAGGGCGGTGAACAGTCCGCCATCGGCCTTGAGCTCCCGGACAGCGGTGATCTGGGCGGTGTCCTCGCCGCCTCCCAGCAGATAGACGGCCCCGTCAGTGGGCACCTTCTGACCGGGCTCGACGGTGACGAGCTCGGCGTCGATGCCGCGCCATTGCAGCCTCTTGGTGAGGACGACTGCATTGCCGTGGTCGCCGTAGATGCCCAACAAGGACTGGTACAGCAGGACGATCTTGGGACGGTCGGTGTTCATGCCAGTCCTCCGAGTCGGCGCAGTTTCTGAAAGGGGGTGTAGGTCGACAGCACGTCGACGGGGTGGTCAGCGTCCCAAGTGCCGGCCAGCAGTGGGGAGCTGAGGGCCTGGGCGAGATCCTCGATGACGACGTGCTCCACTCCGGCGTATTGCAGCCTGACGGCCAGATCGAGTGCGCGCGGGCCGGTGCAGATTACGGTTCGTCCGGCCAGTTGCTCGTAATCGACGTCCCACAGCCATGAGACGTCCTTGCCGTCGGCGGCCACCGCGTCGATGGCGAGCACCAGCGGATCGGAGGTCGTCAGCGGCAGGGATTCGGTCCAGCCGGCAGGGTTCTTCGACAGCAGCAGGCGGCAATGGGTGCCGCCGATGGTGCAGGTGGCATAGCGGCCGGCGGGGGACTCCACCGTGGCAATTCCGCGCAGCGCGTCCTCGGGCTGAATACCCATGTGGATGGCCGCGGCAAGGGCGCAGATGGCATTGGTGAGGTTGAAGGAACCGGGCACCTGGACATCGAGGTGGAATCGTCTCCCGGAAGCCTCGACGGCCTCGTCACCCTCCACCCACCAATCGGCAGCAGGCTGACTCAGCTCACATCCGGGGCAGTCCCATCCGCCCTCGCCATGGGTGAGGACGGTGCCGCAGTTGGGACACAGCGTCGAGTCGGCGGTCCAGCGAGGCTTGGTGTCCACCCAGATGACGTGACGAGCCTTCTGGCACACCCACACGATGAGCGGATCGCAGGCATTGGCGACCACCGTCGGACCGTGCTCAGCGGCTTTCTCCAGGGCATCACGCCAGTCGCGTCCCAGGAAGGTCAGTTCGTGGTTACGGTCGAGCTGGTCACGGCTGAAGTTGAGCAGGATCAGTACTTCCGGGTCGCCCATCGCGACGACGTCGGCGACGACTCTCTCGTCGGTCTCCAGCACGGCGATGGTGGCGTCAGGGGCCTCTCCCAGGGCCGAGACGATGCCGTGATGCAGGTTGGCCCCATCGGCGTTGGTGACGACGCTTCGTTGGCCGTCAGGAGTCCCAGCTCGCACTGCGGCGGTGAGGAAGTGAGTTGTCGTGGTCTTGCCGTTGGTGCCGGTGACACTGGCGATGCGACGGTCTGCCAGCAGTTCAGGCAAGGCGTGGGGAGCCAACTTCATCGTCACCCGACCACGAATTGATGCTCCTGAGCCCTTCCCCGTCAGGCGGGAGGCTGTTGCGGCTGTCCGCCCGGCCAGCAGGGCCAGTTGCAGCCGCGGGGAGGTGCGGTGTCTTCGAGGTGACGAGGTCATGGCCCCAATCATGGCAGGAAGGGATGACGGCCCTGGTGTGCCCGGCCGGTGACGAGGACGGCTCTATGACCTCCAAACGCTGGCTGGCAAGGGTGTTCGCTGTTGTTCCAGGCAGTCGTCGAGAAACCTGTCGGGCACGCGTGTCACGGTAATTCCCGTCGGCTGCGACGGGCTGACGAACGCCGGACGAGGGGGTGCGTGATGGTTGACATCGAGGAGTTGGTGAGCCGTGGTGTCGACGGTCTGGAAGTTCCCGGTGGCCATGCCATCCACCCATTGCTTCAACCTCTTTTCCCCGGTGGTCTCATGCCCGCCGTCTATCGTCTGGACGGGGCTTCCTCGGTCGGGCTGGGGCTGCTCACCCATGGCTGGTGTGGGGTGGTCGGGCTGCCCGAACTCAGTGTTGAGGCGGCTCGGCAGTGGGGGGTGGAGCTGTCACGATTGGTGCTCGTGCCTCATTCAGGAAACTGGCTTGAGACGGTGGCCACTCTCATCGAGGGCCTCGATGTCGTTCTTGCTGCAGCTCCGCCGCCGTTGCCGATGACGGCCAGCAGGCGATTGACGGCCAGGCTGCGTTCTCGCGGCTCGTCCTTGGTGGTGCTGGGGCCTTGGCCCAGCCCTGCCGCTCGAATCGATGTCCGCACTGTGGGGTGGCAGGGACTTGGTCAGGGGTACGGCTGTTTGTCGGCCCAGGAGCTTGAGGTGACCGTGGTGAGGCATCACCACAACCGTTCCGTGCGGCTCATCCGTACCGGCACCGGGGTGTACCCCGCCGAGGAGGTGGCTGATGTCTGCTGAACCACTCAGTGCCGCGCCGGTTCGAGTCCTCATGGCAGTGATTCCCGGGTGGCGAATCGTGGCGGCGTCTCGACGTCAGCCTGGGGATGCCCCTCTTCTGGTCGTCGATCGCGGGGTCGTCGTCGACTGCTGTCCCAGGGCGGCCGAGGAAGGAGTGGTCCCTGGTTTGCGAGTGAGGGCTGCCCAGTTGCGGTGCCCGGAGGCCGTCGTCGTTCCCCACGATCCCGCCTCTGAGGAGATCCTTTTCGACGAGGTGGTTCGTGAGATCGAGAAGTCAGTAGCCCCTTCGGTCCACGTGGTGCGCCCAGGGGTGGCTGCGGTGGCTGCTCGCGGAGTTGCTCGTTTCTACGGTGGTGAACGCGCCGCTGCGCAGCGCATGTCCGAGGTGTTGGCTCGGATCGGGTACACGGATACGGGGATTTCGGTGGCGGACGGGTTGTTCGCGGCAGAGGTGGCTGCCACCGCAGTGGCCGGCCCCGGGAGTCATGGCCCCAAGATCCTCAGTCCCGGCATGTCCACGGCCTTTCTGGCTCCCCGCGACGTCTCGGTTCTGGCGCGTACCGGACGAGCCGATGAGGCATTGGTGCGGACCTTGCGTCAGCTCGGTCTGACGACTGTTGGCTCCTTCGCCGGTCTGGACCGTCAACATGTCGTCCAGCGGTTCGCGGAGGTCGGTCAGCGCGCCCACGATTGGGCACGTGGCATGGACGTCGCGGTGCTGTCGGCGCACCGGCCCGAGGCCGACGATGCCATGGAAGTCGTCCTTGACGATCCGGAACCTTCCGGCGCACAGGTGGTGGCCGTGGTGCGTCCTGTGGTGGAGGAGTTCATGGCCGGCCTGGCAGCCAGCGGTCGGGTATGTTCCCAGGCCCGCATTCTCATCCGGGCCACTGCTGGGTTGTCTGAGCGCACCTGGCGTCAACCGTGGCAATTCAGCGGTGATGATCTGTTGGCTCGACTGTCCCGTCAGCTCGACGACCTTTCCCGGGGCATTGGCGAGTTCGGTGCTGATGAGTTCTGCCAGTCCGGTGTTGAGGCGGTGCGGATCGTTCCCACCATCCATCGTGCAGGTGAGGCGGCCGAGGGATTGTTTGGGGCCAGGCCCGCCGAGCATCTCGTCCACATCATCTCCCAGTTGCAGGAGAGGTTAGGCCCCGAGGGGGTTCTGATGGGGAAAGTCGATGGTGGCCGGATGCTCAGGGACCGACGCCGACTGATTCCTTTCGGGACGGTTGCTGAGGACGCGCGTCCGGTGGATCGTCCCTGGCCGGGCCACCTCGATGGCCCCGCTCCCGTCATCGTGTATTCCCGTCCTCTGCCAGCCCGGCTGGAGACGACCGACGGCATGCCACTGACGACATCGTCCGACTTGCCGACGATCAGCCCGGGATGGTTTCACGACGGCACGTCGCGACGGCGTGTCATCGCGTGGGCCGGGCCATGGCCGGTGCACCAGAGGTGGTGGAGCACCCCGGCCGTCTCCGTTGAGCGAGTGCAGCTGGTCACCGAGGACCAACAGGCGTGGGTGTTGGCGGGATCGGCTGACCGTTGGTGGGTCGAGGCTCGTTACGACGAGGCGTGATCGGGGTGAGTTACCACAATCCTCCGATTCCGTGGCGAGAGTTGGAAAGACGCATCTCGGGACGGCGTCCTCCCAATGGCCATCAGGACAGCCATGCTGATCAGACCGGCTATCGCCGCGTCCGTAAACCCTTTGACCGTCGTCCCCTCCGACCCGAGGGGCCAGTGGTGCCCTATGCCGAGCTGCACTGTCACTCCTCCTACAGCTTTCTTGACGGTGCCTCCAGTCCGGAGGACCTCGTCACCCGAGCGGTGGAGCTGGGCCTGTCAGGGCTGGCCCTGACTGATCATGACGGTCTCTACGGGGTCGTCAGAATGGCTGAAGCGGCTGAAGCCTGTGGTCTTCCCACCATCATCGGGTCGGAGTTGTCCATTGGAGTGCCGGAGCCTCAGAACGGGGTGGCTGATCCGGTGGGCAGCCACCTGCTCGTGCTGGCCAACGGCCCGGAGGGCTATCGCCGCTTGGCCGATGCCCTCACGGACGCCTATCTGGCCGAGGGTGGGCAGAAAGGGCATCCGGTCCATGATCTCAACCATCTGGCCGAGGTGGCCGACGAGCACTGGACTGTCCTCACCGGATGTCGGAAGGGAGCAGTGAGGCAGGGCTTGGTCAAGGGGGTGGCTCAAGCTGAGGCCGAGCTCCATCACCTGGTTGATCTCTTCGGTATCGACAATGTCATGGTCGAGTTGACCGATCATCGCGCTCCCACCGATTCCCGTGACAACGACGTCCTTGCTGAGCTGGCAGGCCGCCATGGCCTGACGACGGTGGCGACGACAGCCGCCCACTACGCCGGTGCTGAGCAGTTCGAGCTGGCCTGCGCTCTCTCAGCGGTGCGGGCTCGACGCAGTCTTGACGAGATGGACGGCTGGCTTCCTCCCGGCCCGGTGGCGAGGTTGCGCAGCGGCGCGGAGATGGCAGACCTGTTCAGCCGTCACCGAGATGCGGTGGACAACACCGTAGCGGTGGCTGAGAGGACGGCTTTCCAACTGAGGTCGGTGCGTCCGCGTCTGCCCGACCAGAAGGTGCCCGAGGGACACACTCCCATCAGTTGGCTGCGTCATCTGGTGGAGGAGGGGCGTCGAGGCTGCTACGGGGATGACCCAGTGGCCAAGGACCGCCTGGCCACGGAACTCGACCTCATCGAGGTTCGGGATTTTGCCGGCTACTTCCTCATCGTCTCCGACATCGTGGAGTTCGCTCGGTCCCGGGGGATCTTGTGTCAAGGACGTGGATCAGCAGCGGCCTCGGCGGTCTGTTACGTGCTGGGCATCACCGTCGTCGATCCGGTGTTTTACGGCTTGCCCTTCGAGCGGTTCCTGTCGGTGCTACGCGAGGAGGAGCCTGACATCGATGTCGACTTCGACGCTCGACGTCGTGAGGAGGTCATCCAGTACGTCTACGCCAAGTACGGGCGGCGCAACGCTGCCCAGGTGGCTGACGTCATCACCTATCGGCCGCGCAGTGCCATCCGGGACACGGCCAAGGCCCTCGGTTATTCCCAAGGGCAGCAGGACGCGTGGTCGCGTCAGATGGAGAGACGATCAGTGGTGCCGGGCTCCCGGAGCTCCGAGGGCCCCGAGATTCCTGACGAGGTCGTCGCTCTCGCCCAGCAGGTGATGGGGCTACCGCGTCACCTGGGCATCCACTCGGCCGGAATGGTGCTGACCCGAGAACCAGTGGGACGCATCTGCCCGATCGAGCCAGCCCGGATGCCTGGTCGCACGGTGCTGCAGTGGGACAAGGAGGACTGCGCCTGGATGGGGCTGGTGAAGTTCGACCTGCTGGGGCTGGGAATGCTCTCGGCGCTGAGCACCTCCTTCAATCTCATCGCTCAGCACTGCGGACGATCTTGGGCCCTGGCCTCGATTCCGCGCAATGAGCCGGGGGTCTACGACATGTTGTGCCGTGGTGACAGCATCGGCGTGTTCCAGGTGGAGAGCCGGGCCCAGATTGGCACTCTGCCGCGGCTCAAGCCGCGCTGCTTCTACGACTTGGCCGTGGAGATCGGGCTCATCCGTCCTGGTCCGGTGCAGGGAGGTGCGGTGCATCCCTACATCAGACGACGCACGGGTGCTGAACCGATCACTTATCCCCACCCCCTGCTTGAACCAGTGCTCAAGCGCACCCTGGGGATCCCGCTCTTCCAGGAGCAGCTCATGCAAATGGCCACGACGGTCGGCAATTGCATGGCTGCCGACGCTGACCTGTTGCGCCGAGCGATGGGATCCAAACGCGGGGTCGAACGCATTGACTCGCTACGCGCCAAGCTTTTCGAGGGGATGGCAGCCAATGGGATTGACGACGACACTGCCCAGGACATCTATGCCCGCATCGAGTCTTTCGCGAATTTTGGGTTCGCCGAGTCCCATGCCTTGAGCTTCGCCGGACTGGTCTACACCTCAGCTTGGGTCAAGCTGCATTACCCGGCAGCCTTTCTTGCGGCTTTGCTGCGCAGCCAGCCGATGGGGTTCTATTCCCCGGCGACTCTGGTGGCGGATGCTCGACGACACGGTGTGGTGACGCGACGTCCAGACCTGACGAAGTCGTCAGTGGGGGCAGATCTGGAAGCACTGGATCGTGGAGGCGATGACGTGATGACGTGGAGACAGGGATGGACGACTGTCTTCATGACCACGACGAGTCCGAGATCGGTCCTTTTGACCCCGATCGTGATGACGGTGACCATCGTCGGGATACTCACTTCGCGGTGCGGTTGGGCCTTTCTGACGTCTCCGGTATCAGTACCGAGACAGCCACTCGGATCATTGCGGAGCGGGAACGCGAACCCTTCACCAGCCTCGACGACCTCGCTCGGCGCGTTGAACTGGGCAAGGAAGAGGTGGAGGCCCTTGCCCTGGCTGGTGTCTTCGACGATCTCGTGGGGTCAAGACGGGGCGCTCTGTGGCAGATCGGTCAGATCGACGGTGTAGCACCGGGCCAGCTGGATGTTCAGGTGGCCACCCAGCCACCTTTGCTTCCCGAACCCACTCAGTTGGAGTTATTGGGTGACGACATCCGTGCCACCGGAGTCAGTACGGCCGACCATCCTGTTCGCCACGTCCGGGGCGTCCTTGATCGACGAGGTGTGGTGCGAGTTGACCGGCTGGGCGACGTCGAGGCTGGACGGCGTATAGAAGTTGCTGGAGTCGTCACCCACAGACAGAGACCTGGGACAGCAGGGGGAGTGACCTTCCTCAACGTGGAGGACGAAACCGGCCTGCTCAACGTCATCGTCACTCCGGGTGCATGGAAGCATCACCGACGTGTGGCCCGGACGTCGCGAGCTTTGGTGGTGCGGGGGATCTTGGAAAGAAGCGACGAGGGAGTGACGAGTTTGCAAGCAGATCGGTTGGAAGCCCTCGATTTATCAGTACCCACGAGATCCCGTGACTTCCGCTGAACAGCCTTTGACAAGGGGATACGATGACAGCGGCACCCTAATTTGCGTCATTGTTCATCCATGTGTAATGTTTCCCGAGCTGTCAGGGGCTGCTTGAAGCGGCTCCCAGATAGCAGCCGAACTGGATCTCAGCCCGATGGTTTTGGTGAGTCGGGGTTGATCCGGTAAGGTTGGTCGGGTCGCTGCTTTTCGGGGTGGTGGCACGGTTTGGCTGGTTTTGCTGGCTGATCTTGATACCGCGGGTTTTGCGGGGTTGGGGTTGGTGTGGTAGGGTTGGTCGGGTCGCCTCGGGGTGGTCCTGCTTGTTGGTGGGGTTGTTCTGGTGGGTGTGATGCTTGAGAACTCAACAGTGTGTCTTTGATAGTCAATGATTTTTTGATGCATCTATCGATGTGTCGGATTTGTTTATGAATTCCTTTGTGATTCTGGACATGGACTGAATTTTTTTGGTCAGTGTTTGGGGTTAGTGTTTTGGATTCTCTTGTGACACCGTTGCCTGCATTGTGTGTGTGGGTGGGTGATATTTTTTCATTGGAGAGTTTGATCCTGGCTCAGGACGAACGCTGGCGGCGTGCTTAACACATGCAAGTCGAACGGAAAGGCCCCTTTGGGGGTACTCGAGTGGCGAACGGGTGAGTAACACGTGAGTAACCTGCCCTTGACTTCGGGATAACTTCAGGAAACTGGGGCTAATACCGGATAGGAATCCTTGCTGCATGGTGGGGGTTGGAAAGCTTCGGCGGTTTTGGATGGACTCGCGGCTTATCAGCTTGTTGGTGGGGTAGTGGCTTACCAAGGCTTTGACGGGTAGCCGGCCTGAGAGGGCGACCGGCCACATTGGGACTGAGATACGGCCC
>OBZZ01000275.1_pt1 | contig 40199 bp, 27 predicted proteins | sample 1501451 | NCBI WGS metagenome assembly OBZZ01 (sample SAMEA2580274, study PRJEB22360) | human gut metagenome | biome: human gut; feature: human-associated habitat; material: faeces | place: Denmark | collected 2008/2010
CCGTCAGCATGGCCCCCGTCCGGGCGTCGAAGCAGTAGGGCACGCCGCCGACGGAAACGGGGCCGCGCGCCAGCGCGCCGGAGCCAGTCGCGTAGTACCAGGTGCCGCCGTCGAGGACCCATCCGGTCGCCATCGCGCCGGAGGCGTTGAACCAGTACATGGAGCCGTTGCACTCGTAGAGCCCGGTGGCCATTACACCGCCCGCGTCGGGGTCGAGCCAATACCAGGCTCCGCCCTGGCGCAACCATCCGGTATACGCTTTGCCGTCAGAGGTTGCGTAATACCAAGTGCCCTCTTTTAACTGCCAGTAATAAAGAGAGACATCAACATACGCGTAATTCATATCAACATTTCCGCTAATACCAGAAACTTTTCCGCGGCTTGTATACTGCCAAAAGCTGTAACTGGCGGTATAGTGACATTGGGAGTTGTATTGAGCAATCCAATGATCCCAAGAACCGCTTTTAAATACAGGGTCGGTCAATATATTGTTAAACCAATTTAGGTTTGCATAAATGCCTGGCTTATATCCAGCACTAGAAATCTTATTACAGAATGTCTGAGCTCTAGATGCAATTCCGGATTGACGACCATCTGCAATAATTGTCTTGTCCTCAAGATCGTAATACACCGGTAGCCTAGGATTGTGCCCCGATAGGCAGTCAATCACCATGGACGCCTCATCGGCTGCCTGTTGATTATCAAAAGCATATGAATAGACATAGACGCCGTAGGGAATTCCGAGTCGCTCGCACTCAGAAATATTTCGATTAAATTGATAGTCAACTCGACCGCCGAAAGACGGAGCGCCAAACCCAACGCGCAGAATAGCGAAATCGATGCCAGAAGCTTTAACTGCGTCCCAATCAATACGCCCTTGGTGCTCGCTGACGTCAATGCCCTGAGCTGTAACCCCATCGGGAAGAGCGTCCATAGACAATAAAGCTATTCCGTCTTCTTCGGAAGAAGCATCATCTGAAACTAATTGTCCACCCTCATAACGCCAAGAATTCTCAACCAGAGTCTGAGCAGCCTCTGCATCCGCAGGGCATACAAACATAGAAACGGGCGCAAAGAGCATCAGCACCAACAATGCCGAAAACAACTTAAGATGTTTGTTCATGTAAACCTCGTCATTCGCTCTTGATTGCGTCTAGCTTACAGCATAGCTATGAAAGATTCCCGAACATCTAACAGGACAAGATGCCATCTAGGACAATAAATAGTTGGGCGCAATGCTGCAAAGAAAAGAAGAACTTACCGGCAGGGTTGAACCCGCAGGCTCATTGCCCCCTCCTCTTGCCCCCAAGAATACCGACTTCAAATAAACTTTCAAACCAGATGTCAAAAAGGTAGGGGGCCCAGAGAGTCCCCTACAACTCGGAATTCTAACGAATCAGTATTACTTTCGATGGGCCCAAAGCGGTCAAACCGGAGATGCGATTTCCATAACCATCACTATGCCAGAACAAATTTTCGCTCGGCGAATTGCCCCAGAAAAAGCCAATGTGGCTATCGTCCGCATATGGGTTGTAAGGATTGAAGAACACAATGTCCCCCTTACGAGCCAAACCACTACGTAACAACTCATCAATAGAGTTGAAATACAATGTCCCCCTTACGAGCCAAACCACTACGTAACAACTCATCAATAGAGTTGAAATAAGTCACGTTCGCACACGTATCGATAGCGTAGCCGTACCAACGATAAGCGTTTACGCAGCCGCCCCTTCCGGGACCTCCACTCCAAGGGGAATGGCTCTGCTCGGCGGCAATGGGAGCTAAATTCCCGCCCGCCTTCATATATGCATGCGATACAAATCCACCACAATTCATGCCCGTATAACCGTCCCAACGCGGATCACCCTTTGGGTACATGCACGTTTCCTGGCTGAGATGCGTGTCGTAGCGTGTTCCACGGTAATAGCCGTCGTTTTCGTGGCTCATAAGCCAATTGACCAAGCTGGACCTATTGACCCCCAAAACAGAACCAGACGTATTCAACCATGCACCACTTGCATTGAAGTAATAGTCAACGCCATCGATTTTCAGCCACCCGTTAGCAAACATGGCACCCGAAGGCTGGAGCCAGTACCACGTACCGCCGTCATTAAGCCATCCAGTTTTCATCTTGAATGTGGAAGGGTCCATCCAATACCACGCACCGTTGACATATTGCCAACCAGACTTAAGGACACCATTGGAAGATGCGTAGTACCAAGTATTGCCACTTTCGTCAGAAGCGTCTTTCGACATAATCCAACCAGACGCCACGTTAACGACACCATTCGCATCCGCATAGAAAACCGCATCTCCAATATGAATCACACCTGGCAATGAAGACGAGTCAGTACGATCAGCGACTACAGGAGATCCATCAGATGAAGTAGGCAACGGCTCGCTCAGTGCTCCAGACGAATTCGCCCATACCATACCATCGTTCAAGTTGATCCAGCACGAAGATGCCATTGCACCGGAATCATAAGAAAAATAGCGCTTGCTTCCTACCGCAAATTCACCAGTACGCATTGCGCCGGATACATCATCAAGGTAATACCAGGCGCTTCCGGACTTTATCCATCGCCCTCGTTGAATAGCTCCGTTTGATGCGGCGTAATACCAAGTACCATCAGCAAGTGCCCAGCCTGTTGCCATGGCACCTGAGCTCGTAAGGAAATAGGTGGACGAGCCCACTTGCACAAAGCCCGTGAGCATAATATGGCTTCCTGGATCCAGGTAATACCAAGAATTCCCTAGAAGTAACCAACCTCCATGCAGTAAGCCGTTGGAGTCAGCGTAATACCAGTTGTTGTCAATAAGTGCCCACTGGGAGGATAGCATGGCCCCTGAACTGTTAAAGATATAAGAGGTGCCATTGCATTCATTCAGCCCGGTGGCCATAGAACCGTCTGCAGGATCAAGCCAGTACCAACGACCCCCATCCGAGAGCCAGCCCTTTACCAGAGCGCCAGAGCCGGAAAAATAATGCCAAGCAGAAGTGGAGCCCGTAGAATCTAGGTACCAGCCGACACGCATTGCGCCCGAAGAGGAGAAGGCATACGTCGCACCCCCGACTTGAACCAACCCATCCTGAGCCATTCGACCTTCGTCGTCGAACCAGTACCAGCTACCGTCTATATGTCTCCAAGAAGAAACAGCGATTGTTCCGTCGGACAAGCCCCAACGCCAAAAACCAGCCCCTTCTTCGGGTGATATCCACCCCTGATGCCAAATAATTTGATTCGAAACCTCGGAAGGGGTCTCATTATCCACCTGAGAGTTCTGCTCGACAGCGAAGGTCGATTCGCGCTGAGCATCAACGCCTGACTCGACAGAAGCAATAGCAACGTTAGATGCGGGACCTTCGTCAGTGTTATTCGAATCAAGGGCGTATAACATCGAGGGCGAACCCAAAAGGAGCCCAAAAGAAATGAGGCCCGAAAAAGCCAGCACTCCGAATGACCATTTCTTCATAACAGCACGGTATCCAATCACGCAGCGGCCCCGTCGCTTCAGGGCAACGGGGCCTCAATCAAAACTAGCTCAGTAATGTGCTAGCCAATTTGCTGGCAGTTTTTGCACTCTCGTGAAGCGCCACGCCTCTGGGCCTCCTGAATAGAGATCTGCGAATAGCCCTTTGCGTCCTTACCAACGGTACGGCACTTATGCGTATGGTAAACATCGCTACCGTTCTTATACCAAACTAAACCGTAGCCCGGAATCCACTTGCCGTCCTCGCCGACATAGTAGGAGCCAACCCAGGCATTCGTAGCCATGGCACCGGAAGACTGGAGGTAGTAGTCGCCGACCCAGGCGTCGTGAGCCATAGCGCCGGAACCGCTAAAGTAGTACCAGGCGCCGCCGACCTGACGCCAGCCGGTGGCCATCGCGCCGGAATCGTCGAACCAGTACCAAACTCCACCAACGTTAGCCCAAGAGTTAGAGGCCATAGCGCCCGAACCTCCGAGCCAATACCACGTGCCGCCATTGCTGAGCCAGCCGGTTGCCATGGCGCCCGAACCGCTCGCATAGTACCAAGAGCCGCCTGCCAAGAACCAGCCAGTGGCCATTGCACCGGAGTCGCCGAACCAGTACCAGGAGCCGCCGAGGCTGCGCCAGCTGTTAGCGACCATGGCGCCCGAGCCGTCGAGGTAGAACCACGTACCGCCGATGTTGAGCCAGCCAGTGACCATCGCACCGGAGGCATTAGTGTAGTACCAGGTACCCGAATCGTTGATCCAGCCAGTCAGCATGACCCCAGATTCGTTGAAATAGTACCAAGCCCCGCCGAGATTATGCCAACCGGTCAATAGCTCACCGTCGGAGGTCGCATAGGACCACTTTCCGTAGATGGAGTCGTAGAACCAGCCACTATGCTGCATGCGGCCATCGGCGTTGGCACCAGGGGTGTTCAGGAAGTAGTTCTTGCCGTCAATCTGAACTCGGCCGTATGCCATATCATGGTTTTCGGGATAGAAGTAATACTTGTCCCCACCGATAGACTGCCAGCCCGACACCGCGGTCCCGTCAGCGCCAAAATAGTACCAGACAGCTTCGTATTCGTTATGCCACTGGTTCGTGACCATGGCGCCAGTTTCGGGATCGAAATAGCGAAGGTTGCCGTCCTCGCACCGAACGAGTCCAGTCTTCGGACGACCGTCGGAACACCATTCCGTAATCGGTCCACCGCCTCCGCCACCGCCAGCAATATCAGCAAATGAGGGCGCCGGGGCAACCGTCATGCAGGCAGCAGCAAATGCAACAACTCCCAGCACTGTTAGTCCGTGCCATCTTTCTCGAAGGTTTTTCATACGACATCCTTTTTCCGAGATTTAAGGCTCTCTTAAGTTATTTTTAAACTATCAATTCAGTATTTCAACGGGAAATCGATAAAAGGTGTCTTTGTGACTGCAATTTAAATATGAGTCGCCACACCTCAACCGTTACGCTAAATAGCTTCTAAGGCAAACTTAGCGCATGAGCGAACTGATTAAACGAGTGAACTGAATAATAAAGCAACAAAATACAAACCTTGGTCATCAATCACATCTACCGCGGGCCGATAACGCCCGCCTCATGTGCTGCGATATAATCAATCTCACTAGATGCCAAATCAGCAAGCCGAAGGAGCTGACGTGCTAACAATTCACTATGGTGATATGGAAAACGTTATCTACAACACGTCCGTTTACTTCGATAACGTATATTCGCCCCAGTGGTTTCAAGACTCCTTTGCCCAAAGGGTCATAAAATCCATCGACAAAGGCACCGTGGTAGGCCCCAATGCAATCGATACCAAGATTCTAGGCATCATTCCTCCCGAGAAACTATCCAGCGGCACCAAAACGCTACTGCTTATGTACTTTATGCCGCAGAATATATATAACGCCTCAAATTGCGGTGATAATTGCGCCTACTGGATTCTGAGGATCGCCGCGCAAAAGGATCTAACAATCAATCTCTACCACATAATGGATTTTGGAAACGGCAAATTCACGGTAACCATTGCAAATACGGGCGATATAGTCCACACAATGTTTGACCTTGTCCCCATAGCTGGAAAATGCCTAAGGGAGAACTCCTGATGCGCGGATCATACAAGGTAATTATTCAAAATAACCGGGTTCAGTTTAAACTGACCATCAATAGAAATCTGACCATCATCCAAGGAAACAGTGCTACAGGGAAGACAACTCTGCTTGATATGGTGGCAGCCCATGAAGAGCTTGGGGCACAAAGCGGCGTAACAGTAAGTTGCAAAGTGCCCTGTAAAACAATATCTGGAAAATATTGGCGCAGAGATCTCCAAGAGATTTCCAGCAGTATTGTTTTTATTGATGAGGGCAATACTTTTGTTCGATCAAGAGAATTTGCCCATGAAGCAAAACGTAGTTCAAACTACTACGTAATCGTCGCCAGAGAGTCACTGCGCCAACTGCCCTATAGCGTTGATGAAATCTACGGTCTTAAGAACACCAACCGAACCACAACGAAGTATCCCGTTTACTCTCGTGTCTACACCTCTACATATCGTATTTACGATGATACTGAATTTAGAGGCGAGAGGCCCGAGCTTGTCATCGTCGAGGACACAAATTCGGGCTACGAATTCTTCAGTTTGCTATGCAAAAAGAGCAGCATTAAGTGCATCAGCGCGGGAGGAAAATCAAATATTTGCAACTGCATTATGGACGCACCGGAAAACGACATCCTCGTGATTGCCGACGGCGCCGCCTTTGGACCAGAAATTGCGGAAGCAGCTGCTCTATTGCGCCGAAAGAACATCAAGCTATTCCTACCGGAATCGTTTGAATGGCTCGTGTTGAAGTCGGGATTATTCAACAGCAAACACATTAAGGACATGCTGCTTAACCCCGCCGAACATATCGAAAGCTCAAAGTTCTTTAGCTGGGAGAGGTTCTTTACTGCGGAACTCATTGAATGCTCACGAGACACACGTTTTCGATATGACAAGAGCTGCTTGAACGAGGAGTACTTGAACCCCACCGCCTTTGCAGCTCTTGAGGATACTTTGCCGGAACTTGGCATTACTTCGCACTAAAACGAGAAGTACTCACTGTCGGAGGATAGGTTTGGTCCGAGCCACGGGTCGCCATCGAGGAAGAACTCAGGCCAGCGCTGCATGAACAGTGCTTGCTCGCGCTTCCAGCGACACATCTTTTCCTCGTTGGCCTCTTCTCTGCCGCGCGAGGTGAACTCGTAGTGGTACAGCTCGGCATAGGGCGTAAAGATGGTGCGGTAGCCCGCCTCCCATGCGCGCAGGCAAAAGTCTGCGTCGTTAAAGCCAACGGCGAATTCCTCGTTATAGCCGCCGACCTGCTCAAATACGTCGCGTCGGACCATCTGGCTGGCACCCGTTACGGCGCTAAAGTTGCCCGGGCGCACGGCACGGGCAAGATAGCCCTCGCGCTTTGCCGAGAAGTCCTGGTTGGCATGGGCAAGTGCGCCGCGCACGCCAACCACAATGCCAGCGTGCTGCACCAGATGATCGGCAAAGTAGAGTTTGGCACCCACCACGCCCGCTTCGGAACGCTGCAGATAGCCCATCATCTCTTCAATAAAGTCGGGACTAATGACCTCGGTATCGTTGTTGAGCAGCAGCAGATAATCGCCTTTGGCGTGCTCCACGCCAAAGTTAATGATCTGGGAGTAATTGAACTCACCCGGCCAGTACACAACGCGCGCGATGCCCCTGCCTTCGGATGCTGCAGCCACGCGCTCTGGCAGGGTTTCGTAATACGCAAACGTCTCCGGGGCTTCGCTGTTGTTCTCCACCAAGACGATCTCGTAATTGGCATACGTTGCCTTCTGGGCGATCGACATCACACAGGCGTCAAGCGTCTCAATGTGATCCTTGGTGGGAATCACAATGCTCACCAGCGGCGCAGGCTCCGGCAGCGCATAGCGCATGCGGTAGACAAACGGCGTCTCGGTATCCTCAACCGTTCCGCAAATGCCCAGCGCGTTAAAGTGGCGCTGCAGCGCAAGACGACCGGCTTCAATAGCATACGGCTTGCTATCGGCAGAGCCATCGGCGGTCGATCCCGGATGCACGCGCCAGTGATACAGCACATGCAAAACATGCTCAAACCGCGCGTCCGCCGAAAGGCAGCGAAGCGTCAAGTCGTAGTCCTGGGCACCCGCAACGTCTTCCGGGGACGTGCCAATACGATCGATGAGCGCCTTCTCCACCATCAGGAAATGCGTCACGCAGTTATGGCTATAGAGCAGGTCGACGTTGAGCCGCGTCTTAAAGACCGGCTGGCCCCACTCCCCCGTTTTCTGGAACATGTCCTCGTCGCAGAACAGGACCTGGGGACGCTTGTCCTCGGCCGCCTTATTCAGCGCGGAAACATACTGGAATAACGCGTCCGGTTCCAGAATGTCGTCATGGTCCAAGAACGCGACGTAGTCGCCTGTCGCTCGCTCGATACCTGCGTTGGTGTTGAGCACAATGCCGCCGTTGCCGGGAAGCTCGATGCGACGGATGCGCTCGTCGTTGGCGCCTGCCGCAAGGGCGGCCACCGCATCCCATTCAGGCGAGGCATCCATAAGGAGCAGTTCCCAGTTGTCATAACTCTGGGCTAGCACCGAGTCCAGCAGCTCGCGCAGGTATTCCCGATCAGTCTTGTAGCACGGCACCACAATACTCACGAGTGGTCTATAGGCAAAAGCCACCGAAGCGACACGCTGGCACGCCAGATCGCCCGGCTTTGCGCGATGTTGCTCAAACCAACATCGATAAGCTGCGTCGTCAGCGCGTGCATCCTTCATGCGGTTCCAGCTGTCGTCGACCATGCCGTTGTACAGGCGACCATCCATGGCGCAAAAACCGCTCTGGATTAGGCCCGTGGGATCAGCCGCAATCGCGACAAAATCACGTATATCCTGGGGCATCTCAACGCTCAAATACGTTTTATTGACGCGGCAACCGTTGCGCTGCGGCACATCGACCTGCGATTCAAACACATGCACGGTAGCATCGATGGCATTCATATGCGTATCGAAGATCTGGAGCTCAGGCGCGCACTGGGGGTCTCCCGCCCAGGTAACCTCATAACGCCACACCGCGCCGGCGTCTGCCGGCAAATAGCGAATGGCATCGATCTCGTAGCGACCGCAGCATTCGCCACGCTGCGCATCGCGGATAAGCGCACACAGCGCAGGCTTTGCTTTGTAGTTAATCTTGGATTCCAGCTTGGCCACGCGGCTATCGAGGCGAATAGAGCCCATCCTTTGGCCACCGAATGCAAAAACGGCATCCATCGACGAGCCATCCAAAAACGGAAGCACCAAGACGGCGAGCTCGCGTTCGTAATCGGAAACGGAAGGGCAAAGCGCCAGCACACGGCCATGATCGACCGGGAGTACCAGCGACGGCACACAAGAACCGCTCGTCGTCGCATGGGCAAACGCTTGAGAACCCTCCCGCTCAATAAGCGCGGTGACATCCTGACCGGCAAAACGAAGCAGCACATACAGACGGCCCTGACTGCGGCAAAGCGCCAAACGCTTGATACTCATCTACACTTCTCGCTTTCCCAGGGCGTTCGCTGCCATGCGTTTGCAGGCACCCAGGCGCCCAAACCTCAAGACGTCGTAATCGAACATGAGCTTTTTACATGCACGGGCATTGGGGGCCTTGCTGGTAAGCGCCGCACGCACCATAGCGGCAACAGAAGGAGCGCATTGTGCGAGCGCAGCATCGCCGCCCACGGCAGAACCGGCAAGCGCCGTGGCAACGGCAGCAAACACCTTGCCGCAGTCCGAACCCAGCAACCTGAGCGCATCGTACAGCACCAGATCGCATAGGAAGTACGCCAGGTCATCGGCATACTGGACATCGAGACCGTCGCGCTGCCAGTCAGCCAGCACAGCGGAGTAAATCTTCACATGCTCCAGCAGACGCGTCTCGTCGTCATAGCGCATGGTATCCATGAGCGAACCCTTGCGCGCCACGCGGTAGTCATACAGCTTGCTCGAGATAAGCGCGGTCTTGCGCGAACGACCGTACACGGCAAAATCGAAGACCTGGTCCTCGCCATACTTAACGGTTTCGTCGAACACGATCCCGTTGCCCAGCAAAAACTCACGCTTGCAGGCAGTGCGCCATGCAAAAGGGCGAGAAGCTTCCTTAAACAGCAGGTCGGAGCTATAGCCTTCAAACGACACATCGCGCGGGCTCAGCACATAGTTAAGCCACGGATACCCCGCCTCCAGCGGATACGGACTCGCGCCAAAGGTCAAAACGTCGCAGTCCTCGCGCTCAAAGGTATCGACGATCACGCGGCATGCATCGGGCGTAAAGCGGTCGTCGGAATCCAAAAACGCGACGATAGACGCCGTGGACGCAGCGATGCCTGCATTACGTGCACTCGACAGGCCGCCGTTCTCCTTATCAACCAGCCTAAAGCGCGCGTCCTTATCGCAATAGGCAGCCGCAATATCGCGCGAACCGTCCGGCGAGCCATCGTTGACTAACACGCCTTCCCAATCGGGCATGTCCTGCGCAAGCAGGGAGTCCAGGCACCAGGCCAGGCACTCCTCCACTTTGTAGATGGGAACGACAACGGAAATCTTGGGGGTAGCCATAATCACTCGCTCCTACTGTGCGGCGGGAACGTCATCAGGGTGCGGGTTGTCGCCGTAGGTGCGCTGATACGTCAGCACGCGCCAAACCAGCGGCAGGCCGCCGATCTTAAAGTAATGTTTAAACGTATTGATCTTGCCAGGCTTTTTAAAGCCAAAGCGCGAATCAATATAAGCGCGGGGCGACTTGACCATCAGTCGCAAGTCGGTCTCGCCGCGCGGGTCGAAGAGCGACAGGTCAAAGCGACCGGCATCCCAATCGGCCTTGAGCTCGGGAGATGCCTTCTCCCAAAACTGCTCACGCAACTCATCGACCAGGCGCTCATCATTCCAACGGTACGTATCGACCTTCATGCGCATTAAAATGCCCTGAAGCTGAGCCTTGAGCTCGGGACGCTCGTCCAAAAAGCGCTGCATCTCGACATACTCGTCGCACACGCAAAACACCTTGTTGGGCGAATTAACGGAGCTCTTCTCGTTATCCTGGCGATAGCACAAAATGGGGTCCGCAATAAACGCGGCACGCTCGGCGCAAGCCCAAACCTTAAAGTTAAAGCCTGCGTCCTGATACGAGGCACCCGGCGTGGGAAGGAACCGAATCTGATTGTCGTTGAGGAACGCGCGCCGATAGATAGCCGACCAAATGGAAGGTTTGCGGTAGAAGATGCCCGGGTGATCGACGGGGCGATACGCGGCGCCCGTCATATGCTCGTCGATGATCCCAAACAGCTCACGGCGCTCGCTGGGCGTGGACCAATACAGGTAAAAGTCGCCCTTAACGACATCGGCATGCTCAGCATCGGCCTTGGCGACCAGCTTTTGGAGCGAATCCTCAAACATAAAGTCGTCGGACTCAAGGATGCCCACGTACTCGCCGCGCGCCGTCTCCAGGCCGCGGTTCATCGAGTCGCCGTAGCCGCTGTTGGCCTTGTCGATCATCTTGACGCGCTCATCGCGCTCCATGTACTCGCGGATGATATCTAGCGAACTATCGGTAGAACCGTCGTTGATGCAGATGATCTCGATGTCCTTGAGCGTCTGCGCCACGGCGGAATCGAGGCACTCGCGCAGGTAGCGCTCAACATTGCAGATGGGAACAAGCAGCGAAACTTTAGGGGTATCAGAGTTCTGCAAGAGAACCTCCTGTTGAATAGCGTATAACAGGGTTATTTTAGCAGCCGAGTTGCGGCGGGCGGCAGCGCTTGGAATTAGAGAAAGCGCTCCAGGCAGGCTTTGAGACCGCGAGTCGAAAGATAGAACAGCGTGGCGTCTGCCATCGAAACGCCCGAGGTCGCCGCAACGAGCTTATGGGCAACACGACGAACGGCACCCTTAGCAGGCATATCCGCCCACTCCGTTCCCAAAAACGTCGTGAGGTCCATGTTGACGCGAGCCGCCACGCGATAGAAGTCATCGGCATCCAAGCGCGCCAGGTCGAACACAATTAGGTCCAAAAACCAAGTTATCAGCTCGCCGGGGCACAGGTCTAAAAGACCGTAGGCCGCCCAGTCCTCCAAGACCTCCTCGAGCATCCTCATGTGGGCGTCAAGCTTTTTGGCGCGAGCCTCGGCACCGTTGAACTCGTGCGTCGCCGATTCGCTCTCCATCACGTAGTGGTAGAACTTGTCCGGCATGACGACGGTCTTGCGGGCAAGCGCATAAGCCGCAAATTGGAAGACGACGTCCTCGCCCAAAGCCAAACCGGGGGCGAAGCGAATGCCTTCGCGATTGAGCAGCTCGCACGAAAAAGCCGCACGGCAGGCATAGGGCTGCGCATTCGAATGGAACAGCAGTTGGGGATCACGGGCGCCGAAGGTACCAGCTTTGGGGCTCATGAGTTGCTGGACGCGCTTGGGGGCAGCATCGGCAGGTTCACAGACGCCGCCAAAAACGGCGGCCTCGGCATCTGCAGACTCCATGGAATGCAGCACGTGCTCGACCGTCCGGGCATCGATGTAATCGTCGGCGTCCACAAAAAAGACGGTCTCGCCCTCGGCGGCATCGATACCGGCATTGCGAGCACACGAGACGCCCGCGTTTTCCTGGTCAATCACCAGTACGCGATCGTCGGCCTGCGCGATCTGGCGTAACACGTTCAACGAATCATCAGTCGAACCGTCGTTGACGCAGACAACCTGAATCGAGCGCTCGGACTGGGCCAACAGCGAATCAACGCATCGCTGAATGGAGCGCGCAGAGTTGTAAACGGGGACGACAATGGTAGCTTTAGGACACGAGGCCTCTCCCATGCCGACCTACCCCCTCAGCGATTCGATGAGGAAGGCAGCGACCACGACTGGCCCTCCAACCGAGGCGTAATACTTAGCACGGCCCAAGGCACCATCCGTCGCAAAACTCGGATGCTCGTCAACCCAGCCCTCAGGATCTCTGAGGATAGCAGTGAGATTCGCACGCTTCCACGGCTTGAGGTCGTCAAGCGAAAACTCCCCCGCGTCCAAGGCCGCCTGAAATTCCTTGGCCATCTGCACCAGGAACTCCTTATAGAACTTAGGCGCCAGGCGCACGTAGTTCCACATGTACGAATCGTACTTAATGACCTGATTGAACTTGAGCATGCGCGCGACATCGCCGCTTGCGTGGTCGCGGGCATAATCCTCTCGAATCCAACGCTCAATCTCGGCATACTCGGTATTGACGCAAAAGACCTTAGCTGAAGAATTGACCGAGGAATTCTCGTTGTCCTGGCGATACGACAACACGGCATCGTGCAGGTAAATAGCCTTATCGGCGCACGCGATCACCTTAAAGGCGAATGACGTGTCCTGAAAGGATGCCCCCGGAGTCGGCAGGAACGTAATGCCGTTGCGCTCAAGAAAATCGCGACGGTACACGGCCGACCAAATCGACGGCTTTTGCTTAAAGAACTGCGTCGTATCGCTCGGGTGCACTGGCTTGCCACAGTCCTTGGCTTTAAACATCTCGTGCAGCGAACGGCGCTCCTCGGGCTTAGACCAGTAGAAATCAAAGTTCGCCTTCGCAAAGTCGGCATTATTGCTATCGGCGGCCGAGACAAGCTTTTCGAGTGCGTCGGGCGCCATAAAGTCATCGGACTCCAAGATACCAACGTACTTGCCACGCGCCATCTCCAGACCGTGGTTCATCGAGTCGCCGTAGCCGCTGTTGGCCTTGTCGATCATCTTGACGCGCCCATCGCGCTCCATATACTCGCGGATTATCGCCGGCGAGTTGTCGGTCGACCCGTCGTTAATGCAGATGATCTCAATATCCTTGAGCGTCTGCGCCAGGGCGGAATCGAGGCACTCGCGCAGGTAGCGCTGAACATTGTAAATGGGAATAAGCAGCGACAGAACAGGGCTGCCAGAGGCGTTAGTAGACAAATGTGCTCCTTAGGAAATACCTGTCGTTTCATGGTATCAAAGGGTCAGCGCGCCAGCGGGCGTTTATATAATCTATGGAGCCTCTTGCGGGCAAAGCGGCCCCACGTCATGCGGCGGGCCCATGGCAGGTTCCTGCGTTTTATTCAAAGCTTGCCGCCAAGGTGCGCCGAGCCTTTACAATAGAACAGTCCCAAGGACGTATTCGATAGCTTCCGCGCTGCACTCACCCGCCGCGCGTGAAAGGATATATTGCCCCATGCCTTCAACCCTTCCCGCTCCCATCGATAAGCTCGCCATTGTCGTCGTTACGTACAAGCGCCAGGAACTCCTGGCCAACTTGTTCGACTCCATGACCGAGCTTACGGCAGCGCCCTGGCGCATCGTGATCGTCGATAACGAGAATTCGCGTGAGACCGAGGCCATGTGCACCGCATTCAACGAGCGCCTGGCCAACCTGTGGGGCACCGACATCGAACAGCCCGACGCGAAGGGCGGCACTGACCGCGTCATCTACGCACCACAGCTCGAAAACGGCGGCGGTGCAGGTGGCTTCTCCGCCGGCACCAAATGCGCCTACGACCTGGGCGCCCAGTGGTTCTGGGTGATGGACGACGACGTGCTCGTCATCCCCGAAGGCATCGAGCGTCTTGCCAAGTGGACCGACCGCTACGATGTCATCCAGGGTTCGCGCCTGGACTTTGACGGCGGCGCCTTCTTTTGGCAGTACCAGCTCATCCTTTCGCTTGGTATCCCCAACCCCATCGCTAAGTGGGACCTGGGCCCCAAGGGCTACCGCGCCATGAACCAGTTGTGCTTTGAAGGCGGCCTGTTCTCGCGCCGCGTGGTCGACAAGATCGGCCTGCCGGATGCGCGATTCTTCATCTACGGCGACGATGCCTGCTACGGCTACGTGGCCAGCCAGCACTTCCCCGCCGCCGTTGTTGCCGACGTGGTGCTCAAGCGTGCCCGCGCTGTCTCTAACTGGGATATCGCCGGCAAGCGCCAGCTCAACTCTACGAGCGACACCAACCGCTACTACATCATGCGCAACCGCGGTTATCTGGCCCGCTACATGCAGATCTATGGCGACTATCACCCCATGCTGTTCCGTCTGGGCAACGCCGCGACCTTCTGCAAGGAGTTCATTCGCCTGGCCGCCGTTGACAAGTGCTTTAAGACCGGTATTCCGGCGCTGCGCCGTGGCATGAAGGACGCCCGCAAGATCGTCAAGGACCCCAACTGGAAGCCCATGCCGCCCCTGAAGGACACGGAACAGTAAAGGGCTTTCGCCCGCCGCTACAGACGTTGGCACACCACGGACACACGCTGCTCATCAAAACCGAACCCCCAGCGCATGCGACCCACGCCGGGTCGCGGCACACGGATTTCGTCGATGCCGTCGCGCTCTATATCGAGCAGCGCCTGCACGGCCAGCAATTCCAGGCCCAGCGCATCCACACCGGGGTCATACATCATGTTAATCGTTATCAGCGGACGTTCATCGAGCATACCGATCGTATCGGCTATGTCGAACACGACGCCCGTAGGAAAAACCTGGATGTCCCAGCGATCCGCGCCACACTTTCGCCTCGAAGCAGGATTGGCATAGCCCGGCAATCCAAAGCAGAGTCCTTGCAAGAGTAGGTGATATGGCAGCGGTGTATCTGGGTCGGTCGCACCGATTCCCGCATCTCCTAAGATGCGGCTTAGCGCCCGCCTCACGGTATCCTCGTTCCCATGGCACAGCCCGTCGCGAAACGCATCGACGTCTCGAATGTCTTCTGCAGCGCACTCAAACCACTCAATAATCACTAGACGCAAGGTCTGGCGAAGCTCGTTATTGGGCAATCGCAAAGCACGGAGGCGATCGCCATGCTCCGGCTCCTCAGTCATATCCGTCGTGAGAAAACCGGACAGATACAGCGCTGTCCACATGCCATCGTCAGGCGAGACATCTGGCTCTGCAGTGCCCAAACAAAGCGGGACCTCAGCGCACCCATGGGCCTCGAGCAAATCAAACAAGACCGAAAGGCGGTCGAGATTCCACCCGGCAACTACCCTACTCAGGCAATCGGCATATCCATACAGATCGGCACGCACAGGCGCCGTGCAGCCTCGGCCCAGAAAACCGATCACACGCTCTGGACTCGAGCAATAGGCCCTGCCAAACCGATACCCCTCGAGCCATTCACGCGCATCATCCAGGTATTCCTCGCGCCCAGCATGATTCAAAAGAGCCTCGACCTCGGCATCCGAAAAACCGAAACATCGGTCACACCACGCCGACAGCGGCGTCGTCAGACAATACGAGCAGCCGCGCGAAGAAAGCGCCGCTTCGGCAGGACTGGGACGCTCCCCCATCAGACACGTCAGCAGCAACGAATCACGCGCAGTGGCAATGGCGTCGAACAGCACGCGATCGAATAGCCCTGCCGGATCGGCGTCGGAAGCGTCCCTCGCGCTCACACGGCGAGACCACGCCGCATCGTACCCATCAACGAGCAATACAACCTGCTCATCGCAGGCCATCTCCAGCAGCTCAATGAGCACACCGAGCACCGAGTCAACCTCGTCCGCGCTCGCCACGCCACGCGCGACGCGTTCGATGTGACGCACCTTGTCTCGAGCTAAATCCGGAGCCTCCAAAAGCGCCAGCAGACGGGCGCACTCGCCCGAAAGAGCATCGCGCGCGACGTCGGCAATAGCGGCACCACGCCTCGCAGCGCCAGAAAAGTCCAGCGATATCACCGGATAGCAAGCGTACTCATCCCGATAGTGCCCGCCGTCTGCATCCCAAATCTGAGCATCGGCAAACAAACGCTGACCAGCGCGACCGACCGCTGGACGCTCCAGAAAAGCCCTGAGCATCGACAAGTTCATGCTCTTGCCAAAACCCTCGGGTCGACAGCACACCACAACGGACGCGTCGCAGTCCAACACATCTGCAATAAACATGGTCTTGTCGACCAGCGTGCAGCAACCAAGAGCCTCCGCATAGTCGTGCATGCCAATGGGCAAAGCCGCATCGTCGGCACAGCCGATCAAGCGCACGCCAAAGCCAGCAGCACAATCAACATTTGCCTGTTCAGACACCAAAACGTTCCCCCCTAAATCGCAGCACGATGCCAATTGTAATGACCGCATCGCATGTACCGATGTCGCCGCGCAAACATATCGGGCAACGGTAGTAACAAGAGGTATGAGGGGGCACAATTAATCGTTGCACAACAAAACGGGGCCCGATACATTCGCACCGGACCCCGTCCCGACTATTTAGTTATCTGGCAACTGAGAGCCTACTCCCCCGAGTCGTCCTCCCCAGAAGCCTTCTTCTGCTGATCGAGCTTATGCTTACCACTTACGATAGACGTAGCGCCCAGCGTGGCCAAGCTCGCGCTGGCAAGGCTCGCCATAACGATAAGGTCGCCCGTCTTGGGCATGTTACCGCCCGAAGTCTTAGTCGTTGTAGTGGTGGTTGTAGTGGTCACCGTCTTGGAGTCATTTTGCTCTTGGTTCTGGTTGTCGGTGTTGCCCTTACTGCTGTCCTCGCCCTGCTGCTTTCCGTCCTCGGTCTTGTCCTTGTTCTCGTCCTTCTTCTCAGATTCAGACTTCTTATCCTCGTCCTTCTTCTGAGCGGACTTCTCGTTCTTCTCCTCAGAGCTAGAACCCTTATCGAATTCGGTCATCTCGGAAGCCTTGTCCTTGGAGTCGCCCTTTGCGGCTTCGGTCTTTTCCGTGGAAGCCTGATCAGAGTTGTCCTTGTTCTGGGCCGAGCCGTTATTGACGCCAGCCATCAGCGAAGAACCCAGCGTAGAACCAAGCTGCTCGGAGAAAGAAGGCTTCTTGTCCGGCGAAGCAACGGGAGCGTCCGGCGCCTTATTCGAGTCGTCCTTGGAAGCATCGGAATCAGGGGTTGCGTCAGAGCCAGAGCCGTTGTTAGAGCCGGTGTCAACGGACGAATCGCTCGAGCCGGTGGATGAGTTAGAGGTGTCAGCGTCGGTCGAACCAGAAGCGTCGCTGTCCGTATTGCCGGCAGAGCTTGAAGACGAATCGCCCGCAGCAGAGCCGTTCGAATTGGAGCCGTTCGAGGTAGAGCCGTCGTTGGTAGTGCCACCAGCAGAGCCATTACCGTCAGCATCGGTCGAGGGCGCATCCATCCTGTCATCGTTGGCATCGTCACTCGAGTCGTCATTCGAATCAGGTGTCGGCGAGGGCGCCGGTGTGGGCTCGGGCTGCACGGGCGTCGCAGCGGCAGCCTCATCCTCGGCGATAAAAACCAAGCAGTCCTTCAGCTCATTTTTATAACGATTCTTCCAGCCCTCATGATACTGGGGCTGACTCGAAAACTTAGTGGCGACATTGTTGACCACGCTATTGGAGAGCGCCGTCACAAACTCGCGGTCGGACATATCGTTGGAAAGATTCGCCCAGCGGAAAAAGTCCCTGCAGCCACCGGTGCCGCACATGTTGGTGATGCTCCACACCATGCCCTTGACGCAATCGGCGCGGCCCGAAATATCAATGCCCAGGCCGCTCTTGAGCCACGCCTCAGTCACCGCATAGTACGAGTTGTACGCATAGGCATCTTGAAGTGCTGAGAACTCAACAGAATCGGTGTTGTACGCACCTTGGAAGGCATCCTGAGCGATATGGCCCAACTCGGTGAGCTGACCGTTCTCGTACATGGCATTGCTCGTGTTGGAAATCTCGCTGCCGCGATCAATCGCATCCTTGAGCATGCTGTATTTTTCGGGGCTGTAGTTGTAGACCTGCTTCATAAACGGAATGAGCGACCAGCGGCGATCAAACTGATAGTAGCCCAGTGCGTTATAGCCGTCGCCATACGAAAAACGCTGGTTGTAATTGCCGTGGCTCTCGTACTTGGTAAAGTACTTCATCTCATCAGTCACGCTGACAAACGAAACGCCCTGAACCGACCTCAGCACGCCCGAGAAAGACTGCTGGGTGTACAGGCCCTTATCGATATCGGTGGCATCCGAGGCAACGCCCGGCGTGGGCTCCTCGGCTATAGCGGTTGCGGGTGCGGCAACGGCGCCAAACGAAAGCGCCAGCGTCAGGCCCGCAACAATCGCGGAATGCTTGGGTTGCATACATCCTCCCTGCATTGGTGTGGTTAAAGTGCAGTTTGCAAAGATGGATTCAGTATTACAGCTCCCCGTTTGTTGCACAACAACCCATCGGTAAACGGCAACAACCCTCCGCTAAATCTTAAGGAATTAAACAAACTGGTCGTCGGGCACCAGAAGAAGCTCGCCGTATCGCTCCATCAGCCCGTCTCGCAACTGGCAGAAAGCGGGAATATAGACGTTCAAGATGCGCTGAATCAAATCTTGAGCGAGCTTGTTGTCATAGATATGGACGTTCGTATTGCGGTCTCTGAGCATATCTAGCCAGGCCGCCTCATCAATAAAGTCGTAGAACCGGTAGGACTCCTTCAAGATGGCGCGAGGAGACCCCGACGCGGCAAGCGTGGCGCCCTCATACTCGAGCAGACGCTTAAGGAGCTTCCAGCTCAGTTCAAATTGAAGATTGAACTTATTAATCAATCCACTCTGAACAAAATCATTGTTGAGATCCTGATTGGGCGCATCCTCAAGATTCGCCAAGGCGCTGGCAAAGTTCTCATATTTTTTCATACAGGACCACACCATCCCTAGTTATTTCGTCGAGCAACGACTGCGAAGTGGGCTCATCGAGATTGACGACGTCTACATCTAAAAGAGTATCAAGACGCTCCTCGATCAAATATGAGAAACGGCCGAAATCCCGGCAACCTGCTACAGCAATATCAATATCGCTCTTAGGCAAGTTGTCACCTCGAGCGCGGGAACCAAACAGCACGACCTTTTCGGCGTCGCATTCCCGAGCAAAAACTTCGATTTGCTTGTACACATTGTCGAGAGATGTCATTTGCAGCTCTACAACTTAATGTCAAAGTTGATCTCGGGGACGGTGGCCAGGTCTGCCAGTGTCACGCCGTCGACGTACTTTTCGATGACCTCGTCCAGACCGCGCCAGAACTTGACCGTTGAACACAGATCACTGCGGGTGCAGCTGTTGTCGATGCCATCGCACGCCACCGGGACCGTGCTGCCCTCGACGGCACGCAGGATGTCGCCGGCACGCACTTCGGCCGGGTCCTTGGCCATCATGTAGCCGCCGCCCTTGCCGCGCACGCTCTTAAGCAGGCCAGCCTTCATAAGCGGACGAACCAGCTGCTCCAGATACTTCTGCGAAATGCGCTCGCGGTCGGCGACCTCGCGCAGAGCAATCTTGCCCTCGGCATCACCGAGCGCTGCAATATAAATCATCAAACGGAGGGCATAGCGGCCCTTAGAAGAAATGAGCATACCTACCCTTCCATCGTTGCTGAGACAAACATAACCGATAATTTTGTCCCACATCTGAAAAGTCGAGTGGATTAGTCGGGTTTTCCCTTGACTAACGCCGAACCCATAGTAACTTTATTCCGAGAAGATTCCTAGGGTTTAGTACACCCATGAGTACACCATATACAGAGAGGGACAGCATGAGCGCAAATCCGCTGCTTTCCATCGAAGGTCTGACCGCCTCCGTGGACGAGAAGACCATCCTCCACAACGTCAACCTCAACGTCGCCGCCGGCGAGACCCACGTGCTGATGGGACCCAACGGCGCCGGCAAATCCACCCTTGGCCACCTGGTCATGGGCGACCCCGTCTATACCGTCAACGACGGCCGCATCGTCTTTGACGGCCAGGACATCACCGAGCTCACCACCGACAAGCGCTCGCGCGCCGGCCTGTTCCTGAGCTTCCAGGCCCCGGTCGAGATCCCGGGCGTGCCGCTGTCGAGCTTTTTGCGCGCCAGCATCGCCGGCCGCCCCGGCCTGGAGATGAAGGGCAAGGAGTTCCGCCGTCGCGTCAAGGAGCTCGCGGCCGAGCTCAACATGGATACCGCCTATCTCAACCGCGAGCTGGGCGTAGGCTTCTCGGGCGGCGAGAAGAAGAAAGTCGAGATGCTCCAGCTTCTGCTGCTGCAGCCCAAGCTCGCCATCCTGGACGAGACCGACTCCGGCCTGGACGTCGACGCTCTGTCCACCGTCAGCCATGGCATGGACGCCTACCGCAAGAGTTGCGACGGTTCCATGCTCATCATCACGCACAACACGCGCATCCTGGAGCACCTGGATGTCGACCGCGTCCACGTTATGGTCAAGGGCCACATCGTGCGCGAGGACGACGCCTCGCTGATCCCCTGGATCGACAAGAACGGCTTTGAGACCTTCGAGCGCGAGGCCGCCGAGCAGCGCGCCCAGGCCGAGGCCGCCGCTGCCGAGCAGCAGGCGTAAAGGGGCGACGCAATGACCAAGAACCGCACCGAGGTCGCGGACATCGACCGCAGCCTCTACGACTTCACCTATGGCGAGGAGGGATTCGAGCGCCTCGACGCCGGCATCACGCCCGACATCGTTCGCGAGATCAGTGCCAAGAAGGACGAGCCGCAGTGGATGCTCGACCTGCGCCTCAAGTCCCTCGAGATCTTTAACCGCTTCCCGGATCCGACGTGGGGTCCCTCCATCGAGGGCCTGGACATGGACAACATCGTCACCTACGTCAAGCCCAACACCGACCAAAAGCACGACTGGGAGTCGGTGCCCGACGACATCAAGAACACCTTTGAGCGCCTGGGCATCCCCGAGGCCGAGCGCAGCTATCTGGCGGGCGTCGGCGCGCAATACGACTCTGAGCTGGTCTACCACAACATGCAGGACACCGCGTCCAAGATGGGTATCGTCTACTCCGGCATCGAGGAGGCCCTGCACGATCCGCAGTGGGAGCCGCTCATCCACGAGAAGTTTATGACGCTCATCCCGCCCACCGACCACAAGTTTGCGGCCCTGCACGGTGCCGTGTGGTCGGGAGGCTCGTTTGTCTACGTGCCCAAGGGCACCAAGCTCGACTTCCCGCTGCAGAGCTACTTCCGCCTCAACGCCAAGGGCGCCGGCCAGTTTGAGCACACGCTCATCATCGTCGAGGACGACGCCGACCTGCACTTTATCGAGGGCTGCTCCGCGCCCAAGTACAACGTGGCCAACCTCCATGCCGGTGCCGTCGAGCTCTTTGTGGGCAAGCGCGCGCACCTGCGCTACTCGACCATCGAGAACTGGTCCAAGAACATGTACAACCTCAACACCAAGCGTGCGCGCGTGGACGAGGACGGCGACATCGAGTGGATCAGTGGCTCCTTCGGCAGCCACGTGGGTTACCTCTACCCTATGAGCGTGCTCAACGGCCGCCGCGCCCGCTCGAGCTTTACCGGCATCACCTTTGCCGGCGCCGGCCAGAACCTCGATACCGGCTGCAAGGTCGTGCTCAACGCGCCCGAGACCTCGGCCACCGTCGAAACCAAGGGCATCTCCAAGAGCGGCGGCATCCAGACCTTCCGCAGCTCCATCGTGGCCACGCCTAAGGCCGAGGGCTCCAAGGCAACCGTGAGCTGCCAGTCGCTGATGCTCGACGACCAGAGCCGCTCCGACACCATCCCCGCCATGGACATCCGCGCCAAGAATGTCGACATCGGCCACGAGGCCACCATCGGCCGCATCGGCGACGACAAGGTGTTCTACCTGATGAGCCGCGGCATCTCGGAGGAAGAGGCCCGCACCATGATCGTCAACGGCTTTGCCAACCCGGTCTCCAAGGAGCTGCCGCTTGAGTACGCCGTCGAGATGAACAACCTGATCAAGCTCGAGATGGAAGGAGCGATCGGATAATGAAACAGGAAACCAACACCGCTGCTACCACGCTCGAGCAGGTTAATGCGATGCCGGCAGCAACTTGGGGCTGGCTCAAAATGAACCAGACCAAGCTTGAGCTTTCGGACGAGCTTGCCGCCGCTCCCACCGAGGCCGTTGAGATCGAGGGGCTGGACGAGCAGTTTGCCGGCTCGGCCGACGCCTTCGACGCCGCCATTGATGCCATGGCCGAGCGCTTCCCCGAGCGCCGCGCCTCCGCCCCCGGCGACGCCGCCGATCGTGCCCGCATCACGCCCGAGACCGAGCTCGACGTGCCCGCCACCTCTGTCTACCAGGCCGGCGCCATCAAGCTCGAGGAGGAGCTCTCCCCTGCCGAGGCCTTCGAGACCGGCATGGGCGAGGCTGCCTATACCTACCTGGCCGACCACGCCACCAAGCGCATCGTCATCGATGTGTCCGCATACAAGCACGCCACGGTTACCGTGCGCGTGAGCGGTGTCGATGCAGCGGTTGCGATTGCCGCCATCGACGTCGTCGCCCGCCCGCAGGCAACGCTCGACCTGCAGATCGCCCTAGACTCCCCCGTCAACGGCCAAGGCGTCGTGGGCTCCGTGCTACGCGTGTGCGCTTACGAGTACGCCACTGTCAACGTAACCTGCACGCAGACGCTCGATGACAGCTGGATCGCGCTCGACGACACCGGTCTGTTCCTGGACGAGGGCGCGCGCGTCAACGTGCAGCACACCGTCCTGGGTGCCGGTGCCAGCGCCACCGGCCTTGCCGGCGACCTGCTGGGCGACACCGCCAAGGTAACGATCGATACCGATTACCTTGGCGCCCGCGAGCAGGTGCGCGACTTTAACTACGAGCTGCGCCACCGCGGCCGCAAGACCGAATGCGAGATCGACGCCAACGGCGTGCTGACCGGTACGTCCAAGAAGGTCTACCGCGGCACCATCGACCTCGTGCACGGCTGCAAGGGCGCAACCGGCACCGAGCGCGAAACCGTGCTGCTGGCCAACAAGGGCGTCGACAACAAGACCGTTCCCGTCATCCTCTGCGACGAGGACGACGTCGCCGGCAACCACGGCGCCACCATCGGTCACGTCCGCGACGAGCAGCTGTTCTATCTCGCCTGCCGCGGCCTTGACCAAAACGCCGCCGAGGACCTGTTCATCCGCGCCAAGCTGGAGGACGCCGCGCTTTCCGCCACTGACGAGCGCACCCGCGCTGCCGTCGTCCGCTTGGGCAATAACCTGATCGACAACTTTGAGGAGGAGCTCGCATGATCGACACCGAGCACGTTAAATGCGACACCTGTACCGCACCGGAGCCTATGGAGCTCGACGCCAGCGACGAGGCCTCGCGCGGCTGGCCTACCGTCGACATCGAGACCAACCCCTACAAGGCGCAGTTCCCGGTGTTCCAGCAGCACCCCGAGATCGCCTTCCTCGATAGCGCCGCCACCGCGCAGCGTCCCGCCTGCGTACTCGACGCCGAGCGCGACTTCTACCAGCGCATGAACGCCAACCCCCTGCGTGGCCTGTACTCGCTGTCCGTCGAGGCCACCGAGGCCATCGCGAAGGTGCGCCAGCAGATCGCCGACGTCATCGGCGCCCCCCAGGCCAACGAGGTCGTCTTCACCCGCAACACGAGCGAGTCGCTCAACCTGGTCGCCAAGAGCTTTGCGCCCACGGTCCTCGAGCCGGGCGACGAGGTCGTCATCACCATCATGGAGCACCACTCAAACCTGATCCCGTGGCAGCAGGTCTGCCGCGAGACCGGCGCCAAGCTCGTCTACCTCTACCCCACCAAGACCGGTCAGCTCACGACCGAGGAGGTTCTGTCCAAGGTGGGTCCCAAGACCAAGATCTTGGCCGTGGGTCAAGTCTCTAACGTGCTGGGCGTCGAGAACCCGGTCAAGAATCTCGGCAAGCTCGTGCACAAGTACGGCGGCTATCTGGTCGTCGACGGCGCGCAGTCGCTGCCGCACATGCCGGTCGATGTGGCCGATCTGGGCGCCGACTTCTTTGCCTTTAGCGCGCACAAGGCCATGGGCCCCATGGGCATCGGCGTGCTGTGGGGCAAGATGGACCTGCTCAACGCCATGCCGCCCATGCTCACCGGCGGCGAGATGATCGACTCGGTCACCGAGCAGGACGCCGTCTGGGCGCCCGTCCCCGAGAAGTTCGAGGCCGGCACGCAGGACGCCGCCGGCATCTTCGCCACGGGCGCGGCGCTTGACTACCTGGTCAACACGGTAGGCTACGAAAACATCCAGGCACGCGAGCAGGCACTCGTCCACTACCTGATGGGCGAGCTCATGCAGCTCGACTTTGTCCAGATCATCGGCTCCATCTATTGGGACAACCACCACGGCGTCGTCAGCTTTAACGTCAAGGGCATCCACCCGCACGATGTCGCGAGCATCATGGACATGGACGGCGTTTGCATCCGCGCCGGTCACCACTGCGCGCAGCCTCTGCTCACCTGGCTGGGCGTCGAGAACCTTGCCTGCTGCCGCGCCAGCGTGGCCTTCTACAACGACAAGGCCGATATCGACAAGTTCATCGCCGGCCTGCATCACGTTTGGAGCACGTTCAATGGGTAATCTGTACACCTCCACCACATTTATGGAGCACAACTCGCACCCCGACTACAAGTACGAGATGGATGCTCCCACGCACGAGCACGACGGCATCAACCCCAGCTGCGGAGACGAGCTCACTCTGCAGCTGCGTGTCGAGAACAACGTGATTGAGGAGGCCTCCTTTACCGGCCACGGCTGCGCCATCAGCCAGGCCAGTGCCGACATCATGGCCGATCTCATCACCGGCGAGACCGTCGAGGAAGCTCGCCGCCTGGCAGAGCTCTTCCTCGCCATGATCCGCGGCGAGAAGCTCTCCGAGGAGGACCTGGAAGACCTGGACGAAGCCGCCCAGCTCCAGGACATCTCGCACATGCCCGCCCGCGTCAAATGCGCCGAGCTCGCCTGGCGCACCCTCGACGGCATGCTCGAGGGGCAAGCTAACCAGTAGCGTATGCTCCGAATCCAAGGTTTTTGATTGCCGAGCCGCCCAATACGGGCGGCTCTGTTTTCCTAATGAGCACGAACACACAAAATCAGCGCGCCCGGCGCCCCGTCTGTCATTTACCACACGGCCAGACGCGAACACGGGCGTTTTCCACAGCACCAAAGGCCTGCGGCAGGGCCCCGGGCCCGCCAAGCAATGCGCCAAGCCCCGTTCTGCTGAGCTCCGACTCGCTTCGCGCCTGCCGCAGACGGGTCCCATAGGGTGCGACGTGCATTTTTGCGAGTATTCAGCACGCCAAGCTGTATGTATACGCATCGAAAGCGTTAATCAACGTCTCCAGGCGCATATATATTGTGTATTAGAACAAGCATCGCGGTCTCAGGGATCACATACATGCGCTTCGGAGGCGGATCGGAAGGCATAAATAGCTTCGGGACCCGTATGTTGCAAGATTGCGGCAGTGCCGACAGCACCACGATGCTGAAAACTCCGTTTTTTGCACGGCGCAGACGGGGGTAGGCACGGGCAAACCCGGACTGAGCTGTTATTTTATGCAAGATGACGATTGTTCTATGCATATTAAGAAGTGCAGTTACCGTACCAAGCTTTTGAACGCTGGTTGCGGCGTATGGACGACCCCAACTGCGGTGAACAGGCGACCTTACATCACGTTTCCGCCAGCCCGCATCGCCGTTCGCGCGCGGGCGCGCACGATACGAGAGACGGTACTTTTGCCAATCCCGGTATACCGCTCAATCTGGCGCACCGTAAGGCCGGCATTGCTCAATCCAACAATAACGGTATCGCGCTGCGCCGGCGGTGCAGTTTTAACCACATTGAGCGGAACCCCGAGGCTCTTCGCCATCTTGTCGGCAAAGGCGTGGCGTTCCCACTCTGTCTCTTTCATATCGCGCAGCGCCGGTTCGCCGCCGTCGGGCGTCGAAAGCGAATAGGCAATAAAGCCCTCGGCAGAACCAAAAAGCTCAAGCACGCAAGAAGGATCAGAAAATCCCCTCGCGACATCGGCCGCGTCACCGTCGTAAGCGCACAAATGCTCCGGAAAGCTGCTCCAGGGATAACGCTCAATGAGACTGATGCCCGCCTCCTGCGGATCGGCGTGAACGGAGCGAATAGCCTCCATCACCTGCCAGTCGGTATCGAGCGAGCGCCGGTCAAAACGGTTCTGGAACAGATGCCCTGTGCGCCCCGTGCGTTTATTGAACCGCCGCGCGTACGTCAAAAGCAGCCGGTGCATCGCCGCGCTCATCGCGTCCTCGTAATCTGCAAGCACCAGACGCACGTGATTGCCCATAAGGCACCAGGCGATAACCGTCACGCCCGCCTTGCGGCAGCACTCACGCATCAGCTCCAAGAACTCCCACCGGTCTTCATCGCCCTCAAAGATGAGCTGCTTGCCCGTACCGCGGGCACAGACATGGTAAAAGCCGGTAACCGTTCTCCAAACGCGCTGCATGGCGCTCCCTTCGCCGGGATCTGCTTGCCATCCAATACAGCACGATTGAAGCGTGCCATCAAAACATTCACGCAAAACAATTCGCTCGCGCGGCCAAAGGCAGTAAACAGGCGGCGAACGGCACCGTTGCAACAGGTCAACCCCTGCAACGCTTACAAAAGCTGACCAAAAGCTTGCCCAAGACGGACCCCCTCTACGGAAGTGCACGACCACAGAATATAGAGTTAAACCGTTTCAATTGAAAGTTCCGCGCATCTCGCTACGAAAACTGAGCCGTTCGCCGAATATTCCGTGCATTTCGCGGTATTATAGGGGCTGCATGTCATGTCCCTTTCGAAGGGTCGCCCGGCAATCGCCAGCCACGGCCCCCAGACGGGACGCCAACACGATAGAGAGGAGAGGCATGCAGTACTCACAGGAAGTGGAGAACATGTGCCCCGTTGCCAAGGGTGCATACCACGGCCCCGCACCCATCCCCGAGGAGGGCAAGTGGGTCCAGGCTAAGGAGATTTCCGACATCTCCGGTCTTACGCACGGTGTGGGTTGGTGCGCACCTCAGCAGGGCGCCTGCAAGCTCACGCTGAACGTCAAGGACGGCATCATCGAGGAGGCCCTCGTTGAGACCATCGGCTGCTCGGGTATGACCCACTCTGCCGCCATGGCTTCCGAGATCCTTCCCGGTAAGACCATCCTCGAGGCCCTCAACACCGACCTCGTCTGCGACGCCATCAACGTTGCTATGCGCGAGATCTTCCTGCAGATCGTTTACGGCCGCAGCCAGACCGCGTTCTCCGAGGGCGGCCTGCCCGTGGGCGCCTCCCTCGACGACCTCGGCAAGGGCCTTCGCTCTCAGGTCGGCACCATGTTCGGCACCAAGGCCAAGGGCGCTCGTTACCTCGAGCTCGCTCAGGGCTACGTCACCCGCATGGCTCTCAACGACAAGAACGAGATCATCGCATTCGAGTTCCTGAACCTCGGCAAGTTCACCGACGCCGTCAAGGCCGGCAAGACCCCCGAGGAGGCCATCGCTGGCGCTATGGGCCACTATGGTCAGTGGGAGAACGCTGCCAAGTACATCGACCCGCGCACCGACGAGGAGACTCACTCCGTCGCCAGCGTGTTCCCGGTTCACGAGTAGAAAGGGAGGGAAATAACTATGACTGTTACGTTCGAAGGTTACGAGCGCCGCGCTGACAAGATCAACAAGTGCCTCGCCGACAACGGCATCGCCTCCCTCGAGGAAGCTCTGCAGATCTGCACCGACAAGGGCTTCAACCCGCGTGAGATCGTCAACAACACCCAGTCCATCGCCTTCCAGAACGCCGAGTGGGCCTACACCCTCGGTTGCGCTCTCGCTGTCAAGCGTGGCGCCAAGTCCGCTTCTGAGGCTGCCGCCATCATCGGCGAGGGCATCCAGGCCTTCACCGTTCCCGGCTCCGTCGCCGAGGACCGCAAGGTCGGTCTGGGCCACGGCAACCTGGGCGCTATGCTGCTCTCCGACGACACCGAGTGCTTCGCCTTCCTGGCCGGTCACGAGTCCTTCGCTGCCGCTGAGGGTGCTATCGGCCTGGCTCTAAACGCCAACAAGGCTCGCAAGAAGCCGCTGCGCGTCATCCTCAACGGTCTGGGCAAGGACGCTGCTCAGATCATCGCCCGCATCAACGGCTTCACCTACGTGAAGACCCAGTTCGACTACTTCACGGGCGAGCTCAAGGTCGTCGAGACCATCCCCTACTCCGATGGTCCCCGCGCCGCCGTCAACTGCTACGGCGCCGACGACGTCCGCGAGGGCGTTGCCATCATGTGGCACGAGAACGTCGACATCTCGATCACCGGTAACTCCACCAACCCCACGCGCTTCCAGCACCCCGTCGCTGGCACCTACAAGAAGGAGCGCCTCGAGGCTGGCAAGAAGTACTTCTCCGTCGCTTCTGGTGGCGGCACTGGTCGTACCCTGCACCCGGACAACATGGGCGCCGGCCCTGCCTCTTACGGCATGACCGACACCATGGGCCGTATGCACTCCGACGCCCAGTTCGCCGGTTCTTCCTCCGTGCCTGCGCACGTTGACATGATGGGTCTCATCGGCATGGGCAACAACCCCATGGTCGGTGCCACCGTCGCCTGCGCTGTCGCCGTCGAGGAGGCCCTCAAGGCCTAATCGCGCCCGCGCGATGCTCATATAGTTGAGCTTTGGAGCCGCTACCCACCCAGGTAGCGGCTCTTTTTGTTTGCGCTGTCGCAGGGTAGCTAATGCCGATATATCAGTTGGGGCGAAATACAAGATGTGATGAGATGGAGCGTCAGAGCGTCCATGACGCGCACCTGCCATATTTGCCCTTTACCGATTTGCCGAGTCTTTGCGGCCCCATTGCCGATCACCCGTGCGACAATGCGCCGGACGAGAAAGGAATCCGATGGAATCGACTGATGTACTGGTAATTGGATCTGGCATTGCGGGCCTTTGCGCCGCCATCGAAGCGGCACGCACGGGTGCAACCGTCACTGTGGCAAGCGCCGGCAAGACTATGAGTGGATCGAGCTTCTTCCCCGGAACCTGGGGCCTAGGGCTTATCGGACCCGTTAACGAAGACGACGAGCAGGACCTCATCGACACCATCCTGGCCGTCGGCGGCGGCGTTGCCGACCCCGAACTCGTCCAAGCGTTCGTCCACGGCATTCCCCAAGCGATTGACTGGCTCGAGCAAGACCTGGGCGTTGAGCTCCAGCGTCCGCAAAGCGCCAAGAGTGCTCAACAAAAGCAATTTATCCCCTGCTTTGACCACAAGACGCGCATGTGGCGCGGCCTCACCCGCAAGCCCCTTGAGGACGCTCTGACGACCTGGATCGAGTCGCTCGGCATTCGCCTGCTCCCCCGCCATGAGCTTATCGACCTTGTTGAGGACACGAACGGCAGAATAACCGGGTCCGTTCTCTACGACCTTACCAAAGATCGAATCGTGCCCTTTGCTGCAAAGGCCACAATCATCGCAGCCGGTGGCACAGGCGGCCTGTTCGAGCGCAGCCTTACGTCGGCTGATGTGCTCAGCTCCTCGCAGGCCATCGCACTCGCGCACGGCGCATCGCTTACTAATATAGAGTTCATGCAGATGATGCCCGGCTTCATCGAGCCCAAGCGCAACCTGGTCTTCAACGAGAAAACCTGGCGCTACGTACATGTAGACCAGCCGGCAGATATTGCCGACGACAAGCTGGACGACCTGCTCGAGCAGCGCTCTGGATATGGTCCTTTCACGTCACGCTTGGCCTCCCGCGCTATCGATCTCGTCATCGATCAGGCAGGTGTCGAAGGCCTGGCACTCCACTACGACTTCCCCCGCGAGGATGTCCCAGAGTTTGTGCAGACCTTTGCCACCTGGCTGCAAGACGAGCACGGCATCGCGCCGACCGACGAGATGCGCATTGCGATGTATGCCCACGCCGCTAACGGCGGCATCAAGATCGATAAGACCGCGCACACGGGCGTTGAGGGCCTCTACGCTTGCGGCGAGGCGACAGGCGGCATGCACGGCGCCGACCGCATTGGTGGCTTATCAAGTGCCAACGGCATCGTGTTCGGGCGCATCGCGGGCGCATCGGCAGCCCTTGCAGCGCAGAAGGAGCCTGAGGCAGCCCTGAAGGCGGATATCACCCTCCCCCAGTACGGCATTGCCACAACAGATGCCAAACGCCTGACACACAGCCTTAGGCACACGATGAGCACCTATTGCATGATCAACCGCACCGAAACAGGCCTATCCGAAGCACTACACGAGCTTGAGGGCTTGAAGACGGAGGCAACGACCTTGAGCACACAGAAAGCCCAGGACAGCGAAGTCGCAGCCCTCGCCCGCCTGCAATCGCAGATTCAGCTGGCACAGGAAATGGTCAAAGCCATGCGTAAGCGGACCGAAAGTCTCGGATCGCACTATCGAGCGGATTAAACCGGACACCTATCTAAAGCAGAACACAATCAATCGATATCCATGGGCCCCGTGAGCTTGAAGCAGCACGGGGCCCATTCGTGTCCGCACGACAGCGTATCCTTATTCTGAATACAGAGCGGGCAAAGCCCGCATAGAAAATAGACCAGCGAGGAGGAGATATGGACAGTAGAGATATCGAGAAGTGGCGTGTCGAACTTGATAGCTACGCCAATGTGGAAGACGGCGTTGAGTATTGGCTCGCACGCGATTTAATGGAACCCATGGGGTACACTCGATGGGAGAACTTCGCCGAAGTTGTTAAGAGGGCAAAAGTCTCGTGCGAAATAAACAAAACTCCAGTTGATTCCCATTTTCGTGACACCACGAAAATGGTAACTGCCGGTGTCGCCGCTCGCGCGGTTAAAGACTACAAACTTACGCGCTATGCATGCTATTTAATCGCACAGAACGGAGATTCAAACAAGCCAGAGATCGCGCTCGCCCAGGCATACTTTGCCGTGCAGACGCGCCGCCAAGAGCTCATAGAGCAGCGCTTCGCAGAGATTCAGCGCTTGCAGGCGCGCCACTCGCTATCCGATTCAGAGAAACAGCTCTCGGGTATTGCGTTCAAACGCGGCGTGGACTCCAAAGGATTCGCGATCATCAAGTCGAAGGGCGATGAGGCGTTATTCGGCGGCAGAAGCACGGCGGAAATGAAGCAGCAGCTCGGCGTACCCAAGAGCGCGGCATTGGCGGACAGGTTAGCCGATGTCCTCATCAAAGCAAAGGACCTTACGAACTCGATGACGGCCTTCAACGCCGAGGAACACGACCTGTACGGCCTGGACCAGATCAAGCAAGAGCACGTCGAGAACAACACAAGCGTGCGTGGCAGCCTCATCGACCGCGGAATTGTCCCCGAGAACCTACCGCCTGCCGAGGATACAAAAAAGCTCGAGCGTCGCGTGAAGGCAGACGAGAAGAAACTCAAGGAGGGTACTGACGGTTTTACCGATCCCCAGGGTAGGCTCGATCTGTGAAAGCGGCTGTGCCCTTTCGGGTTCGACCCCATGCGTGGTCAACAAAAAAGCGACCAGCCTGAGCCAGTCGCTTTAACAATCTTTGGGTGGGCCGTCAGGGGGTCAGCCTGCTGCGCAGGCGACCACTGCGGCGCTTTGCGCCTTGCGCGCTGCGCTGGTAAATGCTTACGCATTTCCTCAGCTCCGCGCCCTTTCGGGTTCGACCCCATGCGAGGTTAACAAAAAAGACGGCCAACTTTCGCTGACCGTCTTAACATGCTTTGGTGGGCCGTCAGGGGGTCGAACCCTGGACCTTGGGATTAAGAGTCCCCTGCTCTACCAACTGAGCTAACGACCCAAAACTAAAGTCCGTTGTGGCGGACTTTAGAGGAGATATCGTGTGGTGGGCCGTCAGGGGTTCGAACCCTGGACCTTGGGATTAAGAGTCCCCTGCTCTACCAACTGAGCTAACGACCCGATATCAACACGAAGCAAGAGCTGGGGTGGGTAAAGGGACTCGAACCCTCGACCTACGGGACCACAACCCGTCGCTCTAGCCAACTGAGCTACACCCACCGTGTCCTGTGCGCTTCGCGCTCGACTATTATTGCAAGGAACGCCATGCGATGCAAGCCCCAATTTTCAAGAATTTTGAAAAGAGTTTTTTAGATCCATTTCGGGCAAATCCTACCGGTTCCATAGGAGTAAACTTGCCCCACTGCAAATGCTCGAAAGGACCGGCATGAAAGAACTCTCCAACCGTACGGCAACGTTTACCGATTCCGTCATCCGCCGTATGACGCGCATCTCCAACAAGTATGACGCCGTCAACCTGTCGCAGGGCTTCCCTGACTTCGATCCCCCAGCGCAGCTGCTCAACAGCCTGAGCGCCATCGCCAGCGACCCCAAGCCGCTCTACCACCAGTACTCCATTACCTGGGGCTCCCAGGCCATGCGCGAGGCGCTCGCCGCCAAACAGGAGCACTTTATGGGCATGCCGATCGACCCCAACCAGAATATCGTGGTCACCTGCGGCTCCACCGAGGCCATGATGGCCGCCATGATGACGGTTACGAACCCCGGAGACAAGGTCGTCATCTTCTCGCCGTTCTACGAGAACTACGGCGCTGACACCATTCTCTCGGGTGCCGAGCCCATCTATGTGCCGCTCAACCCGCCCACGTTCGACTTTGACCGCGAGACGCTCGAGGCAGCCTTCCGCGACAACGACCCCAAGGCCATCGTCCTGTGCAACCCTTCCAACCCTTGCGGCAAGGTCTTTACGCGCGAGGAGCTCACCTTCATCGCCGACCTCTGCAAAAAGTACGACGCCTACTGCATTACCGACGAGGTATACGAGCACATCGTCTACGCGCCCCACGAGCACGTCTATATGGCCACGCTGCCCGGCATGTTCGAGCGAACCATCAGCTGCAGCTCGCTGTCTAAGACGTACTCCATCACCGGTTGGCGCCTGGGCTACACCATCGCCCCGGCCCAGATCACCGAGCGTATCAAGAAGGTCCACGACTTTCTCACCGTGGGTGCCGCCGCTCCCCTGCAGGAAGCCGTTGTCACCGCCCTCAACTTCGACGACAGCTATTACGATGAGGTCCTCGACCTCTACACCGCCAAACGCGACCTGTTCTGCCAGGGGCTCGATAGCATCGGTCTTGAGCATAACGTGCCGCAGGGCGCCTACTACGTCATGATGGACATCTCTGAGTTTGGCTATGACAGCGACCTCGAATTCTGCGAGGACCTCGCATCCAAGGTGGGCGTGGGCGCCGTGCCCGGCTCGAGCTTCTTCCGCGAGCCCGTCAACCATCTGATTCGTTTCCACTTTGCCAAGCGGGACGAGACGCTTAACGCTGCACTGGAGAACCTCAAGTCGCTACGTGATAAAATCAAGCCGCGCGGGTAAGGACGGCCCGGCAACTAAAGCAACCATAGAAGCCCCGCACCGCCCGCCACGTTGCGAGGCTTCTTTTTATAGCGCTTTCTTAAATGGTTTAGAGCCCTATACTTTAGTCACGGAGCAACTCGTCCCAGAGAGAGGAATACTATGGCAGAACAGCAGCTTATCGGAGCGCTCGAGGCCGGCGGCACCAAGATGGTCTGCGCCACGGGCTATGCAGACGGTACGGTCCTGGAGCGTGAGCAGATCGCGACCACGACCCCGCAGGAGACCGTTGAGGCCGTCAATGCATGGTTTGCCGACAAGGGCATCGCCGCGCTGGGCATCGGCGCCTTTGGACCCACCGCAGTCAACCCTGCCTCGCCCCAATACGGCAAGATCCTGGAGACGCCCAAAACGGCATGGCGCTACTTCGACCTGCTGGGCACCATCCAAAACGAGCTCAATATTCCCTGCGGCTACGACACCGACGTCAACGTTGCCTGCTTGGGCGAGGTCACCTTTGGTTGCGCCCAGGGCCTCACGGACGTGGTCTACCTGACCATCGGCACCGGTGTGGGCGCCGGCGTGCTCTCGGGCGGTAAGCTCGTACACGGCATGATGCATCCCGAGGCCGGCCACATCCTGGTCACGCGCGACCCGCGCGACACCATCGGCGAGCATAGCGCTTGCCCCTTCCATGACAACTGCCTCGAGGGCCTCATCGCCGGCCCCGGCGTTAAAAAGCGCTGGGATGGCAAGAGCGCCGGAGACATGGCCGATGACCCAGAGGCCATGGACCTGCTCGCAGGCTATCTAGCACAGGCGCTCATGACCTACACGCTGTGCTACGCGCCGCAAAAGATCATCATCGGCGGCGGTGTGGCCGACCACACCCCCATCGTGCCGCTCGCACGCAAAAAGTGTGCCGAGATGCTCAACGGCTATATCGTCACGCCCGAGGTCAACGACATCGATAACTACATCGTCAACAACAGCCTCGAGGGCAAGCAGGGCATTATGGGCTGCCTGGCCCTGGGTTCCGCCGCGCTTCAGCAGTAGGCGCGCCAAAGGGGCACCGCAACGTACAGCAATCCCATCCTATGGGATAACGCCGCCAAGCCCCGCATAAGCCCCCAAACAAAGAAAGGCCGCCTAGGACCAAGCAATGTGTCCTAGGCGGCCTTTTTGGCACATATGAGCGATTGTAGAAGATATCGAAGCACAACGCCCGTCATCGCTCCGCAGCAGTCGATCATCACGTCGGTGATCATACCGGCGCGACCGGGCACAAAGAGCTGAATCGTCTCGTCAATCGAGGGGATCAGCAGCAGGAACACCGCCGTGGGAAGCAGCACGTCAAAGGTGCGACGGCCCTCGATATCGAAAGCGTGCGTCGCCAGAATGCCGAGCACCATGTACTCGGTAAAATGCGCGCACTTGCGAACGACGAAGTTGGTCACCCACTCATACGGAAGCCCCATGCCGTGCAGAAAGCCGCGAACGGCCTCCATAATCGACAGGCTCAATGAACCGGACCCCGTGCCGGGAACCATCGAATTGCCCCAGATGAGCAGCACCATCAGGCAGGTCGCGACCGCCCATTTTCGATCGAGTTTAAGCATGCAGAAGTTATGCCTCCGCACAGAGCGGCTCAAAGCTGGCGGTGCCACCCTCGATAACGCTCAGATAGGCACGGCCTGTGCGCCTCACCGCTGCAGACTGCAGGCGGTCGATCTCCTCCTCGAGAATCTGATTGACGCGCTCGTGGCGACGGTTCTCCATGATGCCAGCAGCGATGGCCTCGGCACGCTCGATACCTTCGCGCGAGATGCGGGCGGTATCCTCGGGGAACACGGCGCTGTGGCGACCAACGTAAGCGGGGGCAGCGGGCTGAGGAGCAGGCGTAAACACCGGAGCGGCAACGGGAGCAGGCTCGACGACCTCGTCCAAAATTGCGGCAGCGGCGGCCCACATGCCCTCGTGGCCAGAATAATCGGCCATGGGAACGTCTTCCTCGGAAGTCGCATCAACAGGCTCGTCGACTGCGACGGACTGGGACTGGGACGCGGAGGCCGGGACATCGACCGGGGCAGCGACCACATACGGCATGTCGTTCGAGATGACCGGCTCGTCAAGGTCATCGAGATCGATGGCCGCAGCAGAGGCGTCGCTGATGATCGGCATGTTGGCAAGGTTCGCGTTGTACGGCACCGCCTCCGCGGCCTGCTGCTGTGCAGGAGCGCCCCACAGCGAGCTTTCGGCAGCACGGCGGGCGGCAATAGTCTCCTCGTCGACGGCCAGCGGCTCGTCGGCGTAGGGGCCAAGGGGGGGGGCGCCAGCCGGAGTCACGGGCACGGCAGTGTCATACGTAACGGATTGAGCCGTGGCGGCGTTGTTGGCGGCGTTAGCCACAAGCGCCACAAAGGCGGCCGTGCTGCCCGCAGGGGCGGCATGAGAGCCCGAGACGGCGCGCGCAGCGGCAGCGATGTCATCGCGGTTATAGGAGCCGGTCTGCCCGCCGTAGGTGAGTTCGTCTATAGCGACTTGGTAGACGTCGCGTGAGCGCGTGGGATCGCAACTGACCGGCGAATCGTCGTCGAGCATGCTATCGATCATAGACCAGGCGTCGGCCTCGCTCATGGCGTCTGCGGCGCGGGCGATGGTGGGGACGCCATCGTCGGCACGACGGCGCTGGAAGGCACCGGTCAGGCCGGAGAAAACCGAAGAGGGCTGCGCGGCGTTTGCCTGCACGGCAGGAGCCGCAGTAGCAACACCCTGAGGGGCAGCCCACTGCTGTTGGGCGGGCATCGAAGCGGTCTGGAACTCATTTTGATGCTGGTTGACGTTCGCAGCGCCACCCATGGCGTCGGGCTCGAACAGGCGCTCGGCATGTCGCGCGCGATATTCAGAAATCCCGAGCGAGGCGGCATAGATACCCACGCCCGCCACCGCACCCACGGCAAAGGGAACAGCACCCGCGACGACCGTCTCGTTCACCGACGAAAACGGCAGCGTGGCAGCATACATCACCACGGGAGCGGCAAGGCCGATTCCGCAGGAAAGTCCAGCAAGGACTGCTCGTTGTGTTGCATCAGAAGAAGCCATGAGCTCTCCCCATCTTCCAGCACCCAAATCGCATCATTCAGTTGGCTGCGCGAGAGAAGATGAAGCGGGGCTATGCCCCAAAGCAACGGTATATGGTTCGTTTCATCTGCGTTTTCCGTCGCGAAGCTTAACAGCTATTATGCGAAACCCCCTTGGGGATTGCAAGCGACGAAGCGGGATTGAAACGGGAAAATCGCTGCTTGCCGGTCGTGAGGTCAATAATCGTTGGCGAACGGCTATACGAAAAGGGCCAGGATCTAAACCCCGGCCCTTCTGACATGTCTATGGTTGTTGTCGCGTGCGGCGGACGGCCTAGAACGTCTGCTCGTAATCGCTGTGCTTTTTTGCCGAACGCACCAGGAACTCCTGGTTGGTATTGGTGCCCTTGAGACCCTTGATAAACGACGCGGCCGCGCGCTCGGTATTGTTCATGCCGGCGAGGATACGGCGCAGGCCAAAGACGAACGGGCGCATCTGCTCGTCGACCAGCAGGTCCTCGTTGCGCGTGCCCGAGGCAACGGGATCGATGGCCGGGAAGATACGGCGGTCGGCCAGGTCGCGGTCGAGCTTGAGCTCCATGTTGCCGGTGCCCTTGAACTCCTCAAAGATGACCTCGTCCATCTTGGAGCCGGTATCGATAAGGGCGGAAGCCAGGATGGTGAGCGAGCCGCCGTTCTCGATGTTGCGGGCTGCGCCCAGGAAGCGCTTGGGCGGATACAGGGCCGCCGAATCGACGCCGCCCGAAAGGATGCGGCCTGAGGCGGGCGCCGCCAAGTTGTAGGCGCGGGCAAGACGCGTGATGGAGTCGAGCACCACCACGACGTCGCCGCCCAGCTCCACGATGCGCTTGGCGCGCTCGATCACGAGCTCGGCCACGCGAGTGTGGTTTTCGGCGGGCATATCGAAAGTCGAGGCCACGACCTCGCCCTTGATGGAGCGCTGCATGTCAGTGACCTCTTCGGGGCGCTCGTCGACGAGCAGGCAGATGAGGTGAACCTCGGGATTGTTGATCGAGATAGACTGGCAGATCTTCTTGAGGATCGTGGTCTTGCCGGCTTTTGGCGGCGACACGATCAGGCCGCGCTGGCCCTTGCCGATCGGCGACACGATGTCGATGGCGCGACCGGTGATGGAATCCTTGCCGTGCTCCATACGCAGTGGCTCATTGGGATAGACCGGCGTGAGGTCGCCGAACTTGGGGCGGTTACGGGCCTGCTCGGGATCAAGACCGTTGACGGTTGTGATCTTGGCGAGACCGGCGCGCTTGTCGCCGCCGCGTGAGGGGCGCAGCGAGCCCTCGATCACATCACCCGTACGCAGGCGTGCGGAGCGGATGAGATATGCGGGAACAAAGGCGTCGTCGCTGGACTTCATGTAGCCGTGGGCATGGATGATGCCGGAGCTGTCCGGGCGAATCTGCAGAATGCCCTTGATGTCGCGGAAGCCCTCGGCCTTCGCGGCGGTGGTGTAGATTTCCTCGACGAGCTCGGCCTTCTTTTTGCCGGTCGTCTCGATCTCGAACTCCTTGGCCTTTTCGCGCAGCTCAGCGACCTTCATGGCAGCGAGTTCCTCGCGCGAAAGCGTAGGCTCGGTCGGGGCGGCGTTGCGCTCCTTGTTGCGCTGCTTGCGATCGCGCTGACGGTTGCGGCGGTCGTTGTTGCGCTCGTCTTTGCGCTCGTTGCGCTCGTCGTTGCGCTTGTGCTGACGGCGGTTGGGGCGAGCGTTCTCGTCGGTCTCGGCGGTCGTGGCGCCCTTGGCCGCCGGAGCTGCTGCGTCGGTGTCGGCCGGGACTTCGTTATCGGCCTTGGTATCGGCATCGGCACTGGGCTCAACATCGGCCTGCTGCTCGACGGCCTTAGCCTTTGCGGACTTTTTGCGCGTGCGCTTGGGTTTATCGGTTGCCGGCTGATCGGCGCTCTCGGTCTCGGGAGCAGAGTCGACGGTTGCCTCGACGACCTCGTTGCCAGAATCCTCGGACGCGTCCTTTTTCGAACCCTTGGCCTTGGACGAGCGCTTGGAAGCGGTACGACGGCTACGACCAGGGCGAACATCGGCGGGCTCGCCCTCGGCATGCGCGTCGGCCTCGGTGGCAGCGGCTCCCTGGGCAGAAGCGTCGGCGACGGGTGCGGGCGCGGCGGTCATCGCGGCGTCCTGAGCTGCGGCTGCTGCAGCGGCGGCAGCCTTCTCGGCTTCGACGAAGGCCTTGGGCTTGCGGCCACGACGGTGCGGGCGAAGAGCGGGATCGACGACGAGAACCTCGTTGGCCTCGGCAGGTGTTGCAGACTCAGAGGGCTGCGCATCCTCCCCTAGCGCAGAACGAGCCGGAGCTTCACCGGACTCTTGAGCCGCCTGCTCAGCATCCTGCTGAGACTTGGCCGCACGACGACGCGTGCGCGGAGCCGGCTTCTCGGTCGGCTGCCCCGCGACAGAGGCCTCGGTGGCCGCAGGTGCCTCAGAGACGACCGGCGCTGCAAGCTCGGTCAGTGCCGCGGCCTCGCGCTCGGCAGCACGGCGACGGGCGCGCACAACCTGGGCCTCGCTAATCTGCGCCAGTGCACGGGCCTGCGCGACCTCATCGGAAATCGGCACGGAGGGATCGGCAGCGGTGCGCTTGGTTCGCGTTGTGCGCATGGCGCGACGCTTGGGCTTGGCAGCCTCCTCGCCGTCAGCGGCGGGCTTAGGCGCACGGCGCGTGCGCTTGGGCTTTACGGGCGCGGCATCCTCTTCGGCGGCAGGGGCAACTCCCTCGCCAGCGGCAGGCGCGACCTTCTCAGCCGATGCGGGCGCAGGCGTCGAAGCGGCCTTGGGGGCCTCAGGAATCGAGGTCTGCACCGGCGCAGGCATCACGACCTGGTCCGACGCAACCGGTGCAGCGGGAGCGGTTTGCGCCGTCGTTATTTCGTTTTCTTGCTGTTGATCAGACACAGTGTTTGCTCAACTTTCTTTTCAAGCCCTGTGATCACATGCTCCCTGCATAAACCTTCAGGGCGGCTAAACAGTCTAGCTCCGTCAAATACCGACGGACATCATTGATCTGTATCGAGATATTTGCGTCATATACGCAGCGTTAGTGTAACACAACCGCAACCACCTGCAACTTAGTCATTGAGGACGTTCTTAAACGACTAGTCGAAAGGGACAATCTTTGGTTTAACACCCACAAATCTGACTGCCTCCGCCAAAACTGTGGCGGTTTACTACGATGAATCGCTCAACCGCGATCACTCCGAAACTTGTTGAACTAAAACCGCAGGTAGATGCCTTGCACTTTTTTGCGAAAAGCCGGCGTAGTTGGAATTTCTCATTTCATCGTAGTAAACCGGCATAGTTTCGTATTTCCAGCAGTTCCAAATTCGTCAATACGTCGGCGTTTGCAAAAAGCCCGACCTCCGTATGAACTGCGCCCCAAATCTTGGACGCCCTAAATAGCGACTAGGCCGCAAGGGCCTGATTCCGGTACTCCTCCGGGGTCAGGCCCTTCAATCTTACCTGCCTCCGGCTCGTGTTCCAGTG
>OBZZ01000294.1_pt1 | contig 37817 bp, 41 predicted proteins | sample 1501451 | NCBI WGS metagenome assembly OBZZ01 (sample SAMEA2580274, study PRJEB22360) | human gut metagenome | biome: human gut; feature: human-associated habitat; material: faeces | place: Denmark | collected 2008/2010
TCCTCTTGGTGGGGAGTCTTGTCGTGACGGCCACCGGACAACACTCCCGTGAAGACGGACAACACTGAGCGTCACATGGGCAACACCCTGACCCCGGCAGGCAACACCGTGGGCAACGTCCCGCCGATGGACTTGGGGCATCGCCGATCCCGAGAGGTGCTGCCATGACAATGATGATCCACCGCCGTCTGGACTCCCACTGGGCCGAGATGTGCGCCCATCCCCGCGCCGAATGGCGTGCCAATCTCCTCTGCGCCGGGTGTGAGCCCGAGGACCTGCCCCGGACGCTACGTACCGACGACGTGGCTGCCATCCGGGCCCTCATCGCCGCTCGCAGTGGCGCTGGCCAGACATCGGAATTCGCCGGGATGGCGCTGATCCAGGCGATCCTGCCAGCCCTCGTTGTCATGGCAAGCAGGAATCGGCGGACATGTCTGGACGATTACGTCGGTCAGGCGTGGCTGGTCATCGTCAATTTCCCACTGACGCGCAACCACAAGGTGTGCACGAATCTGGCCTTGGACTGTCTGCACGTCGTCTCGGCGAGGCTACGCGCGACGAGCAGGGAAACCCCGGTCGAGGTCGTGGACATGAGTGCGCCTGAGATGCCGGACAACCCCGGCCAGGTCGCCTCGGAACTGCTCACCGCCGCCGAGGAATTGGGAATCATCACCTCAGTCAGCGCGCCGGTCCTGCGCAGCGTGTGGGTGGATGCCCTGGATTCCGCATCCGCAGCGCGACGCCACGGGATGAGTCCTGAGGCAGTGCGTGCCCGGTGCTCTCGGGCGAGTCGAGCCATGAGGAAGCGCCGTGACGAGTTGCTAGTCGCGTCATGAACAGGATTGTCATGCCTGCGACGTATGCTGTTCGCCGTGACGAAGTTCAAGCGTGTCATGGCCCTGCTGGGGGTCATCTACCTGACCACGGTGGGCTGCCTGTACCTAGTGCTGGCCGAACGCAGTGACGATTTCATTCGCAACAGTCAGGTCATCCAGGGAACCGTCACAGCCGTGTACCTGCACGACCCCGTCAATACCGGAGCCACCAGGTATCTCATGCACACCGAGGGCGGCAACGTCGCCATCATCAAGTACACCTATGACGGTGTCACCGACACCGTGCCGTCGAATCCGTATCGCAACGTCAAGAAGTACCAGGTCGGGCAGCAGGTCGATCTGGTCATCCGGTCCACCCCAGGACATCCCGAGGATGCCATTGTCGCCGTGCGTGATCACACCATCCTCGGCCTGCGCCTCGTCCCGTGGGGATTCCTGGCCTGTGCTGTCCTCATGGCGGCCTGGTTCTGGCGTGACTCTCTCAGGTCCCAACGCCGGCGTCGCACCACGTCACACCGACAGACACCAGCCGCCGTCGAAGGGTGACCGTAATTCCGGGGGAGTCGCAGCAGCGACGGCCTCTCGTCCACCAGAACAGCTCAATCGGCCAGCAGCCAGCCCAGAAACTCCTTGAGATCGCCGGTCTCACCGTCACGTCCGCCGCGACCAATGTGCATTGGCGGTGAAGAGGGCTCCAGCTTGACCCCGCGCATCCGCTCCATGAAGCCACCCGGGACGACGAGCTGGTAGTACTCGCCGTGTTCGCCGATGGCCAGGGAATGCTTGGCGTTGAGGTACCAACCTCGTCTGTCCGTCCGCGCCTCGTGGCCATCCATGAGCTGGGCCCGCAACGGCTCGGGGGTCATGCCCTTGGCCCGGGCCGCCGCAAGGAAGTCGTCGATGAGTCGCTGAGCCTGAGCAGCCTCCTGACGCCGCGCCCTCTCCTCGAGTTCGATGCGGAGTCTGGCGTCCTCGGCGCGTTTGCTGGTCACGGATCGAGGGTACGGCACCTCGGAGATGGTGCATGCCTTGGGCGGCGTGAACGCGTCACAAGAGTGATCGAACAGCGTACCGACGCCATCGGAAAGATGCACTACTGGCCCGAGCGCAATCGCATCGGATTTGACGAGATCGAACTTCACGACGGGTACCTGCATACTCCCGCCAAGGCCACAGCGCTCCGGCTTGCCAGGACGACGATCTCGTGTGGTTACGCGACCATACCGGGACGGCCAGTGACGAGGATTACATCGATGACGGTGTCGAAGGACGCTGAATCGTCCCCAGGACAAGGACCACGACAGAAGCGGGGCGGGGAATGATATCCGCAGCCCCGCCGATCCCACTCGATCAGAACAGTCCGATGATCTCCCCGCTGTCATCGATGTCGATGCGCTCGGCCGCTGGGTGACGTCCCAGGCCCGGCATGGTGCGCATGTCACCACAGATCGCGTAGATGTACCCGGCACCCACAGCGGCCCTCACCTCGCGGACAGGCAGACGCCATCCGGTCGGGGCCCCTTTGAGGGAGGGGTCGTGGGACAGGGACAGGTGGGTCTTGGCGATGACGACCGGGAAGTTCCCGTAGCCGAGATCCTCGAAGTGGGCGAGCTCCTTGGCCGCGGCCGGAGCGATGTCGACCCCGTCAGCTCCGTAGACCTTGGTGGACACCTTGGTGAGCTTGTCGACCAGGGAGTCCTCGAGATCGTAGGTGTAGCGGAAGTCGGTGTTCTGGTCGCACGCCGCAACGACCGCACGAGCCAGATCGACGGCGCCGTCGCCACCGTCGACGACATGGGTCGAGGCGGCGAAGTGAGCACCGGCCACCTCTGCCACCTTACGGACGGCGTCGATCTCGTCGGGATGGTCGCTCGGGAAGACGTTGAGGGCCACCACCGGGGAGACGCCGAAGTCTCTGACGATCTCGATGTGCTTGCGCAGGTTGGCGGCACCGGCAAGGACGTCGTCAGGATTGTCCTCAAGCATCGCCGGGGGCAGGGGCTTTCCAGGAACGACCTTGTAGCGACCGGCATGGGTCTTGAGGGCACGCACGGTGACGACGAGGACGGCGGCGTCGGGGCGCATACCACCGAGGCGGCACTTGATGTTGAAGAACCGCTCGGCGCCCATGTCGGCGCCGAATCCGGCCTCCGTCAGCAGGTAGTCGCCGCAGCCGATGCCGACGCGGTCGGCGATGACCGACGAGTTGCCCGTGGCGATGTTGCCGAAGGGGCCGGCGTGGACGAGCACTGGGCTGTTCTCGGTGGTCTGCAGCAGGTTCGGCTTGATGGCGTCCTTGAGGATGACCGCCATCGACCCGGCGGCATGCAGGTCCTCCGCGGTGACTGGCTCCTTGGAGCGGTTGTAGCCGATGACGATACGTCCAAGCCGGGCGCGCAGGTCTGAGAGTGAGGTGGCCAGGGCCAGGATGACGCCCACCTCGCTGGCCGCAGTGATGTCGAATCCGCTCTGACGGGGGATGCCGTCAATTCGCGATCCAAGGCCGACGATGGTGTTGCGAAGGGCACGGTCGTTGATGTCGACGACGCGACGCCATGAGATGGAGTGAGGCTCGATGTCGAGCTCATTTCCGTGGTGCAGATGGTTGTCGATCATGGCGGCCAACAGGTTGTGGGCCGCACCAATAGCGTGGAAGTCACCGGTCAGGTGCAGGTTGAGCTTCTCCATCGGCAGCACTTGGGAATACCCGGCGCCAGCGGCACCGCCCTTGATGCCGAAGGTCGGGCCCATGGAGGGTTGACGCAGAGCGAGCACGCTGCGCTTGCCGATCTTCTCCAGTCCTTGAGCCAGACCGACTGCTGTGGTCGTCTTGCCTTCGCCAAGGGGTGTGGGGGTGATGGCCGTGACGACGACGTATTTGCCACGCGGACGATCCCTGTTCTGCTTGATGACCTCGAGATCGACCTTGGCGACATCGCGCCCGTAGGGCTCGATGCACCTTTCCTCAATGCCAGCCCGAGCTGCCACCTTTTCGATGGGGTCAAGGTGGGCCTCACGAGCAATTTCCAGATCCGACTTCATCGTCATGGCCCCAATCATGGCGCGTTGTCAGGCCCTTTGCACACCTTTACGGACAGCAACATTGCAACCACGCCGTCTCCCGCCCCATGAGCGCGACGTCATGAGCCAGGAGCGCTCGACGAATCGTCAGCTCCTGGCCCGGGTCTGCTCCACCTCACCCAGGTTTTCCTTGAGGTCATCGGCGTAGGAACCGAGCAAGCTGCCGAGGGCCTCGTCCTCCCCCATGGGCTTGGCCAGCCGCCACAGGATGAAACCGATGACGGCCCAGACGAGCAGGACGAGGTACTCACCAGGCCACACCAGCGAGGTGTTCGTTCCCGGCCAGATCGCCATGACGACCGTGACGAGGGCGCCGACAGCTCCCACCCATGGCAGCCATCCGGCATGGTACTTGGAGCGCAGGTGGGGGTACTTCTTCGGAAGGGTGGACAGGGTGATGACGACGATGATCCACACCAGTCCGAGGTAGATGCCACCGGTGTCGAGGAACCACAGCATGGCGCCCGGGCCTAGGGCTCCCAGCAGCAAGGTCATGACAGTGGTGAGCAGAATGGCCCTGCGGGGGGCGCCACTCTCCTCGTCCACTGCGGCGAGGCCCTCCGGGAGGAGCCTGGCCCTCGCCATCGCGACGACGATGCGGGAGATCGCCATGAACAGACCGAGGAAACTCGTCAACAGACCACAGATGGCAATGATCCAGGCTCCCCAGCCGAGGATCGGGAAGCCGGCAGTGGTGTAGGCATCGATGGTGCCCAGGTGCATCTTGGCGACGTCCTGCCAGGGAAGGATCCAGGCCGAGGAGGCCAGCACCAAGCAGTAGAACAAGGTGGCCGTCAGGACGGTGAGGACGGTGATGCGACCGATCTTGCGGGCAGGGATGTCGGCGTCCTCGGCCAGTGCTGCCACCAGCCCGAAGCCTGCCATGTAGGTCATACCGGGCACGACGAAGCGGAGGGTGTCGCCGAGGGCATTGGCGTCGGCCCGGTAGGGCGGGATGAAGTTGCTGGGGCTGCCAGTGACGAGCGCCGTGACGACCAGGGCGAGTCCGATGACGACCATAGCGACGAAGAGAACGGTCTGGATCTGACCGGAAAGGCTCACTCCGAACCAGTTCATTGCCGCAATGATCAGGGTCAGGACGACGCCGATTATCAATACAGTCATATCGACTGACTCCCTGTTGACTGAATACAGGGACACGGATCCCAAATTCGGCCAAATCTTTTCCAAAAGATACCCAAAAGCTGTCACATAAAAAGCAGTGGATGAAAGATAAGCGCCAGTGAGGAGCCAACCAGTGGCAAAGGATGCCCTTCTACCGAGGCCGACGTAGGAATAGACGACTTCGCCCCCAGCTCTGGGAAACAGCGTTGTCAGCTCGCTATAAGCCAGAGCCACACAGGATGCCAGCAAGCCTCCGAGGAGCATGCCGAAAATCATGCCTCCAGCACCGTACTTGTCGAAAAATTTCGAGTTCGTGTAAATCCAACTCGAGCCGATCAATCCGGCCACCCCGAGGGCAAGGAGCTGGAAGAATCCTAGGCCCTTCTTGAGTTCAGCCATGGCAACTCCTTCATTGTCAGCCCAACGCCGCATTGCATTGCAGGGCATTAATTATGCTACATGAACGATATATATAGTTTCGGGCAGAACGATCAGTCATCCGTGGGGCAGCTGCGCATGCGGTGAGCACAGCCCCGACGTCGATCCAACGCCGACCGATACGGGTGGTTAGAAGCTAGCCGCTCTACCTTCCCAAGTCCACACCCCTGTTGTTGAACTCCTCATGAAATGGCGTTCAAGGGCCTTTTCAGGCTGTCCCCCACCGGCCATGCGCGCGCAACCAGCGACGGATCCGCCCAGGATCCCCTTCCCACAACCCTCTAGGATCGAGGCAGGCCGGCCCCGAAGGAGACCATGTGTTCTGGCAGAACCTGCGCCACCTGTGGCGACGCCACGATTTTCGAAGGATTCTCGGAGTCCGCGTAGCGACACAGGCGGCCGACGGCACCCTGCAGGTGGGAATGGCCTCCCACGTGCTGCTCTCTCCCGAGCAGCAGCCTGACGCGTGGTCGATCACGATGGTGCTGGCCATCACCTTGTTGCCGTTCAGCATCATCGGGCCCTTCATCTCTGTCGTTCTCGACCGTTGGTCACGTCAGCGAATCCTCGTCTACACCGACGGCCTGCGCTGCCTCATCGCGATCGGGCTGGGGATCCTGGTCTGGGACGGCGCACGCGACAGACCCTCTCACCTGGCCCTGCTCGTCGGATTGCTCATCGCAATGAGCCTCAACCGCTTCCTTCTCACGGCGTTGGTGGCGGGGCTGGAGTACACCATCGACAAACGCGACTACCTGACGGCTTCCTCGATCATGCCGACGATTGGCCCCCTGGGACTCATGATTGGTGCCGTCGTCGCGGCCGCCGTTCGAATGATTGCTGGACACTACATGCCGGTTCACCATGCCGACACGATCATCTTCTGCATCTCTGCGGTACTCTTCGCGATTTCTGTGGCACTTGGTCTTCAGTTCTCGCGCCGAGAACTCGGGCCACCACTGCTGGACCGCTCCCAAACGCTGCGTGCTGTCGCCGAGGATGTCGTCGACGGTTTCCGTTACCTGGGAAAGGTGCCCCTGGTGGGCAATTCCCTCACTCTCATCGGCGCCCAGCGAGCACTCTTCGGCGTCTATTCGGTGGCCATGATCCTGGGTTATCGCAACCGTTTCCACGTGCAGTCCGACATCAACGGGGCCATGGCTGACATGACGATCTGGGCGATGGCGATGGGGGCTGGCTTCGTGCTGTCGGCCGGATTCATGCCGATGCTGGTACACGGGCTGGGCATGAGGAAAGCCCTCATCAGCCTGCTGGTCGGCACCGCCGTCATTCAGGCCTTCCCAGGGGCCATCCCGAACCGCTGGGGTCTGCTGGTCGCCGGCTTCCTCATCGGCCTTTTCGCCCAGTCCCTGAAAGCCGGGGTCGACACCATCTGTCAGGCCCATGTTTCTGATGGTTACAAGGGCCGAGTCTTCATCGCCTACGACATGGTCTACAACGCATTGTTCGTGGGAGGCTCCGCCCTGGCGGCCCTCGTGCTTCCGGTGCACGGACTGTCTGGCCCGCACATGATTGGTCTGGCACTCTCCTACCTCGTGGTGGCCGGAATCTTCATCCTGGCCACCCGCGCACAGGGTGACGATGTCTTCGACAAGGGCAGCGCCATGGGAGGTCTTCCCACCGGCAGTTGAGGAGTGACGCTCACACCACCCGGGCCCGCACGTGGCCTTCCATCACCTCCTGGAGGACCGAAATCGTCTCCTCCGACAGGTCGACGCCAAGACGGCGAGCCTGCCGCGACAGCACGTAGACCAACCGTTCAACCTCGCCACGATCGTCGAGTTCGTCAGCGAGTTTGATGCGCGCCACCAACAGTACTTCGTCCTCAGGGCAGGCGACGGTGGCACGCGCCAAGGCCCTGGATGCCAGCTCAAAGTCGCGGTTCTCCATGGCTCGACGGGCCACCTCGACCCCGATGTCACGGATCATCTGAATCATGTCGATGCGCCATTCCTCGGCCCAGTGCCACTGACCGGGAGCGGCGTCAGCCAACGGGGCACCACGAACGAGGTCCATGGCCGAGACGAGATTGGCCAGCGGGGCCGTCGAGACCCCTCCCGCGACAAGCAGTTCAAGCCGTTCCCAGTCGCTACTGACGACATCTGCCAGACGCAGGGAACCGTCATACCCTTCGGGCAGGTAGGCCCGACCGTTATCATCGGCGCCCAGCCATCGCCGCAGTCGGGAGACGTTGGACCGTCGGGTCGGCTCGGCAACCATGAGGGCGTCAGCCATCTGCACCGATCGCGCGCCAGGATGGCACAGCAACCAGGCGCAGTACTCAAGGCATTGCCGCCGAGCCTTGGTCGGCGGATTCCCGCGAGCTCCCACGAGGTCGACCGGGCCAAGGAGGCGCAGGACAGGAGAGGATACTGCGCCGACGGGGACGGGCAACTGAGCGACATCACTCAGTGCAGTTGGCGTGAGCACGTGTTCCTCCTCGACGGTCGTATGGGCATCACTGGGCGGCAGTACTGCGCAGGTCTTGGCCACCATCGTCGGAGGGCTGGACGTCTCCTCCCCTCGCCGTGGCTCCCACCAGGGGGCAGGCTCGGTATCAGTTCGAGCAGTGGTTTCGAGCAGCTCGACGACGGCACGGCGCATCGGTGCGGTGACGATCTGGGGTGTGAAAGCCTGACCGTCCAGCTCGGCATGATCGGGGCCGGTGACGATGACCCTCCGGCCACATGTGCTTGGCATGACGACGACGATTCCCGCCTCGACCACGGATGACGGGTTCGGAAGGTCGAGGGGCTGAGAGGACAACACGACCCTGGTGATCGATGGGTGCTGACTACTGGGACCGTCAGGATGATCTGCCAGCCCCTCGACGATTTCCTCGGCGTCAGCACACTGCACATCGTCACTTCCGGCCCGTGACAACCACGCGAGGTCGTCACCGACGGCGACGATGTCGATTCCGCCGGACCATGGCGCCGCGACAAGGGACAGACTGATCGATGCCACCACCGCGGAGGCCAACTCGGCAGTGGCGTCAATACCCAGGAGACCGCCGGTATCGGCGAGGTCCAGCACGACTGGGGTGTGCGGGTCAGTGGTTCCCAGGACGACGGTCGTGGGCGTCAGGGTGTCGGCACTGACAGGGTCCGTACTGACGGCGTCGTCACCGCGTGACGTTGCTTCGTCCCCGTGATCGGCCGCGGTGTCGAGCATTCTCTTGGCGCGACGCGGCGGTCCCGACACGGTAGGAATTCGTCGGCCCAGCGGGCGGGTGAAGAGCTGCTGCCGCCGTCGAGCAGCGATTGTGCCGGCCACCCCACCGGCCAGGAACAGGCTCAAGCCCGCCAACCCGGTACGGAGGATCTCGGCAGGGTCCTGACCTACCCCGGCGGCAGCCACCGCTTCCTCGGGTCGAGGAGTCGGGACATCTGAGGGAGGCGCATCTGGCTGCAGCGCGCTCTGAGCGATATCTGCACCGGACGCCTCGTCGTCGTGGCCGGGGAGAGCCTTCTCCGGCTCGGTCATGGCAGCTTCGTCCATGTCGGCCACTGACGTCGACGCGGCCTGTTCAGATTCCGGGGCAGGCACGACGAGCTCCCAGCCGGGCTCGATGTGGTCAGGGTCCGTGACGATTCCCGCATTGAGATGCCAGAGGGACGGCCAGGCTTCGGCATCACCGAGCCAGGTGCGTGCGAGCCCGCTGAGGGTGTCCCCTTCCTGAACGGTGACAGTTCGGACGTCATGGTCGTCAACGGACGGGGTGAGCCGATCGAGCTGGTCCGCGTCGAGGGGATGGCCAGCACCGGTATGCCCATTGGGGATGGTCATGGTGGCCCCGGGAAGAGCGAGTTCCTGACCGACGGCCAGGTGGTCGACGTCGATCCCGGGATTGGCGGCCGCGATACGTCGCCATGAGGTGCCGTCTCCGTACCAGGTTTCAGCTATCGCCCACAGGTCGTCATGGGGGCCGACGGTGACCGTCATGACATCCTCGTCAGGGGCAGGCTCAACCTCAGCACTCGCCTGCACCTCGTCTGCAGGCTGCGGCGTCGCGGCAGCCGTCGCCACGATCGGCGCCGGGGTGGGAGGAGCGGCCGAGCGCGTCAGAGGGGACAGGACTGTCAGGCTCGCCACGAGTAGTCCGGCAGCGATGCTCTGAACTGTGCCCAGCCCTGGAAGCTTGATGTGGCGACGCTGACTGGTCGCCAGTCCGACGATCTCCGAGACCACACAGACCGTGAAGACCGCCCACGCCAGCCAGCCGACGACGGTGGCAATTCCAAGAAGGATCGTCCCGTCATCAGGGGTGAGCCAGCCTGACGGACGCAACAAGGTGGTGGCGTCGAGACGTCCCCATGCCACCAGGGCAGCTGGGGAACCGAGGACAAGGATGATGAGGGCCACGAAGGCCGCGAGACCGCGCATTCGGGCGCGGAGAGATGCGTCATTCATACGTGTCGCTCCCGATGACTGTCGACGGTGGAATGTGCCGTCGACTCGACGTGGAGGGCGCCCGGCATTCCCGGAACGAGAAGGTCGGAGAGCCTGACAGTGCACCTCACCCGGGCGGAGGTGACTCCCGTGGACCCCACTGGCAGGGCAAGGGCCGATGAGTCGATGCTGATCGCAGGATCGCTGCACCTGCTTCCGGCAAGTTCGGTCATGGCGACTCGCTGGCCTACCGCATGGCCTTCACCAACCGTCGAGGCGACCGATCCCGCGCGAGCGGCTACCTCGGCAGCCGACTGGGCATCGGCCCGTACCTCGGACAGCCGCCAACCCCCTGTCGTCATTGCGGCGATCATGAGGAGACTGGGCAGGATGAGCGCAGCCTCGACGGCGACTGCACCACGCTGATATCCCCGAAATTGACTATGCCGAGTCATGTCCCCTCCTCAACGGCAACGGCGTGACCTTCGACGGGGATGACAGCACCAAACAGGGTCGCTGCCTTGCCCTCGAGATCAACGCGTACCAGGGAGCCAGTGGTCGACACCCGTACCGTGACATTGGCCAGTTTGGAGGTCTGGGCCACGTCCCGAGCGACGGCTTCGGCATCACCAGCATGGGAACCACGCAAGGCTTGTACCCTGACTGCCGCCCGGGCCGCCTCGGTGGCTGTGGCCCGAGCCTGCAGCACCACCGAGGTCTGGACGACCCCGACCACCACGAGCAGGACCACCGGCCACACCAGCGACCACTGGAGAGATTCGGAAACCCCACGCTCCCGGCCTCGTCGAGACGCCTGCCTTGACCTCACTTCGGCAGGTTCGACGTCACGTACCCCTTGATCACGGTGACGACCACCGTTGCGATGGACACGGCCCCCACCAGCAGGATGGCGTTCTCGGTTGATTGGCTGAGTCCCCTCTCGTCGTGCTTCTCGACGACCGGCGGGATGCCCGCCATCATCGGCAGGACAAGGGACGCGACGGTGTTGACATGTTTCATGGCGACCTCCTTGGTCATTCGCACCGGCCTTTCCGGTGACGTCACTGGCCCCGTTGCAGGTTGGGGTGTCGAGGGTGCGAGGCATGGTCATGACGCCACCCCAGCCATGATCAGAAGCGGCGGAGTGATGAGCACCAACCCCAGGACGAGAACCGGAATGACCATCCAGATCGTCAAGGATTCGGAGGTCGTCTGAGCCTCGATCTTTTCCCGGCTGAGATGGGCATCCCTCATTTCGTTGACGCGTGCTCGCAGAGTTCCGGCCAGAGAGGCTCCCTGATCGTCGAGGCGAAGTACCTCGACGAGCTCAGCGAGCTCGGGGAGTCCCAGTTCCTCGGACAGACTCTCCAGGCCAGCCCACGGCGACTGCTGCTCCAATCGGGAACGCTCCAGCGTGGTGCGAATCCGGGCCAGGACAGGGTGATCACTCATCTGTGCGGCCTCGACGAGGGCTCGGGGCGCCGACTGATTTGCCAACCTCGCCAATGTGACGAGGTCGATGTAGACCAGCACCGCTTCGGCAGCATCCTGACGGACTGCCTTGGATCGTGACCTGATCCGGGTGTCAGGAATGAACCATCCAAGAATGGCAAGCACAACCGCCAGTCCGACAGGAGTCACCGGGAGGGCGTCACCCCATATCGCTGTCACGACTCGGGCGAGGACGGGCATCGTCATTCCGCCCACCGCCATGACAGCCTTCTCGGCGACCAAGTCACCGGGAGTCCGGCCCTGCAGCGCGAGGGTTCGACGAGACTTCTCACTGATGAGACGTGGCCACCGTGCCGCAGCGCGTGCTCCCCATCTCTCCAGCCGTCCATCCTCGGAGGCTGGATCGACGACGGCGTCCTGCCGGATAGGCGCGGACAACCCTGCCAGCGCGTCGATCAGCCTCAGGGGAGCACCGCGCCTTCCAGCGATGACGAAGATGGGTGCGGATGCCAGCAGAGCCCCACAGATGGCGGCGAGGGCAAGCGTGGACTCAGTCATGATCGGCCTCCCGCCTCAACAGGATCCGGGCGCGGCGTCGAGGCTTGCTGCGTTGCGACAGAGCGACGAGCCCGACGAGGTACAACCCGGCGTAGCAACACAGCAACACCTGGCCGACGCCGGTACGGTAGGGGGCTAGGTATTCTCGTCCCAGAGCAAGAGCACCAGCCAACACGACGGCGATGATGATGCTGACCTGGCGGACGACCACTCGCGGTTTGGCACGCTCGGCCTGGACTCCTCGGGCTGCCCGAATCCGCTCCTGGAGGGATGCCGCCAGTGCATCGAGGGTGCTGGTGGCCCCTGTTCCCCCTCGTTCTGAAGCCATCATGATCGCGGCAATGACCTGGTCGGCGTCCGCGCTGTCGAGGTCGTCAGCAAGGCCTTGGAGGGCAGTTCGGGTGTCCCATCGTGAATCTAGCCGCGCCACCATGCGAGTAAGCGGTTCCACTAGGAGCGCCGGGGCCTGACGCCGCGTCGCTCGGATGGCGTCGATGACGGACTTACCCGTCGACGCGGAACCGCTGACCAGGCGCACCCACCGTTCCAGGGCGCGCATGACGTCGAGGTCGCGCCGGGGCGGATCGGCCAGCAAGGCAGGGACGACGACAGCCAGGATCGGCACGATGAGAATCAGGACCGCCCAACCGGTCACCAGGTAACCGACGGCACCGACACCCAGACCAGTCAGACCATGCACGCGACTGCGGCGGGGCAATCGGGAGAACCAGTTGTCCACCGTTGTCCACAAACTTGTGGATTGCCCTGTGGACAACTGGTGGATGGAGGCTGACCCGATGACGATCATCGTTAGTCCTCCGACCAGGAGAACCCCCAGCAATGCCGCGACCGGTGTGCTCATGCCCATCTCGTCACCTCCGGCTCGTAATGGGAGAGTTCGGCGACAAGGGCAGGATCGGGGTGGAAGACACCGGGGCTCGTGGATGTCGGCGCGGCATAGGTGAGATGGGTGATGGGACGGCCGTTTTCCAGTGCCCCGGTTAATTGCCGGATTTCCGTGACATGACGGGTCCGGGTCCCTCCTCGCCAGGTGTCATCGACCAGGGTGACGTGGACGAGGAAGGTGATGTTGTGAGCGATCTGGCGATAGGCCTCGTCGATCGTCATGACGCCGCCCATGGCAACTCGTCCAGCCAAACGGTCCATGGTCGAGGTCGCGGAATGGGAGTGGGTGGTGCTCATGGTTCCAGCCCCGGCCTGCATCGCCTCGAACATGGCAGCTGCCTCGACGCCACGCACCTCGCCGACGACCAGGCGCGACAGGTTCTGACGCAACGCCTCCGGGATGAGATCAGCAACCGTGAACTCACCGAGGGATCGACCATCCACCTTCTCCCCCAGCCCGACGGTGGCCTGCAGGGCGACCATGTTGTCGCGATCCGGGTTGAGGTGGGTCAGCAACTCGTAATCGGTTTCGAGGGTTCCGAACCGCTCAGTGGGCGGGATCGCGTCGACGAGGGCGCGCAACAGGGTCGTCTTGCCGGCTCCCTGGTCTCCTGCAATGACGATGGATCGTCGAGCCAAGACGCCCGCTCGCAACAACACACCTACGTGATGGGGCATCATCCCGCTGGCAACGAGGTCGTCGATCGTCACCCTCGTCAGAGTGTGGTGACGGATGACGACCGACGGTCGGTAGGACAGCCCGAACCCGATGGCGTGCAGGCGGTACTCCGAGCCGAGAGCCACCGTCATGGTGGGATGGGCGTCGTCAAAGGGTCGCGGAGGGTTTGCGGACTCCCCCAGGAAGCGGATCGCCTCCACCAGTTCGTCATCACTGTCGGCAACCGGCGGGCCCGGTTCACGTCGTCCGTCCCCGTACTGGATGAAGACCCGGTCACTGCCGTTGATCTCGATGTTCTCGGCATCCGGGATCTCGAAGAGCGGTTGCAACCGTCCGTACCCGAAGATCGCATCCACGACGGCGCTGGCGTAGGCCTCCTTGGTGGACGTGCTCCACAACGCCTGACCCTCGGCTGTCAGTTTCTCGGCATGGGATTCAACCACCTGACGCACAACCGACCGGCCGAGCATCCTCACGTCATCGCCGCTGAGATCAATTCCATTGCGCTCTCGATGCGATGCACGTTCCGAGGAGATACGCTCCGACGCCTTGCGACGCAGCGCGACGACTGTGCTCCAGTCAATGTCGGTCGTCTCAAGTCGCCTCGGCGTGGGTCCAGGAGCCGCAGCTGGAGACGGAGTAACCGATGGGGACATCCGAGACAGCAGACCAGCGAGGTCCTCTCTGCTCTCGATGGTGCCGGCCGGGGTGTCATCGGCGTATCGGCACACCGCCGGAGCGGTCTCGTTGATCGTCATGGCGCCACCCCCACGGCCAATGACGTCGCGGCCCGCGGCCCGTTGATGGTCTCGTTGGAGCGACTGAGCTTGAGTTCCATCGCATCAGCCAGGGTTCGCAGACTCGTGGCATACCGTCCACGAGCCCATTTCCTTCCCGTTGGATCACCATCGGACAGAACGGCCGCAGCCTGAACGTCACGAGTCACTTCTCCCAACACTGGCAGGCCAAATTGGCGTCCGATCTCGCGCGAGCCGTAGGGATGTCCAGGGCCCACGACGACGAGTCCCACAGTTCCGGTGGTGGCCGAGGAGATGGCCTCGACCTCCTTGGATCGCATGGACAGCCCGGCAAGCTGCCGCAGCCGCGATCCCGTCACGATCCCGATGAGTGAGGAGCGAGAAATGAGGCTCTCGGGTAAGGTTTCCGGACCCAACCGCCCACCGTCGACAATGACGTCAACCCCAGCCCGACCGAGATCGATCATGGCGCTGACAAGGCCTGGCCACGCAGCACCCATGAGAGAAGCCTGCCCAAGGTGCCCGTAACCGCTGATGAGCCCGACCATCTTGTTGTCGTCATCGTGAGGAAGCGGGATGATCTCCTCCCACATCGCCTGCACTGGATCAGCACCGTCACGACAGGCTGCGGCCAATCCAATCAGCCCGGCCCGCGGTGGAATGCGACCAGCGAGAAATCCTGATTCGATGGCGCGGCCTGGGCACGGGTCAGCATCGATGAGGATGACGTCGCGTGGCCAGCTCAACGCCAAACCAAGAGCGGTCGTCGTCAGCCCTGGGGCTCCCCCAGGGCTGACGAGCAGGAGCATCGCCATCATCGTCCCCTCTCGACCAGGGCAATGCGGTCCAACGAGGCCAGGTCAGCGAGCCGGGCCGCATTGCCGGAATCCACCTCGACGTCGACCAGCCAGCCCCCATGATCGTTGGTGCCTTTGGGGGCTGCGACAACGACGGCGTCGAAGGTCGAGAGTTGGGATGCGGTCTCGGATGCCTTGTCAGAGCTGGTTTCCACCAAGGTCACGCGCGCTCCCGCGGGAAGGGAGACGGTGGGTAATCGTCCGGCAGCCAGCTTCAGCCCAATTCGAGAACGCCCCGGTGCCACCCGAAGCGCGCCGACTGAGTGGGATCCGAGCAGCTGACCGGCTGAGAGATCGACGAGGGCATGGCGGCCGACTATCTCGTCAAGCTGAGATGCCGGGATGGTCGTCACCGCCCTGTCGACGGCCACGGATGTCAGACCGACATCGGTATTGCGGACGATCTCGCCCTGCCCCACTGCCCGCGTCATGACGAGGACCTGGTCTGTGTGGGACGCGCTGTGCCAGGCAAATGCTCCGCCCAGGCCGCCCAGGCAAGCGCAGAGCACGCCGATGGCGATGAGACGGGGCGAGCGACGTAGCCGGGGTACCGGCGTCGCTATGTGTGCAGGAGTCGTCGCGGACATGGCCGTGAAGTTATGGGCGCGCCTCGATCCCCCTCAAGAGACACACAGCACATCTGTGGACAACTTTTTTGGGGGTGTTCCAGATCACATCACCCACGAACGTTATCCACAGTTGTCCACAGCTACTGTGGACAGTCCTGTGCACAACGCACCGCCCACCACGAGATGATCGCCCCAATGACATTCTCACCAAGTGGACTCAGCACAAGGCGTCCGGATCAAATGTGTCATTCGTTTTTCCGGGCTCCTCGAGGATTCGTCCACTCTCCTCGCTGAGGCTCTGCCACGGATCTTCGACACCCGACAGAACCGTCACACTCAGCACTCCCGGGAGCGTCGTCTCACGTCAAATGCACCTGACCGGTGAGGGTCCATCCCAACCCCGGATCCACGGCCCCTGCCGAGTCGCACACCACGATTTTGGCCGTCACATCGAGTTGTTCAGCCGTCTCGTAGGGATAATTCGCCCCCACCATGAATGACTCCCCGGGCCCCAACACATACGGCGGCCGGGCATTTCCGGGGGCAAAGGGAGTCGTCACCACCTTGTGTGTGGCATCAGCCTCCGGAGCCGGCACCGACACCAGCGGCTGACGCCAACTCCAGTCCGGGTAGCGCGCGGAAATTGTCACCGTTCCCAAACCTAGGTTGAGGGGCGCCGTTGACACATTCGTCACGACGTAGCGCACCAGCACGATGGGAGATCCCTTGCGCACTACCGGAGTGCCATCCTGCGGATCCACCATGACAGAGTCTGCCGGGGATTTCGCTATACCCGCTTGGTCGACCTCGATGCGAATACGGTCATCACCAAAGTGCCCGAGCTTCTTGCCAGATCTCGTCACTGGAACAGCCCATGCCGGCTGTGTCTGGGCACCCTTCGGGGTTTCACGTGAAACCGTCGGGGTTGGCTGCGGCTCAGTCAGAGGGGCGAGGGCGCTGCACCCTGACACAAGCGCACAGGTCAGCACCACGCACGTGACCACGCCGAGGCGCATCCACTCACCTCCATCACAAGTCATCGCGTAGCAAGGCCATCGTCACCGAGTCCCAGCGACTCCCCTGCCACGATCGTGCCTGCGGTATCCTGCCACATTCTCGATATCCCACAGCATTGGCACAATGAATCATTCTGCCATTGCCGCTCCACGTCGTCAGCGTCACGACGTGAGCATCAGTGGTCGAGAAGGTCGATTCAGTCCACAAACGCAAGGCTTGACGCCCCACGCCATACCCCCCAGATGGTCGGTCTAAACAAGACGATCCCAACCTCCCACCAGCCTCCGCCAGCCGGTGGCTCCTCGAACCGGGAGACGAATCCGACACGGTCTCCGCCGACGGTAACGACGGCGCGGTGACCGCTCATCAGCCCCAGACGCCACTCCTCAGCAAACTCCGCGAAGCTGCAATCATCGTCGGAGCCAAAGTAGGGGCCGTCCCACTGTTTCCACTCCGGAGCGACCACCTCGACGTTCCAATGCCACAGCCATTCCAGGTCGTCCTCGACGAGGGGGCGGATGCCGACCTTCCCTCCCTGTTCAAGATGGTCGCAAGGAGAAATGTCGCGTGGTGGGGTCACGTCTCCATTTTGCCTGCCCTTGACAACTCTCGACGTGGCAGGCTGGAACCTATGACGACTCCTATTAACGGTACAGCTCTAGTCCTAGAGGGAGGTGGCATGCGCGCCGCCTATACCAGCGCCGTCGTCGTTAAGCTGCTTGCACTGGGGTGGGAGTTCCCGCAAGTCTCCGGCATCTCCGCTGGCTCCAGTCTCACCGCGAACTACATCTCCCGCGATCCCGAACGAACTCGCCTGAGCTTCACTGACTTCGCCGCGGACCCGCGATTCGGAAATGTCGGTACCTGGTTAGCGGGACGTGGATACTTCCACGCCGAGTACATCTACCAGCGCACCGCCGGGCCCCACCAGGCCCTCCCGTTCGACTTCGATACCTTCTGCGCCTCACGCCAAGCCTTACGTATTGGCGCCACTCGTACCAGCGACGGCAAGCCGGAATGGTTCACCCGCAAGGACATCACAACACTAGATGACCTCATGGTGCGGGTACGGGCGTCCTCAACGATGCCCGGGTTCATGCCCCCGGTGACCATTGACGGCGTCGAGTACGTCGACGGTGCCATCGGTGACGCGGGTGGTATCCCGATCGACGCCGCCCAACTCGACGGCTATGACCGGTTCTTCGTCGTCTGCACCCGAACACGCGACTACGTGAAGAGCGAGATCAAACGTCCCCGAGCAATCCATAAGCTCTTCCGGCGCCGTCCTGCTGTCGCCGAAGCCATCATCTCCCGGCCGGCCAAGTACAACGCCACCCGGGAGATGCTGCGTGACCTTGAGACAGACGGGAAAGCATACGTCTTCTACCCGCGAGTCATGCCAGTCACCAACAAGGAGAAGGACGTCACGAAGCTGCGTCAGGCCTATGCCCTCGGAATGGCGCAGGTCAACGCCGAGCTACCGAAATGGCGGGACTTCCTGGGGATCTGAAACTCAGCCCCTGACCGCAGCAGCCAGCGCGTCGATCGCTCGATCATTCTCCTCGGGCAACCCGATCGACAAGCGAATTCCCTCGCCACTCCAGCACCGGGCGTAGACACCCCGGGACATCAGAGCCTCGTCAATCCGGTCGGTGTCGTCCCCTGTTGCCAGCCACAGGAAGTTCGCGTGGGAGGGGCTGATCCTCCACCCCTGCTCGACCAGCGCATCGAAAACCCTGGTGCGTTCGGCGATGATCTGCTGGATCCTCTCGTCGAGCTGGTCCTCGACGGCCAGCGACGCGACCGCAGCTTGCTGAGCGAGAGAAGTCACCGTGAACGGGGTGGCGACGCGACGCAGGTCTTCGCTGATCTCGGGACTGGAGATGGCGAAACCAATGCGCAGGCCCGCCAGTCCGTAGGCCTTGGAGAAGGTCCGCAGCACGACGACGTTCGGGTGGTGCTCGAGAAGGCCGATCCCGTCGACGGCACCTTCCTCCTTGTTGAAGTGGCAGTAAGCCTCATCAATGACAACGACGACCTCCTCGGGCACCTTGACCAGAAACTCCTCCACCTCGTCGGTGTGCAGGGCCGTCCCGGTCGGGTTGTTGGGGGTGCACAGGAAGATGAGCCGGGTGCGGTCGGTGATCGCGGCGGACATCGCGTCGAGGTCGTGACGCAGATCCTCCGTCAACGGCACTGGGACCGGAGTGGCCCCGGCGACTTGAGTCAGGATCGGGTAGGCCTCGAAGGAACGCCAGGGGAAGATGATCTCGTCACCGGTGCTGGTCAAGGCATGCATGAGTTGGCTGGCGACCTCGGTCGACCCGGCCCCGAGTGCCACCTGGCGCATGTCGACGCCGACGTGCTCGGCGATGGCCGAGCGCACCTCCTCAGCGCTTATCGACGGGTAACGGTTGAACCCGGCGAGCATCCGAGTGACGGCCTCGACGACGCTCGGCAACGGTCCAAAGGGGTTCTCGTTGGACGACAACTTCACAGCGTCCGAACCGGGAATGATGCCCTGCTGGTAAAGGGGAAGCCCTCGCACGACGTCGCGTCGGGTCACATCCTTGGCCATGTCATCCTCCAATCGATGTTGTCGGAACTCTCTCACACGCCTACGACAATCGCTGTCGCGATGCTCTACCACATCTGGCACAGACCAGCCACGCTTTACTTGGCCCCGATCCTTCGTCCGACTCCCGCGGGTGAGATAAGTTGCTTATGTATCAAAAATCCGCTGCAGCCCTGCTGGCACTGACGCTTGCCTTAGCAGTGCCTGCTACCGCATCCGCCTCCCCCAACCACATCTCCATCCCCACTGCTAGTGGCAACAGTGACTTGAGACCCGAACAGGGTTCCGCCAAAGTCGCATCCAAAGCCGCTCCCTTCATATCGAAAATAGACAATCCTCACTATTCATCCAGTCATGCTGGAAGTGTCAATGTCCATGGATGGTGGCTAGATGATCATGGCAACTTCAGCGGAATGAAGGCCCGAGTTACGGTTTACCTGTGGGCAAAAAAGGGGTCACAGTGGGTCCAAGTGAACAAGATTCCTAGCAAGAAGAATCCGGTGACTGTCTATGCCGGTGGAGGCAGCGGCAGACGAGCCTCAGGATCAGTATCCTGTCGCAGCCACACACCTACATGGTATCATGGTCAGGTCGATGTAGAAATTATTGGCGCCATCGACACACCCAACCGACCCAACTCACAAGACGTGAAATTAAACTGCCGACCATGGTAAAAGAACAACCCTCATGCATCATCGGCAACGTAGCCATCAGCACCACGCTCCACCTCGCACCCAATGACATCGGAGCATTCACCGACACCGATGAGCTACGCATCCTCATGGAATCAGCCCGATCCCACGGCTACTTCAGCCCACCCCCACTAGAAAACCGGGAATACCTCATAGAAGAACCCATCGGAGTAGTCGTATCCGACACCAGCCAACCCGAATACCTCACCCTACGCCTAGACTGCCACCCTGAACACCACATCATCGGACGACCCGGCATAAAAATCATGCTCGTCCTCGCCGACGCCCTCCGACTCATAGGGTTATCCACCCCCCAAAGCATCGACGTCGAATGCGTCTATTTCAACCCCCACGACTGGGACCTCCTCAACCCAGACCCCGATGACCACATGCACATGATCGGGACCCTCAGCAACGAGATCTGCCGGTGGATGTCTCCCCACCTCACCCACACCTGGCACGCCACCACCACAAACCCCAACCTCGACCCTCAACTCACACAAAACACCATCAACCGCTGGTTCCCACCAGACTTCGAATACCCCTGGCTAGGACACACACCCCAAGCCCACCAAGAAACCCTCACCTGGCACATGCCTGACGACATCGCAGCCCTAGGCTGGCTATTTGACCTCATCACCCTCCTCCAAGGCCAACCACCACAACACATCCACGCAACCCCAGGAAAACAAAAAATCCGACCATGGTGAACCCATCACAGCTGAGCTGCCCCGGTGGCGAGACTTCCTGGGCGTCTAAACCTCGGCGATCGCCTGCGAGAGTGCCTCGATCGCTCGATCATTCTCCATGGGAGACCCGATCGACAGACGAATACCCTCGCCACTCCAACACCGCGCGAAGACACCCCGGGACGTCAACACTCCGTCGATCCGCTCGGTATCGTCGCCGGTGGCAAGCCAGAAGAAGTTCGCCTGGGAGGGCCGGACTGGCCACCCTTGACGGGTAAGTTCAGCGAAGATCCTGGTGCGCTCAGTCACGATCTGCTGGACCCTCTTATTGAGCGGCTAGGGACGCAATGGCGGCCTGTTGGGCTAGCTGTACTTCCCCGGGAGGTTGTGAACGGGTGAGGTAGCGAAGACCTCCGGGCAGGATGTGGGTTACCACACTCACTCTCCTGACCACGGAGGTCTTCGTGACTCACGCTAACGCACCCTTGACACCGGAAGGGCGTCGTCGTCTTGCTGTTCTCGTCGTGGAACAGGGCTGGTCGTTGCGGCGGGCGGCGGAACGGTTCCAGTGCTCGCCCGCGACGGTGAAGCGGTGGGCCGACAGGTACCGGGCAGGGCTGCCGTTGATCGACCGTAGTTCGAGGCCCACCTCGTCACCGAACCGGCTTTCGCGTAAGACGGAGCATCGGATCGTCGCGTTGCGGTTCACTGGCCGGTGGGGTCCGCACCGGATCGCGTATCACCTGCGGTTGCACCGTTCCACGGTCGGTCGGGTGCTCGCCCGATACAAGATGCCGAAGCTGATCAACATCGACCAGGCCACCGGGCTGCCGGTTCGCCGTCCGAAGCCGAAACGGTACGAGGTCGCCGCGCCGGGCCAGCTCGTGCACGTAGATATCAAGAAACAAGGCCGGATCCCCGACGGCGGCGGGTGGCGTGCCCACGGTCGCGGATCCATGCAGGACCGTCACGCGGGAGTGGCCCGCGACAAGGCAGCCCGTGCCGGGGCAGCCGACTCTCGCGGCTACCGGTATCTGCACCCCGCCGTGGACGACCACTCCCGGATCGCGTACTCACAGATCCTTGACGACGAGCGCAAAGAGACCGCAGCGGGGTTCTGGACCCGCGCGAACGCGTTCTTCGCAGGCCTGGGCATCACAGTCACCGCGGTGATGACCGACAACGGTTCCTGCTACCGGTCAGGCGCCTTCGCTGACGCGCTCGGCGACGAGGTGAAGCACAAGTGGACCCGGCCATACCGGCCGCAGACCAACGGCAAGGTCGAGCGGTTCAACCGAACCCTCGCCATCGAGTGGGCCTACGCGAAGCCCTACGCCAGCGAAGCCGAGCGCGCCGCAGCCTACGAGACCTGGCTCCATCACTACAATCACCACAGACCCCACACCGGGATCGGCGGCCAGACTCCCTCAGCCCGCGTTCACAACGTCACGGGGAAGTACAGCTAGCGAGGTCACCGTAAACGGGGTGGCGACGCGACGCAGGTCGTCAGTAATGTCGGTGCTAGCGATGGCAAATCCGATACGCAGCCCAGCCAGCCCGTAGGCCTTAGAGAAGGTGCGCAGTACGACGACATTGGGGTAGTCATCAAGAAGGGCAAACCCATCAACGGCGGCGTCGTCACGGTTGAAATGGCGATAGGCCTCATCCATGACGACGACCACATCTTCAGGCACCTGCGTGAGGAACTGTTTCACCTCGTCCATGTGGAGGACGGTTCCGGTGGGATTGTTGGTACACAGGAAAATCACGCGGGTGCGCTCGGTGATCGCGGCGACCATAGCGTCAAGGTCGTGGCTCAAATCGGGGGTTAATGGGACTGGAACAGGTGTGGCTCCGGCGACCTGAGTGAGAATCGGGTACGCCTCGAAAGACCGCCACGGGAAAATAATCTCGTCACCGTCACTCGCCCGGGCATGCATGAGCTGTCCGGCGACCTCAGTGGAGCCTGCCCCCACAGCGACTTGACGCATGTCGACGCCGAAATGGTCTGCGATAGCAGCGCGCACCTCTTCAGCACCCATCGACGGGTATCGATTAAACCCCGACAAGGTCCGAGAAACGGCCTCATAGACACTCGGCAACGGCCCAAAGGGGTTCTCGTTGGACGACAACTTCACAGCGTCCGAACCGGGAATGATGCCCTGCTGGTAAAGGGGAAGCCCTCGCACGACGTCGCGTCGGGTCACATCCTTGGCCATGTCATCCTCCAATCGATGTTGTCGGAACTCTCTCACACGCCTACGACAATCAGGATCCCTCACCCCAGGCGCGCGCACCATTCCCGGAAGCTTCGAAGAATAACCGACTCCGCGTCACGAAAGGGAAACTCTTTTCCAACTTATCTACTCATCCATCCAATAGCCCCCTGAAGCCATATGGAGCTCGAGGAACTCGCCAGTAAAGACGATTACGCGACTCACAAGCCGGGGTATGCTGCCATTTGTTGACTTATCGACTCACCGCGAAACCAAAGCCGAGATCAGCTCGTGCCTCAGTAAGTTCATCAAGACGTCCAATCTGACCAGAGTGTCGCCACGAATCAGCACCGTTTCAGAGGACAGGGACAACCTATCCTCGATCAAGATCTGCAGTGATTCTCACTCTATTCCCTATAGAAATCATCAAGAATTCGCTAAGCATTATGGGTTTTCTGTTACATTTTGGGGAGTTTTTATTTACGTCTTTAAGAGATGCTTATGATGCATGGGCGAAAGAAGTTGTATGAATTATGTTAGGTCGCATTGCAGTCTCGGTAACGTGGTACGTACATATGCTGGCAGTATGGAAAGTCCAGACGGCAGGCGCTAGCCGGTGCCGCGTCCACGCCACAAGTTCATCAGGACGGTTAATACGCCCGCGGAAGTGTAGCAATGACACATACCAGAGATCTCGACTACTGACGACACCTTCTCTGAAAGCATCTACGCCAAGTTCTTCCCCGATTGCGTAACCCCGGAAGCGATCGGCATCAAGACTCGTAGGGCTCAAGGTTGCGAGGACGCCACCAGGAGTCACGACAACTCGCCCCAAACGCATTGAGAGCGGCGGATACTTGGAGCAGGCGCGATCTAAAGCAGCAGCACAACGGATTGCGAAGGGGTCATCCGACGCCACTCGACGCCTGTTCTCCAATGCTCGAACAGTAATGTGGGCATAGCCAGCGTCTCCACTGCGCAGGTGATGTGACCCGGCAAGCTCCATGGCGGTTCGCGTGAGAGCGCTCACAGTCTCTGCCGCATCTGGCGGGGGCATCATGACAATGCTGAGGGGCCATCGAGGCGCGCCATCGCGCGGAGGAGGTTCACACGTGTGTTCTCCTGCTAGTACAGCGCGTTCACCAAAAGACTGAAGGGTTTCACTATCCATCGTGGGATGCCGATCTGGGGGAGTGTAGGCGAAATGTATGAGCAAGTACCCGATGTACGTCACAAAGGCTGATGCACACTATGTCAGCACGGTGCGTCCGCCCACCGCTACGACGACAACCCCGGCGGCTCGTGCGGCCGCAAGAGCAGTCCATCGCCACGGCCTCAGCAGGTTGACGCCGCACGCTCGTGCAGCCCGAAGGTAACCATTGGGTGCCGGTTTACCGAACGGCACATTTCCAAGAGTGACCAACTTAGGTGGGTTAAATCCAGCAACTGAGAGACGAGCGTCGAACAAGATCGCGCCGACACCGGCCAAAATGGGCTGCCTTAGATGACTCATGTCACCAGCATTCATGATGAAATCATCATGTGCAACGATTACTTCGTCAACGAATGATCATCCGGGCGTTGGGACCAGCTCCAATCTCCGTGGACTCCCTGGTCGACCTCACGGGAGCTTCTCCCGCAACGATCCGCCGTGACCTGACGGATCTAGAAGGGCACGGCCAACTGCGCAAAGTGCATGGTGGCGCTGTATCGGTAAATCTTCGTGGGGCTCCACTTCCATATCATCTGCGCGCAGCCGAAAATGCAGATGCCAAAGTTGCGATCGCCAAAGTGATCAATGACCTGGTCGTGGACGATATGGCGATCATCCTCGACAACGGTTCAACAATGGCGATCATCGCTGAAGCCTTACGTAATCGCCCCATTACTGCATTGTGTCTGTCTCTTCGTTCAGCATTGCCGCTAGCTGATGCTGGAACCGCCACCGTCGTCACCCCTGGCGGAACCGTCATGCCCGAAACCTTTCGCTACGAAGCTACCGCCTGCCTACAAGCCCTTCACGATTTCCGAGCTGACATGGCAATCGTGGGTACCTGTGCAGCCGCTGCAGCCCATGGCTTGACTGTCACCACCTATGAGGACGCTCAGATCAAACGCTCCATCCTCGCAACCTCGTCTCGCGTGACCCTTGCTGCCACGGGCGAGAAACTCACCCGCACCTCCAGTTTCCGGTTCGGGAACATCGAGGATGTTGATGATCTCGTCACGACATCCGAGGCACCCGACACAACAGTGGAGACCTTCCGGCAGGCTGGAACCAGCATCCACATTGCCGACTGATTCACCGCGCAACACCACAACCGACTTGAACGCGCCGTCACCAATGACGGTAGTGGATTTTCGGTTTCCACCTTCGTCAGCAACCACCGGCGATGGCAGCACCGACGATCACAACCCCATTCGCCACACGGCGGCATGAGACGACAAGTGGCGGCGCCCCACGGACGCCGCCACCATCTGTTTAGCCTCAAAGAACTTTCGAAAGGAAGTTCTTCGTTCTTTCATTCTGCGGGTTAGAGAGCACCTCGACGGGATCTCCTTCCTCCACTAGGTACCCGTCAGACATGAACATCAGCCGATCAGCCACCTCACGAGCGAATCCCATCTCGTGGGTGACGACGATCATCGTCATACCTCCCACGGCAAGGTCCCTCATGACGTCCAGGACCTCACCGACCATCTCCGGGTCAAGGGCCGACGTCGGCTCATCAAAGAGCATGACGTCGGGATCCATGGCCAGGGCACGCGCAATCGCAACGCGCTGCTTCTGACCACCCGATAGCTGAGAGGGCCGGGCGTCGGCCTTGTCGGCCATGTGCACCCGCTCCAGCATCCGATGGGCGCGCTCAGCAGCCTCTTTCTTGTTGGTCTTCTTGAGCTGCACCGGGGCCAGCATGATGTTCTCGGCGACGGTCATGTTCGGGAACAGGTTGAAGTGCTGGAAGACCATTCCCACCTTCTGACGCACCTTGTTGATGTCGGTGTCCTTGGCGGTGAGGTCCTGTCCCTCGACCTTGACGGTGCCGCTCGTCACCTCCTCCAGCAGGTTAAGGCAGCGCAGGAAGGTTGACTTTCCGGACCCGGAGGGGCCGATGATGGACAGCACCTCACCCTTGGTGATGGAGGCGGAGATGCCCTTGAGCACCTCCAGCTCCCCGAAGGACTTGCGCAGGTCGATGACCTCGATCATGGGGCCGTCATAGGCAGTTGCGGTGGTCACTTGTTCACCTTTCTGTCGACGAAGTTCGACAGCTTCGTCAGGGCGAAGATAACGATGAAGTAGATGATGCCGACCATCAGCCAGATGTCGAAGGACCGGAAGTTCCGGGCGATGATCTGCTGACCCTGATACGTGAGCTCGGCGAATCCAATGACAGCCAGCAGGGAGGTGTCCTTGAGGCTGATGACGAACTGGTTGATGACGGCCGGGGTGCTGATCTTGACCGCCTGCGGAACGATGACCTTGCGCATCGACTGCATCCAGTTCAGGCCCAGGGACCGGGATGCCTCCATCTGCCCAGGATCAACGGACTGGATGCCGCCGCGAACGATCTCGGTCATGTAGGCACCAGCGTTGAGGGACAGGGTCAGGACGCCGGCCGTCAGCACGCCGATCTTGATCCCGGTCACCGTAGGTAGACCGAAGTAGAAGAAGAAGGCCTGGACCAACAACGGTGTCCCTCGGAAGATGTCGACGTAGATGGCCGCGATGGCCTTGAGAATCCCGATGCCGGACACCTTGCAGAACCCGAAGATGACGCCAAGGATCGACGCGAACAGCAAGCTCAGCGCGGTGGCGGCCAAGGTCATTCCCAGGCCCTTCATGAGGGCGGGGAAGCTGCTCACGAAGAGTTGCCAGAAGGATTGATCGGCCTCGGAGTCGGAGGCCTTGAGGTACTTGTCGACGATCTTGTCGTAGGTGCCATCAGCCTTGACGTCTGCCAACCCCTTGTTGAAGGCATCTTTGAGGGCGGCATTGTTGCCCTTGAGGACCGCGAAACCGTAGGACCCGCCAGCCACCTTGGGCGTGACGGTCTTGAGGCCATTGCCCTGGGCGATGCCGTAGGCCAGTACCGGGTAGTCGTCGAAGACAGCCGCTGCATTACCGGTCTGCACCTCGGAGTACATGGTGTCGGCCTTGTCCAGGGCCTTGACGGTGAATCCGTACTTCTTCGAGATGGACTTGGCGTAGGCCAAGCCCTCGGCGCCGGTCTTACCGACCACGGTCTTGCCCTTGAGGCCCTCGTATCCGGAAATGTCGGAATCCTTCTTGACGGCCATCTGCACGCCAGACTGGAAGTACGGATCCGAGAAGTCGAAGATCTTCTTGCGCTCGTCGGTGATCGTCATTCCCGAGAGCACAGCGTCGGCCTGTTTCGCCTGAACCGCTTGGAGGGCGGCGTCGAAGCCAATCGCCTTGATGTCAACCTTGAATCCCTCACGGGTCGCAATCTCATGGATGAGGTCCATGTCGATACCGACCATCTCACCGGAGGCGTCACGGTACTCAAACGGTGCGAAGGTGGTGTCAGTGGCAATGATGAAGGTCTTGCCCTTGACCGACGAGGAGTCGTCGGCATGTGCCTGGGCCATTCCGGGGCCCACAAGGGTCACCAGGCCCACGAAGGCAGCCACGATGACACTCATGAGACGTCTGACCCGCTGTGACACGTGAATCATGCGGTTTCTCCCAACTTGACGCCGCTGTGGCGTCATGGCGGGCATGGTAAATGATGCCGGGAGCTTTCCCGCATTCGTCCCACAAGGCGCACCCGCCCGGGAAAACCCGAGCGAGTGTGTCTTCGCCCATTCCGACGGCTGATCAGGCGAGCTCATGGTGGTGCAGGGTTCTTGCCCTTCGTCTCGGGCAGGGTGAGCACTGTCAGGGCCGAGATCACCAACAGGATGATGACGTAGACGACGAACCTGTTCGGAGTCTTGGCCCAGGCCGACATGATGTAGGGAGCGGTACCGCCGAACACCGCGATGAGCATATTTATCTTGCACTCGAATTTGGGGCGACAGGAAGGTAGAAATAGCGATTTCAAAGAAATAAAAGACCGAGTTACGGTTTATCTGTGGGTCAAAAGGGGCCACAGTGGATCCAAGTGGACAAGATTCCTAAACAAGAAGAATCCAGCGATCGTCGATACTGGAGGAGATATTGGCAGGATCGGTATCCTGTAACAACCAAACACATGCATGGTTTTACGGCCAAGTTGACGTGGACATTATTGGCGCAATCGGCACACCCAATCGACCCAACTCACAGGACCTGATATTAAACTTCCGACCATGGTAAAGGAACAACGCTCATGCATCATCGGCAACGTAGCCATCAGCACAACGCTCCACCGCGCACCCAACAACATCGGAGCATTCACTGACACCGATTAACTACGAGTCCTCATGGAATCAGCTCGATCCCCCGGATACTTCTGCCAACGCCAGTTAGAAGATCGGGAATATCTCATAGAAGAACCCATCAGGGTAGCTGAATCCGACACAAGTCAAACGGAATACCTCACTCTGTGCCTAGATTCCTATCCTGAACGTCACCTCATCGGAAGACCTGGTATGAAAACCATGCTCGTCCTCGCCGACGCCCTTCGGCTCATAGGGTTATCCACTCCCCAAAGCATCGACGTCGAATGCGTCTACTTCAACCCCCACTACTGGGATCTCCTCAATCCAGACCCCGACACACATCGATATGACATGGACCCTCAGCACCGATATCTGCCGGTGGGTATCTCCCCCTCACCCACACCTGGCACATGCCCGACGACATCACAGCCCTAGGCTGACTATTTGACCTCATCCCCCTCTTCCAAAGACAACCACCACAACACATCCACGCCACCCCCGGCGAACGAAGAATCCGACCATGGTGAATCCATCACACATACCGAGATCGTCATTGAGGGAGTTTTCTAACCCGATACCCAGATTCTCCCTCTGCTGGGTTCATTAAATTTTCGGATGCGATCACAGTTTGACGGTCTCTCACATACTTGGCACGCCCGGATAAGGCTCCGCCTACCTATGGATTCTGCACGTCAGGGCACTATGAGAGCCAACGCAGTGATTGCCAACTGCCCAGCGACGATAGCAGCCAAGATTGTCGAAAATAGGAATATTCCCTCCATCCACAGCGTCAGGAAGAACCACCCGAAGTGATGAAATACGAGGCCCGATACGTATCCGACGCAGGTAGCAACACGCCACATACATAATTGAAGCTTCAGCGCGATCAGCGTGCGCCAAGGCGCCCACCCAGCCGAACGCCACCGAGTGCACGATGACGAGCCCGCAGGTGAATATCACCACGCCGATGAGGGTGACCGACAGGTAAGTGCTGATGACCATTGGTAGGCCTATGAAGATCAACACGGCTCCACCAAGGATCGTGCGTAAGCTCTCCACCGCGTGACGATCGTGCCGGCTCAGGCTGAGGCGACGGCGCCAAAGAAACACGGCAAGAAGATGACACCGACTCCCAATTGGGAGAGGTGGAGGGGGAGGCCGTCAGGACCGTGCAGGCCAGGACGCCCCTTCTTCGACCCCTCGGGTAGCACTCCGAATGCTGCCTCTTCCTCGGCGGTACTCGCCCAACCCTTGTCACTCACCCAGAGGCGTCACATAGATACTTGCTTGTCAAGAAATTTCATGAATTCATGATACGACGAAATTGACCGTAATTCTGTGAACAATTCCTGATCGTAAAGGACACGGATCAGCGGCTGATAGAACCTCACGAAATCATCATAGTCCCCCTCATTAATAGCAAGCAGGAGAACCAAACTAACATCCGACGTCTCCCAATCGATCGGAGTTGACGGTATGAGGATCGCGATCTTGGTCTCATACGCCAGGAAGTCCATCGCGTGTGGGACCGCGAACCTTCGGAAGAAGACCGTGGATGAGTACCCTTCTCTCAGAAAAACACTTTCCCTGAAGCCGTCGGGAACAATACCATTTCTCTCCATTGCTTCACACATGAAGTCGAGAGTTTCACGCCATGAATCGAAGGATCTCCCAGTGAAAAATAATGTGGGATCGAGAAAGCGTTTCATTGCGCTGGCAGTGGCAACCCGCGACTTCTTCTCACTGGCCCTCAAGAGTGCAGAATCGATCGCCGACAGATCCAGATCCGACATCAACGCACTAATGGGAACACAGGTATGACGGTGCGACGGTTCCTCTGTCGTCGATAGCACGATGTCGCAATCACAGGTATCTGCTTCCGCGACAGATGAAACGATGTCCACAATTCTCATCCGATCCGCGAAATGGTCGACCAATCCGGCCAATAAAAGATCACGGAGCGCCCGGTAACGCGGACAGACCACCACTGCCGTAACCAAACTCGGATTCGGCGCAGGTTCGGAATAAAGTCCGATGTAGACAGCCAAAAGTCCAATCTCGTCATCCGTGAAGAAAATTCCCAACAGCCTCGAAAGCTTGTCAGCCAAGTACACGGCGGCGTCATAGAGGAATGGTGACCGTGATCTCAATGACTCACGCAGAGTATTGCGAAAATAGGGCATTGAAGGAGCATGAGCCATGAGTCGTTCAACATGTTTCGAAACACTGCCGTACAGCTCCTCTTTCGCGATGACCAACCCGAAGTGTTCAACCGTGTCATCCAGACACCTGCTCACCGTCAAGCAAGTGTCACAGGAATCAGAGTGATGATCAGGTTCGCCATGACCAAGTCCGAGGGTCGCACCAATGATCGACCTCAGGTAGGCGTCATCAGCGGATGACAGTGGCCGATCAGGGTACAACTTCCGCAATCCAACCAGAAACTGATCGCACAACATCTCAGATTGGTTACTCATCACCAGATCTGTCGCCGCGTCGTCCTCGATCGGAAAATTGTACCGTTGTACGCATATTGCGATGTTCACGACCATGTTGCTGAGTCGTATGTCGTCAATTTCCAAGTAGTGATCACGCAATGTTTCGACGACCAAGTTCTCGATATCCCCCAGTCTGACATCTGGCAGATACCTGGCCACTCTGTCATTCTGGCCAACAACAGCGTCCATGGCCGTATTCACGAGGCTTCCCAAGAAATTACGGAAATGAACCTCGTCACCATCCAGATGAATCGTCGAACCCTTCACTGACAGGTGCAACGAATGGTCTTCGAATTGTGGTTCCAAACGTTTCAGCGACGCTTTTATGACAGACTCGCTGAGATAGCAATCACGCATGACGTCATAGATCGTGGTGTCGGAAGTGCTGAGCAGATACAGGAGTATCCGTTCGTGGTGTTCGAGCTGAGTTGAAAACTCTGAGTTCCTTGCAACGACCTCGGCGTACACGGATCGTTCCACCGAATATCCGTTCGTCGTTGATTCAATAATATTTTCTCGACTAATACCATTGATCCGCGCAATATCGTATCTGAGCGTCCTCGTACTGACACCAAGGAGCCCTGCGAGGTCTGTACCTTTCATGGAGTGATCGACCTCGCTGAGCAGCTGCAGCAACAAGGCCTGCCGCTGTGAAAAACGAATCAACAGAAAACACCTGACATCGACGTATCATCACTGGAAAGACACATTATGTCATAATATCCTCGCTCGGTGAAATTCAAGTTTTGCCGCGGCACTGGCAATGAAAAGTTTCCCGCTGAACGGCAACAAATCTGACCCGTGCTCCTGGAACCGATGGGGCATGAAATGCTCGTCAACCTCAACCATCATTGTCGTCCAGGAAGGGTCATTGCTGACCCCGTGCCGAGGATGAAAACGGCACCACCACATCGCACTGCGGCGAAGACAGGAGGTTACTCAATGGCCGAGATGATGAACGCTGCACTGATGTATGGACCTGGCGACATCCGCGTCGAGCAGGTGCCGAAACCCACGTGCCCACCCGGCGGGTTCGTTCTGAGGGTCGATGCAGTAGGACTGTGTGGTTCAGACATCCGGAACCTCACGACGGACTCTAGGAAGGGCGACTACCCCTTCATCTATGGGCACGAGGTCGTGGGTACAGTGTGCGAAACTGCCGACGGCGTGGACGAATACGAGGTCGGCGACAGAATCTACGTCTACCCCGAGGCACACTGTCTAAAATGCGAGTACTGCCGCTCGGGGCTGAGCAACCTGTGCACGGACGTCGAACACTATGTGGATCGCCCCGGTGGTTTCGCGGAGTACATCTCATACACCAACAGGCGTGTCGAACGCGGTGCCACATTCCGGGTACCCGAGGGAATTTCTCCGGTCCGTGCCAGCTTGGCCGAGCCCCTGTCGTCGGCATATTCGTGTGTGGAGAACATCAACGTCAGGCTCGGGGACACCGTTGCAATCTTGGGAGCTGGCCCCGTCGGCATATTCCTGTCCATTCTGAGCAAGTTGCGCGGAGCATCGCGAATCATCCTGATCGACATCAACAAGAACCGTCTAACTCGTGGCCTTGATTTCGGAGTCGACACGATCATCGACTCCAGCGATGTTGATCCGATCGAGGCCGTCCGGGATCTCACGCATGGATTGGGTGCGGACAAAGCCATCTCTGCGAATCCGACTACCCTCGGCCAACAACAAGCCGTCGCTATGACTCGTCCTGGCGGAACCGCTGTCTTCTTCGGTGGTGTCCCCAAGGGGACTTGCGTCAGTCTTGATTCAAACTCCGTTCATTACAAGGGCATGTGGATCTACGGTCACTACGGAGCGACGAGTACTCAGGTCCAAAAGGCGTTCGAACTCGCCATTGACGACAAATTCCCTGCCGAAAAGGTCATCACCAACGTCTTGCCCCTGAGCAGCATCAACGACGCAATCGAACTCACCCGTACCGGCGAGGCCCTGAAGGTGGTCCTCGTACCCGATGGAAAGGATAAGTGACAACCATGGCAAGTGAAGTCAAGGTTCTCATCGCATGTGGCTCAGGAATTGCCACGTCAACCGTTGCCCAGGAAAAGGTCAAGGAGATCCTGCGGGACGCCAAAATTCCCGCGAAGATCACGAAAGGGACGGTGGGACAGCTACCAGTTCTCCAGGACGGTGTCGATGTCATCATGCTGACAACCCGTTACGGGAAACCGTTGAACAAGCCCGTAATTCAGGTTTTCGGACTCATCTCCGGCATCAACGAAGACGCGTTGGCAGAAGAGATCATCTCCACGTGTCGAGATGTCTTGAACCAGTCATGACCCCATAGGAGCACCCCATCATGTCAATCATCAAGGGCATTCTCGACATCGGCGCTGTGGTCATCCTGCCGATCGTGATGCTGATTCTCTGCCTGATCTTCAGGATGCCTTTCGGTAAATCCCTCAAGGCCGGTCTGATGATCGGTATCGGATTCTCCGGGCTTTCCCTCGTCATCGGATTCCTCATGACGTCCGTGCAGCCGGCAGTGGATTACTACCGGCACATGGGTGGAGGATTCACGACCGTTGACGTCGGCTGGGCGGCTGTCGGTGCGGCCTCATTCGGAGTGCCGTTCGCTGCCCCTGCCATCCTTCTTGTCGTCCTGATAAACGTCGTCATGATTCTCGCGAAGATGACGAACGTACTCAACGTCGACATCTGGAACTTCATCCACTTCCTAGTGCCCGGAACTCTGGCCTACGCACTGACGAACAACGCCTGGATCGGCCTGGCTGTCGTCCTCGTCCTTTCGGTCATTGACCTCATCGTCGCCCAGCGTGTCGCGCCAAAGTGGCAGGAATACTACGGTCTCACAGGAACGACATGCTCGACCCTTTCCTACATCACGTCGGCATGGCCCATCGCGATCGCACTGAACTGGGTCATCGACAAGATCCCCGGAGTGCGCAAGATTGACATCTCCATGGAGAAGGTCGGAGACAAGCTCGGATTCTTCGGGGACACCGCCTTCATCGGCCTTATTGTCGGCATCTTCCTGGGGCTCATGACTCGTCAGCCTTGGCAGGGAGTCCTCGTCATGGGTATGGGAATCGCCACCGTTCTGGTGCTCCTACCTCGGATGGTCTCGGTCATGATGGAGGGCCTGTCAACGGTGGGTGAAGGTGCGAAGACCTTCATGAAGCGTCACCTCGGAAAGAACAAGGACGGCAGCGAGCGCGAGCTCAACATCGGCATGGACGTCGCTCTGGCGCTCGGTGACCCGGCGGCAATCACCATCACCGTTCTGATGATCCCGCTGTGTATTGCCTTCGCATTCATCATCCCGGGTATGAACTACTTCCCGGTCGGCATGCTCACCGTGATCGTCTACATGATGCCGATGATCTGTCTGGCCTGCAACGGAAACATGTTCCGTTCCCTCATCATCGGGGCGATCTACATGTTCTTCGTTGAGTGGGGCGCGAGCTTCTTCGCACCAGAGGCCACTGCGATGATGCATGCCACCGGCGTTCAGGTTTCCGGCTCTGTGACTGATGCATTCTTCGGTTACAACCTTCCCAACGTCATCATCTCGCTCATCCACCGGATGTTCTGATCTGACGGAGCACAGTATCCCCGCGGCTATTTCCGAGCCTGTGAAAGCAGTGACAATATGAGCGTACTTCTGAACACCGAGCTTACAAATGTGAATGCTGAGGCTGCTGACCGTGATCAGGTCCTGACAGCCATGGCTCACCAACTTGATGAGTCTGGGGTGACCAATGCGGGATTCCTAGAAGCTTTGTTGAAACGAGAGGAGAATTATCCGACAGGCCTTCCCATCAGTGGCGGCGTGGCCATCCCGCACACGGATCCTCAGTACGTGACGCGGGACGCCTTGGCAGTCACGACCTTGCGCACTCCGGTGCTCTTCGGTCAGATGGGTGGGTCAGAGGAGGATGAGGTTTCGGTTTCCGTCGTCATTCTCATGGCATTGTCGAATGCGGATGATCATCTGAGCATGCTTCAGAACATCGTGAAATCCATTCAAGATGGCGATCTCATGAAAACGATCAGGAACGCTGCTGAACCAGAAGAGATTGTTTCCCTCGTCAGGGCGATGATACCTTCTGATACCGAGGCCGCCTGACGACAGCTGACACTGAATTGCATATCAGATTATGCAGCGCGACATCATGCCGCGAAAAAGAATGATCTTGTATCACACATGACGTCGCACTGTATTCACATTCGATCCTGATTGTTTTGACATATGGTGGGGATCACCAAGACGACTTCGTCGTAGCAGTTGTTTTTGGAAAGGCTGAAGCATGAACAACAAGAGCACTGACGGACCCCTCGTCATCGCCATCGATTCATCAACGACCTCCACGAAGGCCATCGTCGTCGATGTCGACGGCAACGTGCTGGGCACCGCCAAGCGGCCCATCCAGTTGCACACCCCGGCGATGGATCAGTACGAGCACAATCCCATCCGCTGGTGGGAGACCTCGCGGGACACAATCGGCGAAGTCATCTCCGGCCTCAGCCCCGCAGACCGATCCCGCGTCAGCGCCATTGGTGTGACGCAGCAGCGAGAGTCTTTCGCGCCGTTCAAGGCCGACGGCACGCCGTTGCGCAACGGCATCTTGTGGCTGGACGGCCGGGCCACCGAGCAGATCCGCGCCTATGGCACGGATCGCGTCCACCAACTGTCCGGAAAGCCGGCAGGCGTCACGCCCGCCATCTACAAGATGGCATGGCTCAAGCAGTATGAGCCGGACGCCTTCGCCCAGGCCGACAAGGTCATCGACGTCGGTGGCTACATCTGCTTCAACCTCACCGGCAGGTGGGCGACATCCGAGGCATCCGCCGATTCCCTCGGCCTCTTCGACATCGAATCACGCACCTGGGCGGACGAACTCCTCGAGATCGCTGGCGTCCGTCGCGATCAGATGGCTGATTTGGTTCCTCCTGCCGACGTCATCGGGGATCTGCGTCCAGAACTCGTCGCAGACTGGGGTCTGGACGGTCCGATTCCCGTCATTGCGGGCCTTGGCGACGGTCAGGCAGCCGGTATCGGCGCTGCCGCAATCACCCCGGACATTGCCTACCTCAATCTTGGCACCGCTGTGAACGCTGGCGTCGAGTCACCCACCTACAAGTACGACTCAGCGGTACGGACCCTGGTGTCCGGAATTCCCGGTGAGTACGTCTTCGAGGTGCTGCAGTCGTCCGGGTCCTATCTGGCCGGATGGTTCCGCGAGGCCCTCGGTGATCCGCGTCTCCTCGGTGAGCCCGACCCTGAGCTCGACGCCGCCGCCAGCACCATCCCGCCCGGCTGTGAGGGCCTCATCACCCTCCCGTACTGGAACGCTGTGCAGTCGCCGTACTGGGATCCGGTCGCCCGCGGAGCCGTGGTCGGTTGGCGCGGAACTCATTCCCGAGCGCACATGTACCGCTCCATCCTCGAGTCGATCGGCTTCGAGATGCGCTTCAACCTGGACTGCATCGAGAAACAGACCGGCGTCCGCATCACGACCTTGCGTGCCATGGGAGGCGGAACTCGATCCAAGCTGTGGCGTCAGATCATGGCTGACACCGCAGGTGTCCCCATCACAACATGCGTCGAGGACGAGATCTCAGCCCTTGGTGCCGCTGTCCTTGCCATGGCCGGAATCGAGGCCCACGGCAGCCACGACGTCGCCGCATCGGCGAAGGCGATGGCCCACTTCGGCGACACCACGGAGCCCGACATGTCCCTGCACGAGCAGTACAAGGACATCGCCGAGGTCCAGCATCGCCTCTACCCGCAGCTCCAGGAAGTCTTCGAAGACCTGCACACCTTGGCCAACAGATACCCCAGTACCAAGCCCGAGTCCCCCAAGGTCTCGTCCTGAGCCATGACCAACCTACGGTGGAGTGGAAGGTGCCAGTCGCGACATCTTCCACAACGCCGTCCGCCTCGCGATCGACAGCGAATACAGGAAGGACACGACATGCCAGTTTTCACCGTTCTGGGCGCAGGAGCCATGGGCACCGCGCTGTGCAAGCCCCTCGTCGAATCCGGATGGGAGGTGCACCTGTGGGGAACGTGGCTGGACGACCACCTCCTTGACTGCATCGAGAAGGGTGAGCCCCATCCCCGCATCAAGGTTGAGGCAGCTCCCGGAATCAAGACGTATCGCTCCGACGAGCTTGCGGTGGCCCTTGAGGGCTCTAACGTCGTTGACATCGCCGTCACCTCTGACGGCCTGCCGCGCGTCACCGAGATGCTGCTGGAACACCTCGGAGATCTGCGGGCTCTGTGCCTGACGGCCAAGGGCTTCTGGACCAATCCCGAAGGACGCATCACACTGCTGCCCGACGCCATTCGTGCCATCGCAGCTGACAAGGGGGTCTCCCTTCCCCCGATCGTCGCCATCGGTGGACCTGTCAAGGCCAATGAGTGCGCTGCCGGAGAGGTGACGGCGACGACCTTCGCCTGCACCGACTTCGACATCGCCAAGGGACTGGCAGCTGATGCGTCCACCGCCACCTACGGCATTCGTCCCAGTGACGACGAGGTCGGCGTCGAGCTGTGTGCTGCCCTCAAGAACGTCTATGCCATTGCCCTGGGCATCGCTGACGGTCTGGGAGAGGCGAGCGGCATCCCGCGTCACAACCTCAAGGCAGCGACCTTTGCCCAGGCCGTCCGGGAGATGTCCATCCTCGTCGACCATGCCGGTGGTCATGCTGAGACTCCCTACGGCCTCGCCGGGGTGGGAGACCTCGAGGTCACCGGTCTGTCCGGCCGAAACAAGCTGTACGGCGTTCGCCTCGGCAAGGGGGAACACCCCGATGACGCCCTGAAGAACATGAATGAACTCGAGCAGACGGTCGAGGGGTACCCGGCAGCTCCGCTGGCCGTTCGATTCGCCGGTCAGCTCGGTGTCGACGAGGAGACCGTCCCGCTGCTGCACACGGTGGCCCGCATCCTTCGCGGGGAGGCAGGCGACGTCTACAAGGCCGTCGCTGCTGCGGTCAAGCCCTGACAGGAATCTGCGACCCCAACAATTCTCCAACTCCAGCGGTGCGGTGCGGATCCATCGATCCGCACC
>OBZZ01000307.1_pt1 | contig 35834 bp, 30 predicted proteins | sample 1501451 | NCBI WGS metagenome assembly OBZZ01 (sample SAMEA2580274, study PRJEB22360) | human gut metagenome | biome: human gut; feature: human-associated habitat; material: faeces | place: Denmark | collected 2008/2010
GCCGGTCGACACCACCAGAATCGCCTATCAGCGCCACGAGTGGTGAGTGTGGCTGCCGGCTGATGTGCTCGTTTCTGCACCGTCATCGGTTTCTGACGGTAGAATCAGTGTGTGAGAAGAACACGTTGGGTCGGGGGCGTCGTGACGGTGCTTGCGGCTGTCATGCTGTCGTCGTGCGGCGGCGTCCAGTCGAATCCCGGGTAACACACCGTTGCCAATCCATTCACCGCGCAGGTGAATGGAGAAGACATGGCGATGCCTGTCGGCCGATGGAGCCCCATCGGCCGACAGGCATCGAGGAAGTCACCGTGGCCGGCGGAACGCGCGGTCGCCGATTGGGGCGAATGGCTTGTGTGGTTCGCTTTGGTACCAGTAGGCGACCGTGGCCACGTCGTCCTGTCGTTCGAAGTTGCCGGCTTCCTCGGTGCCGATCTGCTGCCATTCGACGCGCAGGTCTCGCTCGAAGTAGATCGGGTCGGGGATGTGCCAACGGTATAGGCCGCGGGTCACGGGGGTGGCAGTGTCCCAGTAGGCGCTTTCGCGTCCGGCGAGGTTCTGCGAGTAGAACGGGAAGCCGAGGTATGGGCCGGTGAAGGTGCGCTCGTGCATGCGGCCGTGTTCGTCGAATTCGGCGAAGCTCCAGGCACCGCCGAAGTAGTCCTCGGCGCCGGTGCTGCACCAGGTGGGGTATTTGCCGTCGCCGTCGATGTAGAACTTGAATTCGCCTTCGCCCCACCAGCGGCTTTCGAGCGCGGTGAGCGCCAGGTAGGTGCCGACGTAGGTGCCGTGTCCTTCGACGCCATCGAGCACCACGTAGTCGTGGGCGAGTTCGGTGACGCGTTGGCGGCGCCACTGCGCGTGGAAGCGCATCGTGTCGGCCGGCAGCCGGTCGTATTCGGTGTAGTCGATTTGGTAGAAGAACGCGGGCACGTCCTCGTTGTGGTCGTTGCGCAGCACGATGCGCGCGTGTTCGAACGGCATGGCGAAGTAGCAGTTGAAGCCCCGGTTCGGGTTGACCATGACGGGAATTGAGTTGATGGTGCAGGACTGGGCGTGTCCGCAGCAGAAGAAGTCGCCGATCGGGCATTGCACCGAGGGGGAGTCCTCGCCGTCCCAGTAGAATTCCAGGATCAGGTTGCGTAGCACGTCGGGGCCGGTGGGGGAGGTGCGGTCGGTTACCGTCATCCAGATGTGACGAATCACGCCGGGGCCCTCGACGTCCATCAATGTCACCGATTCCCCGGACCTCACCGTGCTGATGCAGGGGCTTCCCTTGCGGGAGGGGCCCAACGCGCTGGCCGCCATGGCCGCGCGGCCCTTGCCGCCGTCCGGGTTTTCGGCGTTGATGCAGCGGGTGCGGCCGGGGGTCCTCATGGCCACGGCATCCAAGGCGCCTTGTCCGAGCCCCGGCGCGGGGTTCGCTGTGGTGAATGCGTCGAGCATGATGCTTACTTCCTTTCCTGTCGCAGGCCCGTCCCGCCACGGCGTTTTGTCTGGGGTGAGCCGGGCTGCTGGGGGGGTATTTCACGGCACCGGCGGTGATGCCCTGGGAGAGCTTGCGCTGGGGTAGTGCCCGATATCTTGCGCACTTTGGTCTTCGCCCGTCCTTGTGGCGATGATCGGTTCGCTTCCCGTACAGTCTCACCGAGTCTTGACATGTCGAGGTAGCGGCGCGTCGACCACTCGTTCGACGTGACATAGCGCACGCGTGCGCAGACGAGCATCAACGCGCTGCGTTCGTCGGGGAAGCTGCCGACCATGCGCGTGCGCCGTCTGACCTCGCGGTTGCGGGGGTGACCCTGGCGAGGACGTTGCGTTCGAAGTGCACCATGCACCGCTGGTAGCGGGCATCGCGTTCAAGGTCTCCTTGACGCTCTTGCGGACCATACGGTCCAGGGTGGTCTCCGACATGGCCTCATATCGCAAAAACCGTACGCTGAAAGTAACTCAGCGTACGGTTTTCACGAAAGCAGCCATCGGCTATCGGTCAGCCGATAGACCTCAGTCCTCAGTCCTCAGTCGCAGCGACCTTGGCGTCAGCCCCGGCCTTCTGCTCAAGGCCGAGCTTGGAGCGCTTGCGGCTGTAGCCGAAGTACACGATCAGGCCCAGACCGAACCAGACGGCGAAACGCACCCAGGTCTCCCAGTTGAGACCGGCGATGAGCACGAAGCAGAATACGATGGCCAGAATCGGGGTGACCGGCACGCCCGGCGCGCGGAAGCCGCGGGGCGCATTCGGCTGGGTCTTGCGCATCCATAGAATACCGGCCGACACGATGATGAACGCGGACAGCGTACCGATGTTCACCAGCTCGAACAGCACGTTGATGTTGATGAAGCCGCCGGCGAACGCGGTCAGCAGACCGAAGAACCAGGTGCCCTTGAACGGGGTACGGTACTTCTCGTGCACGTGGCCGAAGAACTTCGGGAACAGGCCGTCACGGCTCATGGCGTAGCAGATACGGGATTGGCCGTACAGCTGCACGAGCATCACCGTGGTCATGCCGATGAGGGCGCCCAGGTTCACGATCACCGCGAGCCAGTTCATGCCGGTCTCCAGAATCACGCCGGCCACCGGGGCGTCGATGTACTTGGCGAACTCCTTGTAGGGCACCACGCCGGTCATGATCATGGTCATGACGATGTAGAGCACGGTGGAAACGGCCAGGGACAGCAGAATGCCGCGCGGCAGCGTCTTGTTCGGGTTGATGGTCTCCTCAGCGGAAGAGGACACGGCATCGAAGCCGATGAAGCTGAAGAACACGATGGAAGCGGCCGGCACGATGCCGTACGGCTGGGTGGAGCCGGGCTGGAAAGTGTAGATGCCGTACGGGGAGAACGGCTGCCAGTTGGACGGCTTGACATACCACACGGCGCACACGATGAACAGCACGATGATGGCGAGCTTGATGAGCACCATCACGTCATTGGTGCGCTTGGTCTGGTTGATGCCGATGGAGAGCACCCACGTGATGATGAGCACGATGACGAAACCGGGCAGGTTGAAGTAGGTGGTGACGTCCGGGTTGGTGCCGTAGGCGGCGGTCAGCTCGACCGGCAGGTGCAGGCCGAAGCCTTCCAGCAGTTTGTTGAAGTAGCCCGACCAGCCGGCGGACACTGTGGCCGCCTGCAGGGCGTACTCCAGAATCAGATCCCAGCCGATCACGAAGGCGATGAGCTCGCCGAACGCCAGATAGGCATAGGAGTAGGCCGAGCCGGAAACCGGCGCCATGGCGGCGAACTCGGCGTAGCACAGGCCGGCAAAACCGCAGCAGACGGCGGCCAGCAGGAACGATACGGACAAGGCCGGGCCGGCGGTCAGCGCGCCCTTACCGGTGAGCACGAAGATACCGGTGCCGATGATCGCGCCGATGCCGAGCATCGTCAGATCGAAGGTGCGCATCGTGCGCTTCAGGGGAGTGGATTCGGCGACAAGCTGATCCACGCTTTTCTTACGAAACAGATCCATGTTCTTCTCTCATGAAATCTAGGATTATGGGGCTGAACCGGACGGATTTCCGGGATCCCGGCACGCCTCAACGCCGGGAATCAAAGGCGGTTTCCGAGAAACCGCATATCGGTCATTAGTGTACGACTGCCGGGCGAAAACAGACGATTGCGACTACACGTCACATTCTCGCGCAACAATAGGTGTCTATGAGCATGAACGCAGCACCTGAAATCGCATTCTCGTCCGAGCAGGGCAAGGCCAACTATGCGGCCGCCCGCCGCCAATACCCCGCACAGGCCATCGTGAACCTCAAAACCATGCGCGACAACATGGCCCACCTGGTCTCCGTGGTCGGCGGCCCGAACTCCGGCACGGCGGTGATGGGCGTGGTCAAGGCCGACGCATACGGCCACGGACTGCTGCCCGCCGCACTGGCCGCGCTCGCCGGCGGCGCGACATGGCTCGGCACCGCGCAGTCGCACGAAGCGTTGCTGCTGCGCAAACTCGGCATCGGCCCCGACCGTTGCCGCATTCTGACTTGGGTCTACAACGGCACCGAAGTGCCATTCGATGAGCTGATCGCCGCCGACATCGACGTATCGGTCGGCTCCCTGCCCGGCATCGACGCGGTGGCCGCCGCCGCACGCAAGCTCGGCAAGCCCGCCCGCGTACACGTCAAGGTCGATTCCGGCTTCGGTCGCAACGGTTTCACGCCGGCCGGATTCGACGCCGCGCTCGCCAAACTCGTGCCGCTCGCCAAAGAGGGCGTGTTGCATATTGTGGGTCAGTGGAGCCATCTCGCCGTGGCCGATTCGCCCGATGTGCCCGAATTCGTGTCCTCCACCGACCGCCAGATCGAAACATTCAAGGACTTCACGCGCCGCATGGAACAGGCCGGCATTCCGCCGGAGATCCGTCACCTGGCCAACACGGCGGCCACTTTGGACCGCCCGGAGATTCACTTCGAACTTACCCGCCCCGGCATCGGCCTGTACGGCTACGAGCCCGATCCCGCGATGGGCACCCCGCGCGACTGGCATCTGACCCCGGCCATGCGCCTGCAGGCGCAGCTCGGCACGGTCAAGGATGTGGAGGCCGGCCATGGCATCTCTTATGGCCGCACCTACCTGACCCCGGACAACACCTCGACCGCTATTGTGCCGCTGGGCTACGCCGATGGCATCCACCGCTCCGCTTCCGGTTTCGATATGGAAGGTGCCAAGCACGTGGAGAAGCCGGGCGGCCCGGTGCGCATCATGACCACTGAAGGTCCGAAGCTCTACCGCGTGTGCGGCCGCGTGTGCATGGACCAGTTCATCGTGGACCTGCACGGATCCGCCGCCGAACTCGGCGTTCACGAGGGCGACACGGTCGAACTGTTCGGCCCGGGCCGCGGCGAGGATTACGTTGAGCCTACCGCCGACGATTGGGCCCGCGCCGCCGACACCATCAGCTACGAGATCTTCACCTGCCTGCGCAACCGCATCCCGCGCCTTTACGAGCATGCCGCCGAAGTACTGCCCGCCGCCGACCTCGCCAAGCTCGACCCCGCCACGCTGCTATAAGGTGCATTACCGCCATACGGTGGCACCCCGTAATCCCTTCTTCCCGAATATGTACCGTTGACATGTGCTGAGCGTCACATATTCGGGAAATCGGCCCCAATCTCCCGAATATGTGCCGTTGAGTTGACGTCAGTGGCACATATTCGGGAAGTCGGGATTACTGCGGCCGATATGTGTGCCTATGCTTGGAATATGGAAACGACTTTGGATGGGGAACAGGTGCTGAGCGATGAGGGCTACAGCGCCTTCGACGAGGAGCGGTGGGCACCCGAGCCGCCCAAATCCAAGTCGCGCACGGCTTTCGAACGCGATCGCGCGCGACTGATTCATTCGTCCGCTTTGCGGCGTTTGGGCGCGAAAAGCCAGATTCTGATTGCCGGTACCGACGATTTCGCCCGCACTCGACTGACGCATACGCTGGAAGTCGCCCAGATCGGTCGCCAAATCGGCGCATTGCTCGGCTGTGATCCGGACGTGGTCGACTGCGCCTGTCTGGCCCACGACCTTGGTCACCCGCCGTTCGGGCACAACGGGGAGCGTGCGCTCGCCGACATCGCCGGCAATATCGGCGGCTTCGAGGGCAACGCACAGACCATGCGTATCCTGACCCGGCTCGAACCCAAGATCTTTCACCCGGACGGGCGTTCGGCCGGCGTGAACCTGACCCGTGCGGCCTTGGATGCGGCCGTCAAATACCCGTGGACCTTGGCCGAAGCCGACCAACACCCCAAGGGGGAGCGGTCGAAGAAATTCTGCGTCTACCCGGATGACGAACCGGTGTTCCGCTGGCTCAAAATCGGCGCGCCCCAGGCCGCCAAGCCCATGGAATGCCAGATCATGGACCTTTCGGATGATGTCGCCTACTCCGTGCATGATGTCGAGGATTCCATCGCCACCGGCGCGTTCGATCCGATTGTGCTCGCCGATCCGAAGATGCTGGACCACATCATCGAGCAGACGCGCGCATGGTATGGGGCGAAGTGGGATGCCGACAAGCTGCTGGCCGCGTTCATGCGATTGCGCCGAGAGCATTTGTTCCCTGCACATTTCAATGGTTCGCGCGAATCGTTGGCACAGCTCAAGAACATTACGTCCGATTTGATCGGTCGCTTCTGCTGGTCGGTGGAAACCGCCACGCGCGACACGTATGGGCCCGGGCCGTTGACCCGGTATTCCGCGAACATCGTGATTCCCGAGGACACGAATTACGAGATCGTGGCGTTGAAGGGCATCGCCGTGTACTTCGTCATGGCGCCTCGCGAGCGCGAGCCATTCCATCAGGAGGAGCTCAAGATCGTATCGGATTTGGTCGATGTGCTTATGGCCGATTCGCCGCTCCCATCCGACGCTTTGGAAAGCCAGTTCCTGGCCGATTGGAATGAATCCACCAATGACAACGAGCGCCTGCGCGTCGCCATCGATCAGGTCGCAAGCCTGACCGACAACTCCGCCCTGGCCCTGCACTCCATCTTGTGCTGAGGGCGTGTTGGGCGGGTGCTTCCCTCAGTCTCGCTGCGCGAGCCAGCTCCCCTCGGGTGAGGGGAGCTGTCGCTGTAGGCGACTGAAGGGAGTTTCGCGGAAGAAATGATAACCGACGGTAAAAATTTACCGTGTCTCAGGTGAGGCGGTACTCTAGAGACTTATGGTCGGAATGATTAAGAAAGAAGATGTCGAGAAGGTGCGCGCCGCCGCGGACCTGTATGACATTGTATCTGCGACCGTAACGCTTAAGCCCTCCGGCACCGGCACCTTCGTGGGCCTGTGCCCGTTCCACGACGAGAAAACCGGCAGCTTCAACGTGCGTCCCTCGCTCGGCGTGTGGCACTGCTTCGGCTGCGGCTTGGGTGGCGACGTATTCAAATACGTCGAACAATCCGAAAACATCGACTTCCGCGAAGCCGTGGAACTGCTCGCCGACAAGTACCATATCGAGCTGCACTACGAGAACAGCGGCAACGGCCCGGCGCGCGAGAACACCGGCTCCAAGCGCACGCGACTGCTGGAAGCCTGCGAGGAAGCCCAGCGCTTCTTCGTCTCCCAGATCTTGACCAAGGAAGCACTGCCCGCCCGCAAGCTGCTTGGCGGCCGCAACTTCTCCCAAGCTGATTGCGAACGTTTCGGCTGCGGCTACGCGCCGCAAGGCTGGGATAATCTTGTGCGCCACTTGGCCTCCAAGGGGTTTACGCAGAAGGAAATCCTCGACGCGGGCTTGGCCCGTCAAGGCCAGCGCGGCATCTATGACTATTTCCGCGGCCGAGTGACCTGGCCCATCCGCGATTCGACCGGCCGCACGCTCGGCTTCGGCGCGCGCAAACTATACGAAGACGATCAGATCGCCGCCAAATACATCAACACGCCGGACACGCAGCTCTACCGCAAAACCCAGGTGCTTTACGGCATCGATTTGGCCAAATCCGCCATCGTCAAGAAGCGGCAGGTGGTGATCGTCGAAGGCTATACGGACGTGATGGCCATGCACTTGGCCGGCATCGACACCGCCATCGCCACGTGCGGCACGGCGTTCGGCGCCGAGCACGCCAAGATTGTGCGCCGCCTGATCGCCGACGATTCGCTGGGCGCGGTCCAGCTGGTCGGGCCGTTGAAGGTCAAGGACCAGCCGTTGAGCTCGCGCATCGTGTTCACGTTCGATGGTGACGCCGCCGGCCAGAAAGCCGCGCTGCATGCCTTCGGCCTTGATTCGGCCTTCCTCTCCCAAACCTTCGTGGCCGTGGCCGACGACAATCTCGACCCGTGCGACCTGCGCATCGAGCGAGGCAACGAAGCAGTGCGTTCGCTGATCGCCCGCGCCAAACCGTTGTATGACTTCGTGATCGACGCCGCCATCAGCCGGTTCGACCTGACCTACACGCCCGGCCAAGTGGGTGCGATGAAAGCCGTGGCCCCGCTGGTGGCGCAGATTCGCGACCGCTCCCTATGGGACGCTTACGCGCGCAAGTCCGCGGGCCGTATCGGCGTGGATCTTGAGGTGATGCGCCGCGAGGTGATGAACGCGCGCCGGCAGATGCATGTACGCGATGAGGACGCCTACGCGCCCAAACATCGATTCGAGCGTGACGAGCCGCGTGTGGAACCCGGCACCAACCCATACGCCAATCCGGCCACGCGCAAGGCCTTGGAGCGCCGTGACGCCGCCGAACAGGCATATTTCAAGATCGACGACGCCGTATTCATCGCCGAGCAGCAGTTCATGGCCGTGCTGATTCAGGTGCCGCGCGCCATCGACCGCACCATGTTCGGGCAGCTGACCATCGACCATTTCATGACTTCGGTGTTCCGCACCCTGTTCCAGGCGATCGCGGCCGCCGGCGGACTGCCATCCGACGATACCCCGCAGGGTCTGTGGATGCATAACCTCACCAAGGCAGGCGGGCCAATGCTCAATCAGGTGATCAACGAGCTGGCTGTCATGCCTCTGCCTCTGTCTGGCGACGATAGTGGCAACGGTGCGCAGCCTCCGCAGTCGAACGCGCCCGGCGGTGCTGCCGCCGTGCAGCTGCGCCCTGCCACGCCGGAGGAGCAGCGCTACGCCACTGAGCTTCTCACCCGATTGTTGGACATGGGCTTCATGCGCCAGATCGGTTTGGCCAAACGCCGCATGGCCCAACTGCCCGACGGCGAAGAGAAGATAACCCTCCTCGGCCAAATCGCCCGCATGGAAACCGCCCGCAAAGACCTCCAAGCCCAAATCTACGGCAACACCGTTGGCTAGTAATCTCTCCCTCTGACGAGGGAGGTTACTGGCCGCAGTCGGGCGGGGCGAGAGAAGCGACGTCAGATATATCGCGCAGCATCGATGTCACATCAACTATTCGTTTGATATTAACTTTTTAATGACAAACGATAAATTATGGTATAATGCAAGTATGAGTTGCTTGGTTTGCGCAATGAAGCGGAGGCTCAATCATGGCAACGACAAAGAAACTATCCTTCGGTTTGGATAAGGCCGGTGGCGCGGCCTTGATCCTGGCCCGCATCGGTGCCGCGCTCCTATGGATCATCGCAGCGCTCGCGGCCGTGGTGTGGGTGGTATTCCTCATTTCCCCGCGCTCGTTCGCCGCGAACTTCGGCAGTGTCGACCTGAATGTCGGCGGCGCGTTCACCCTCAGCATCAAGGGCGACTTGTTGGACTACTCCTATAATCTGCAGAACTTCCACGACGGTCCCGTCAACATGGTAGCTACCATCTCCACCGGTCTGGCGAGAATGGTGGTCTACGCTCTACTGGCCTTGGCGTTCTCCGAAATGGCCGCACTGTGCAAGGATTTGACGGTGTGGCTTGCAGACGGCAGGGATGCCACGCCTTTCCAAGGCATGGTGTCCGACCGGTTGAACAGGGCTGGCTGGTATCTGATTGTCGCGCCGATTGTGGGTCTGGTGAACTTCATCGTATGTTTCCTGGCTGGCACGGGCGGCAACTGGGGCTTATGGATGAGCGGCATGATGGTGATGATTGGCATTATCCTGTTGCTGATTGCGCGCATCTTCGATTATGGCATGGGTCTGCAACGGGAAGTCGACGGTCTGCTGTGAGGGGGAAGAGCGCCGTAGGCCCGCGTGGCGCCGGTCCGAACAGGGCCGGTCCGAACACCGAGGGCCCGAATGAGGACAGCCTGAACATCGTTGATTCGAGCGAGACCGGCCTGAATACGGCTGACTCAAACTCCACCGGTCCGGCCGGCATAGGCCATATCGTCCTGCGCCTCGACCGCATCATGGTCGAGCGAGGCCGCTCACTCAACTGGCTGGCCGATCAGGTGGGCATCACCAACGTGAACCTTTCCAAAATCAAAAACAATCGCGTTTCCGCCATCCGCTTTTCCGCCCTCGCCGCCATCTGTGCGGCATTGGATTGCCAGCCCGGCGACATTCTTGAATATGTGGATGGCATTTCGGGCGATGCGGACGATGCGAATAGCAAGTAATCGCACGCATGCCAACTCTTCTCCTCCTGGCCTGTGATTGATTGACAATCAGGGATTACATGCCAAATGGGAGAGATAAACATGTGGAGGTTGGATTGGATGGGTGCAGAAGTTGCGAATTGGCCCCATCCAAATTGGACTGGTTTGGGTGGGGCCAATCCACTCCGTTCAATAATGAAGCGCGATACCAAGCAGCGTCGAACGAAGGGAAACTCATGACGCAGAATCGTGCGGAACTCAACCGTAATTTGGCCCAGATGCTCAAGGGCGGCGTGATCATGGACGTCACCACGCCCGAGCAGGCGAAGATCGCTCAGGACGCTGGTGCCTGCGCGGTGATGGCGCTCGAGCGCATCCCCGCCGACATCCGTGCCGCCGGCGGCGTTTCCCGCATGAGCGACCCGGCCATGATCAAGGGCATCCAGGAAGCCGTGTCCATTCCGGTTATGGCCAAGGTGCGTATCGGACACATCGCCGAGGCCCGCATTCTGCAGGCCATCGAAATCGATTACATCGACGAATCCGAGGTGCTTTCCCCGGCCGACGACGTGTACCACATCGACAAGAACCAGTTCGATGTGCCGTTTGTGTGCGGTGCGAAGAACCTGGGCGAGGCGCTGCGCCGCATCGCCGAGGGTGCAGCCATGATTCGCACCAAGGGCGAGCCCGGCACCGGCGACGTGATTCAGGCCGTGCGCCACATGCGCACCATGAACAAGCAGATCCGCGAACTTGTCGGCCTGCGCGACGACGAGGTCTACGAGGCCGCCAAGCAGCTGGCCGTGCCCTACGATCTGGCCAAGTACGTGCACGACAACGGCCGTCTGCCCGTCGTGAACTTCGCCGCCGGTGGTGTGGCCACCCCGGCCGACGCCGCCCTGATGATGGAACTCGGTGCCGAAGGCGTGTTCGTGGGCTCCGGTATCTTCAAGTCCGGCGATCCGGCCAAGCGCGCCGCCGCCATCGTCAAGGCCACCGCCAACTGGCAGGACGCCGATCTGCTCGCCAAGCTGTCCGAAAACCTAGGCGAAGCCATGGTCGGTATCAACGAGGACGAGATTCAGACCATCATGGCCGCTCGCGGAGAGTGACGGGAGTCGAAGCCGGAGAGGACAACATGGTTGTAGCTGTTGAATACATTTCCAAAGAAGAATCCGCAGACGCCGAAACTGCCACGCACGGCGTGACCGGTATTCTGGCCGTGCAGGGCGCGTTCGCCGAACATGCGGCGGTGCTCGACAAACTCGGCGCCCCGTGGAAGCTGTTGCGCGCGGCCGAGGATTTCGATGAATCCATCGACCGGGTCATCCTGCCTGGCGGTGAATCCACCACGCAAGGCAAACTCCTGCGTTCCACCGGCCTGTTCGAGCCGATCGCCGCCCACATCAAGGCCGGCAAACCGGTGCTTGGCACCTGCGCTGGCATGATTCTGCTGGCCAAGAAGCTCGACAATGATGAGAACGTCTACTTCGGCGCGCTCGACGCTGTAGTGCGCCGCAATGCTTACGGTCGTCAGCTCGGCAGCTTCCAAGCCATCGCTGATTTCGGCCAAGCCGACGACCCACAGCGCATCGCGGACTTTCCGCTGGTGTTCATCCGTGGACCCTACGTGGTGTCGGTCGGCCCCGAGGCTACGGTCGAAACCGAAGTCGATGGTCACGTGGTGGGCCTGCGCCAAGGCAACATCCTCGCCACCGCCTTCCATCCCGAACTCACGGACGACGTCCGCATCCACGAGCTCTTCCTGTCGCTGTAGCCGATTCGTCTGCCGTTAGACTGGTATTCGACCGACGAATCAAGGAGACGATCTGCCATGCAGTTCACGCTGAACCGGCGCAGCACGGTGCCGATGTACCGGCAGCTGGCTGCTGAGCTGCGTGAACAGATTGTCTCCGGCGCAATGGCTGAGGGCTATCGTCTGCCGCCTGAACGCGAGTTGGCCTCACGCCTCGAGGTCAATCGCACCACGGTATTACAGGCCTATCAGCAACTCAAAGATGAGGGACTCATCGCCTCCAAAGTAGGCAAAGGCACGTTCGTGCTGCCGTTGCAGCATATTGAGACTGCCCGGATTCCTGTAGTGAGACATGAGCCGATTGACGAGGAGCCGAAACCGAGCGTTGTGCGGCCGCCGTGGTCGGTGTTGTTCTCCGACTATTCCAACCGATTCACCTACCACGACATTGCCTCGGCCGAGCGGGCGCAACGCGGCGATACCATCATCGACTTTGCCACCGGCTCGCCTAATCCGGCGGATATTCCCGACGATTTGTTGCGTTCAGTGAGCATTGAAGCGTTTGAGTCGCGCGAATTCGACGGTCAGCCAGAATCGCCTATCGAAGGATTCGATGAACTCCGCGCATTACTTGCCGAGCATATGAGCACACGCGGCGTGCAGTGCGATGTACGAAACGTGATGGTGCTTTCCGGTTCCGAGCAAGGCATCGATCTTATCGTGCGTGCATTCGTCAATCCTGGCGACTGCGTGCTGGTCGAACAATCCACGTTCTTCCCGGCATTGCAGACCTTCCGCTCGGCGGATGCGCGCATCATCGGCGTTCCAGTGGACGAGCACGGTATGCGTACAGACCTGTTGGACGGCTATTGCGCGCGATTCCGGCCCAAGCTCATCTACACCGTCCCGACGTTCCAAAACCCCACCGGTACCACGCTGCCGCCCGAACGACGCAGCGAACTCATCGACGTGGCGCGGCGCTATCAGTGTCTGATCGTGGAAGACGATGCTTACGGCGATTTGTGGTACGGCGGGGAATCGTCCGACGCACATCGCCCCATACCGCTTAAGGGCATGGAGAATGCGGGATACGTGATGTATTTGTCGACGTTCTCGAAAACCGTCACTTCGGGCCTGCGCACGGGATGGGTTGTGGCCGACCCGCATGTGATTAACCGGCTGGCGGCTCTGCGGCGCATGGTCGACCAGCATACGAGCACGTCATCGCAGCGCATCTGCCTGGAACTGCTTAAAGAAGGCCGCGTCGCCGAACATTTGCGCGGTTTGATTAAGGCTTACCGCATTCGACGAGATGCAGCAATCGCAGCATTGGAGCGGTATGCGCCGGATGAAGTGTATTGGACCGTGCCTGCAGGCGGCTACTATATTTGGGTTTCCTTACCGGACGGCGTGCGCTCTCTGGATGTATTGGAATCCTGCCGTTCCCAAGGCGTCACGTTCATGCCGGGCAGCGTGTTCGACGTTGACGAAATGGATGATTCCCACATCCGTCTCAACTTTGTGCGCCCGGATGCTGCTGACATTGATACCGGCATTCGAATCATTGGCGAGACGATAGCACAGATGTAGCCAAGTGACTGGCTCATTGCGGTTGTCGAGTTTTTTTGATGGCTGCATACCCACATCGATGGGTGCATTCGACGAATGAATAAGCGAGGAAGCCATCATCAGTTCGCTGTGGCATGCGCATAGCGTTGTCGGGCGAACGGGGCAGACCACGTGGTCGTTGCGTGACCTGGCCGATCGAGCCGGCATCGCATTGCCCCTGGCGTAGTGGCGAGGTGGCGCAGTAACGAGTCACGCCATCGCGAGCCGATGATGCGAAATGCGGAACCGGTCGCGGCCATCAACGGCTATCATACATGCGGAAGCAACGATACGTTGGCGTCAGCACATCCATCTGACTCCAGAAAGGGACACGATATGACCACATCCTCCGTTTCGCCGGTGACCACTGAACTGGCGGGCAGCGAAACCGGCATCACGCTTGTCATTCACGCCGGAGCGGGCAGTCGTGGCAAGCACAGCACGCCTGAACGCATCGCCCAGGTCGAACTTGATCTGCAGCGCGCCCTCGATGCCGGATACCAGTTGTTGGAATCCGGAGCACCGGCGCATGAGGCTGTGGTCGCCGCCATCCACGTCATGGAAGACGCTCCCGAATTCAACGCCGGCCGTGGTGCCGCCCTGACCAGCGATGGCATCGCCCAGATGGACGCCTGCCTGATGACCGGCGATGGCGAGGTCGGTGCGGTCACCGGCGTAAGCACCGTGAAGAACCCGATCGATGCGGCGCGTGCCGTCAAAGAGCAGACCAAGCATGTGCTGTTCGCGGACCCGACCGATGCCGAGATCGCCGATTGGGGCGTCGCGACCGAAAGCAACGAGTACTTCATCACCGAACAGCGTCGTCAGTCCTTGGCCGAGGCTCAGTCCGGTGGCGATGAGTGGGAGAAGCATGGCACCATCGGTGCCGTGGCGCGCGATGCCGAGGGCAATATCGCCGCTGGCACGTCCACTGGCGGCATCACCAACCAGATGCACGGTCGTGTGGGTGATTCGCCGCTGCCTGGTTGCGGCACGTTCGCCAACCAGTCCACGGTGGCGGTGTCCTGCACCGGCATCGGCGAGGCGTTCATCAAGGTGGTCGCCGCCCATCAGGTGTCGGATCGTGTGCGTTTCTCCGGCGAGAACGTCGAGGATGCCGCGACGGCCACTTTGGACGAAGTCGCCGCGCATCATGGCGATGGCGGCATGATCGTTCTGCCGGCGGTCGGCCGTGGCGTGGTCGCCTACAACAGCGAGATGATGAACTTCGGATACCGTAGCGCGCAAGGAGGTAAGGTGCAGGGCTGATTGCCCCCTGTATTGCGGCATATATCATAATGGCCGGTGTGCTGCGGATTCTTGGTAAGGAATCCGCAGCACACCGGCCATTCATGTATGCGGCAAGTGCCGCCGATCAGTGCGGCAGTGCGCGCTACTTGGTGATCGTGTTGTACGTGGGCATGTTCGTGTAATCGAACTGCACGTTCTTCACGTTCTGTGCAGACACGGCGGCGAAACGTTTGACCGGGAATACTGGGGTAATACGCAACTTCATCGCTCCTCTTCCTCGAATGAAACTATGTTCCATTGGTATGAGCCAGCCACGTACGGTATTCGTGTCTGGCCTGCCACACAATGATGCAGCCGTATATACGGGCACAGCATTGCGCGGCAGTTCATTGTATGGAAGACATGCAAACTCAATGTTTCCTTGTCCAAATAAAAAAACGAGCGCGGCTGATGTGCGGCACCGGTCCAAAAACTCATGTCCGCCAGCGCAACGCGACTACGTACCTTATGCTGGTCTGCGCGTAAAATAGAATGGTTGCGATATTGGGTTATTCACGGAGGAATGGATGCGACGCTGGCTGATCAATGTAGCCAAAAATGAGACGATTCTCATCGTCGCCGCAATACTCGCCCTGATTTCGTGTTTCATTGTGCCGCCGGACGCCGATTACAAAAGCTACATTCACGCCAGCACCATCAGCCAGCTCATCTGCCTGATGATTGTGGTGTGCGGATTCCAGCGTATCGGCGTGTTCCGCATCATCGGTTCGCGATTGCTGGAGAAGGTCAGCACCATGCGCGGACTGGTCATTACGCTTGTCGCTTTGACGTTCTTTTCCGCGATGTTCATCACCAATGACGTTGCGCTGGTCACGTTTGTGCCGTTCGCGGTGGCCGTGCTCATCATGGCTGGGCAAGAGGATAAGACCATCCTCGTGGTCACGCTGATGACCATTGGCGCGAACGTGGGCAGTATGCTCACCCCGATCGGCAACGCGCACAACCTGTATCTCAAAGCCCTGACCGGCATGCCGACCATGGAATTCCTCGGCATCATGGCACCGTATTCCGGCACGGCGGCCGTGTTGCTGGTCATCGTGATTTCCGTGGTGTTTGGCGGCAAACCGGTCGGCGACCTGGGCGACCTCGAAACCGGCGTGCTGGCTCCCGAGCGCAACAAACACCAGCCCGACGAGATTCGTATCACCGGCTACGGCGCCGGTTATGGCGGCTGGCGCACCATCGTCTACTCGCTGCTGTTCATCGTCTGCCTACTGGCCGTCTCCGACGTGATTCCCCTGTGGGTGATGTGCGTGATCGTGGTCGTCGTGTTCCTGTTCACCGATCGGCGCGTATTCAAATACGTGGATTGGGGACTGCCGCTCACCTTCTGCATGTTCTTCATCTTCATCGGCAACATGAAGCGCGTGCCCGAATTCTACGAACTGGCGCGCTCGCTGGTCGGCGGCCATCCGCTGGAGGTGGCGGTCGGCTCCAGCCAGGTCATCAGCAATGTGCCCACCACGATTCTGCTTTCCGGCTTCTGTGACCAATGGCGCGATCTGATCATTGGCACCAATTTGGGCGGCATGGGTACGCTCATCGCCTCGATGGCCTCGCTTATTTCTTACAAGAACGTCGTGCGCCAGTACCCACACAAGAAAGGCCGGTATCTGGCCGTCTACTCCGCCGTCAACGTTCTGTTTTTGGCCGTATTGCTGACCTTGAGCTGGATCATCGAGCCGAGTTTCTGAGCCCAGCCATCTCCACCCCGCTGACGGGGGGCTGCCGGCGAAGCCGACTGGTGGTCTACCGCGCGTATACGGTGGGGGAGCCGGTCAGTCGGCTCATGGCCGACTGCGGGATGTCGTGGATGCGGCCGATGGTGGCATCCAGCGTGGATACGCCGGCTGCGGTGGCTGTGTTGGATTCAGAGGTGATGCTGGATACGCCGACTGCGGACGATGATACGGACGCAACCATCGGCTGACGATAGGCGTTGGAGTTGCGGGCCAGCCGGGCGAGCGCAGGACGCTGCCTGCGGAACAGATTGATAAACATACCGCACACTCCTTCATCGTTGGCCGGCGGTCTTCTGGCCGCCGTGGATTCCATCCTGCCCTCCTGCGCTTGTATTCGCTATGGGGGATAGCCCCTATTATTCCCTGAATCTGCACGATTCCCCCCTCATCCTTGAGGGTGATTCTAACGGCAAAGGCATCGGCCTAATGGCCGATGCCAATCAGCGCGAAACCACCAGCGTGACGCTGTACGGCTTGATCTTCATCGCCAGCAATGAAGACGGCGACGGCAATGTGTAAGCCCGACGTTCCGGCACAATCGCCCCCGAAGCCTCGCCGCGGTATCCGATAGTGGTCTTCGCCGTCGGATTGGCGCTTAACGTCGTCACCTCCAAACGCACCGGTCGCGATGGCGAGGCGCCCAGCCCGGCCAGTCCGCGCGCGATTTCCAACGTCACATCCACCGGGGAATCGGAGATATTGACGATTTTGATGTAACGGCAGGCGTCATCCCTGTCATGCCCGGTGGCGCTGACATACAGATGTTTGGCGGGGCGTGACGCGGTCTGCTCGATGGACACGGCATACGTCGTGTCGCCCAGATGCGTGGAAAACAGCCGCTCCACCTCATAATTCACCGTGGGGTTCACATGCGCCGGATTGAATTCGATAAGATTCTGCGCCCACCCCTTAGCCGGAATATGCGCGAGCAGCGGCGCATAGGAGGTCATGCGCACCACGTCGGAATTGCGCTCGCAGCCGGTCAGGAACGCGGCCTCGCCGAGTGCCGACTTCCACGTGTTCGCGCCTTGTTCGGTCTGTGGTTGGCCGGCAAAATAGCCGTTGGCTGAATATTCGCCGAAATAGACGCCGGCGCCACAACGCGGGTAAGCGTCGAATCGTGACGCCTGGGATGCAAACCATTCGGGGGAGTGGTAGGAATGCTCGTCGACGATAATCGCGTCACCGGTGGCGGAATCATGTGCCCCGGAATCGGTTGCGGCCAACGCTCGCGCATGGTCCCAGCTGCGCTTCATCGCCGGCTGGAAGGGGAACAGTCCGGCGCTCATCACACACAGCATATCCGGGTATCGTTCATGAATGGCCTCGCTGATCATGTCAAACTTGGCCACGTAGTCAGCCCCGAAGTTTTCGTTGCCCACGCCGATCATGTCCAAGCCGAACGGCTCAGGATGGCCCATATCACGCCGGACCGCGGCCCACGAGCTGGACTCCGGATCGCCATTCGCGAATTCGATGAGGTCCAGGTAGTCCTGAATCACATTGTTGCGGAAGGTGGCCGAATTGATATCCATGTGGCGCGGATCTCGGCCGGGCGACTGGCATGCGATGCCGGCGAACAGAGTAGGCAGCGGCTTGGCCTTGAGGTCCTCGCACAGGCAGAAATATTCGTAGAAACCGATCTGATAGCTCTGCGAATAGCTGGAACCATCCGGCATCTTGAACGACCACATCGAATACTGTTGGCGTCGCGCGGCCAGAGAGCCGACGGCATCCTTCCAGCGATACTCATTGCCGGGCGTCACACCTTCGACGATGCAGCCGCCGGGGAATCGCAGAAACGCTGGATGCAACGCCTGAATGGTCTCCACCAAATCGCGGCGCAGCTTGCCGTAACGCCATTTCGGGTCGCCCGCGCCCCAATAGTCCGCATCCATGAACTGCACCAGATCCAGATCGAACGTGGTGCGTTCGCCGGCGTCAATGGTGATACGCAGCTTGCCGTAATCGGTGTTCAGTCCGGTTACGTCGGCGTTGAACCGGTACCAGCCGTCACGGCCGATGACGATGGCACCATCCGACGAATCCGGACTGATCGAAACGCCGGAATCCTGCGCATCGGCCCCATCGTCCTGCCTCAGACCGGTCTCTTCCGTATCGTCAAGCGGATCGGAGTCCACGATATACGACAATCGAGTGATACTGGTGAGCGGCAGGCCGTACCTATCGACCACGCCGACGGACAGCTCGGCCCGCCCATGAACCGGACGTACCGCGAGACTGACGGAATAGGTGTGGTCGGCGACGATGGAGAACGCGGGCTCGCCCCCGTTGTCGCCGCCTCCGTTATAGCCGAGGTTTTCCAGATATGCAGGGCCGGTTTCGGAAGGAACATCGGACGTGATGCGAGCGTATCGGCTATGTGCGTGAATTGGCGGGGCGGGGCAGTCGGTGGTCACCCGCTGGCCGTGAATCCCGCGTATCTCACTGCCAAGGCTGGCGGCGGAACAGTTGATGAAATCCCAGAAACGCAGGGAATCAGCCTGTGTACGCCACCGTTCGGCACCGGCCATACGCCACGTGTGATGGTCGAGATAAACGCCGTCAAAACTGTAGTTGTTCACCATGTTGGCGTTCAGCCCGCCATCCGCACCATGGTTGATGTCCTCGAAGAACACGCCGTACAGTCGCCCGCTTGTGTGATGGGTGGGGCTTCCCACGCTAATCCGCACCATGGTTTCGATTGTAGAGGGAATGGAGCGGAAAGGTAAACGGAAGAGTTCGCTCACCGTTCATGTTGCGGTCAATCCAAGTCGACTGTTCGCCGGTATACAGCCGGTAACCTCGAAACAGGAATGGAAAATACGGACGACTAGGAGCGCGGCTGTGCAATCCTCGGTGGGAATACGTGAGCGCATCGACCACGTGTATCCGTCGCTGCGTCCGGCGGAGCGCGCCGTGGCCCAGTATATTCGGAATCATATCGAGGAGGCGGCCGACCTGACCGTCGGTCAGATGGCCGACATCGCCCACGTCAGCCAGCCGACGGTGATTCGGTTCGCCCGCAAGCTCGGTTTCGGCGGTTACCGTGAACTGCGGTACGTGTTGCGCAACCCGGCCGCCGAACACAAAGTGACCTTCAATCCGCTGGCCGGATTCGATCTGAATCCGTGGGATGGCGAAGATGAGATTCCCGGTAAAGCGGCCGATGGCGCGAAGGCGCTGATCGACGAGCTGCACAGTGCGTTGGACCCCAAGGCCTATCGCAAGGCGGTCGCCCTACTCGCCGAATCGGAGTTCATCGACATTTTCGGCGTGGAGAATTCGTTGACACCGGCGATGGATCTGTTCACCAAGCTCGGCTACCTGGGACTGACATGCCGTCTCAATACCGACGCTTACCTGCAACAGATCGGTGCCGGGCACCTGCCCCACGGCGCTGTGGCCGTCGCCTTCTCCCATTCGGGCAGTTCGGCGGATACGGTCAAAGCGTTGCGATTGGCGAAGTCGCATGGCGCGAAAACCATCGCCATAACCAATGCCATCGGCGCGCCGCTGGCCAGCTGGGCCGACGTGACGTTGCTGACGGGTCGTGATTCGCACACGATCTATGGCAATGCGATTTTCTCGCGCGTGGCCGATACCGCGCTCGTGGACATGCTGTACATGGGCGTGATTCTGTCCGGCTATGGCCGGTTCTCCACCGCGCTCGACGAATCCGGTCGCATGATTCGCGACCGCGTATTCGAGAACTGAGCTGCTGCTTTATCGCGCCTTGGGCCGTATTGCTCTGGTCGTTGCTGCTTGGGTTGTTGACGATTTGGTCGTTGTCGCCCTGGTCGCTACCGTCCTGAGGCATGTGCCAGCGAATACGTAGTGGACTTGGCGTGCGTATGACGTTCGATCTTGCCGCTCAACTCCAGCTGGTCCAAGAGCTGCGTCATCTGATCCTTGTTCAGGCCAAGCGCTTTCTGCATGGTTTTACGGCTGAGCTTCACACCGCGGAACGCGAGGAAATTGAGCGTGAACTGTTCCAACGTTTGAGGCGACGGTTCCAGCGTTGCCGTATCAAGCGGGCGGGTACTGGCCTGATCGTCACCGTCCGGGCGTTCGCCGAATCCACTGCCGAGAATCAGCGTCTGCAGTGGCGCGCAGCCGATGATGCGTGCGCCGGCCAAAGCATCTGCGGCGTTATCCGTCATGCGCTGAATCGTGGGGAATGAGTACATTTTGGCATGCTGTGCTTCGTCAGTGGTGCTGGGCGCGGCGGAAGCATCGGCATCGGTCCGATGCGAGGACGCGGCCTCGGCCGAGACCGGGATGGGCAGCACCATCGCCACCGAAGTGGGGCCCACGCGCAGTTGCGGACTGACCGCGCTCTGCGCGTAGGCGTCCATAATGCGTTGAATGCCGGTACCGCAGTTCTCGCAGAGGCCCAAATCGGCGAACAATTCAGCCAAACGCGGGGTGCGTGGCTGGCATACGCCGTTGAGTAGATCGTTGATTTCCAAACCATCGGTCAGGCCGCCGAGCGACACGATTTCCAAGCGGGAATCGAAGATATTGATCAGTGTGGGGCCGGAGTACGTGTAATCGCGATGTTCCAGTGCGTTGACCAATGCTTCGCGCAGGGCTATGGCCGGGTATTGGCCGGATTCGTTGATGCCGTTCAGCAGGGCGCTGGCTTGGTCGAGCTGGCGCAGCACCGAGCCGGTGAATGTGTGACGTTCGCGAATGGCGTTTTTGCCATTGCCCTCGAAAATGGTGGCCTTGATAACGAACGGGCATTGGTTGGACAGCAGGGTGGCAAGCGACGATTCGGTGGTGCTGGTGAAGGTGTTGTTGGTGCCGGTGTTGGTGATGCTGCCGGCGGGGACATTACCGGCATCGGCAGAGACGGATGCAGCCATGTTGGTCACAACCGGGCTTTCCCAATCCCTGCCTTCACTGGCAAAACGACCCTGTGCGTATGTGAAAGTGAGCTCACCGCTATCGCCTGCGACGGTCTGGCCCGATGCGGCGTGATCTACGTTGCTCTCCGTTGTCCCCATATCGCCGATGGTACCGGTGCAAGCCGACGTTACGCCGAGGTGTTTTACACCCCTACGGCTAGACTTACACGAGTTTGGCCCCGTAGCTCAGCTGGATAGAGCATGTGACTTCTAATCTCAAGGTCGACGGTTCGAGCCCGTCCGGGGTCACGATGTAATAAGCCCTTGGTCCCTCATCGTTTGTGAGGGGCAGGGGCTTTTGAATATTATGCCGGTCTGGGTCCGTCTGGAGCCTGAACTGTCGACCTTGAGATTAGAAGTCACATGCTCATCACCACCATCCGGGAACACCCTTAAGGGGTGCGTCTCCTGCATAACGGCTATACTCTGACTTGAGATGTGCTGAATAATAACCAGCTATCGCGCGTCCGCCAATGGCGACGAACGAGGGAAGAAGGCCCGTGCCACGAGCAATCATCGAGGTAAGAAACCTACGCAAGGAATACCCCGTCGAGGATGAGACGGTGGTGGCGCTTGACCGTGTCAATCTCAGTATCCCGCAAGGCCAGATCTGCTGCATTTTCGGCGAATCCGGCTCCGGCAAATCCACGCTGCTCAACCAGTTGGCCGGCATGGAAAAACCGACGCGCGGCGGCGTGAGAATCGGCGGCGTACCCGTCAGCAAACTCGACGAGCGTGAGCTGGCGGCCTTCCGCCAGAAGCATCTTGGCTTCGTATTCCAGTCGTACAACCTGCTGCCCAATCTGACCGCGCTCGAAAACGTGGCAATGCCGCTGATGTTCCGCGGCGTGCCCAAGGAACAGCGCAAACGTGCGGCGCGTGGCGTACTCAAACGAGTCGGGCTCGGCCATCGTCTCAGCCATTACCCGCGCCAGATGTCGGGAGGCCAACAGCAGCGCGTCGGCATCGCCCGGGCGTTTGTGACCAAGCCCGAGGTGGTGTTCGCCGATGAGCCGACCGGCAACCTTGACTCTAAAACCAAAACCGAGGTCATGACGATGATCTGTGCATTCGCCCATGACTTCAACCAGACCATCGTGCTGGTCACACACGATCCGCAGATGGCCTCATACGCCGACCGCATTGTCACCTTGCTCGATGGCCGCATCACCAGCGATCGGCTCAACACCGACCTTTCCCGCCCAACTGTTCCGTCCACGCCGTCCGCCCAAAGAACCCAAGGAGTTGACCGATGAAGCACCTCTCCCACCGCACCATCGCCATCATCGTCGCGTTGCTCTCCACGCTGTCACTGGCACTTGCCGTCATCTCCCTTCCGCACCAGGCGTACGCAGTCGACGGCACAGACGGCACAAGCGGCACGAACAGTACGTCTCAGGGAAGCGACGGCGATTCCGCGCCAATCGCCGGCCCGGTGCCGAACATCATCGTCACCAACTTCACCTATGGCGGCGATTCCGTGGCCGCCGGCGCCGATTTCAACCTCGACTTCACCTTCCAGAACATGGGTCAGGTGGCGGTGACGAACATGGTCATCACCGTGGACGGCGGCGAGAGCTTCGCCATCGCGGGAGGCACGAACACGTTCTACGTCGACGCGCTGTGGGGCGGTTACGCCATGACGCAAAGCGTGCCGATGCAGGCGCTCGCCTCCGCGAAAAGCGGTGCCCAGCCCGTGACCGTGAACTTCCGATACGAGTATGTGGACGCCAGCGCCCGCTCCTCAAGCCAGTCCGATGTCAAGATTTCCGTGCCGATCAGTCAGCCTGACCGGTTCGAAATCAGTGATCCCGTAGTGCCCGACCAGGTGATCGCCGGTCAGGAAAACACGGTCACGATGGAATATGTGAACAAGGGCAAAGGCGATATCGCCAACGTCGAGGCCACGATGGAGGGCGAAGGTTTCGATGCCACGATGAAAACCCAGTACGTGGGCAATGTGGCTTCCGGCGCCACCGGCACGATTGGTTACGCCTTTACGCCGCACGCGTCAGGCGAGCTGAAGACCACGCTCAAAGTCACGTACGAGGATTCCGACGGGCAGACCAAAACCAAGGAATTCCCGCTCGCCATACCCGTAACCGATATGCAGCCGGTGGATGATTCCGACATGGCCGATCCGAACATGGACCAGAGCGCCAATCAGGGATTGCCGGTGCTGGTGTATGTGGTCATCGTCGTGATCGCCGTGGTCATTATCGTGGTGATTGTGCTGCTCGTGCGTCGCCGGCGCAAGCAGAAGGCCAAGAAGAACGATATTGATGAGGACTGGGATGATTGGTCCGAAGGCAAGGATGATAAGACCGATACCGACGTGACGGATGGTGCTGCGGCAGACACCGCTCCTATTGCACCAGCCTCACCAGCCTCACCGGCCGGCCCGTCCCACAAGGCCTGAAAGGCCCGACCATGCGATTCGGCGACATACTGCGGCTTTGCAGACAAAACCTATGGCGGCGTAAATCCCGTACGATTCTGACCGTGCTGGGCGTTATCGTCGGCTGCTGCTCGATTGTGCTCATGGTCTCTTTGGGCCAGGGCATTAACGAGCAGAACGAGAAGATGCTCAAATCGATGGGCGATCTGTCCATCGTCACCGTGTACACCAACGGTTATGCCGGTCCGATGGGCGGTGGCGGTTCGTCCGAGATGGGCGATACCAAGCTCGACGACAAGGCCGTGGAATCCTTCCGCGCGATGAGCGGCGTATCCGGCGTGACGCCGATGATGAACTTCCCTTATAACGTGACGGCCAGAGCCGGCGCGGGCGGCCGTTACCTCTACGATTACGTGCAGATCATGGGCATCGACATGACCCAGTTCGACCAGATGGGCTACAAGCTCGTCGGTGGCGAGAAGCCGGTCAAAAAGGATCAGGTGCTTGCCGGCGAATGGTTCGCCTATGGTTTCATGGACACCCTGAAGAACGGCGAACAACGCACCAGCACACGCGGCGGTCAGTATTCCTCATGCACGTTTGACCAGACCACCGGCCAGTGCGAGGAAGACCAGGACGAGGATCCGTTCTTCGATCCGCTCGCCACGCAAATCAGTCTGACCACCGGCACCAATTATCAGGGCGACCAGTACAGCATGAACATGTACGGCGGCGGTGGCGGCGGCACAGGCGGCGCGGGCGGCGGTGGCGGCGCGGGCGGCGCAAGCGGCAGCGCCGCGGGTCAGTCGGAAAACGTCACCCTCGATGTGCTGGCTTCCGGCATTGTGGCGGGCGACTACAACAAGGGCTATGCCACCTCCGACGGTCTGGTCATGGATTTGCAGGCGTTGAAGGAACTGGCCGCCAAAGTCGATCCAGCCGCCGCCAAAAAAGCCACCGCCTATGATCAAGTGCTGGTCAAGGCCGCCGACCTCAAGTCCGTGCCCGAAGTCGAATCACAGATCAAAGCGTTGGGCTACGAGACCTCCTCCTATGAAGACATGCGTAAGTCGTTGGAAGAACAGTCGCGCGCGATTCAGCTGATTCTGGGCGGTATCGGTGCGGTTTCGCTGTTGGTTGCGGCCATCGGCATCGCCAACACAATGGTTATGTCCGTAACCGAGCGCACGCGCGAGATCGGCATTATGAAGGCGCTTGGCTGCTACGTTCGTGACATTCGCGTCATGTTTCTTGCGGAGGCCGGCGCGATCGGATTCTTCGGCGGATCGATCGGCTGCGTGCTGAGCGGACTGATATCGCTGGGCATCAACGTTGTCGGCGCGTTGTATGCGGGCGGCATGAGCGGCGGCATGTCTGGCGGTATGGTCAGCGGTGCCGGCGGGGGCTCCGGCGACGGTACCGGTGGCGGAACATCTATCTGGACCATACTCTGGCAGGCGATAGTTGGTGGCGAGAATGTGACCCGTTATTCGGTGATTCCGTGGTGGCTGTTCCTGTTCGCCGTGCTGTTTTCCACGCTGATCGGCTTGCTATTCGGCTTCGGCCCGGCCAATAAAGCCGTTAAAATCCCGGCCCTAGACGCCATCAAAAACAACGAGTGATCGCCTCTGTCACCTGCTCCACCGTTAGTCCATAACGTTCGTTCAGTTCGCCCAGCGACACGCGGTCGGTAAATTCCTTGGCTGCGCCGAAGTTCAGCACACGAGGATTACGGCTGCCGTCCGAGACATGATGATTCGCATAGTATGCGGTCACTTTCTCGCCCCAGCCGCCTTCAAGCTGCCCGTCTTCAAGGGTGATGACCTGCTGGTGGCCATCACGCAACGACTCCAGTACGTCTGAATCCAGCGACGTGCACTGGCGCGGGTCGATAACCGTTGCCGTGATGCCATAATCGTCAGACAATGCGGCGGCCGTCTGCTCCGCCAACGGATACGCATTGCCCAGTCCGATGATCGCGACTTGCGAGCCCGTCTGATTGACCCGCCAATCCAGCATGTGACGCGCACCGGCATGCTGAGCCGTTACGCTAACGGTCCCGCGGACTGTTGCGGCAGATATGCCCCCGCTGGCGGAGCTGGCGGAGGCTGGCAGCGAAGCTGACTGGGGGCGGTCAGCAATCTGCCCACCCGTCACCGGCAGCAGCGTCGCATCCCGTTCCGCCGTCAGAATCGCCTCGCCCGGCACTCGAATCACCACCGGACCAGCAGGGGCGTCCGCCGAACCGGCCGGCGCGGTAGCCCATGCCAGATCAGCTAGATAGTCGCGAGCCGAAGTCGGCACCAGCATCGTAGCCCCTGGAATATTGGAGAACATCGTCACGTCATACGCGCCGGAATGCGTATTGTCCGAACCGGACAGGCCGCCCAGAAAATCAAGTACCGTGACTCGCGAACGGTTCAGGCTCATCTCCTGGAAGAACTGGTCGTAGGCGCGCTGGAAGAAGGACGCCGTGGTGGCCACCACCGGCGTGCCACCCGCCCGTGCGATGCCGGCAGCGTACGCCACGGCATGCGATTCGGTGATGCCCGTGTCTACATAATGTGCGCCCGCGCGCTCTCGGAACTCATGGGTGATGCCGTTCGAGCCCGGCGTGGCGGGGGAGATGACCACGAGTCCCGGCTCGGCGGCGAAACGCGGTTCGAGTGCGGCCATCGCCATTTTGCCGTAATGCTTGCGCGGATCGTCCGGCTTGCCGATTGCGGCATCCGGATTCTGCCAATGCGAGGCCTCGCACTGGCCCTCATGCGGTTCATGATCGGACAGGTTGCAGTGATCCGAATGCCACGGCTCGCTGTGGTTCACGTTATCGGTGGGATGCACGCCGGTGGGGGAGTCGAACGAAACCGGTGAGGCCGAGGCGGTTTGCCGATCTGCGTGAGTCTCCTCACCGTCATATCCTGCGCCCTTCAGCGTATGAATATGGACCACCACCGGATGATCGATATCGCGCACTTCCTCGAAAGCTGCGACCAGCGCGGAAACATCGTTGCCGGCCTCCACATACCGATAATTCAAGCCAAACGCGTTGAACAGATTCGGCTGGGCGGTGCCACCGGACGCGCGCAGGCGGGCGAGCGGACCGTACATGCCACCGAAATCGCCGGCAATCGACATCTCATTGTCGTTGAACACAATGATGAGATTGCCGCCCTGCTCAGCCGCGTTGTTCAGTCCTTCAAACGCCACGCCCGAACTCAGCGAACCATCGCCGATCACGGCGATCACATTGCCGATGCCGCTGTTCGGGCCTTCCATATCGCGGGTTTTCGCCAAACCGCAAGCCAATGAAATCGAGGTACCGGTGTGACCGAGCACGAACTGGTCGTGTTTGCTTTCGTCCGGATTGGTGAAGCCGGTCACCTCGCTGAAACGGTCCGGGTCCAGATAGGCGGCGGCGCGGCCCGTGAGCATTTTATGCACGTAGCTTTGGTGGGATACATCGAACACGATGCGGTCACGCGGCGAATCGAATACGCGGTGCAGGGCCACCGTGGCCTCCACCATGCCCAGATTGGAGCCGATATGACCGCCGTGTTGGTGGCCATATGCCAGCAGCGTGGTGCGAATCTCACGGCAGAGTTCGGCGAGCTCGTTGGGGGCAAGGGCCTTGACATCGGCCGGGCTGGCAATGCGGCTCAGCAGATGGGAGTCGTCGCCATGGGAAGGGGTAATGCTCGGGGGTATGTCGTGAAGGCGTGCGGTCCTCTCGGCAGCGCCGGAGACGGCGAAGGAATCGCTTGAATCAAATCCGTTTCCTGACGCGCTGCGCATACCCTCGAATCTCCCTTCGCTAGTCTTTCCGAAGTTGAATGCTAACGCCCGGCATTGTCCGAGGTCCACATGACGAAGCAATGCCCCCAACATCTCCGTAAATGGGTGATTCGTTCGCTGCGCGATGTGGGACAATGAATGCGGTAATTCCTTTTGATACCAAGGAGCGCGCAATGAAGGCCGTATACGCATCCACCGTCAACCATGCCGATCCGCTTGCCGCGTTGGCAGTGGGCGAGCAGCCCGAACCCCAGGCCCGCCCGTTCTGGTCGACCGTTTCGGTGCGCGCGGTGACCGTAAACCATCACGACGTCTGGTCGCTACAGGGTGTGGGTCTCGCCGCCGAACAGACGCCGATGATCCTGGGCACCGATGCCGTGGGCATTCTGGACGAGGACATCCCCGGCAAGCATGGGCTCAAGGCCGGCAGCGAAGTGGTGCTGTACACGTTCGTCGGCACCGATGGCGCGGGCGTGGCCCCGGGCGAGCGCCGCACGATCCTCTCCGAGAAATACCCCGGCACGATGGCCGAGAAGACTTCCGCGCCGTCCGCCAACGTGTTCGCCAAGCCCGCAAGCCTCACCACGGCTGAGGCGGCCGCACTCGGCACCAGCTGGCTGACCGCCTACTCGCTGTTGTTCGATGCCGCCGGCATCAAGCCGGGCGACTCCGTGCTCATTCAGGGCGCGGGCGGCGGCGTGTCCACTGCGGCCATCCAGCTCGCCCATGCCGCCGGTCTGGAGGTGTTCGTCACCTCGCGCGACGCGGACAAGCGCGCCAAAGCGCTGAAACTTGGCGCGAACGCCGCGCTGGAGACCGGTGCGCGGTTGCCGCGCAAGGTCGATGCGGTGATCGAATCCGTGGGCGCGGCTACTTGGAGCCATTCGATGAAATCCGTGCGCCCCGGCGGCACCATCGCCATCTGCGGCGCCACCACCGGCGACCAGCCTGGTGCGGAGCTCACGCGACTGTTCTTCCAGGACATCCGTGTGCAGGGCTGCACCATGGGTTCGCGCGAGGATTTCGCACGATTGCTGCGCTTCGTGGAGCACGCCAATCTGCATCCGGCGATCGACTCCGTGGTCAGCGGGCTGGACGCCGCGCCCGAGGCCTTCGCCAAGATGATTGCCGGTGACGTGTTCGGCAAGATCGTTATTGAGCTGTAAGCCTCACAGAATTATGTATTGAGAACGATTCGCTGCGTGGCTTAACTCCGCTATCAGGAGTACAGTGGGCCTTATTCTCAATAACTAGGGAGTAAATGATAATGGCAAATGAATCCAAGCCCGAAGTCGCGGTGGTCATGGGATCCTCCAGCGACTGGGAGACCATGAAGCGTGCCTGCGATATTCTCGACCAGTTCGGTGTTGTCTACCACAAGCAGGTCATTTCCGCGCACCGCACGCCCGAGCTCATGGCCGAGTTCGCGCACAATGCCCGCGCCAATGGCCTGAAGGTCATTATCGCCGGTGCCGGCGGTGCCGCCCACCTGCCGGGCATGATCGCCGCGCAGACCACACTGCCCGTGATCGGCGTGCCCGTGCGCTCCCACGCCCTGTCCGGCTGGGATTCGCTGCTGTCCATCGTGCAGATGCCCGGCGGCATTCCGGTGGCCACCACCGCCGTCGGCAACTCCGGTGCCACCAACGCCGGCCTGCTCGCCGTGCAGATGCTCTCCGCCTTCGAGCCCGAACTGGCCGACAAGCTTGAGGATTACCGTAACGAACTGAAGGAAAAGGTGGCCGAATCCAATGCCCAGCTTGTCTGAAGAAACGGGCGGCCGCGTCTCCATGCTGATGCCGGGCTCGACCATCGGCATCATCGGCGGCGGCCAGCTCGGCCGCATGATGGCTCTGTCCGCCCGCTACATGGGCTTCCGCGTCGGCGTGCTTGACCCAACGCCGAACTGCCCGACCGGTCAGGTGGCCGACTTCCAGATCACCGCCGAGTACGATGACAAAACCGCCATCCATGATCTGGCCGTGCAGTCCGACGTGCTCACCTACGAGTTCGAGAACGTGGACGCCGGCGCCATCGACGAGGTGCGCGGCATCACCGCCACCCCGCAGGGCACCGACTTGCTGCGCGTGACCCAGCACCGCGTGCGCGAGAAGCAGTTCATCAACGACCACGGCACCGCCACCGCACCGTGGCGCGCTGTCAACAACTTCGATGAGCTTGACGCCGCATTGGGTGATATTCATTATCCGGCCGTGCTGAAGACCGTGTCCGGCGGCTACGACGGCCACGGTCAGCTCGTGCTGCGTTCCGACGCTGACTTGGAGAAGATCCGCTCCCGCTCCGACCGTGGTGGTGGCTTCCCGCCGAGCATCCTGGAAGGCTTCGTCGACTTCGCATTCGAGGCTTCGATTCTGGTCTCCGGCAACGGCAAGGACTTCGTCACCTTCCCGATTGTGCGTAACGAGCACCGCAACAACATCCTGCATATGACCATCGCCCCCGCCGAGGTGTCCGAACATGTGGCTCGCGAAGCGCATGAACTGGCGATTCGCCTGGCCAAGGGCTTCGAACTGGCTGGCACGCTGGCCATCGAACTGTTCATCACCAAGGACGATCAGGTCATCGTCAACGAGCTCGCCCCGCGCCCGCACAACTCCGGCCACTACACCATCGAGGCCTGCTCGATGGACCAGTTCGACGCCCACATCCGCGGCATCGCCGGCTGGCCTCTGCCCAAGCCCAAGCTGCTCTCGCCGGCCGTGATGGTCAACGTACTTGGCCAGCATGTGGAACCGACGCGCGCGCTGATCGCCACCCACCCGGAGTGGAATGTGCACGACTACGGCAAGGCCGAAGTGCGCCACGACCGCAAGATGGGCCACATCACCGTGCTCACCGGCGACCCGGCCAAGACGGTCGCTGACCTTGAGGCCACCGGCTGCTGGGACGACCTGAAAAAGAAGGCGTGACCTTACCGATGGTTGAACATATCGAACGCCAGACCAAGCAGAAGGACGCGATTCGCGCCGCCTTGGCCGACTGCGAGGAGTTCATCTCCGCTCAGGACCTGCACCGCAGGCTGGAGGACGAAGGCTCGAAAATCGGCTTGGCCACCGTATACCGCCAGCTCAACGCCTTGGCCGATGCCGGTGCCGCCGACACGATCCGCCTGGACGGCCAGCAGCTGTTCCGCCTATGCGGCGACGACGGACATCACCACCACTTGGTGTGCAGGCGGTGCGGCAAAACCGTGGAAATCGACCCGCCCAGCGAGGCTTGGCTGCGCAAAGTGGCCGACGGCCACGGCTTCACCGTTGAATCCCACACCTTGGAGGTCTTCGGACTGTGCTCTGATTGCCAAAAGGAGCAGAAAGCGCAGAAGGCTCAGAAAGCAGTGAGCGAATAACAAATGGGATCGGCTTCAAAGCCGATCCCATTTGTTATTCCGCTGCTATTCCACTGACTTCAGCGCGCCGAGCATGCTGTTTCTTTGAGGTCGTGTTCTGCACGATGCCTTTCACGCCGTCCAGCTTCATGAGCTTGGCGCTGCGCGACTCCACATTGGAGGTCTCGTGGTTCTTGAGCCGCACCATATAGGCGTTCGACTGGTGCTGCTCGCCGAACACGTGCTTATAGCCACCCGAAGTCATGAACATGAAATGCCCGAAGTAGGGAAGCCGGCTTGTCACGCAGCTTGCGTTTGGCCGCTACCCAGGCCGGTACCACGGTGCTCGCCCAGGCCAGCAGGAACGCCGCCAGGGTGATGGCAGGGTGGAACGCCAGCATGACACGCCGATGTAAATGCAAATGATAATAATTCTCAATACATGTTATTCTGTCGTGTTGGTGGCTGGGCGATGATGCAGCAACAGCAGCATCGCCCAGCCGTTCGGCTAATTAGAGAGGAAAACCCAATCATGTCCATCATGTCCAACGCCAAGCGCGCGCTCGCCATCGCGGCCGCCGCGGCGACCCTGCTCTCGATGGCCGCCTGCGGTTCCAGCAACGCCGCCAGCGGCAAGTCCGATTCCAGCGGCGCCGCGTCTTCCGGCAAGATCGAGGTCGTCGCCTCCATCGACCAGTGGGGTTCCGTGGCCGAAGACCTCGGCGGCAGCAACGTCGAAGTCACCAACATCATGACCAAGACCAACGTCGAGGCGCACGATTACGAGCCCACCAGCCAGGATGTCGCCAAGTTCGGCACCGCCAAGGTAGCCGTAGTCAACGGCGCTGATTACGACCCGTGGGCCACCAAGGCCGCCCAGCCGACCAAGGCCACGCTGGTCACCGCCGCCGAAACCGCCGGCATCAAGGAAGGCGACAACCCGCACGTCTGGTTCTCCGCCAAGGTGCGTTCTAACACCGCCGACGCCATCACCGCCGCCTACCAGAAGGCCGACCCGAGCCACAAGGACGACTACGCCAAGCTCAACAAAGAATGGCACGCCAAGGAAGACCAGCTTGAGTCCAAGATCAAGGAGACTTCCGCCAAGACCGAGGGCCTGCCGTACGCCGCCACCGAATCCGTGGCCTGGTACCTGGCCGACGACCTCAAGATGACCGACGCCACTCCGAAGGGCTACGCCCAGGCCTCCGCCAACGAGAGCGAGCCGACCCCGGCCGACATCAAGGACTTCCAGGACACCCTGAAGGGCGGCTCCATCAAGATGCTCGTCTTCAACAGCCAGGAAGCCAACTCCACCACCGACCAGATCACCGGTGCCGCCAAGGACGTCAACGTGCCGATCGTGGAGCTCACCGAGCAGATGCCGAAGCAGTACACCAACCTGCTCGACTGGATGAGCGCACTGGTCGACCAGTTCGCCGCCGCCGTGAAGTAATGCGGTGGTAGCCGGCAATCCGCAACAGCAATAAGGGGAATAATCAAGTCAGATAGCGAGGCGTTGCCTAGGGGAGAACAGAACGCTTCGCTATCAGGGAAGGCTCCTTATATATCAGGGTGCTTCGGGGATGTCCCGAGGCACCCTTTGCGTTAGGGTGAATAGTTAGGAAACGGTAAGAAAAATAGTGGAACTATGGATTTTCCAAGGTTCAGCGGCAACAATATGCCCTTGAAAAGTCCCATACGGAAACAGGCGAATGAGCGAGAACACTAGTAGTATCACCACAGTGAAACCCCATTTCAAGCTTTGGGTCAAAAAGGCCGAAGCCAATGAAGTCACGCCCCAGCACCCCCACAAGCCCTTCCCCGGCTGGGCGTACGGCGTGCTCTTCGTTATCTTCGACATTATTGTTGTGACGGCGCTCGAAGTGGGCGTTTCGTCCAGCTCCACCCGTGTGCAACTGTCCAGTCCGACCGTCGGATTCGGCTTCGTGAGCAAGATGTGGACCGACGGCAATTTCGTATTCGTACTCAACGTGATACTTGTCGCGTTGCTGTACCTCATGTTGCTGATGCTGTTCAACAGATTCTGGACGGCAAGCATCGTGATTCTTGCGGTCGGAATCATCGTGGCCGCCATCGAACATTTCAAGGTCGAGATCCGTTACGAGGCCATTCTGCCCGCCGACCTCGGCTTCCTTGGCTCGAACACCGGCAATATGCTCACCTTCATTCCGGCCGGCGCGCACGTGACCATCCTCGTGGCACTTGGCGCGTTCGCCGCGCTGCTCGCCCTGATTCTGGTGCTGCGCCACTTCGACGGGCGCAAAGGTCGCATGATCCGTACGGACAACCTGAGCCTGAACCTCACCTCCCGTCTGATTCTGCTGCTGTTGCCGATTCTGGTGTTCGCGTTGTACTGCATTCATGTGAGCACCACCGATTCGCTGGCCAACAAGTTCTCCCGCGCCTTGGGGGACACGCCATCCATGTGGGATTCCGTGTATGACGCGCAGCGCAACGGTCCGCTCGTGGCCTTTACCCGTCAGCTCAACCCGAAGATCATGGACAAGCCGAGCAACTACTCCGAGGAGACCATGAAGAAGGTCGCCGCTCGCTACCAGAAGGAAGCGGAGACAATCAACGCCTCCCGCACCAACAACCTCACTGATTCGACAGTGGTGTACGTGCTGTCCGAATCCTTCTCCGACCCGAGCCGCGTGCCGGGACTGAAGACCAATAAGGATTCGATGCCCAACATCCGCAAGATCAAGGCGGGCACCACCTCCGGCCTGATGCTCTCCTCCGGCTACGGCGGCGGTACGGCCAACCTCGAATACATGGGACTTTCCGGTCTGAGCATGGCCAATTTCGATTCCTCCCTGTCCAGCCCGTACCAGCAGCTGGTCCCGAGCCAGCATTGGACCCCCACCATCAACCAGATGTGGGGTGCGCCCGCCAACTCGCTCGGCTACCATCCGTACGAGTCCAGCATGTACTCGCGCGCTACGAACTACAAGAAGTTCGGGTTCTCGCACTTCTACACGCTGACCGGTCCGGACGTGATCAAGTATCGGGACAAGATTGACGAGTCGCCGTACGTCTCTGATAAGTCTTCCTATGATTCTGCGCTGGAAGGCATCAGGTCCGGCAAGACGAACAAGTTCATTCAGATCATCACCATGCAGAACCACATGCCCTACCACGAGTGGTATGAGAACAACGACTACACCGCTGAATCCACCACGGGTACGCCGCTGGGTGATGATGAACAGCAGTCGATTGAGACCTATCAAAAGGGTGTGGAGATTACCGATCAGGCCACTCAGGAGTTCCTGAACGAACTGGATGCGCTGGATAAGCCCGTCACCGTAGTGTTCTACGGCGATCACTTGCCGGGCATCTACTCGTCCGCCAGCGAGGATGGCAACAACTCCTTGGCCCTGCACCTGACCGATTACTTCATCTGGTCGAATAAGGCTTCCAGCTCCCAAGGCAATAAGGCAAGCGATGCAGCCTACTCTTCGCCGAACTTCTTCGTGGCGCAGGCCGCCGATCACATGAACGCCAAGGTCAGCCCGTATCTGGCGTTCCTGACCGAAATGCATTCCAAGATCGCCGCCATGGAACCGCCTGTGGTCAACAAGATCCAAGGCTGGGATCGTATCCCCGAAGGCCAGAACATCTATCTTGATCAGAACGGCAACCCGATGTCCACCGATGACTTCGACAAGGAAACCAAGCAGTTGCTTGCCGACTACAAGCTCATCCAATACGACATCACCGCCGGCAAAAACTACCTCAAAGACACGGACTTTATGACGCTGCCGTAAAGCAGACAGCCTAGTAGGCTGTCTGTAGGCAGCGTGCGAGCCGACAGACGAGCCAGCAAGGCGCGGGGCGTAGCCCGTCCAAAATTGCAGTAGCGCTACCGTAAAGCAGGGGGTGCTTTCATGACGAACCAGACTTTCGAACAACTGAAGAAGACTTACGAATCCGGTCGTACCCGGCCGCTGGCATGGCGCCGCGCGCAGCTGAACGCACTACGCCGTCTGGTTACGGAGAACCGTGATGCCTTTGTCTCCTCGGCTATGGCTGACTTGGGCAAGCCCGCGGCTGAAACCGTGCTCATGGAACTGAACCTGGTGGCTGGTGAAGCACAGTTCGTGCGCAATCGTCTGAGCCTTTGGACCGCCCGGCATCCCAAAGCGATGCATTGGATGTTGCAGCCGGCTGCCGGATGGACGATTGCCGAGCCCAAAGGCGTGGTGCTCATCATTTCACCGTGGAATTATCCGGTGCTGCTGGCCTTGGAACCAATGGCTGATGCGCTCGCTGCCGGTAACGCCGTCTGCTTGAAACCGTCCGAGCTTTCACCGAATACGTCCAAGCTCCTTGCTGAGTTGGTGCCGCAATACCTTGACTCCGAGGCCGTGCGCGTGGTCGAAGGCGGGCCCAAGGAAACCGGCGAACTGCTGAAATGCCCGTTCAACCACATCTTCTATACCGGTGGCGGCCACGTCGGCAAAATCGTCATGCGCGCGGCGGCCGAGCATCTGACGCCGGTCACGCTGGAACTCGGCGGCAAGTCGCCATGCTTTGTGGATCGCACTGCGGACATCAATGTGGCTGCACGCCGCATTGCGTGGGGCAAATTCACCAATGCCGGGCAGACTTGCGTGGCACCCGACTATGTGCTCGCCACGCCGGATGTGGCCGAGGCTCTGGCCGAGCGCATCGCCGTAGCCATCACCGAATTCTATGGCGAAGATCCGAAGGCCTCGCCTGATTTTGGTCGTATTATCAACGATCGTCATTTTGAACGACTGTGCAAGCTATTGCCGGTCGGCACCGTGCCGCCTGAGGAGCCGAGCTCGCCGCTGGTGCAGGTGGCATCGGCGGTAGGCGCGGCCATGGATATGGTTGGGCGGCGCTTCAATGCCGTGACTACTGGGCGCGGTGGCGCGGGGGAGATGGCCGGCAGCGCGAACAATGCGGCGAAGCCGACGGCCGGTTCGAATATGGCAGCCGCTGATGATGGTGCGACTTGGCCGGCGCCCGAGAACACA
>OBZZ01000311.1_pt1 | contig 35552 bp, 35 predicted proteins | sample 1501451 | NCBI WGS metagenome assembly OBZZ01 (sample SAMEA2580274, study PRJEB22360) | human gut metagenome | biome: human gut; feature: human-associated habitat; material: faeces | place: Denmark | collected 2008/2010
GCCCCGTTTGGGGCGGCACGTTTTGTTTAGGTGGACGTCTGCCGCGTACGTTACTCGAAATATTGAAACTTATTCGTTGAAAACGCGAATGTTACGACAAAGCCTTTGCCGGAGTCGGATGCCGCGGTGACGTCGATGCCCATCTTGGAGCACAGGCGCGCCACCAGGTAGAGGCCGATGCCCGTTGCGCGCTTGGTGGTGCGGCCGTTGTCGCCGGTAAAGCCCTTCTCGAACACGCGCGGTAGGTCTGCCGCACACACGCCGCAGCCGTTGTCCGCGACGGTAAGCTCGATGCGCTCGCTTGCCAGACCCTCGTCCAGCAACGCACCCGAAAACACGATCTTTGCGCCGTCCTCACGCGCATATTTAATGCTGTTCTGAATGAGCTGACCCAGAATAAACTCGAGCCACTTCTCGTCGGTAAAGACCTCAAAGTCGAGGTTCTCGCACACCGGAGCCACGTGCGCCGCGATGAGCTCGCGGGCGTTGGCTTTAATCGCACCCGTCACCAAGGTCTTAAGGTCCCAGCGACGAATCAGGTAATCGCGCTCCACAACCTCCGAGCGCGCATAGTAGAGCGCCTGGTCGATATAGCGCTCCACGCGGGCAAGCTCGCGACCGAGGTCATCTACGCGCGACAGGTCATCTTCGCTGCCGTCCAGGTTTTCCAAAATCAGATGGGCTACCGCCAGAGGCAGCTTGGCCTCGTGGACCCAGCTCTCGATATAGTCGCGATAGTCATCGGTCTGACGCCTGCCTTCGGCAACCTCGTCGCAGGCGGCTTTGCCCACCCGGCGCAAGACCTCGTATTCGAGCTCGCCCTCGGCATAGGTCGGGCATTGCACCATCTCCTGCACCCATGCGGGACTCTCGAGCTCCTCTGCCGCGCGCCCCAGCTGGCGCAGAAAACGACGGCGGCGCGCATACTCGATCACGATGCCGAGCATGCCGAAGATAAAGGACACGCCGACCGCCACGACCACGATAGAGACGGGTGCGCCGGCGACCGTCAGCACAAAGCAGCTCAGCAGCACACCGCACGTCCACACGGCGACGGGAAGCAGCGCATCTTTAAAGAACTTGCCAAACGACATAGCCGGCCCCTAGACCGAATAGCCTTGGCCGCGATGCGTGGTCAAATACCCCTTGATGCCGATTTTTTCGAGCGTGGTGCGCAGGCGGTTGATGTTGACGGTGAGCGTATTGTCGTCCACGAAGGCGTCGGAGTCCCACAGGTCCTGCATGATAGCCGAGCGCGAAACGATCTTGCCCGCACGGCTCAGAAGCAGCGAGAGGATACGCAGCTCGTTTTTGGTGAGCTCGGTGCTAGTGCCGGTTTGCGTGTTGGTGACCATGGAGCGGGCGAGGTCGAGCTCCAGCCCCTTGTGGACAAGTGTGCTGCGCTCGCCTGCCGCCGCGGTGCGACGTAGCAGTGTGTTAATGCGCGCCACGAGCACGCGCGCACTGTAGGGCTTGGGCACAAAGTCGTCCGCGCCGAGCGTCATGGCCATGACCTCGTCGATCTCGGTCGCGCGCGACGTGAGAACGATGATGGGGACCTCGGATTCGCGACGGACCTCATGGCAGATGTGCTGGCCGTCTTTGACGGGGAGCGTGAGGTCGAGCAGCACCAGGTCGGGCGCGGCGGCGAGAATATCGCGCGAGACGTGCTCAAACGATTCGCAGGCCTCGACCTCAAAACCGGCACGGGCAAGGATATCGGCAAGCTCGCGACGAATGGGCTCGTCATCCTCAACGATATAGATTAGCGCCATGGATTCCGCTCCCCCTCTTGGTTGTCTTGCCCCATTATGACCGCGGATCCGCAGATACGTGCCTCACGCGGCACCAAAGTGACAGAACTGTTCGCGAGTGGCAGAGGCTTGCCTCTCGCTCGCGACGAGCACGGGAATTAAATGAGTTTTTAATCCCCGTCCCAGAAACATCATTTAGCGGCGGGCGCGGAGCTTTTCGTAGCCTTCGGCGAAGAAGGCGACCGTGGCGGCGTCGGCCTCGGCGGCGTCGGCCTCGGTTGCGGGGACCACACCGTGCTCGTCGCTCACCAGGAACAACGCGCCCTTAAGCTGCGCGGGAATGTCTACGCGCGTGACCGGGATGCCCTTGGTCTGGGCCAGCTGCTCAATGAGCGTCGCCGTGCCGCACAGGCACTCGTCCGCTGGCGCCACAAAGGCAAGCTCGCCGTTATCGACGGCGGCGAGCAGCTCGGGCGCCACGCCGGTTTCGTCGGCCTCGGAGCGGGCCTCGGCGGAGCGGGCACGTAGCGCCTTGGCCGACGTATCGGCGAGCGGCTCGTACTCCCCCACCGTCATGGCGGCGTTGCCGTTAACGTCGATCACCAGCATGAGCACGCCATCGTGCGCGGTATAGTCGCCCTCGGCTAGCGACCACTCAACGTGCTGTTTGGCCCAGCTGAGCATGTTATGGGTAAGCGGCTCGCCCTGCACCAGGCGCTCGGACAGTGCGCGAATGTGGCGGTTGAGCATGGGCACCTTTTTATTGGACATGCGCCAACGGCAGACAAGCGCGGGCTTGTCGAGCGTAAACTTCTCGACCGCCTCCTGATTGGCGCAAAAGTCCTCGTACGCACGCTGATCCTCGGCATTGCCAAACAGCTCGGCATCATCAATCTGGGGCATGGTCATACCTTTCGTGTTAGTCATTCCGTCCTCTTATACCAAAAAGACGGCCCTCCAAACGGAGCGACCGTCTTTTGCAGAGATTATTTTGTCCCAAGGCGGAACTTAGTGGCGGAAATGCCTGGCACCCGTGAAGACCATAGCAATACCATGCTCATTGCAGGCCTGGATGCTTTCGTCGTCGCGCTTGGAGCCGCCGGGCTGGATGATGCAAGTCACACCGTGCTCGGCAAGCACGTCGACGTTGTCACGGAACGGGAAGAATGCGTCACTTGCGCAGGCAAAGCCGCCCTTCTCCACGCCCTCGCGCTCGCAGAAGTCCTCGGCACGCTCGCAGGCAAGCAGCGCGGAGTCAACGCGGTTGGGCTGACCGGGGCCCATGCCAATGCCGGCCTTGCCCTTGGAGACCAGGATGGCGTTGGACTTGACGCCCTTGCAGACCTTCCAGGCAAACTCGAGCTCGGCCATCTCGGCATCGGTGGGCTTGCGGTCGGTGGGGAACGTAAAGGTCGCGGGATCCTCGGTCACGTGGTCGACTTCCTGCACCAGCATGCCGCCGTCGACGGAGCGCAGCTCCACCTGGGCGCCGTGGTCCACGCCGCCGGTCGCCAACACGCGCAGGTTGGGGCGCTTGGCCATGCGCTCGAGCGCCTCGGCGGTGTAGCTCGGGGCGATGATGACCTCGACGAACTGTTTGTTCTGATCGGCAAAGTGCTCAACCAGATCAAAGGGAACCTCGCGGTTGCAGGCGATGATGCCGCCAAAGGCGCTCTTGGGATCGCAGGCGAAGGCGCGGTCGTAGGCAGCCGTGATGTCCTCGGCAACGGCGGAACCGCAGGGGTTCTGGTGCTTGAGGATTACGCAGGCCGGCTCGTCAAACTCGCGGACCAGGTTCCAGGCGGCGTCGGCATCCAGATAGTTGTTGTAGCTGAGCGGCTTGCCCTGGATCTGCTCGGAGCCCACGAGCGGGAACTGCGAGCTCGCGGTGTTCTCGCAGCCCTCGGCGAAGCGGTAGACCGTAGCCTTCTGCTGAGGATTCTCGCCATAGCGCAGGTCGTCGACCTTCTCCAGCGAGATCTCGAGCTTGGCAGAGGTGTCCGCCACGTCGCTTGCCTGGGCGGCAAGCCAACGGGAGATAGCCGTGTCGTAGGCGGCGGTGGTCTGGTAGACCTTCACCTGCAGGCGACGACGGGTGGAAAGCGTGGTGCAGCCACCGGTCTCGTGCATCTCGGCCAGGACGGCGTCGTAGTCGGCCGGGTCGGAAATGACGGTAACGCTCGTGGCGTTCTTGGCGGCAGAACGCAGCATGGAGGGGCCACCGATGTCGATGTGCTCGATGGCGTCCGCGAAGGTGACCTCGGGGTTGGCGACGGTCTTCTCGAACTCGTACAGGTTGACGACGACCAGGTCGATCAGCTTAATGCCGTGCTGAGCGGCCTCCTGCATGTGCTGCTCGGAATCGCGGCGGGCCAGCAGCGCGCCGTGAACCTTGGGGTGCAGGGTCTTAACGCGGCCGTCCATCATCTCGGGATAGCCCGTGAACTCCTCGATGGGGGTTACGGGAACGCCCGCGTCCTCGATGGCACGAGCCGTGCCGCCCGTAGAGATGATCTCGACGCCAAAGTCGTCAACCAGCGTCCGTGCGAAATCGACGACGCCCGTCTTATCGGTAACCGAGATCAACGCGCGTGCGATCTTCACATCAGATCCCATGCAGTCCTCCTGTCTGGTACGCCGCCGTGCTCTGTGAGTCGGTGATACGTCGATCTGCAGCGCTCGCGCAGCGGCATTGAAAATACTGATTTAATGTAGCGCATCGAGCGCATCGATGCACCCCGCAACGGGCGCATATGCAGAAAAAGTTTGCGAGCAGAGGGGATGGTCACGGCACCGGGCACGGTGAGTTCATGGAACACAGGGGCACCATAATTAGATGCCAATGGCGTGGTAGAACTGTGCTCGATATGCATCCGCGAAAGAAAGAGGCACCATGGTCTCGCGGGTTCTCTACCGACCGTTTGATACCGAAGACTTCGACGCCATCGCGCTGATTCTGCAGCAGCTTTGGCATAACAATTCGGATAACGATGAGTACAACCGCCTTGAGGCCGCGTGCGACCTCGCCTATTGCCTTTCGTCGTCGACGTTTTCACAGGTTGCCGTAATCGACGGTCAGGCGCGTGGCATTTCGCTCGCGCGTGCGGGACAGAGCTCCGGCGCCACTATCAACGAGCATTGGATGGATACCGAACGCGCGCTGCTATCGCAGATGCGTGAGCTAGAGCCCGATGCGTGCGCCGAGTATCTCTCGTTTGTGCGCGCAACCATCCGAACCAACAACCGCCTGCTCGAGAGCAGCCCGTTGCCGCACGACAACGAGGTCACGCTGCTTGCCGTGGATCGCGATGTCCATGGCCTGGGCGTTGGCACGGTTCTGCTCGATGCCGCCGTCTCGCACCTGTCCTCGCTTGGAGCGACGAGGGCGCACCTGTACACCGACTCCAACTGCTCGTGGAAGTTCTACGAGCTGCACGGCTTTAAGCGCACGGCCACGCACCGCGCCAACCGCGAAGAGCGCCGTCACGACATGCCGCGCGAAAGCTTCCTCTACGAACTCGATCTAACAGCCTAAACCTGTCACTTAGGGACGTTCCTTTTGTGCCGGCACCCCGGGACACTCCTTGGCAGCAACCGCACCTAGTTGTTGGGAACGTTCTTAAATGACTAGTCGCTGGGGACAGTCTTCGTAGATAGCGCGTAAAAAGGGGATGGGCTTTCCCCGACGGCTGTCGAGAAAAGCCCATCCCATAATTTACGACCGTTAGAACGTTCCGCCGCCGCCTCCGCCGACGCCGCCTCCGCCGCCGCCCGAGAAGCCGCCACCGCCGCCGCCGCTCGAGCTATCGGAACTCGACGCCAGCTCACGGATGGTCTCGTGATACACGTCATCGAATGAATCGAGCGGGGACTCGGTACCGTAATGATGGTAGTACCACCAGTAGCAGGGATAATTGTCATAGAAGCCGTCGGCCTCGCGCACCTCGGGCGGCACGGCCTCGGCAAGCTGACGCAGCACTTCCTTGGAAACGCCCAGCGCCACGCCCATCACCAGCAGCTTGTTCCACAGCACCAGATCGCCGGGGACGGCTTCCTTTAGACGCGTGAAGTCCTCGAGCCAATGCTTAAGTGCCTTGCAGCGAGCCGCCACCTCGGCGCCCTCCGGCGTAAAGCGGCGGAACGTAAGGCCCACGCCGATACCCACCAGCACAATCGGCACCGAGATAACCGCGGCGGTAATGTTCGCCTGTGCGCCATCGGTAAAGAAGATGGATCCCACGGGAACAAAGGCAATCAGGATACCAAGAACCAGGCAAAACACCATTGCGACAATGCCGTCCGAGGCAACGTACTCGCTATCGGCCAGCTTGCCCTTAACGGTGTTCTGATAGTCCTCGAGCTTGTCGCCCACGGGCGTAGCGTGCTGCTTGACGTAGTGCTGCAGCTCGTCAAACGTGCGCGAGCGATCGCCGTTCTCGTCGGGCTTAGCACCGGCAAAGAAGACCTTGAGCACCACGCGGTCAATGCCCTTGGCCGACTTCCAGCCCGCATCACTCACCGTCACGCGATACGTCTGCTCTTCTTTTTCACGCCCTAACAGACCCTTCTTGGCCTTGGTCACGGTCGCCTGTTCCAGCTTGATCACACGGTCGTCAGTGAGCTTCATGAGCGTGGCGATATATGCCTGATCGGGCACCTCGTTCCAGCTCATGAGGGCCGAAAGCACGGCGGGATGGTCGGCCGAAGGCACATCGCGGAAATATTCGTCCTGGAAAAGCGGCTTGGGCTTGAGCTTGCGCAGCTTGAGCACAACGATTGTGCCGGTAAAGGCCACCGCCGCGACAACACTTAGCACGGCAAGCGCATTGGCAATCATGCGAGCGTGAGCGCGGCGGGCGTTAGCCTCGTCGGCCCATTCCTTCTCTTCGCTCAGGATCGTTGACATGCGTTCTTCGCCCGAGACGGTAAGCTGCGGCACCCAGTCGCTGGGGAAGGCGATGCGTGCCTCGGCAAATTCGCCCTGATGCACGCAGGGAATGGTATAGGTAACCATGGGTTCGTCCGCATCGAGCGACACATCGCCCGTCAGCGGGCCGTGGCCCCATGCGCGGAAGTTATCGCCCTTGACGGCCGCCGTCCCGGCAGCGGCATTTGCGAAGCGCACTTCCATCTCGACGTCATCGGAATCCGCAGACCAGCCGTCACCCACGAACTTCCAGTAGAGCTCGGCGGTATCGGCCCAGTTCATGACCGCACCGGTCATGGTATAGCTCACGTAATAGGTCGCGCTGTCGCCGCTCTCGTGAGGGCTGAATACCTTAATCTTTACGCCATCACCGGTCTGCTCGACCGTGTAGACGCCAGAGTCGCCCTTGTTCGCGCTATCGACTTTGTTAAACGCGGCGTCCTCTTCCTCGACACTCAGCACGTCGACGCCCGCCGAGCCACCCTGCTGGTTGGAGCCCGTATTGATCTCCCAAAACACGCCGTTGATGTCGTCGTCGAAATCAAACTGGCGTCCCTCGACAACGGTCAGCGAACCGTCGGCCTCGACCGTGGTACTGATATAGGTTTGGGTCATGGAGTAGCCGTCGGCGTGTGCGGCGGCAGGCAGCAGCAACAACGCAAGCGCGACGAGTGCGCAGACGGAAGCGAATCGCGCGAATAGGCGGCGCTGCCGACAGGTTTTGGCAACGGGGTCGTTCATGGGCACATCCTTTGTCTGTGATACCAGTAACGCCATTGTCCCACGTTTACTGGCGCACATGACGAACATCTAGGCGACCGGAGCGCCAAACGGGATGAAAGTCACACCCGCACCCCGGCAGCTAGTCATTGGGGACGTTCTTAAATGACTAGTCATTAGGGACACCCTTGGCATGGCCTGCGCCAGCAATAGATACCACTTCACAGCCCCGTCACAGGTGTAGCGGCTTTGTGTGGGCGCGGCACGCGCTGATTGAGCCGCCAGCCGAGGGGCATAAAGCAGTTGAGCGAAAACGGTTTGCCCCTTTGCCGTTCGTTCGAGGATCATGTCCCCCTTTTCCGCGGAAACCCCGGCAGTTGCGAAGAGCTGCCGGGGTTTCTGTCGTTTGAGGGCTAGATTGATTGATGACGATTAAGGTGCCGAGCCGGTGGTCCGGCACGCGCAACGCGTGGCCTCGGCAACTTGCAGGCCACGGCAGCGTCTCCCCCACCGCGCCCCGCGCTATACTCGTCCGCATGGATATCAAAACACGCAACATAGCAACGCCCGCCGCGGACGCGCCAGCGACGCCACCCGCCTCCGCCCCCGCGCCCGTCGTGGGCCGTTTTGCCCCGTCGCCCTCGGGTCGCATGCACCTGGGCAACGTGTTCAGCTGCCTGTGCTCGTGGCTTTCGGCCCGCAGCCAGGGCGGCAGCATCGTGCTGCGCATCGAGGACCTGGACGATCGCTGCAAGCGCCCGGAACTTGCCGCTCAACTGATTGACGATCTGACCTGGCTGGGGCTCGAGTGGGACGAAGGCCCCTACTACCAGCACGATCGCCTGGATCTGTACGAGGACGCCCTGCGCCAGCTGCAAGACGCCGGCCTCACCTATCCCTGTTTTTGCACGCGTGCCGAACTCCACGCCGCGAGCGCGCCGCACGCCAGCGACGGCACGCCCATCTACCGCGGCGCCTGCAGAGGTCTTTCTGCTGATGAAATCACCCGCCGCAGTGCCCTGCGTGCTCCGGCCACGCGCCTGCGCGTGCCCACCGTCGACGACCTCGCCAGCGACGTGATCGAATTCGTGGACCGCACGTACGGAGCCCAATGCGAAGCACTCGCCACCGAGTGCGGTGACTTTTTGGTGCGCCGCAGCGACGGCGTTTTTGCCTACCAGCTAGCCGTGGTGGTCGACGACGCTGCCATGGGCGTCACCGAGATCGTACGCGGATGCGACCTGCTTGGTTCCACGCCGCGCCAGATCTATCTGCAACATCTGCTGGGACTGCCCACGCCGCACTACGCGCACATTCCGCTGCTCATGTCACCGGACGGCCGCCGCCTTTCCAAGCGCGATCGCGATCTGGACCTGGGCGAGCTCCGCACCCGCTTTGGCACACCCGAGGCACTGTTGGGATGGCTCGCCGGGCAAACAGGCATCGCGCCGGACACCACGCCGCGTACCGCCGAGCAGCTGGTCGAGCACTTTAGCTGGGACGTCATCCGCGCGCATCGGGAGAACATCACTGTAACAGTCGAGTAGCCAGCCACCCCGCCTCTACGCAACATCCCAGGGCTGGAGTTCGTCGCCCAAGCGAACGATGCAGTCGTAGAGCACGGTGTGACGCTCGGCCGGGTTGGTATCCCGATGAAAATGCCCGTAGTACCAGCGCTTGTAGTCCAAGCGGTCTTCCAGCTCATCGAAAAATGCCGTAAGCCGATCAACGGAGGGGCAATTCCAGCCGGACGCTGGATAAAGCGTGGACGAAAGCATGCGCGTAGAGCAGGTGTGAGTGATCACGTAGTCGACCGTCCAGCCCACGCTGTCGAGCTTTGCCCGCGCCTCCTCAAAGTTGCGCTCGTCCGGCAGTTCCTGCGGCCACCAGCTGGAATACGGAATGCGGTATTCCTTGTCCACGCTCGTGGCGCCGCCCATGGTAAAGACCGTTGAGCCGTCGAGCTCAAAAACCTCGCCGCGCGTCAGGCGCCGTATGGGAGAGGTGTCTGACAGGCGCTGCGTCAGCCCACCGTGCCACAACTCCATGGGGCGCTCCGCCCAGTGATCGAAACGCTCGTGGTTGCCGTCGACAAACAGCACGGTATAGGGACGCGATTCCAGCCAAGCGATGTCGGCACATTCTTCGGCAGAGAAATCCCACGGAAAGCCAAAGTCGCCGGCGATAATCAGATAGTCGTCGCTCGTCAGACTATCCCCAAGGTCCCAGTCGCGCAGCTTTTGCATGTCGACGCCGCCGTGAATATCGCCCGTCACATAGACCGTCATCGGATCACCACTTCCCTGTAAGTCGCTAGCCCACATTCCGCACGATCACTAAGCCAACCGTTCCAGCCCTTCCATCCTTTGGGACCTACCCCTCGCTCTTCCATCCAAACGGGTCAAACACCCAAAAGATCAGATCGAGCACGCCGCCGGTCATCATGGCGCCGGCAAGAGCCATGCAAACGCGCAGAGAACTGGCGCTTCGGAGCACATCAAACGGCCCCAGAACAGCCAGCAGCGCGACCGCTGCGCCGGCAAGGCACAGCGCGAGGCACGGCCCCGCGTCCTTGACGCACTTCTTTGCGAGATGCTTGGTGTTGTCGCTCATTGGTATCGAACTCCTTAGAGGGTCGCTGTTCGGGTATATGCCACCGCGGCAGAGCAGGGCGGCAGGGTAAGTGTCACATGTCGTGCGGACATCAATGGAGAAACCGCCTGCTCGACCAACCTTTGACGCCGTTTTGCACCGGCACCACATCCCCCGTTATCGAGGTCTAATACTTTTCCCGAGAAGTGAACGGCTGTTTTTGAACCCCTGAAACATCCGCATTTTTCGGCGGCAAAATCGCAGGATTTCAGCGCCGAAACCGCAGGAAACGGCACTCCTAAAGTGTCGATGCTTCGGGGGTCCGTTTTAGCTCGTTCACTTCTCGGGAAAAGCATTAGGCCTCGCTGCTAGCTATCCAAAAAGACACCTCTCCCTTCCCCACCGCCACCCAAAAACTCATCCAACATTAATCTTGGCTCAAGAATCGCTTAATCTATAACCTGCACTATAGAGTTCGACCAAGGGCGGGACGGCGCCGCGCAACGCAGACCGCTGAACGCAACGCTCGCGCCCGGGCAGATCGCCCGGCGTCGCGCCCATCGAACGAAAGGAACAGGTCATGAACGACCTCGAAAAAGTTGAAACCATCCGCACCAAGTGCAACGTGAGCTACACCGATGCCAAGGCCGCGCTCGACGCCGCCGACGGCAACGTTTTGGACGCCATCATTTGGCTCGAGTCGCAGGGCAAGACGCAGACCACGTCGGCGCACGCCGCCACCGAGTCCGCGCCAGTCGATGAGCCCTCAGCCGAGATGGTCGCCGCGCAGGCCGCCTACGAGAAGTCGAGCGAAAAGACCGACTTCTCCAAGAAGATGGACAGCGTATGGGAGTACCTCAAAAAGCTCTTCCGCCTGAGCCTGGACACCAAGTTTATCGCCACGCGCCGCGACGCGATCATCCTCAACATTCCCATCCTGATCCCCATCATCGCCCTGTTTGCCTGGGGCGCTACGATTTGGCTGATGCTGATTGGCCTGTTCTTTGGCATGCGCTACCGCATCGATAGCGACGGCGACGTGCCCGGCAGCATCAACAACCTTATGAATCACGCCGCCGATGCCGCGGACGACATCAAGCAAAATCTCAACGACGACAAGTAATCGCAGACGGGGGCACGCATGGCACGGATCCTGATCGTAGAGGACGAGGAGAAAATCGCCCGCTTTGTGACGCTCGAGCTGGAGCACGAGGGCTACCAGGTGGAGCACGCCGCCGACGGCCGCACCGCCGTGGACCTGGCGCTGGAGCGCGACTACGATCTGATTCTGCTCGATGTGCTGTTGCCGCAGCTCAACGGCATGGAGGTCCTGCGACGTGTCCGCAAGCACAAGGATGTGCCGGTGATTATGGTCACCGCGCGCGATGCCGTGATGGACAAGGTTGCCGGGCTCGATGCCGGCGCCGACGATTACCTGACCAAGCCATTTGCGATTGAGGAACTGTTCGCCCGGATCCGCGTGGCGCTGAAGCGCTCGGAGGCCGTGCGGACGGCTTCGGGCGTTGGCGGCATCGGGACGGGCGCGGCGAGCGACGCGGGCGGGAGCGCCGGTGCGATACCCCCGGTCAGCGACTCGGCCCAGGCTTCCGCCTCGCCCTCCCCCGCTACGCTCACCGTTGGCTCAGTCGTGCTCGACCCCGACCGCCGCGAAGTCACGGTCGGCGGCTCGCCCATCGCGCTCACGGCCCGCGAGTTCGATGTCCTCGCCCTGCTTATGGCGCATGCCGGCACCGTGCTCACGCGCGAGCGCATCGCGCATGAGGCGCTGGGCTACGAATACGTGGGCGACACCAACAACGTCGATGTGCACATCGCACATTTGCGCGCCAAGATCGAGGACGCCGGCGGTGTCCGCATCATCCAGACCGTGCGCGGGGTGGGCTATGTCTGCCGTGCGTAGCGCCGAGGCCAAGCGCGTCACCTCCATCGCCCGTGCCATCAACTGGAGCTACATGTGGCGCCGCCTGATGAGCTACGTCTGGCTCGATCTGCTGCTGGTGGTGATTGCGGCGGCGATCCTCGTCTATGGATACAACCAGACGCTGCCCGACGGCGCGTTTACCGCAGGCTGGATTCCCGGCGCCACCGTTCACGGCATGTCGCTGACGCCCGCGCGCGGCTGGAACCTGACAACGCTCACCTATACCGTCGAGCTTGCGCGTACCACCAAGACCTTCCCCCTCGTGCAGGACCTCGTCACGTTATGGCCTCTCTACCTTGTCGTTGTGGGTTGGCAGGTCATCAGCGTGCTCAACATGCTCGGCGGCGCCCGCCGCGTGCGCCGCACCATGGCACCGCTCAACGACCTGGCCTTGCGCGTGGACGAGCTCGGCCGCATGCAGCTCTCCGGCGGCAAGATGGAAACACTGGAGCAGGCCATCGAGCGAGCAAGCGTCGACTCGCCGAGCGTCACCACTGGCGACGCCGACTTGGCGAGCATCGAGGTCGCACTCAACCGCCTGCTGCGCCAGATGCAAGAGGCCAAGCTGCAGCAGATGCGCTTTGTCAACGACGCGAGCCACGAGCTGCGCACGCCCATCGCGGTGATTCAGGGCTACGTGAACATGCTCGACCGCTGGGGTAAGGACGACCCGGACGTGCTGACGGAGTCCATCGCGTCCCTTAAAGCCGAAAGCGAGCACATGCAAGAGCTTGTGAAGCAGCTGCTGTTTTTGGCGCGCGGCGATGCCGGGCGCACGGTCCTGCGGCGCGCGCATACCAACTTGGCTGCACTGGTCAGCGAGGTATGCGAAGAATCGCAGATGATCGATACCGAGCACACGTATCGGCTGGCTTCTGACGCTGCGCTTGCCAGCGACCCGCGCTGCGACGCGCCCGTCGACGTGGCGCTCGTGAAGCAGGCTCTGCGCGTGATCGTGCAAAACGCCGCCAAGTACTCGGATGCGGGAACGACCGTCACATTTGGCATAACGCCGGATGCGGGCGCGGGCACGATCGACATAAGTGTTGAGGACGAGGGCATCGGCATGAACCAGGAATCCGCAGCTCACGCGTTCGAGCGGTTCTACCGCGCCGACAACGCGCGCGATGCCGGCGCACAGGGTTCGGGTCTGGGGCTTGCGATCGCCAAGTGGATCGTCGACAGCCACGGCGGCGTCATCGGTGTGACCTCGGTCGAAGGGGTCGGCAGCCGCTTTACGATTCGCCTGCCACGATAGGAAGCCCCTCGGCATAAATAAAGGGATAGGGCCACGCGGCCCTATCCCTTTTTGCCAGCTATGGCAGCTTGTGCGCTACTCGCGGCACAGGTGCACGGCGAAACCGGCGAACTCGCGCTTAAAGTACACGAGTTTGGTGCCACCGTCGGGTAGAAGCGCGCGCGACTCCTCGTTGACCTCGAGCCCACGCTCGGCAAACCACTTCTCAGCTGCATCGATGTCGTTGACGGCAAAGCCGATGTGACCTTTGGTGCCACGACCGTTCTGCTTCATGATCTCGACCAGCGAATCGTTGAAGTACGAAACCGGGGTCTCGATGACGGGCAGGCCCATCATCGTCGAGAACAGCTCCGCGATCTCCAGGGCGTCTGCCGGGTCGGTGGCGTTAATGCCCACATGGGCAACGCGCATACCAAAGAGCTCTACCGGGTTGGCGTTCTGCTCACTCATGCAGTCAGCGCCTACTGAGCCATGACGTCGAGAACGGCCTTCTCGGCGGCAACGCGGTTCATGCCGGTCATGAAGGGCACGCCGCTCACGTACGGGCAGGTGAGGCCCTCGGGGGCAACAGTGGTGGCGATCAGCAGGTCAGCGCCCTCGTCGCAGTAATCCTTGGCCTCGGAGATGGCGCACTGCACGATCTCGTACTTGTCGGCATAACCGTTGGCGTCGAGCAGGGTAGCGACCTTCTGGGCAACGAGCGTGGAAGTAGCAGCGCCAGCACCGCAAGCCAAAACGATCTTCTTCATAGGTAATGTCTCCCTTCATGGTTTACTTTAGGTAAGTGTACCGCAGCGAGCGATGGCACTCGGCCTCGATGAGCTTTTATGCCAGTTTGCTTGCGCGCTGCGTATAATACATCTAGTACGTGTTGTCATACCGCTCGCTTTATGAGCGACTAAGGACCCTAATATGCCCGATTCCCGCACCCTCTGGACCGCCGTCGTTATCATCTGCATCGCCGTGTCGGTGTTCTTTAGCGTCAAAAAACGCACCACGTTTAAACGCCTGCAGCAATTGATGGCCGCCAAGCAGTGGGATGAGTTCGATCGTTTGCTCGACGGCAAACTCACCAGCATGCTGTACCCGCGCTACAACCGCGACTACCTGCGCCTGAACTCCTATCTGCTGCGCGAGGACCACGAGCGCGCCAGCGAGATGTTTGACCTGCTGTTGGGACTCAACCTCCCCAAGATGCAGCGCGTCGACCTGGTGATTAAGGCCTTTAACTACTATGTTGGCCAGGAGGACCGCAAAAAGTCCAAAGAGCTGTTGCACGAGATCAAGGGCTTTGAGGGAGGTCAAGCAGAGGCGGTTGCACACGAGTGTCAGCTGATGTACGACACGATGATCCTCAAGCGCCACAACGACATTCCCGAGCTGGAGCGCATGCTCGAGGATGTCGGCGACGACCCGGTCAAGCGCTGCCGCTTGGAGTACCTGCTGGCCCTGCAGTACCAGAACAAGGGCGACGAAGCCAAGTTCCAGGAGTTCCTGGAGAAGTCGGGCCAACACTCGATGGCCGTCAACGCGTAACGGACGGCTTGTGCTAGACTTCTAGTCTCACGGGGGCGTGGCGGAATTGGCATACGCAGGAGACTTAAAATCTCTCGCCGCAAGGATTGTGGGTTCGAGTCCCACCGCCCCTACCATATGGAGCTTTCGAGCCCGTGTTCCTCAGGGATGCGGGCTCGCTTCTTTTAGATGCCGGTGGGACTCGAACCCGCGAGGGGGCGAGCGTTAAGCGGACGCGCAGCGTCCGAAGCGAGCCGGCGAGGGCGCCGACAGGCGGCCGAAGCCGGTGCGTATTTGCGCAGCAAATGCGCGGACGTCCCACCGCCCCTACCATATGGAGCTTTCGAGCCCGTGTCCCCAAGGGATGCGGGCTCGTTTCTTTTACACGCCGGCGGGGCTCTAAGTTGCGGTGGAATAGTTCCTGTTTTGGCAGTTTACCAGCCCATTTAGGAACTATTCCACCGCGACTTAGGTTGGTGTTCCCACATTTTCCGATGGAAAAACGTGGTTGTCTCCCACATTTTCCGATGGAAAAACGTGGTTGTCTCGCACATTTTTTGATGGAAACGCCCAAATGGCCTTATACTAGCCGAGAGGGTTGGGAGGCAATATGCAGCGACAGCTTATGAGTGAACTTATCGCTTGGAAATCAAGGGCGAATCGCAAACCTCTCTTGCTTAAGGGAGCCCGCCAGACAGGAAAGACTTGGCTTCTTAACGAATTCGCAAGCCAGCAGTATCGAAACGTCATTCGTTTTGACTTTATGCTCGAGCCGAGCACACGCTCGCTGTTCGATGGGGACCTCGACCCCAAGCGCATCATCTCCCAGATAGAACTCCTACGTGGCCAAACTGTAACGCCAGCAGACACGCTCATCATCTTCGACGAGATCCAAGAGGCCCCGCGCGGGATCACCTCGCTCAAGTACTTCAACGAGCTTGCACCCGAATACCACATCGTAGCAGCCGGTTCCTATATGGGCCTCGCGCTCCGACGCGAAAACGAGTCATTTCCCGTCGGCAAAATCGACCAGCTCACCATGCGTCCCATGGGGTTCGCCGAGTTCGTTCGTGCCGTCGACGGCGACCCGCTCGCCGACGCCATCCTTGCCGCAGACATGAACCTTCTAGCAAACGTTACCGAAAAGCTCGAGCACTTGCTCAAGGAATACCTTGTTGTCGGCGGTATGCCCGAAGTTGTCTCCGCTTTCGCCGAGACACGCGACTTCATCGAAGCCCGAAGGCTTCAGCAGCAAATCATCGAGGCTTACGAATCCGATTTTGGCAAACATGCACCCGCCCGCATCATCGAGCGCATGAGGTTGGTTTGGAAATCCCTTCCCGGCCAGCTTGCCAAAGAGAACAAGAAGTTTGTCTATGGCGCCCTTCGCCCCGGAGCGCGCGCACGCGATTTCGAGGAAAGCCTCCAGTGGCTCACGGACTACGGAATCGTTCATAAGGTGCCACGTGTTTCCGCTCTAAAGGCGCCGCTCTCGAGCTACGAAGACCTCTCGGGCTTCAAACTGTTCTGCATCGACACCGGCATCCTCGGAGCGCTCTCCGGTCTCTCTCCGGCCATCGTTCTTAACGGATCCGCTGTTTTTACCGAGTTCAAAGGTTCGCTGACCGAACAATACGTCGCGCAGGAGCTTTTGCTCCAGGACAAAACTCCCGCGTATTGGTCCTCTACCTCTGGCAATGCCGAAACCGACTTTGCCATCGACCATGCGGGAACCGTGCTTCCGCTTGAGGTCAAGGCGGCAGAGAACCTTAAAGCGAAGAGTCTGAAAATAGCCTGCGAAAAATTCAAGCTCGAGCGTTGCATGAGGAGCTCCCTGGCGGCATATAGAGACGAGGGCATGCTCGTCAATATTCCGCTTTGGGAGATTGGGCAGATCGACAAGCTGGCATAGGCGCTGTAGGGACGCCCCGCAAGGACTGTCCCCAGGTGCCGGCTGTTGAGTTGCGGTGGAATAGGGACTGTTTGGTGCCCGAAAGGGCGATTTTAGTCCGTATTTCACCGCAACTTATGAGGGGATGGTTAAAGGGCGCTGAGAGTGGGGGTCCAGCCGATGGTGGGGTTCGCGCCGTCGAGGGTTTCGTTGATGGTGGCGGCCATGCCGGCGAGGAGGCTGCTCTCGCTTACGGTGAGCGTCTTGTAGCCACCGGCGCGCATGAGCTCGCAAATCACCACGGCGCCGGCCAGAATCACGCCCGCGCGCTTGGGCTGCACGCCCGGCAGCGCAGCGATACCCTCCACATCCAGCGTAGATATACGATCGATGGCGGCCGAGATCTGCTCCATCGAAAGCTCGCGCAGGTGCACAAAGCTCGAGTCGTACGGCTCCAGTTCGTGGACCAGCGCCACGAGCGTGGTAACGGTACCACCCACCGCGACCAGGCGCTCTGCACGCTCAAAATTGCTCGGCAGGCCCTCAAAATAGGCGGAGAACTGCTCGGCCGCCCACGCGGCGGCAACCGCAAGCTCGTTCGTCGACGGCGGCAGCGCAGAGAAAAACCGCTCGGTCACGCGACGGCAACCGATGTCCAGCGAGCGCGTTCCCTCCAGCGCAAAGACCCCGCGCTCCGGCGCGTACACGCCCGTCGCGAGCTCCGTGGAGCCGCCGCCCGAATCGGCGACGATAATGCGTTCACCGGCAAAGTCGTGCGCCACGCCAAAAAATGTCAGGCGCGCCTCGACCTCGCCCGGAATCACCTGTGGCTCAAGCCCCAAATCGCGCAGGCCGTCCAGCAGCAGCGCGGCGTTGGACGCATCGCGCGCGGCACTCGTGCAGGTGGTGCAGACGCACGCGGCCCCAAAAGTACGCGCCTCGTCCACAAACATGCGGCATGCGGCGAGTACGCGCTCGACCGCCGCCTCGCAAAAGCGACCCGTCGCGTCCACGCCCTCGCCCAGGTCGGTAATCTCGGTATGTTTGGACGATCCCACGATCGCCCCAGCCTCAACCTGGGCCAGCACCAGTCGCGACGACACCGTTCCCAGGTCGATCGCGGCTACCTTATAGCGTTTGCAATTTGTCATTGCGGGCTCCCCTCCGGGCGTTACTCGCCTACTCGCCGCTGGACGCGACCGTCTGACCCTCGACGCCGTTAAATCCAAACAGCATGTCGAGCGTCTGAATGTACCACGGCGCGTCCTTGCCGACTTCTTCGATTTCCTTGGCAACTTCGCTGGCCTTCTTGGCGTTCGACGACTTCTGGCTCGACGAGGCATCCGAATCGCCGTCCAGGCCCTGCACTTCAATCCTCTTCTCGCCAGGCATTACCAGGCCCAGGTCCTCGGACGCCGCGTCCTTGATGCCCTCCTCCGAGAGCAGCTTGTCGACGCTTTTTTGCAGCTCGTCGTTATATTGCTCGCGAATCTCGACCTGCTTGGCCAAGATATCGCTCGAACGCTTTGCCACGTACAGGTCGCGCACGGGGAAATACAGGCTCACGAGCACCAGGGCGACGACGATGCCGATGAATAGCCCTCGCTGAGGACCGTGGGTAAAGTCGTAGATCGCCTTGACCACCGCGTTGTCGTTGGCGTAGTGCATAAAGTCCGAGCCCGAAAAACGGTTCGAGGGCCTGCTCGACCTATCGTGCGTTTGAGCCGACGAGCGCTGAGCATGCGACGAACGTGCCGGGCGCACTGGTCCATCTGTCGAAGTATTCACTTGAGCATTGGGGCGCGAGGTACTTGTCGGGCGCTGCATGGAGCGGTCGGCGCCGGCGTAGGCGGACCCACCGAGCTGCACCGTGCGCGCACGGCGAGGCGACGGCTCACGCGAACCGGCGGAATAGTACCTGTTGTCGTAAATCTGATCCATGTGCGCCTTGTGCGGTTGAGGTTTGTTTGCGCTAAGTATTCTAGTTATAGCACGAGCGCCCGCACCGCCTTCGCCAGCCTTTGCTCGACATAAAAAAGGCGCTGAGCCATATGGCCCAGCGCCCAATGGCGGCCATCAGAAGTGGAACGGAGCCGAGTCAACCCCGCTCCCCGCGCGCACCACTTGTTTAGCGAATGTTGTAGAACGCGGCCTTGCCGGCGTAGCGCGCGCTGCCCTCGAGCTCGTCCTCGATGCGGATGAGCTGGTTGTACTTGGCGATACGGTCGCTGCGGCACGGGGCGCCCGACTTGATCTGGCCGGCGTTGACGCCCACAACCAGGTCGGCGATCGTGGAGTCCTCGGTCTCGCCGGAGCGGTGGCTCACGATGCAAGCGTAACCGGCCTCCTTGGCGGTCTCGATGGCCTCGAGCGACTCGGTGAGCGTGCCGATCTGGTTGACCTTGACCAGGATCGCGTTGGCGGCACCCAGCTCGATGCCCTTCTTGAGGCGCTCGGTGTTGGTGACGAACAGGTCGTCGCCCACCAGCTGCACCTTGTTGCCAATGCGGCGGGTAAGCTCGACCCAGCCGTCCCAGTCCTCCTCGGCCATACCGTCCTCGATGGAGATGATGGGATAGGCGTCGACGAGCTTCTCCCAGTAATCGACCATCTGGGCGCTCGTGTACTCCACACCCTCGCCCTTGAGCTCGTACATGCCGGTCTCGACGTTGTAGAACTCGGTCGAGGCCGGATCCATGGCGTACATGAAGTCGACGCCGGGCTTAAAGCCAGCCTTCTCCACGGCCTTGGTGATGTACTCGAACGGCTCGGTATTGGTCTTAAGGTTGGGGGCAAAGCCGCCCTCGTCGCCCACGCCGCCGCCCAGGCCGGCCTCGTGCAGCACGCCCTTGAGGGTGTGGTAGACCTCGGCGCACCAACGCAGGCCCTCGGCAAAGCTCGGGGCGCCCACCGGCATGATCATGAACTCCTGGAAGTCGACGTTGTTGTCGGCATGCACGCCGCCGTTGAGGATATTCATCATAGGTGTGGGCAGCAGATGAGCGTTGACGCCGCCCAGGTACTGGTACAGCGACAGGCCCGACGACTCGGCAGCGGCGCGGGCAACGGCCAGCGACACGCCCAGGATGGCGTTGGCACCGAGCTTGGTCTTGTTGGGGGTACCGTCCGCGGCAATCAGCGCGGCATCGACGGCGCGCTGGTCGAAGGCATCGAGGCCCACGACGGCGTTAGCGCACTCGTTGTTGACGTGCTCGACGGCCTGCGAAACGCCCTTACCCAAGTAGCGGCCCTTGTCACCATCGCGCAGCTCGCAGGCCTCAAAGGCGCCGGTCGAAGCACCCGAAGGCACCATTGCGCGGCCAAAGCTGCCGTCCTCGAGCACGACCTCGACCTCGACGGTGGGATTGCCGCGGCTGTCGAGCACCTCACGACCGTAGACATCCAAAATATCGCTCATGTTGTCTCCCTCTCACTTGGAAACGGGTTGAATGCTTGGCAACGCGGCTTACACGCTGCAGCGACGTGCAGGTTCATAAGTTAGCCTTGTCGCACTTTTTGCATTATGCCCTAAGTTAGCCAAGGGATACAATCTTTTTTAAAAAATAATGGGGCGATGGGACAAGTCCGTCCCATCGCCCCCGCGGTATTACTCCCCTGCCTTTGCTGCGTCCCACAGGTCGTTGAGGCCATGGGTCGAAAGCTCGGCAAGATCAACATGGGCATCGGCCGCCACCTGCTCCATTGCAGCCCAACGGCGACGGAACTTGGCCGTGCTGGCACGCAGGGCGCTCTCGGCGTCAATCCCCTCTTTGCGCGCAACGTTGACAAGGGCAAAGAGTAGGTCACCAAACTCCATCTCGCGCTCGGGCGTTCCGGGAGCCTCGGCCTCAAACTCGGCACGCTCCTCGGCAACCTCGTCCCACACATCCTGGACCGTCTCCCACTCAAAGCCCACGGCCGCCGCCTTGCGCGAGACCTTTTGCGCTTGCATCAGCGCCGGCAGGTGCGTGGGCACGCCGTCGAGCAGCCCCTCGGGCGCGGCCTCGCCTGCCGCCACGGCCTTGTCCTTGGCGGCCTTCTCGGCAAGCTTGACCTCGTCCCAAATCTTGAGCACCTCGTCAGAGCTGTCGGCATCCGCATCGCCAAACACGTGCGGATGACGGCGAATGAGCTTGGCGTCGATATCGTGCGCCACGTCGGCCAGCGTAAACTCGCCGGCGTCCGCCGCGATCTGCGCATGCAACACTACCTGCATGAGCACGTCGCCCAGCTCCTCGCGCAGGTGCGCCGCGTCGTCGGCCTCGATGCAGTCGAGCGCCTCGTAGGCCTCCTCGATCATGTTCTTGCCAATGCTGCGGTGCGTCTGCTCGCGGTCCCACGGGCAGCCGTCGGGCTGACGCAGACGCCAGATGGTTTGCACCAGATGCTGCAGCTCGGTCGATGCATCTACCAGCGTGGACAGGTCACGCGAACCCTCGGCATTTTGCTGAGCCATATGCTCGGCCATGGCTAGTCCTCCTCCATGATCACGTGGCGGAACGCGCCGCCCTCGTAGATGCCGTAGCTGTGCGTACCGTCCTTGGGGATGCTCACGCTGCCGGGGTTGAAGAGCCACAGACCAGGATGCTCCTCGCTCGCTTCGTTGACCTTGATGTGCGTGTGACCGTAGACGAGCGCGGAGCCCTCGGGCAGCGCGGGCGCGTGGTCGACGCTGTTGTGCATACCGGCGCCAAAAACGTGGCCGTGCGTCAGGAACAGCTCGCGGCCGTTCTCGTCGAATAACGTGGCATAGTCGGCCATGATGGGAAAGTCGAGCACCATCTGGTCGACCTCGGCGTCGCAGTTGCCGCGCACCGCGATGATGCGGTCAGCCAGGGCGTTGAGCAGCGGAATCACGCGCTTGGGAGCGTAGTCGCGCGGCAGGTCGTTACGCGGGCCGTGGTAGAGCAGGTCGCCCAGCAGCACAATGCGATCGGGCTGCTCGGACTCGATGGCGGCGCAAAGGCGTTCGGTCCAATATGCCGAGCCGTGGATGTCGGAGGCGATGAGGTATTTCATGGGGAGATCCTTTCGAATGGGGTTGATGGGGGCTGAATACGGGGTCCGGCGGATGCGGAGCCCATCTACCGTGTTACTCGAATCGCAGTGCCGCGCTCTGAGCCGCCTGCATCACGCGTTGGAGCGGCACGCCATGTTCGCGGGCAAGACGGGCGCAATCCTCGTACTCGGGAGCCGCGCGCTCGCTGCCGTCGGGCAGGGTCGCCACCTTAACGGATACCTCGCCCCATGGCGTCGTTACGCGCTCAAAGCGGCGTGGCAGGCAAACGCGTTCCATCACCTGGCGACGAATGGCGTTGGTCGTGGTCTCCAAAAAGATAATCGTCTGCAAGCGCTCGATATCATCGTGCGAGCAGATTACCTGCAGCTGCCAACCGGGGCGGCCTTTTTTGCAGTAGAGGGGCAGCCAGTGCACCTCGCGCGCACCCGCCTCGCGCAGGCAATCGGCAGCGTAGGCAAGCACCTCGGGCGACGCATCATCGATGTCGCACTCCAGTTTGACGATAGTTTCGGGCGCATCAGTCTCGCGAGACAGCGGGGATGTGCTATCGCATTGCATACGGTCTGGATCCTTTCCGCGCGGGCTCGTTTTGTTCACCCAAACGCTAGCACATCGCAGGCTGCGCGAGTGTGACGGCGCGTGATGAGCGCGATTTTCCTTGTCGACAAGAAACCGACACTCCACCGCCCCGGCCAAACATGTACATCAGCCTCCAAACATGTCATTATTTGCAGCTTTTGGAGGCTGATGTACATGTATTGGAGCAAGCGAGGCCGCGCCGCGCAGCCTTTCCAATCGATTTCGAGCTCCGGCGCGCGGCGTGTTGAGAGCTGCAACATTACAATGGAGCGGATTCGCCAAATGCAAAGGAGTCGCCATGTCTGCCTGCCCGCTGGTCGATTGCCATACCCACACCTCGTTCTCGGACGGCCATGCCTCGTTTGAAGACAACGTTCGCGCCGCTGCTGCGGCCGGCTGCCGCGTCATGGTCTCGGCCGACCATCTCACACTGCCCGCCAGCATGGATGCCAACTGCGAAGTGCAGGTTACTGAGGGCGACCTGCCGGCACATCGTCTGGCTTTTGAGGATGCCCGCAAGCTTGCCGCGCAAATCGCGCCGGAGCTCGAGCTTATCTATGGCTTTGAATGCGATTGGTACGAGGGCTGCGAGCCTTTGGTTGAGCGCTGGTCCCAGGACGCCGTCGTACGCCTGGGCAGCGTGCATTGGATTGGCAACCCAGGCGATATCATGGCCGGTGCCGCGGGTACGGCGGGAACGGAAAACGTCGCTCGCCCCGATACACCCGATTCCCTTTGCGGCTGGATCGATGATGACACCAACCTGCATGTTTGGGAAAACCTGGGGGTACACGGCGTGTGGGAGCGCTACGTCGACGACTGGTGCCGCGCTTGCGAAAGCTCACTCAACTTTGACGTAATGGCCCATCCCGACCTGGTCATGCGCTTTTCGAAGGAAGGCTTTGCGCCCGACTTAGACCCCGCACCGTTTTGGCAGCAGATGGCCGAGTGCGCGCACGATACAGGCCGCCGCGTTGAGGTCTCGACCGCCGCACCGCGCAAGGGCCTCGAAGACTACTATCCCGCGACCGGATTGCTGCGCCGCTTTGCCCACGCCGAGGTGCCGATCACTTTTGGCTCGGACGCACACCGCGCCTGCGACATTTGCTGGAACATCCGTGAGGCCCAGGCACACGCCTACGACTGTGGCTACCGAGCCTTCGACGTCCCCCACCCCACCGGCGAATGGGAATCCACACCCCTCGCCTAGCCATCCCTTCATAAGTTGCGGTGGAATAGGGATTGTTTTGCCTGATGAAGCGCTTAAACAGTCCCTATTTCACCGCAACTTCCATGACCCCGTTACACCAACAAAGACTGTCCCAAACGACTAGTCGTTTAAGAACGTCCCAAACGACTAGTGGCGGCGGGCGTTGAGTTCGCCGGCCAGCTCGTCGAGGGTAATGCCGTAGCGCTCAAGCGTCACGAGCAAGTGGTAGACCAGGTCACCGGCCTCGTAGCGAATGTGATCGTGATCGTTATCCTTGCAGGCCATGATCACCTCGCTCGCCTCCTCGGCAAGCTTCTTGAGCAGCTCGTCCTCGACGTCGGTCAGCAGGCGAGCGGTATAGCTCTCCTGCGGCGATGCGTCGCGACGGCCGTGAATCACCTCGGCGAGCCCCGTCAGCGTCTCACCGATATTTCCATCCTGAACGTTTGCGGTGCGCACACCCATAGTTCAATCCTTTCTGGTTGGCCGAACGTCTAATCGAGCGCCCGCCCTACGCGAGTTTCTTAAAGAAGCAGGTACGGTTGCCGGTATGGCAGGCCGGACCCGGCGAGTCGACCTTGACCAGCAGCGTATCGCTATCGCAGTCGGCCCAAAGCTCCTTGACCTCCTGCATGTTGCCGCTCGTCGCGCCCTTGTTCCAGAGCTCCTGGCGGCTGCGGCTCCAAAACCACGTGGTACCGGTCTTGAGCGTCAGCCCCACCGATTCCTCGTTCATCCAAGCAACCATAAGCACCTCGCCGGTGTCATACTGCTGAACAACACAAGGAATCAATCCTTTGGCGTCGTATTTAAGATCCGCTGGAGTAGTAATTTCTCTCATTTCAATTCCCCAATTTAAACATCGCCGGTCGGCGAGGGTTGTCCAGGTGCCGCAGGTTGCCGCGAAAGAGGAGCAACGCGTACTTTGGTACGCGAGCGACGGTTTAAGCGGCAAGATGCGGTGCCTGGGCAAGCCGCAGCGAAGCCCGCAGCATTAGAAGTCCAACCTCACAGGAATACCCTGCGACGCCATATACTCCTTCACCTGGCGAATGCTGAACGTCCCAAAGTGAAAGACGCTCGCCGCCAGCACGGCATCGGCCTCGCCCTCGATCACGCCCTCGGCAAAATGCTCGAGCGTACCCACGCCGCCGCTCGCAATAACGGGAATCGGCACCGCGCGCGCCACGGCACGGGTGAGCGCCAGGTCAAAGCCGGCCTTGGTGCCGTCGCGATCCATACTGGTCAGCAAGATCTCGCCGGCGCCGCGACGAGCCGCTTCCTCGGCCCACGCCACCGCGTCGATACCCGTGGCGTTGCGACCTCCCGCGGTAAAGACCTCCCACTTGTCGGCACCCGGCTCTCCGGGCAAACCGACGCGCTTGGCATCGATCGCCACGACCACGGCCTGACTGCCAAAAGCCGCGGCAGCCTGGCTAATCAGCGACGGGTCACGCACGGCCGCCGAGTTGAGCGACACCTTGTCGGCACCGGCGGCAACCATGGTCCGCATGCCCGCCAAGTCGCGAAAGCCGCCGCCCACGGTATAGGGAATAGCGAGCTCCTCGGCCGCGTGCGCCGCCATCTCGATGGTCGTCACACGGTTGTCACTCGTCGCGGTAATGTCCAAAAATACGACCTCGTCCGCACCTTCGCGGTCGTAGGCGCGCGCCAGCTCCACCGGATCGCCCGCATCGCGCAAGCTCACAAAGTTGACGCCCTTGACCACACGGCCGTCCTTGACGTCCAGGCAGGGAATTACGCGTTTGGTAAGCATAGGCTACTCCTCCCCTCGGACGGCGGCCAGCGCCTGGGCCAGCGCAAAGTTGCCCTCGTAGAGCGCGCGACCGGTAATGGCACCCTCGATGGCATCCCCGCCCACCGCGGCAAGCGCACGGATGTCGTCGAGCGTCGAGATACCGCCCGAAGCCACGACGGGAAAACCCGCGACCTCGGCCACATGGCGATACGCCGCCACATCGATGCCCGTCTGCATGCCATCACGCGCGATGTCGGTATACACCAGATGCTTAAAGCCCAGCTCGGAAAGCTGCGCCACGGCGTCGTCGAGCGCCACGCCCGCGCCGTCACGCCAACCGTTCACCTTGACCTGGCCGTCGCGAGCGGCGATGTCGGCCACGAGCAGCTCGCCAAAGCCTTCGGCCGCCACCTCGGCAAAACCCGGCTCGGTCACCAGCACGGTGCCCAGTGCGATGCGGCGTGCGCCGTAGCCTGCCAACTCGTCGATGCGCGCGAGCGAGCGGACGCCGCCGCCCACGTCCACGGATAGACCGTCGACACCGCAGATGGCCTTGATCGCCGCCGAATTGGCAGCGCATGTGTCCTCATCCTCGCCAAAGGCAGAGGACAAATCGACGACGTGCACCCAGCTCGCGCCCTGCTCGGCAAACGAGCGGGCAACGGCCACGGGGTCGTCGGAATATACCTTGCAGCGACTGCGGTCGCCGCGCTCCAGGCGCACGACCTTGCCGCCGATCAGATCGATTGCGGGAAACAGGATCATCGGCCAGCCTCCTCGACGATGTTGACGAAGTTCTTAAGGATGCGCTGACCCAGCGCGGAGGATTTCTCGGGATGGAACTGGCAGCCCCACACGTTGCCATGGCGCACGATGCACGGGAAGCTCCGCGTATAGTGCGTGTGCGCCAGAACGTCGGCAGCATCGGCGTCGTCTGCCACCGCGTAGCTGTGGGTGAAGTACATGTTGGCGCCCTCGGCAAAACCGGCGAGCAGCGGATCGGCCGCACCGGCGGGCGTCATGTGCACCTGGTCCCAGCCCACGTGCGGCACCTTCAGGCGGCTCGACTCCAGGCGCGTGCACGAGCCGCGCATAATGCCCAAGCCATCGACCCAGGAACCGCCGGCCTGCTCGGAGGCATCGTCGTCCGCGTCCGCGCCCTCGTCCGCCAGCACGCCCTCGTCGCCGCGCTCAAAAAACAACTGAAGGCCCAGACAGATGCCGAGCAGCGGAGTTCCGGCGGCAACGGCGTCGAGCACCGCGTCCGCCTCGCCGCCCTCGCGCATAAAGGCGATCGCGTCGTAAAACGCGCCCACGCCCGGGATGACCAGGCCGTCGGCGTTGCGGATCTGCTCAGGATCGTCCGACGTGCAGGCGGCGGCACCGGCGCGCGCAAGCCCGCGCGCAACGCTCGACAAGTTGCCCTTGTGGTAGTCGACCACCACGATCTTCGGTTCGCCCACGCGACCCTCCTTTTCCCATCATCCAAAACCACCACAAAGGGGACAGGCACCTTCGTGGTGGTTTTTGTCCTTGTGGCAGTTAGAGTGAACCCTTGGTGCTGGGGATGCCCTGCACGCGGGGATCCAGCTCACAGGCGTAGCGCATCGTGCGGCCCACGGCCTTAAAGGCGGCCTCGATAATGTGATGCGAGTTGCCGCCCGCCAGCTCGCGCACGTGCAGCGTGAGCTTGGCGTCGCGCGCAAAGGCGTAGAAGAACTCGACGGCCAGCTCGGTATCGAAGCTGCCCACGCGCTCGGTCGGCACGGGCAGCTCGCAGTAGGCCTGCCCGCGGCCCGAAATATCAACAGCAGCCATCACGAGCGTCTCGTCCATGGCGATCGCCGCGTCGGCAAAGCGCGTAATGCCCGCCTTGTCGCCCAGCGCCTGGCAAAACGCCTCGCCCAGCACAATGCCCGTGTCCTCGACGGTGTGGTGCGCATCGACCTCCACGTCGCCCACCGCGTGCACCGTCAGATCGAACAGACCATGGCGGCCAAAGGCGTTGAGCATGTGGTCGAAAAACGGCACGCCGGTCGAGATATCGCACGTACCGGTTCCATCCAGGTCGAGTTTGACGACAATGTCGGTCTCCCCCGTCTTGCGGGTCACCTCGGCATAACGGCCCATCTAGATCTCCTCCTTCACCAGCACGGCAAACGCAGCCAGTACCTCATCGTTTTCCTGCGGCGTGCCCACGGTAATGCGCAGACAGTCCGAAAGCCCCGGCGCATAGCTAAAGTCGCGCACCAAAATCGAATACTCGTCGCGTAGACGCTCGCGCACGCGCGTGGCATGCGGCGTACGCACGAGCACAAAGTTCGCCGCGCTCGGCCATGCCTCCACGGGCAGGCCCTCGGTAGCCATCGCGCGCAGGGCGCACAGCTCGCGCTCGCGCTCGGATGCGACCTGTGCCACCACGGGCGTGTACGCATCGCGGGCACGCACGCAGGCAAGCGCCGCCGCCTGGCTCAGTACGTTGACCGAATAGATCTGGCGAATCGCCGCGAACACGTCGATGACCTCGGACGCCGCGATCACGTAGCCCAGACGCGTGCCGGCAGCGCCAAACGCCTTGGACAACGTATGCAGAATCACCAGGTTGGGATGCTCGGCGATAAGGCCCTGCGCCGTGGTGGCCGCGCCAAACGAATCGTCGGCAAACTCAACGTAGGCCTCGTCGACCATCACCATGCCGGGGCACGCATCGCACAGCGCCGCGATAAAGTCGAGCGGCGCCACGTCGCCCGTGGGGTTATTGGGCGAGGTCACGATTGCCAGGTTGCACTCGGGCGCTGCCGCAAGCACGGCTGCCTGGTCGAGCTCAAAGGTCGCGGGGTCGCGCCACACGTCGCGCACCTCGGTCTGGCAGAGCGACGCAAAGAACGCGTACTCGCTAAAGCACGGCGGGCAGTTGAGCAGGGTTCGCCCAGCGCCGCCAAACGCCAGCAGGTAGTTATAGAGCAGCTCGTCGCCGCCGTTGCCCACGCAGATGTTCTCGCGCGTCACGCCATGCCAGGCAGCAAGCTCGTCGCGCAGGTCGTTGGACATGGGATCGGGATAGCGGTTGAGCGGTGTAGCAGCCAGGGCGGCGTCGACCGCCTCGCGCACGCCGGCCGGCACGGGATAGGTGTTCTCGTTGGCCGAAAGGTTGATGCGCGTGGGCGTAAAGTTGGGATCGTAGGGCTCAATGCCGGCCAGGTAAGGCTGGACGAGCTCCTTCATGCGGGGCGTCAGCTCGGCCATATTAGGCCTCCTTGCCAGTCGCGCCGGCGCCATCCGCGCCCGCAGCCGCCAGGTCCACGCCCTCGGCAACCGTCGCCACGGCGTCGCCCGGCCAGGCAACCTTGGTCAGGTCGGCCGCGGCCAGAGACTCGGCACTCACGGCATCCTCGCCCTGCTCCAGCACACGGCGACGCAGAGCGGCGGATAGCGCGTGCGCCCACAGGCCCTCGGCCTCGGCCAGGCGCTGCGTAGCGGGAGCGTCGGAGAGCAGCCCCTCGGGTGTATAGCAAATGACGCTCGAGCGCTTAACGAACTCCTCGACCGAAAGCGGGTTGGAGAACATGGCCGTGCCGCCGGTCGGCAGCGTGTGGTTGGGGCCGGCGACGTAATCGCCGAGCGGCTCGGAGCTCCAAGCGCCCACAAAGATGGCACCGGCGTTGCGGATACCGCCAAGCAGGCCCATCGCATCCTTGCAGTGCAGCTCCAGGTGCTCGGGCGCCACGGTGTTCACTGCCTCGACGGCAGCGGCCATGTCGGCGGCCACCACGATGGTGCCCTCGTTATCGAGTGAGGCACGAGTGATCTCGGCACGCGGGGACTGCGCTACCAGAATGTCGATACCCGCCTCGACCTCACGCGCAAACTGCTCGTCGCAGGTCACCAGATAGCAGGCTGCCAGCGGATCGTGCTCGGCCTGGGCCATCAGGTCGGCCGCGACCACCATGGGCTTGGCCGTAGCATCGGCCAGCACGCAGACCTCGGACGGGCCGGCGACCATGTCGATGCCCACGTCGCCGGAGACAATCTGCTTGGCCGCAGCGACAAAGGCGTTGCCCGGGCCGGTGATCTTGTCGACGCGCGGAATGGTCTCGGTGCCGTACGCCAACGCGGCCACGGCCTGAGCGCCACCCACCATATAGATCTCGTCCACGCCGCCGAGCTTTGCCGCGGCGAGCGTGTAGGGGCTGATCAGGCCGTCCTTTTGCGGCGGGGTCACCATAACCACGCGCTTGACGCCGGCGACCTTGGCGGGAATGGCGTTCATCAGCACCGTGGAGGGATACTGCGCGCGACCACCCGGCACGTAGATGCCGGCCGCCGCGAGCGGGGTCACTTTAACGCCGAGCATCGTGCCGTCCGCACGCGTGGTAAACCAGCTCTGCTCGACCTCGCGCTGGTGGAACTCGCGAATCTGACGCGCGGCCTTCTCGAGCGCGGCGACAAAAGCGGGATCGAGGCCCTCGAGCGCGGCATCGATCTGCTCTTGCGGCAGACGGAAGCTCTGCAGCTCAACGCCGTCAAAACGCCGACAGTAATCGCGCACCGCGGCATCGCCGTTAGCGCGCACGTTGGCCACGATATCGCGGGCGGCGTCGACGATGTTTTGCGGCAGCACGCCCTTGCGGTTGAGTTGGTTGATAGCGAGACGCTCACCGGGAGCAAGCTTGATGGTCTTCATTTCGGTATCCCCTATCAGTTGAGATTGCGTTTGAAAAACGAGATGCCGGACAGCGGCACCAATCGGTCCGCAGCCCGGATATGGGGGCGCCCGTGCGTGCTCGCGCTATTGTGCCGAGCCCGCAACGGGCTCAAAATGCTTGTCCTTCACGGCTGCCGCCAAGCGATCTGCCAGATTGCGCACGCGCGGATCCAGACGTGCGGCACCCGGATTGACAAAGAAGCGGGCCGTGCAGTCCATAATGCGACCAGTAATAACGAGGTCGTTATCTCGCAGCGTGGCGCCTGTGGCGGTGATGTCCACGATACGATCGGTCATGCCAACAATGGGGCCCAGCTCGATGTTGCCGTGCAGCGAGACGATATCGGCATTCACACCGCGCTCGGCATACCAGGCACTCGCGATGCGCGGGTACTTAGTTGCCACGCGAAGCGACCCGCGGCGGACATAGTTGCGCTCGGCCTGGCCGGCGCGCCACGCGGGCTCCGCCTCGATAAAGGTGCACAAGCCGTAGCCCAGATCGACCAGCTGCAGCAGGTTGAGGTCGGCCTCGATGAGCGAGTCCCAGCCGCAGATGCCGCAGTCGGCACCGCCGCAGCCCACAAAGGCGGGCGCGTCGCTGGGACGCACGATGACAAACTCGATATCGCCGACCGCACCCTTACCGGCCTGCGTGTCGCGGCCGCGCACGATGAGATGACGACCGGGATCGCGCAGCTCCGAGACATCCAAGCCCGCGGCCTCGAGCACGTCGAGCGTGTCGGCCTTGAGCGAGCCCTTGGGCACGGCGATGCGCAGCGGACCCTCGGCGCCACGGCCCGCAGCGTGATCGCTGTCGGAAGCGGCGTCCTCGGCCGAGGTGCGCGCGGCCTCCAGACGCTCGAGCGAAAAGGCAAAGCCCGCCGCCGGCACCTCGATGCCGTCGCCAAATGCGCCGGTAAAGATGGAGTCGTAGCGACCGCCCGAACCCACCGGATCGGGCAGGCCGCCGGCATAGGCCTTAAAGACCAGACCCGTGTAGTAATCGAAAGAGTTCATGATGGAGAAGTCGAACGACAGCACCTGGTCGTCCTCGGGTGCCAGGCCCTCGACCAGGGCACGCAGCTCGCGCGTCAGCGGCGCGACGATACCGGCGGCCTCCAGCAGCGCGTCCACGCGGTCAAGCGCCTCGGCACCGCCGTGCAGACGCGGCAGCTCGCAAATGGCGGCCTTGACGGCATCGGACTCGGTGCTTGCCGCCACGCGGGCATCGAGGCCCACAAAGTCGTTGGCGTGCACGCAGCGCAGGGCCTCGGCGGCCAGCTCGCGATCCTCGCACGCCGCGAGCAGTTCCTTAAACGGACGCACGCTGCCCGCGATAATGCGCGCATCGGGCAGTGCCAGCTTACGCACGACCTCGGCCACGAGCGAGACGATCTCGACATCGCCCGCAGTGTTGCCCACACCGATGAGCTCAAAACCCAGTTGCGTAAACTGACGCGAGCCACCGGCATTGCGCTGGCACTCACGAACCACCGGCGCCTCGTAGCGAAGACGTAGGGGCAGGTCGGCCGCGCGCATGCGAGTCGAAACCAGGCGTACGATCGGCAGCGTGTTGTCGGGACGGACCACCAGCAGGCGACCGTCGTCATCAAAGAGCTTAAACGGCGTATCCGCAATGCGGCCGCCTTCCTCGAGCGAACCCTTGTCCTCGAGCAGCGGCGTCTCGACCGGAAGATAATGATGCTCCCTGAAGCAGCCCTTCACCGTACATGCAATCTCCTCGCGCGCCTGAGCCTCCTCGGGCAATATGTCCCGGAATCCCCACGGTGTGGCCGTCATCTGGTGAGCCTCCTCATGCTGTGTTTCATATAGAACAGAAGACCGGCATAGCTCCGCCGGTCTTCTGGGTACTTTAGCATACTAGAGTGCTTGCGGGGAAAATCCGTCGTAGCCGCTCACACCGTATTCATTTGGAAACATAGGGTAGGTTGCCGCAACCCAACCCCACCTAGGCGCCAATCGCACGACGATACTCTGCCATTACCTGCGCATCGGCAGCTGCGGGGTCGGCAAAATAGCGCCAGTCATAGGTCTCGGCCGAAACAACTCCGCGATAGCCGCGCGCCACCAGCCTATCCAGGTCGGCGCGCATATCGCGGTCGCCGTCACCCCAGGCAAGATGCGTCGTGCCATCTGCCGCAACATCGACAAAATGCACGTGGGCGACATCATTGCCAAGCAGATCGAAATAATCGTCGATGGTATCCCCCGCCACCGCCATAGCGCCCAAATCCAGACACGCCTTAAGTGCCGGATGATCAACCGCCTCGATCATGCGCTTCGTGTCGGCCGCCGAGTTCACGATCATCGACTCAACCGGCTGTAGGGCCTCGAGCACCAGTCGCACGCCGCGCTCTCCCGCATGCTCGGCAATCGCACGCAGCATCGAGGCGCTGCGGCCCCACGCGTCCTCGATCGGCTCGTTCAAAAATGCCCAGCCACTCGAGACCATGACCTGCTCGGCTCCAAGTTCCGCCGCAATATCCACAACGTTCTTAAAGTACGCGAGCGTGCGGGCACGCGCCTCATTCCCGCGCGCCGCGATATTCCACGGCTTGGGGTTGTTCTGTTCGGGACAAAGCCCCACAATCCGAACCCCATACCGCCGCGACAGCTCCCGCACCTGCTCGAGCGAATCGTATCCATGGCAATCGACATACAGATGCATCGCCCCGGTCCAAAGCTCGCAACACGTGTAGCCCGAGGCCGCTGCCGAAGAAAAGAATTCCTCAAGGTCAAAATAACGATGGCTGATATTCATGACGGCAAGCTGCGGATACTCCATCTTGTCCACCTTTCGGCAAAAGGGCGCCGCAGCACAGTGTGCGCGACGCCCCCTCTTACATTGTTCTCATTATGACGGATACTCTACTGGACACCAAGCACTCCAAAGAACGCGCCGGCGATACTCACGAGCAGGATTACGAGCATGATGAGCAGCGGATTCATCTTCTTCTTGAGCATGAGATAGACGATTCCAAACAGCCCCAACGTAACAAAGCCCGGGAAGATTCCGTTGAGCAGCTCGGCCAGCGTCTGGGCACCATCGCCCGCGCCGACCATGAGCGGAATGTCCACGGTGACCATCTCCATGGTCATAGCACCGATCACCATGGCGCCCATGATGGAGGCCATCTTGACGATCGTGTCCATAATGCCCGATTCCTGAACCTTGCTGATCATGTCCGAGCCAAAGCGATATCCCACAAACGTCAGCAGGTAACGGATGATGTAGTGAGGGACGTTGAACACGAGCAGGAACAAAATCGGGCCAAGAATAGAGCCCTGCAGTGCCAGCGACGTGCCGACACCCGTTGCCAAAATTCGCAGCGTGCCCCAGTAGAAGGCATCGCCCACGCCGGACAGCGGTCCCATCAAAGCAAGCTTGACATTAGAGATCGCGCTCGTGTCAAAGCTATCGTCAGTAGCGTTGACCTCTTCCATTGCAGCGGCGATGGACATGGGAAGCGTCGAGATGTACGGCGTGACGTTATAGAGCTCCATATGGCGCTTAAGGGCGGCCTTAAAGTCCGCATCCTGCGGATACAGCTTGCGCAGGATCGGCATAAGGGCCCACATAAAGCCGATATGGCCCATACGCTCGTAGTTCCAGGAATGCTCATAGGGAATCGAGCGCCAGAACAGCTTCTTAAGGTCTGCGCGGGAAATCAGCCCGTCGTAAGAAGACTCAAACTTAAAACTCATCGAACCCACTCCCAATCGCAGGATCCTCGGTTGCCACTGCGGGCTGCTCCGCCTTTTTCTTCTCGCCCAAAACCGTCATCGCGACGACGATGATCGCGGCAAAGATCGCCACGCCCGTCGTGCTAATGCCAAAGTAGGCGACGAGGAAGAAGCCAGCGAAGAAGAACGGAGCCACTGTTTTGTTCATAATCATCTGCGCCAGCATCGCAAAGCCGAGTGCGGGCAAGAAGGCGGCGGCGACGTCCATGCCGGTCTGAACGAAATCGGGAATGATGTTGAGCAGGCTGGCAACAGCATCGGCGCCAAAGAAGAATGCCAGGGGAATAATCAGCAAGCCGCACCAGCTCTGCGCATAACCGGCGATGAGCATGTTGCGCGTGATGGCCTTGGTGTCCCCGTCCTCGACGTTTTTGTCGATACGGTGCACCAGCAGCAGCATCACCGGCTGGCCCAGGGCCGTATCGAGCGCCAGGACGATCGTTGCGATGGGAATGCCCAGGGTCAGGGCCGCCGAAGCGTCCGCGCCGGCCTGCATGGCAAGCGACACACCCAGGATGGTTCCGGAAATCGTATCGGGCGGGTTATACGCACCGACCGAGATGGCTCCGACCATGGCAAGCTCCATCGTGGCGCCCATGATCGTGCCGGTCACCATGTCGCCCATGACAAGGCCAACCAGAGGTCCGAGCACAATCGGGCGCTGGAGGTAGCTCGTGCCCGTCAGCCACTCGGAATAGCCCAAAAGGGCGATCAGGAAAATCAGGATTGTCTTGATAACCATGATGGCCCCTAACCGATGACCTTTGCGGCGTCAGTCTTCGCATCCGCCGGAATCATCTGAATGAACAGCTCGTAGCCTTCGCTGAGCAGCTCTTTGACGTATGCCTCGTTTTCGGGCGTGAGGAACACGCTCGTCGAGACCTGGCGGGCATCCTCGCTAAAGGCAACATTGCCGAGGTTGATCTTCTTGACGCCCATCGCCTTGGCGACGGCACCGGCCTGCTGGATCGTCTCGCAAACTACGAAGAGCTTGTACTTATCGGTCACACCGCTCTGGAGCGCCTTGACGGCATCCTCGGTGTTTTTGACAACGACCTTGCAGCCCTCCGGTTTTGCAAGGGACAGGGCCTGCAGACGAAGCTTGTCATTGAGGACCGTGTCGCTTACCAACAGGATGCAGTCGGCACCCAGAGCCGAAGTCCAGCTAACGGCAACCTGGCCGTGCAGCAGTCGATAGTCCACGCGAATCATCTGAATCATGATGTGCTCCCTAGCGATTAAAACTCATCGAGTTCGGCCTGCCCCAGCAGGTCGTTGACGTACTTGACCTTGGTGTCGTCCGCCTCGACGATCTGGCGAATGGCCTCATCGATCGGGGTGGATTCGGGCACGAACAGCAGCTGAATAAGGAGCGGCAGGTTCATATTGGTCACCAGGTGCGTGTTGGGACGCGTCTGGACGATCTTGGTGAACTCGTTGTTGACGCTGCCGCCAAAGAGGTCGGTGCACACGACGACCTCATCGTCCGCGGCAAAGCCGTCCAGAATCGCTGCGGCCTCCTTGACCAGGTCCTCGTTTCCGTCGACATACATAGAGAGCGCATGGACGTTTTCGCGCTCACCGGAGAGCAGCCCAATGCTCTCGACGATTCCGGACGCAAAATGAGCATGGGATGCAACGATAAACTGCCTCATTTGATCCCCTTTCTTTTGAATTTCGGCATAAAAATGCCCGGGCGCATGCGCCCGGGCAGGGTGCTTCTTGATCAGTAGCTTATTTGTCACCGATTAGTAGTCGAACTGGTGATAGTAACGACGGTAGTTGAGGTTGTGCTTGGTGACCGTCTCGTAGTAAGCGGCAAGGCGATCGGTGATCAGCGAGGAGAGAATCCACGGGGAGACGATGACGCGGAACTCGTCGTCAAGGCCGGGGATCGCGAACTCGGCGGTGTCGA
>OBZZ01000322.1_pt1 | contig 35079 bp, 29 predicted proteins | sample 1501451 | NCBI WGS metagenome assembly OBZZ01 (sample SAMEA2580274, study PRJEB22360) | human gut metagenome | biome: human gut; feature: human-associated habitat; material: faeces | place: Denmark | collected 2008/2010
ACCTTCACATGCACGCGCGCCGTCTTGCCGAGCCTGCGTGCGGCCGCGGCGACACCGTCGATGCCGGCGAGCGAGCCGACGGAAATGTCGATGTCGTTGTCGACCAGCTCGTCGAACGGCACTTCGGCGCCGCTGTAGACCCACGTCAGAATATGGCAGCGATCGGGGCCGATGCCCGCCTTGCGCAACAACAGCGCCTCATGCGATTGCGCGGTGCCGAGCCACGTGGCGCCGCCTGCGAGCGCGGCAAGCGCGGCGGGGATCAGGCCGTGTCCGTACGCGTCGGCTTTGACGATGCCCATGACGGCGGTGCCGGAATGCGGTCCGCCGACGACACTCACCAGGTGGCGCATGTTGTCGCGCAGTGCGGCGAGGTCGACGATGGCCTGCGCCGGATACCGCCGCTGGGCGGCCTTGTAGTTCGCTTTGCCTTGTTCGGAGGAGAAATCCCATTCACGTGTTGCGCTCAAAGTCATGGCTCCCATTGTCGCGCCGCTATGTGACAGGTATGGAACATCAGGGACATATGGTGAGACGATTCACGATGTTTTCACGATTTTGTCCGGCAGTGTTTTTTACACTTTCCATACACAAGGCTGTTGCGCATATCGCCGCGGCCTTTCTGATTTCTGGCGTTAAGGCGTGCCAGAGTCCCGGAAATCCGTCCGGTCCAGCCCATTTTTGAAACAATCACAGGGAATCTGACGACCATGGATCTATTTCGCAAGAAGTCGGTGGACCAACTTGTCTCCGAATCGACTCCGCTGAAGCGAACACTGAAAACCTTCGACCTGACCATGCTGGGCATCGGCGCCATCATCGGCACCGGCATCTTCGTGCTCACCGGCAAGGGCGCGCTCACCGCGGGACCCGCATTATGCGTGTCCTTCCTGCTTGCCGCGATCTGCTGCGGCTTCGCAGGCTTGTGCTATGCGGAGTTCGCCGCGATGGCACCGGTTTCCGGCTCCGCCTATTCGTACGCGTATCTGGCGTTCGGCGAGTTGATCGCCTTCGTGATCGGCTGGGATCTGATTCTGGAGTACGCGTTGCAGGCGGCCACCGTGTCCGCCGGCTGGTCGGGCTATTTCAACAAGCTGTTGGAAGGCTTCGGCCTGCATCTGCCGGTCGAGCTGACCGCCGCATACGGCACCACGCCGGGAGTCACCACGTATTTCAATCTGCCCGGCTTCGTGATCGTGCTTATCATCACGTGGGTGCTGTCCATCGGCATCAACCAGACGAAGAAGACCAACGACATCATGGTGATGATCAAGCTGGCCATCATCGTGCTGTTCATCGTGTGCACCGTCTGGTACATCAATCCCGCCAACTGGAAACCGTTCTCCCCGTATGGCATCTACACGTTCCAGCCGGGTTCGACGCAGCCGTACGGCATCGTGCCGGCCGCGTCGATCGTGTTCTTCAGCTTCATCGGCTTCGACGCCGTGTCCTCCTCCGCCGAGGAGACCATCAATCCGAACAAGACGCTGCCGCGCGGCATCCTGATCTCGCTGGCCGTGTCCACCGTGCTGTACATCATCATGACGCTCATCATGACCGGCGTGGTGCCGTACAAGGAGTTCGCGAAGTTCATCGACGCTCCGGTGGCGGGCGTGATTCTCGAGACCGGCCTCAACTGGCTGGCGTTCATCGTGAACCTCGGCGCGTTGATCGGCATGACCACCGTCATGCTGGTGCAGCTGTACGGCCAGTCCCGCATCTGCTATGCGATGAGCCGCGACGGACTGTTCCCGAAGTTCTTCGGCGAAGTGCATCCGAAGTACCGCACACCGTTCAAGGGCACGTGGTTCTTCGGCATTCTGACGGCCATCGCCGGCGGTTTCATCAACATCAACGTGCTGTTCGAGCTGGTGAACATCGGTACGCTGTCCGCGATGAACTCGTGTCGGCCGGCATCCTGTGGATGCGCAAGACCCAGCCGGACGCGCATCGTGGCTTCCGTGCGCCGGGCGTGCCGTTCACGCCAATCTGCGCCATCATCTTCTGCCTGATTCTGATCTTCGGTTTGAATTGGGAGACGTGGGTGCGTTTCGCCGTGTGGTTCGCGCTTGGACTGGTCGTGTATTTCACGTACAGCCGCAAGCATTCTCAGCTTAACGAGCCGGGACTGTTCTAATCATCCCTTCATATGGAAAAGGACGTTTCCCGCAGTTTTACGGGAGACGTCCTTTTTTCTATGTTTCTATGTATGCGCAATCACCATTCGTGACGCTGGTAGGCGATACGCGTGGTATCGGTGGGGCGGTCAAGCAGTTGGATCAGGCCGCAGCGGGCGAATCCGTTCGATTCGAGCACGTGCTGCATGGCCTTGTTGTTCGGATGCGTGTCGGCGCGCACGTTGCCGTAATGTTCGATGCACCAGTTGATGCAGTCCTTGGCCGCGCCTTTGACGATTCCCGACGAGGCGATGCGGTGGATGGTCACATACGAGTCGTCGTCCAGCCAGGCGCCGTCGATATGCGCGTAGGTGGGATCCTCGCCCGTGCACAGGGCGAACTGGGCGAGCACACGCTCCTTGCCGTCAGCCTCGTCCACCAGCAGCATGGTGCGCTGCTGGCGAATGTCGTCAAGGATCACTTCCTCACGTGGGAACGTGTTTCCCCATTGCGTGGGATTCCCGTTGGCCGCCATAAGCTCACGCGCATGCTGGTAGATTTTCAGCATGACAGGCAGATCATCCATGGTGGCACGACGGAACCGACGTTCGGAAGTGGTTTCGCTCAACCCTTTCACCTCAATTCGACTGTGTACCTCTCTCAAGCATTCCAGCCGTCCAAACTACCACGCCCACCGCACAGGCATGGTAACGCTCACACAAGGCGGCGTTCGAACGGGTCGGAGCTGATGCCCTTGGCGAGGATGTCCTTGCACCATTCCTTGGCGGTGAACAGGCTGTGGTCGCGGTAGTTGCCGCAGCTTTCGATGGTGGTTGCCGGCACGTCGTCCCATGTGGCCTCGTAGGCGATGAATTCCAACGATTCCTTCAATGCGCGAGCCACATCCTCGGTGGAATGCTCGCCCCACGTCAGCAGGTGGAAGCCTGTGCGGCATCCGAACGGCGAGCAGTCGATGTAACCGGGGATGCGTTCGCGCAGCAGCACCGCGATGGTGTGTTCGATGGTGTGCAGTCCGCCGGTCGGAATGGCGTTCTCGTTCGGCTGCACCAATCGCAGGTCGTAGTTCGAGATCACGTCGCCGTGGGGGCCGGTTTCCGTATCGATGTAGCGCACATACGGCGCCTTTACTTTGGTGTGGTCCAATTGGAAGCTTTCCACCACCGGCTTGTCTTCCGCCATGTTCCGTCCTTTCGTTGTTGTGTTCACATTCCACTATTCACGGTCCGCGGGCTCAACGTCAACCGTCGTGCCATGCGTGTCGGTTATGGCCGGTTCAAGCCTCGTCGCCGGAATCCTCCCGAATCGCGGCCATGAACCGTTCGCCGTACTGTTTGAGCTTGCTTTCCCCCACACCGTTGACGGCAAGGAACTGGTCGTCAGTGATCGGCTTGACCCGTACCATGTCACGCAACGTCTTGTCGGAGAACACGATGTACGGCGGTTTGCCGAGTTCGCGCGCGATGTCCAGTCGCAGCGCACGCAGCTTCTGGAATAGCGCCTCGTCGCCGTCATCCGGCACGTACGATCCGACAGCGGGAGTGGACACGTCGGGCGTTCGACGCGCACGGGCGTCAGCACGTTTGATCTTCTTGATGTCGTAATGGAATTCGGGTGCGACCGTTTCCGCCGCACGGGGTCCGAAGCCGACGATCGGCAGGCGTCCTTCCGCGATCGTCAGGAAGCCGTCGGTGGCCATCTGGCTCAGCACGTCGCGGATGCGCGCTTCCGGCACTTCGTCGAGCATGCCGAACGACAGCAGGCTTTCGGGGTTGAGATAGCTTAGATCCTGTGCCTTCGAGCCGCGCAGCACCTTGACGATTTTGCCGCTGCCGACATGCTGGTTCACATCGTGCACGCAACGGCTGATGGCTCGGGCGATGTCGGTGACGTCGATGGTTTCGAATGTGTGCTCGCAGTTGGCGCAACCGCCCACGCATTTGCCGTCCGTTTTCGCCGCCGCGCCCGCGGTTTCGCCGAAATACCGGGTCATGTACGCGTGCAGGCAGTCCGTGGTACGGCAGTAGCCGACCATCGCGTCGAGCAGCCGGCGTTTCGACGCGCGTACGGCCTCCTGCTCTTCGGGAGTCAATCGTTCGTTTTCGTAATCCGAATCGAGCAGCCGGCGGCGGGTGACGATGTCCGATTCGTTCCACAACAGCGTGCAGCGGCTTGGTTCGCCGTCTCGTCCGGCGCGACCCGCCTCCTGGTAGTACGCTTCGATGGATTCGGGCATGTTGTGGTGGATGACGAACCGCACGTTGGATTTGTCGATGCCCATGCCGAACGCGTTGGTGGCCACGACCACGGGCACACGGTCGGTGACGAAATCGCGTTGCGCCTTCTCTCGTGCGTCGGCGCTCATACCGCCATGGTAGGCGACGGCGATGGTGCCGATATCCGACACATCCGCACCCCCTGCGGCACGCAATTCGGCGACGGCGCTGTTAAGCGATTCGGCGAGCGCTTCCGTTTCCTTGCGCGTGGCGCAGTAGACGATGCCGGATTCGTCCGGATGGCTGGCGATGTAGGACGCCACCCAGGATGCTTTGTCTTTGCGTGGCATGCTGATGACGTCGAAATACAGGTTCGGCCGGTCGAAACCGGTGACGGTGATGGACGGTGTGTGCAGGCCCAGAATCGAAACGATGTCGCGGCGCACGCGTTCGGTGGCGGTGGCGGTGAACGCGGCGACCGTTGGACGTGTGGGCAGTCCGGCGATGAATTCGCCGATGCCAAGATATGAGGAACGGAAGTCCTGCCCCCATTGGGAGACGCAGTGCGCTTCGTCGACGGCGACGAGCGAGATCGGCACACGGACGGCGAAGTTGCGGAATCGTTCGGTTTCCAAACGTTCCGGCGCCACGTACAGCAGTTTGATCTGGCCGGAGAGCGCCTGCGCGAAGACGAGATCCTGTTCGTCCGGCGTCTGAGTGGTGTTGATGAACGCGGCCGGAAGGCCCACGTCGTTCAGGGCGTCGACCTGGTCGCGCATGAGTGAGATCAGCGGCGAGATGACGATGGCGACGCCCGGCAGGATCGCTGCGGGAATCTGATAGCAGATGGATTTGCCGGCGCCGGTGGGCATGACGCCAAGCACGTCGTGTCCGGTGAGGATGGCCGAGACGATGCCGGATTGTCCAGGACGGAACGAATCGTAGCCGAAATAGCGGTTCAGCGCCTCCAATGCGCGGGGGTCTACGGAATCGGCGGAATCAACAGCTTGCGTCATGGTTTCCAAGTGTAGCAATGCCGTGCGTTGACCGCGGAGAGCGAAACGGCCGGCGCGGGTCTTGCCCATGCCGGCCGTTTCATGCTTCTATCGGAAATAGGGAATTCAGATCTGGCGGAACGCCTGCTCCAGGTCAGCGATCAGATCGTCCGCGTCCTCAAGGCCGACGGACAGGCGGATCAGGTTGGCGGGCACTTCGAGCGTGGTGCCGGCCACGGAGGCGTGGGTCATGGCGCCCGGATGCTCGATCAGGGATTCCACGCCGCCCAGGGATTCGGCCAGGGTGAACACTTCGGTGGCTCCGGCGAACTTCTTGGCCGCTTCGAAACCGGCGGCGATCTGGATGGAGATCATGCCGCCGAAACCGCCGTGCATCTGGCGTGCCGCGATGTCGTGGCCCGGGTGGGATTCGAGCCCCGGATACCATACGCGTTCCACTTCGGGGCGGGTTTCGAGCCACTGGGCCACTTTCATGGCGTTGCGGCTGTGCTGCTTGACGCGCAGGTCGAGGGTTTTGAGGCCTCGGATGTCAAGCCAGGAGTCGAACGGGGAGGGCACCGCGCCGGCCGCGTTCTGCAGGAAGGCCACCGCGTCGCGTGTTTCCTTGTCGTTCAGGACCACCGCGCCGCCGACCACGTCAGAGTGGCCGCCGATGTACTTGGTGGTGGAGTAGACGACCACGTCGGCGCCGTCTGCGAGCGGATGCTGCAATACCGGGGATGCGAAGGTGTTGTCCACGACCACTTTGGTGCCGTGCGCGTGCGCCACGGCCGCGGTGGCGGCGATGTCGGTGATGTTGAGCAGCGGGTTGGACGGGGTTTCCACCCAGATGTACGCGTACTGCTTCTTGGCGAGCGCGGCTGAGACGGCGGCCGTGTCGGTGATGTCCACCACGTCGAGGCCGATGCCCCACGGCACGAACACCTTGGACAGCAGACGGTAGGTGCCGCCGTACACGTCGTTGCCGAGCAGGATGTTGTCGCCGGGCTTCAGGGTGGAGCGCAGCAGCACGTCGATGGCGGCAAGTCCGGAGGAGAAGCTTAACGCGTATTTCGCGCCTTCCACGGCGGCGAGCTGCTCGTCGAAGCTGTTGCGGGTCGGGTTGATGGAACGGCTGTAGTCGTAGCCGTTGCGCAGGCCGCCGACGCCGTCCTGCTTGAAGGTGGAGGTCATGTAGATGGGGGTGACCACGGCTCCGGTGGTCGGGTCGGGTTCCTGGCCTGCGTGGATGGCGCGGGTGGCGAGAGCGGTGGCGTTGAGGGCTTCGGTGTTGGTCGAGATGGTCATGATGGGAACTCCTTGGAAGTAGCGGATGGTTTGGGTCGTTCGGATGATGGGCATTGGTTTCAAAGGTGCGATCGGGCTGCCGGACAGTCGTTTGACGGTCTTTTACAGGTACTGTTCGGCGAGGCTGGGCTTGGTGGTGCGTTCCACGACGTCGGCGAATCCGTTGGCTCGCATCCAGTCGTCGTTGAAGATCTTCTCCATATAGCTGCGGCCGGAATCGGGCATCAGCACCACGACGAGCTGGTTTTCGTCGAGGTCGTGCTCGCGGGCGTATTTCAGCGCGGAGAACACGGCCATGCCGGATGAGCCGCCGACGAGCAGTCCTTCCTCGTTGGCGAGGCGTCGGGTCATTTCGAAGGCTTCCGCGTCGGTGACCTGCACTATCTCGTCGGGAAGGCTCCGGTCGAAGGCCTTCGGGTAGAAGTCCTCGCCGACGCCTTCGATCTGGTATTGGTGCACGTCGTTCGGGTCGGAGTAGATGGAGCCTTCCGGATCGGCGCCGATGACCTGCACCGCGCCGTTGGACACGTCCTTCAGATAGTGTCCGGTGCCGGAGATGGTGCCGCCGGTGCCGATGCCCGCCACGAAATGCGTGACCTTGTGGTCGGTGGCCTCCCAGATTTCCGGACCAGTGGTGTGATAGTGGCTTTCGGGACCGTTCGGATTGTCGTACTGGTTGGGACGGTAGCCGCCGGGAATCGCCTTGGCGAGGCGGTCTGCCACCTGGTAGTAGGAGCGCGGATCGTCCGGACCGGCGTCGGTGGGGGTTACGACCACTTCGGCGCCGTATGCGCGCAGCACCGCACGCTTGGCTTCGGAAACCTTGTCCGGCAGGGTGAAGATCGCACGGTATCCGCGCTGCAAAGCCACGAGCGCGAGTCCGACACCGGTGTTGCCGGAGGTCGGTTCCACGATCACGCCGCCGGGCTTCAGTTCGCCGCTCTTCTCGGCGGCGTCGATGATGCGTTCGGCGATGCGGTCTTTGGAGGAGCCTCCCGGGTTGAAGTATTCGACTTTGGCCGCGATGGTGGCCTTGATGCCTTCGGCCACATGGTTGAGGCGGATGAGCGGGGTGTTGCCGATGAGTTCTGCGGTGCTGTTGTGGATGGTCATGACGTTTCCTTTGGGGCTTTGCGGTTTCGGGGATTCGGTTGGGATGCGCTCCCGGGAAGCCGCGTCGTCATGTGCAGCGGTTGAAACAGGACCTGTTGGGATTTTCGCGCTTGTGCGGGGATCACCGTATACGGTTACGGTATGCCGTATGCCGAAGATTGGCGATCATGCCGATACGTTACGGGAATCCGGAAAATCGAAGTTCTGGCGACCACGCCGAACGTTCTGGAATGTCCTATCTCAAGTTATGCGTCGATGAACCACGCGCCCCTCGGGCGGTTGGTTAGCGACAGCAACAACAAGAGCGATTGAACATGTGGCTTACATTACCACTCCCCCGGACATCGGCATGTCACCCGCGTTCATCATGCGGACATCCGAACCGTATCAGCTTCCTGGAACGGGCTCGCTCCGCCCCCAATAACCTGCGATATAACAGCCTTCGCAGCGCCCAACACCCCACCGGATATCATCGCGTCTACGTGATATACAGTGCAATTATGTATAGAGGAACCTCTTTCATATTCCCCGCACATCGAGTACGACCGTCGACGGGGAACAACGACCGTCCCCACCTCACGCCGGAAGCCGATTGCACCGATTGCATCGACCGCACCGATCACACCAACCGCAAACGCCATCGCGCATGGACGCCTTTCGTGGTTCTCTGGGCGGTGATGTCGACGATTCTCGTACTGCTGACGGTGTCCACGCATCCTTCCGATAGCGTGTACACCCTGCAATACCAAGGTGGCACCTTCCTCGTGGACCGTTCGCAGTACCAGCAGCTCGCCGACGCGTTCCTGCATGGCAGAACCTGGATCGACGCGCATGTCCCCGATTGGCTTGCGGCCATGGATAATCCGTACGACGAGCAGGCCAGAGGAACCCTCGGCGCGCAAACCGGCGATCCGTCACGCTGGGATTGGGCTTTCTACCATGGCCGGTACTACTGCTATTTCGGCCCGCTGCCGGCGCTCCTGCTCTTCGCGCCGTTCAAAGCACTGACCGGAACCGATCTGCCGACCGCCGCAGGATGCGCGTTCCTTGCGATACTGGCATGCGCTTCGCTCATATTCCTCATCGAAACACTGTGGAAGCGCTATTGGCATGGCACCCCCAGATGGCTCGCGGTCCTCGCCTGCACCGCAATCGTAGCGGCATCCGGATTGACGTATCTGGTGCTCGTCCCATGGTTCTATTCGATTCCCATCCTCGCATCGCTCGCACTCGCGCCCGCCGGCATCGCATTGTGGGCACGCTCTTCCAGCGATGGCCATCACACCCCACGCACTCCGTTCATCGCCATCGGTTCGACGCTTGTCGCGCTCACCATCGCCTGCAGACCGGCGTTCATCCTCACCGCGGTATTCGGCATCATCCTCCTATGGCCGCAAATCCGAACCCGCGATATCCTGTCCACCCGTTCCAGACACGCCATCCTCTCCACCATCGCGGCGATTCTGCCGTTCCTCATCATCGGCTGCGCGATGATGGCATACAACACGGCCCGTTTCGACGACCCGTTCGACTTCGGCGCAGCCTACAATCTCACCGGCTGCGATCTGACGCAACGGCATGTCAGTCTGAAAGCACGCCTGTATTCCGTCCTCCTGCTGTTCCTCACCCCAATCGGTTTCACGAGGGAATTCCCCTACACCATGGACGTGTTCTCACTGGATGAGGCAAACCCATGGGGATTCCTGTTCCGTAATCGGAACATCATTCCGGAACAGTTCGCCGGCGGACTCGTCGCGCTGTCGCCGATCTGCCTGCTCGCATTGCCCGCGGCCATCCGGTATTTCATTCGACTGCGGCGCAGCCAAAACTCCCACGCAACACAGTGCGGTGCGATAGGACTCACGTTCCTCGTTCTCGCCGTCCTCATCGCATGCATCGACGGACCGTTCGGCGTGAACGCGCGTTACCTGTGCGATATGACATGGCTGATGCTCATCGGCACCATGTGCCTGCTGTTCGTGTGGAACACGGATGCGCGTGAAAATGGGTGCCGGTGGCTGACCGTCGTGATCGTCGCCCTGCTTATCGTCGGCATCGGCTTGCAGCTGCTATGGCTTATGACCCCGGGGCGGAGCGAAAGCTGGAACGTTTCGAATCCCGCCCTGTATGACTGGTTGCGCAGACTGTTCACGTTCTAGTCGGTTCAGCCGATTCAGGCGATCCAGTCGGTTCAGCCGGCCCAGCCGCCTACCTTGCATCGATCCGACCTGCGATCAGGCCTGCATGGACGCGGCTTCGATGAGCGAGCGCGTGTACGCGGAACAGGGATGCTTCAGTATTTCCGTGGTCGTACCGCTTTCCTCGACGCGTCCGTCATGCAGCACCGCCACACGGTCGGCGATATGCTGCACCACGCCAAGATCGTGCGAGACCATGACCAGCGACATGCTCGGGTTTGCCGCGCGGATGGCGCGGAATGCCTCCAGAATCCTCACGCGTGCGGCCACGTCGATGGCGCTCATCGGCTCATCGGCGAGTATCAGGTCCGCACCGAATGCTACGCGTCGGCAAGAATGATGCCCGGATCGTCCACTATGGCACGCGCGATGGCCACACGCTGCGCCTGCCCGCCGGAAAGATCCATGGGGTACCGTGCGGCGAACACCGCCGGGTCAAGCCCGACCACACGCAATGCATGCTCGGCCTGCGAGGCGATCTCATCATTGCCCATGCCCTTATGGCGCAAGCGCAACGGCTCCTCTACGGAACGTGCGACGCGCCAGCGCGGGTCGAGCGAGGCGAAGGGGTCTTGGAACACCAGGCCGGTCTGTCCGCGTAGCATGCGGCGCACGGCAGAGCCCCGCTTCCCCATTGTCTGGCCGCGATACGTGATCTCGCCCGAATCGGCGGATCCCAAGCCGAACAGCACACGCGTCAGCGTCGATTTGCCCGAACCGGAAGCGCCGATAATCGCCAGGCACTCCCCCTCGTATACGTCAACGTCCACGTCGAACAGCACCTGCCTGCGTTCCCGCTTCGAACCGAAGCTTGTACAGATGCCACGCCCCTGCAGCACGATGTCACTCATTGCCGTCGTCTTTCCTCATGATTGCCGTGTTCTTGAACGTCTCCCGCTTGGATTGCGCTCTCGCGGATTCCCGGCTGCCAACACTGCTACCAGCACTGTTGCCATGCGGCAGGGTAAGCAACCTGGCCGCATCGACCAAACGTCGCGCGGGTTCGCTTGCCGGCGCCTGCAATAGGCTTGCGGTCGTGCCTGTTTCGGCGATCGAACCGCCGTCCAGCACATAGCAGCGCGTAGTGGCGCGTGCGAGCACCGCGAAATCATGGGTGATGAACAGCATGGACGCGCCGGCATCGTCGACCAGCGACGTCAGCAGGTCGACGATCTGACGTTGCGTGATCGAATCCAATGCCGTGGTCGGCTCGTCGGCGATGATGAATCGCGGCGAGGTGATCAACGCGGTGGCGATGCCGACGCGCTGCTGCTGCCCGCCGGAAAGCTGATGTGGGTATTTCAGCAGTGCATCCTGGGAAAGCCCCACTTTGTCAAGCATCGCCTTGACACGATCAAGACGCTCGTCAAGCGACAGATCGTAGTGCAGGTACAGCGGCAGACCGATCTGCTGTGCAACCGTCATCACGGGATTGAGCGCTGCCGCCGGATTCTGGAACACCATGCCCATATAACGCCCGCGCAGATCGGCCATGGCGGTATCGTCCAACCCGATCAGTTGCCTGCCACCAGCCATGATGGAACCGCTCACCCGCGCCGTGTCGGGCAGCAACCCCATCAGGGCTTTGGCGATCATGGATTTGCCCGAGCCGGAGGAACCGACCAGACCGATGCGCTCACCGTCGGCGATGTCCATGCACGCATCGCGCACGATGGGTTTGTCGCCGATGGTGATGGTCAGCCCACGAATCTCGATGCTCATGCCGCCTCCCTCAGCTCAGGATTGGCCAACGGGTCGATGGCGTCGCGCAGTGCGTCGCCGAACAGATGCAGCGCGATCACCGTCATCGTGACGATCAGTCCCGGCCATAGCACGGTCAGCGGGTAGATGCTGATGAATCGTACGGATGTGGCGAGGGAATGCCCCCAACTGGGTACGCCGGCACCCACGCCGACGCCAAGATAGGTCAGGCCAGCCTCAGCCAGTATCGACGTCCCTGCGCTCATCGACAACTGCACCAGCAGCACCGGCATCACGTTCGGCATAATATGCCTGACGAACACGCGCGCCCCCGAAGCGCCGGACCATACCGCCGACTCCACATACTGCGAACGCGCGGCGAGTATGGCCGCAGGTCTTACGATGCGTGCCAGATTCAATCCGTAGGCGAATCCGCATGCGGCCACGATCACCGCCGCGGAAGCGCCGAACGGCACCGACAACATCAATGCGATCAGCACCGTCGGTATCGAGATCAGCGCATCGACCACCACCACCGACGTGGATCGCAGCGCGGTATGGCGTGACACCATGGCGGCCACCAACGCCAATCCGAATATTCCGGCCACGACTACGGTAAGCGATGCGATTGCAAGATTCGTGCGCGAACCGGCCATCAGCCAGCTCAGCACGTCGGCGCCAACGCCATCGGTTCCCAACGGATGCGCGGCCGTGGGCGAAGCCCATGCGTGGAATCCGTCCGTCTCAAGTAGCGCATAAGGCGTCCACACCAGCGAAATCAGCGAAACCAGCACCCACAGGCCGAGCACGATCAACGCATATTTTCCACTGGCCTTGCGCCACATCGAACGCATAACCACACGAGCGGCCGACATCACAGCACCTCCTGCACGTCGTCGGAAGCGGTGTTCAGTCTCGGATCGAGCGCATGATGCGCCATATCGACCGCCAATCCCAATAGCAGGAAGAACGCTGCCAGCAGGAACAGTTCGCTCTGCACCGCGATCAGATCACGATTGCCCACATCGGTGATGAGCATCGAGCCCAGCCCCGGCAGGGCAAACAGGTTCTCGACCACCATCACACCCGTTATCATCTGGGCGAAGGTCAATCCGATAACCGACACCAGCTGCGGCATCGACAGTCGCAGGCCTACGCGCAGCAGCGCCTGCCTGCGCGTCATGCCGCATGCCATGGCCATGCTTACGGCCTGGGATTGCGCGGCATCGCCCAACGCGGCACGTGTATAGCGCATGATCCCCGCACCGGCGGTGATACCGGTGGCCAATGCCGGAAGCACGAGCGACGCCATGGCCCGCCCGCAATCCTTCCAGCCATCGTTCGGAAAACCCTGCGAGGGGAACAGCCCCAGCAGTCCCGAGCCGTGCGAGAACAGCAGAATCAGCAGCAGTCCGCTCCATAACGCCGGAACAGCACCTCCGACAATGGCAAGCACATGGAACAGCCCCCGCCACCGCCTGTTCCTGGTGATGACGGCAGCACAGCCAAGCGGCAATCCGATCAGCAGGGCTACGGCAAGGCTGAGCATGATAAGAGGGAACGTGACCGCCGCCCGGGCGCCGACCTGCGAGACGACCGATCTGCCGCTGATGGCGGATATGCCAAGATCGCCATGCAGCAGTCCGCCAAGCCAGTCGGCGTATTGTACGGGCAGCGGCCTGTCGAGTCCCATCTGCGTCCGCAGTGCGGCGATACGGGCCGCGGTCGCGTTCGTTCCGGCCATTACGGCTGCAACGTCACCGGGGAGTACACGCAATGCCAGAAACACCAGTATCGACAATCCCACCAATGCCGCTATGAACAGCAGCAGCCGTTTGGCCACGAATCTCATATCATTCCGCCTTGGAAATCTGCCATAGCGGCAGTACCGTCTGGCTGAGCTTGTCGGGGAATCCCTTGATGCCCTTGTTGTACGCCACGGTCACACGGTAGCCGAACAGCCAGTCGGCCGGTGCGTCTTCGCTGACGGTTTTCGCCGCCTGCTTGAGGTATTCGTCGCTTTCCTTCTCGTCGGTGGCGGCGAGCGCCTTGGCGTACAGCGCCTGCACGTTCCTGTTGTCGTAGTGGTAGTAGTATTCGGGCGTGGTCCACTTGTAGAAGTCATGGCTTTCGGCATGGTCCACCAGCGAAAGCTCATAGTTGCCGTTGGCGTGCACGTCCTGAAGCCATGTGGAGAATTCCACGTAGTTGATCTTCAGATCGATGCCGATTTTGGCGAGCTGGCTTTTGAGCTGGTCACCCAGTTCGGTGCCGTACGTGTTGGCGTAGGTGAGGGTGAGCCGCAACGGCTTGTCGGTGGCATAACCGGCTTCCTTCATAAGTTCCTTGGCCTTGTCCACGTTGTACGGGTACAGGCCGGTCAGGTCCTCGTAACCGGGGTCGACGGACGGGATCGGACCGCCGAGCGCGTAGTCGACGTTGCCTCGGGAGGCGATGATCTCCTTGTGATTGATGGCGTAGCGGATGGCCTGGCGGACGCGCTTGTCCTTGAGTTTGGCGTTCGTGCAGTTGAAGGCGAGGACGAACTTGTCGCTGCCGTCGGCCGCGGACACCCGATATGTGTTGGTATCGAGCGATTTGGCGAGCGTGGCGTTCACAGGAGAAAGCACGTCGACGTCACCCCCTTTGAGCGCATTGACGGCCGCGTTGTCATCGGTGATGAATTTGAGCACCACATGTTCGGTGGCGGGTTTGTGCGCGCTGCCCCAATATTTCGGATTGGCTTTGAGCACCATCTTGCTGGCCGGGTCGAAGGATTCGACGGTATACGGACCGGAACCGACGGCCTCGGTCTTCGCGTTATACGTGGCGTTCTTATCGAACACCAATCCCGGGCGTCCGGTCAGATACCACAGGAGATTGGAATCAGGGGCATCGAGCGTGAGCCTGACCGTGTTGGCGTCCACCGCTTCGGCCTTGTCGAGGCTGGCCACCTGGTTGGCGTTGTAGTACTGCTTCTCCTTGAGCTGGTTGATGGACCAGGCCACGTCGTCAGCGTCGAGCTTGTCGCCGTTGGAGAAGGTCATGTTCTGGTTGAGATGGAAGGTGTAGGTCTTGCCGTCCTTGGAAATGTCCCAGGATTTCGCGAGGCCCGGCTGCACTTTGTTGTCGGAGTCGCGCGACAGCAGCGCTTCGTAGACGTTGCCGATCAGCACCTGTTCGATGGCCGATCCGGACTGGTGGCGGATGTCGAGGCTGACCGGGGCGAGTTTGAGCCCGATGGTGACGGTGTCGGCTTTAGTTACGCCGGAAGTGTTCGCGTCATCGTTTTTGCCGCGCGTCACTGCAATGGCGACGATCACCGCGACGGCGGCGATGATGGCGATCAACGCGATAAGCCACTTCTTCGGGCCTTGCGATTTCGCGCCGTTCGACGATTTCGCACGCGCGTTCAGAGTGGCGTCGGTGCTTGCCGTGGACTGCGGCTGCTGTTCGTTCTCCTGTTTGGTTGCGTCGGCTTCGCCGTGCGCACCGGTAGGTGACGACATGGGATTTCTCCTCTTCGTATTTTCGATTATGTGTTGTGATTGCGGTTGACCGCCTGCGTGAGGTCGATCACCACGGCCTGATTCTACTGTCCGCCATACCCGCGGCCCGTTCGGATTCGCCTGCAAAGCGCGCGGAGGCTTCGGCCCGGTTATATACTTGACGCAGTCGCGGCAGGTCACAACGAGAAGGACGGTTGATCCATGGCGCATATTCTTTTGGGGGTCACCGGCAGCATCGCCGCGTTCAAGGCCTGCCATCTCGCCTCCGATTGGAGCAAGCAGGGGCATGAGGTGCGTGTGGTGATGACCGCCGCCGCACAGGAGTTCGTCACTCCCCTGACGTTCAATTCCCTCACCCACACGCCGACACGCACGTCCATGTTCGCCGCCGGACATCGTCCCGGCGCTACGGCCGACGTGGCACCCGGACCGGACGGTCCGCTGCAGATCAGCCACGTGGCCGACGCGAAGTGGGCGAATCTGCTGGCAGTCGCTCCGGCGAGCGCCGATATCATCGCGAAAATCGCCTGCGGCATCGCCGATGACCAGCTGACCAGCACCATACTCGCGTACGACAAGGGACCGAAGATCCTGTGCCCCGCCATGAACGTGCATATGTATGAAAACGCCGTGACGCAACGCAATCTCAATACCTGCCGTGAGCTCGGTTGGACGATTGTGGAGCCGGAAAGCGGCATGCTGGCCTGCGGCGACGCCGGCAAGGGACGTATGGAGGAGCCGGCACGCATCGAAACGGCGGTGGAAGCGCTGCTGCTTGCGAATCGTCCGGAAAGTGAGCTGCCGCTTAAGGGACTTGCCGTGCTCGTCACCGCCGGCCCGACGCAGGAGCCGCTTGATCCGGTGCGGTTCCTCACCAACCATTCCACCGGCAAGATGGGGTATGCCTTGGCCGAACAGGCACGCGATCTGGGCGCGCAGGTGACGCTTGTGTCCGGTCCGGTGGCGTTGGACGCCCCGTATGGCGTGGATGTGGTCGATGTCACGACCGCACGGGATATGTTCGATGTGGTGACGAGCCGTTTCTCGGACACGGACATCACCGTCATGGCCGCGGCCGTCGGCGATTTCCGTACGGTCGAGCAGGCCCGGGACAAGATCAAGAAGAACGGGCGCAGCGGCATCGAGCTCGAGCTCACGTCGAATCCGGATATTCTGGCTTGGGCCGGCGAGCATAAGCGGCCGGACCAGACATTGTGCGGATTCGCCATGGAGACGCGCGACCTTGAGGCCAACGCGGCGAAGAAGCTTAACGGCAAGCATTGCGACATGCTGGTGGCCAACAATCTGCGCACCCCCGGCGCCGGTTTCGCAGCGGACACGAACGTGGTGACGGTGCTGACGCCGGGCGAAACCGCAGACAGGCCAAGCATCGAACGATGGAGCAAGATGGGCAAGGACGCACTTGCGAAACGTATTCTTGTCAAGCTCGCAGCCATGCGTGCGGACGGCGAACGGCGCTAACCGCAGCATTTTCGAATCGCAATAACCGTATCAATCGCAATAATCGCAATATTTCAACGGAACTTCCGCAAAACGCGAAGGAGAACGCAACATGCTTCTGATGGCTGTGGATATCGGCAACACGAACGTCGTGATCGGTTTCATCGACGATGGGCGCATCGCGGGCACGTACCGCATCACCACGAAGGCGAACCACACGTCCGACGAATACGGGCTGATGATCACGCAGTTCCTGGCTTTGAGCGGCTACAAGCCGGCGGATGTCGATGATGTGATCATTTCGTCCGTGGTGCCGAAGGTCATGCATTCGTTCCGTGCGAGCATCGTGAAGTTCCTCGACATCGATCCGATGATCGTGGGACCGGGCATCAAAACGGGACTCAACATCCGCATGGACAATCCGCAGAACATGGGCGCGGACTGCATCGCCGACTGCGCGGGCGCGTATTACGAGTATGGCGGGCCGATTCTGGTGGCTGATTTCGGCACGGCCACCACGTTCAACTACGTCACCGCGGACGCGTCGGTGATTTCCGGACTGATCACCACCGGTATCCGCACCGCCGCGGCCGCACTGTGGGAAGGGACGGCGCAGCTGCCGGAAGTGGAGATCACCCGTCCGAAGTCGATTCTGGCGAAGTCCACGAAACCGGCCATGCAGGCGGGCCTGTACTACAACTTCCTCGGCGGCATCGAACGCACGATCGCGCAGTTCCATAAGGAGATCGACGAGGATTTCCGTGTGGTGGCGACGGGCGGATTGAGCCGCGTGTTCGCCGACGACACGAACATGATCGACATTTACGATCCGGACCTGATTTTCAAGGGCATGCGGCACATCTACGACCGCAACGTCCGCTGATTCAAGAGCCAGCGACGGGAACCGGCGATCATAGCCCGGCAATCTGAAAACCGACGGCCTGCGGATAATGCGCTATCCGCAGGCCGCAATCGATTAAACCAATTACACAGACGCTATTGGATGGTGAAGCCCTGGTTGGCTCCGTATTCTTTCAGGTCCTTCTGCCATAGGGCTATGCCGCCCTTAAGTTTGATGCGGTCGGACGATTCGGTGTTCTTCAACGCATCGCCGATGTTGGAGGTGTCGGAGACCTGACCGCCTGCGGCGATGATGTTGAGCCTGTTCTGCTCTTTGCGCAGCAGGCTCGACCATTTGTAGGCCTTGCCCACCGTGGACCGGAAGTCGCTGCGCGCATACACTTCGAACGGCAGATACTGGTATCCGGTCGACACGTTCTCCGCGGCCTGGGACAGCACGCGGTTGTATTCCTGCCCGCCGAAATAGGGCACTTCGATGCCACGGTCGTCGGTCACCGTGGTCTTGCTGAGGAATTTCGAGTCGGATAGGGTGTTTTTGTCGGCTGGGAACGCGCCGCCATCCACGCGGGTTGTGATGCCTTTGGCATTGTGGCAGGCGTATTCGATGAAACGGTATGAGGCTTCGGGTTTGCGGGAACGTTGCAGCACGGCAAGGGCCGAACCGCCGTTTTCCGATGTGGTGGCCTTGCCGTCGGGCGTCGGCATCTGGGCCACGCGCCACAGGCCGGCCGCGCCGGGAATGTCGGACATGAGCAGCGAAGGCAGCCATGCGCCGGAGAACAGCGAGGCGACTTTGCCTTGTCCCACGGCCGATTTCCATCGATCCGACCATGACGTGAGGTTTGTTGCCACCAAACCCTCATCGATCATCTTCTGCCAGAATTCGGTGAATTCGCGGGTGCCTTTATCTTCGGTGAGTCTGATGGTCACGTTCTTGCCATCGTTGGACGTGGAGAACGGGCGTCCGCCGGCGAGCCAGATCATCGTGTCGTAGAAGCTGGCGTCGCCGGAATCGGCGGTGATGTACACGCCGATTTTCTTGAGTTTTTTGGCGGCCTCGTAGTAGTCGTCCCATGTGCGGATCTTGGACGCGTCCACGCCAACCTGTTCGAACACGCTGTTGTTATAGAAGAAGGCCATCGGGCCGGAGTCCATGGGAAGCCCGTACACCCGTCCGTTGAGCTGCACCGACGCCCAGGTGCCGGGCGTGTAGAAATCGACATAGCCTTCGGTTCTGCCGGTGATGGGCACGAGCTGGCTGCTGACCGCGTACTGGCGCAATGCGTAATATTCCAGCTGCACCACGTCGGGAATGCCGTAACCGTCTTGGATGGCGTTGTTGAGTTTGTCGTAACCGCTGGTGTTCTTCCAAACCACGCGGATGTCGGGATTGTCTTTTTCGAAGCCGGCGATGACCTGTTTCATGCTCGGCTCCCACGACCATACGGTGATCTGTGTGCGTGTGTCCGTATTGGCCCCGCATGCGGCTGCGCTGGCCGCCATGACGCCCGCGCAGCAGATGGCGATGAGCTGCTTCACCAGTTTCGCCGATTTCAGCACCACGCCCACGGACCTCCGTTTTGTATTTCGCCTGCGATTACCACCATAAGATTATACGGGTCATGCGGAAGCCACGCACAAGCCTGGAAAGGCTCCCCATATCCACCCAAATACGCCGAATGCGGAAGAACCGCTCCGGAAGCGAACTTCCAAAGCGGTTCCCTGCGATATCGCATCGGCGGCTAAGCCGGTACGCAATCAAGCTTCGATGCCGAGCTTGGCGCGTTCCTTCTTGGAATACATGAAGGCCGGCAGCTGACGGCCCTGCTTGAGCCAGGCATGGTATTCGGCGGTGGCCGCGAACTCCACATCGGACGCGGAGTTCAGGCAGGTTTCCACGGAATCCTGGATGACGCCGATGATGAAGCCGACGCCCACCACCTGCATGGCGATGTCGTTGCTGATGCCGAACAGCGAGCAGGCCATCGGGATGAGCAGCAGCGAGCCGCCTGCCACGCCGGACGCGCCGCATGCGCCGAGCGCGGAGACCACGGACAGCAGGATGGCCGCCGGCAGGGAGATCTGGATGCCGAGCGTGTTGGCGGCAGCCATGGCCATGATGGTGATGGTGATGGCCGCGCCGTTCATGTTGATGGTGGCGCCCAGCGGAATGGACACGGAGTACATGTCCTTGTCAAGCCCGAGCTTCTCGCACAGCTGCATGTTGACGGGGATGTTCGCAGCGGAGGAGCGGGTGAAGAACGCGGTCAGGCCGGATTCCTTGAAGCAGCGGTAGACCAGCGGGTACGGGTTGCGGCGCAGGAAGATGAAGATGACGAGCGGGCCGAACACGAGCACCATGAGCAGCATGGTGCCGACGAGCAGGAGCAGCAGGCTGCCGTACTTGGTGAATGCGGACAGGCCGTTGTCGGCCACGTTGGTGAACACGAGGCCCATGATGCCGAACGGGGCGAGGTTGATGACCCAGCGGATCACCTGGGACACGGCGTCGGCCACGTTGGCCATGAACGCTTTGGAGCTTTCGTTGGCGATGGACTTCATGGCGAGTCCGAACAGGCAGGCCCACATCAGGATGCAGATGTAGTTGCCATCGATGATGGCCTGGATCGGATTGGCCACGATGTTGGTCAGCAGCGTCTGGATGACTTCGGAAAGGCCTTGCGGCACCACGTCGGCTTTGGCGGCCTTGCCCAAGGACAGGGTCTGCGGGAATAGACGGGAGGTCAGCACGGCCACGACCGCTGCCAGGAACGTGGTGAACAGGTACAGGAACAGCACGGTGCCGAAACGGCGGTCGAGTTTCGACGTGCCCTGCGCAAGGGCGCTGGCCACCAGTACGAACACCAGAATCGGTGCCGCGGCCTTCAACGCGGCCACGAACAGGGTGCCGAATTCGCCGATCCAGGTCACGTGGGGCATGGTCAATGCCAGCACGGTGCCGATGATCAGGCCGACGATGATACGGACGATCAGCGATGCGCCGTTGTAGATGTCGGCGACGCCGCGGACGGCTTTCGAGATTTTACCCATGGTTCTCTCTTACTCTCGTGATGCCGGAAACGCTCCGGCAAGTCAACAGAACGCCATGATAATCGGGCGTGTCGGCCGAGATAGGGGAATGTCCAAAATCGTGGGTTTCTATAAGCCCGCGCCCAACGGCACGTGCGATACGAATCGACGTGGCTCGCCGTTGAGCGGGTCATCGAATCGCAGTTCGCGCGCCACCAATTCCAAGGGTTGCGAGAAGTCGTCGTACGCGCGCTGCACGATGTCCGGGTAGAAATCGTCGCCCAATATCGCCAGTCCGAGCGAATTCATATGCACGCGCAACTGGTGCGTCTTGCCGGTTTTCGGATGCAGCGTGTAATTCACGTACGGTCTGCCGGCAACGAAGCGGATGCCGCTTCCCCGTTCGATCAGCGTTTCCGCGTTGGGCACGTCGGCGCTTTCGTACGCCTGCAATCGTCCGCGATCCTTGTTGATATGCGACCTGCGTACCAGCGGAAACGGCAGGTGCCGGTCGATGCGCACCGCCGTTCCATATCGCGGCCGCTGCGTCGGGGCGAGCGGTGCCAGGCATTCGTAGGTTTTGACGGTTTTGCGATTTTGGAACAGCATCTGGTACGCGCCTCGCGCAGACGGATTACGTACGAACACGACGACGCCTGCGGTCAGTCGGTCCAAACGGTGCGCCGGCGTGATGTTCGGCTCGTCGTACCGCTCGCACAACCGGACCAGCGCGGTTTCGCGATACCACATGCCGCGTGGCGTGGTGGCGAGGAAATGCGGCTTGTCGATGACGATGATGTTCTCGTCCTCGTACAGAACCTCATATTCGAAGGGAATATGAGGTTCCTCGAGCACGTACCGGTGCCTGCGTTCGTTACTCAACGGTGACGGACTTGGCGAGATTGCGCGGCTTGTCGACGTCGTAGTTCTTGAGCTTGGCCATATCCATGGCGAACAGCTGCAGCGGTACCACGTCCACGAGCGGACTCATCAGTGTCGGGCATGCGGGACGCCAGAAGACCACGTCGGCGTAACGTTCCACATCCGGATCGTTCTCCTCGGCCACTGCGATGATGTAGGCGCCACGGGCCTTGACCTCCTCGATGCCGGAAATGACCTTGGAATGCAGAACGTTGCGTCCGCGTTCGGGCGGGACGATGAACACCACGGGCTCACCTTCGTCGACCAATGCGATCGGGCCGTGCTTCAATTCGCCAGCCGCGAAACCTTCGGTGAACGTGTAGGCGATCTCCTTGAGCTTCAACGCGCCTTCCATGGCGACCGGATAGCCCACATGGCGTCCGAGGAACAGGAAGGATTTCGCATCCATCATCTGTTCGGCCGCATCCTGCACGGTTTTGGTCTGCGTGTCGAGAACCCACTGGATCTTGCGGGGCATATCCTTCAGGGAATCTAAAGTCTGGGCGATTTCGTCTCGGTACATGGCACCCTTGACCTGCGCCAGATACAGACCAAGCACATACGCAGCCGTGATCTGGGCCACAAACGCCTTGGTGGAGGCGACCGCCACTTCCGGACCGGCGTGCGTATACAGCACAGCGTCGGATTCGCGTGGAATGGAAGCACCCTGCGTATTGCAGATGGCCAGCACCTTCGAGCCCTGCTCGCGGGCGTGGCGCAACGCCATCAACGTGTCCATGGTCTCGCCGGACTGAGAGATGGCCACCACCAGCGTGCGCGAAGTCAGAATCGGATCGCGGTAGCGGAATTCATGGGCGAGTTCCACCTCCACAGGAATGCGCACCCAATGCTCGATGGCATACTTGGCTACCATGCCCGCATAGGCGGCGGTACCGCATGCGATGACGATGATCTTATCGATTGCCTTGATATCATGCTCGTCGATGCGCACTTCGTCAAGGTTGATGTTGCCATCCTTGTCAAGACGGCCAAGCAAAGTGCGCTGCACGGCGGCCGGATCCTCATGGATTTCCTTGTCCATGAAGGAATCCCAACCGCCTTTCTCGGCGGCTGAAGCATCCCAATCCACAGTGTAGGTCTTCGGACGTTCCACAACATTACCCATGAAATCGGAGACGACCACCTTGTCGGCGGACACCATCACCGCCTGGTCCTGATCGATTTCCATGGCATTCTTGGTGTAAGCCACGAACGCGGCCACGTCGGAACCAAGGAAATTCTCTCCATCGCCAAGTCCCACCACAAGCGGCGAATCATGGCGCGCGCCTACCACGATGTCCGGCTGACGCACATCAGTGGCGAGGATGGTGAACGCGCCTTCCAGCATGCGCGCGAGACGACGGACCGCCTTGAACAGGTCAGGCTTACCGGTTTCCTCGATAATTTTGTCGCTGATCTTACCCAACAGCTTCGCAGCGACCTCCGTATCTGTTTCGGAGACGAAACGATAACCTTCCGTCTGCAGGTCGAGTCGCAGCTGGGACGCGTTTTCGATGATGCCGTTGTGAATGATGGCGACTTTGCCGTCACGGGAGGTATGCGGATGCGCATTGGTATCATTCGGCACGCCGTTAGTGGCCCAGCGGGTGTGTCCGATGCCCACGGTGGCTTCCGGCATCGGAGCGCGTTCGATGTCCTGCACTAGATTGGCAAGACGACCGGCCTTCTTGCGGACGGCCACACGCTCCATACCCGGTGCGGTCAACGCCACACCGGCCGAATCATATCCGCGGTATTCCAATCGCTGAAGACCCTGGAGGCAGACCTCCAAAGGCTTGCCGCACGCGGTATGAACATTTCCTGCATATCCTACAATTCCACACATAGCTCACCAGTGTATCGGACGGATATGTCACCTGCTCACGGCAAAAACCACTTTCACACAACCCGCCAGCGGGAGAACGGTGGTGCAAGACTTCAGGCTTCGGTTTGGCACGCAATGTACTGTTTCGCCTTTTCAGCATCATACCCGGGTACTGATTCATCGAAATACTTGCCGAACACGTCCCTGTCCTTGTTCTCGTCGCTGACGATCGCCTTGTAATCCTCCACGGTCATGGATTGCTCGGCGAGCCCGTATTGCTTCAGGCACTTGAGCAACGGCACCACGGGATCCTCGTTCTTGGGGTTGCTGTTCATGTCGCTGCGCAGCATATTCATATCCGTGAAATCATTGTCCGCATCGCATTGCTTGACAATGGCATCACCGTCGGCCTCGCTCATCCCCGACGGATACGAGGTTGACATGCCGCCTTGTGAATCGACGGTGACTTCGACATTTTGCTGTTGCGCGCAATCGCTGAAATGCTGGCTGAGTTCAAGGAACTCCTGGTCGGTGATCTTGCTGTCTTTGAGTATCTTTTTGGTCAAGGATTGGTGTGCGTTGTCGTAGGTGCGCTTGATCTGCTGCGCGTATGGCCCGGTGAACACCGTGCCGTCCTGGGCCGTGGCGCTGCTTGATGCGCCGGTAGCGGTACCGGCGGACGGATCGGTATGCGCCGCTCCCCCACAACCGGACAGCAATGTCAGGCAGCATACCGCCACACACACGAAGGTCGTCACACCGGTGTGACGATGCCGCGCGATATTCGAAGTTCCCATGTGCTCTTCTCCTTGCGGATCCTTGTCTCTTCCATTCAGCCGGCCCGCGGTAGTGGGTGCGTGCCGCGCTAGTCACGGCACACACCCACTACCGACGCCGGGGTTTCAGTCCGACAGATGGGTGTCATCTGGGTGCTCATGCCGGTACACGTAATGCGACAGGTCACTGAGCTTGTACCCGTCGTAGCGTTCCATGCATTCCTTTGCGACCCTGTTGTCCTTCTGCGCGTTCGCCCCCGTGTACGGGACCGGTGTCAGCGCACCGTCGGTCAGATCGAAGGTGGGGAAATCGTCTTCGCTTTGAGCCTGTGCGCAGATACAATCCATGACTTTACTTTCCAACGCTGCGATGTCCTTCTCGCTGATTTTGCCGTCTTTGATGAGGTTCCGGGCGAAACCAGTCTGAAGATTGTCGTACATGTCCGCGAACCTGCGGGCGTAGGCGCCTGTGAACACGGTCCCGTCTTCGGCTTTCGCGGTGGTTTGCGACGGGCTCGGAACCGCGTCCTGACGCCCCGTACCGCACGCGACGCATGCCAGACATGCAACAATGATGCCGAAAATCGACACTATGCAGCGAACACGGACGACAATATCAGTCAGCATCGGTTGCCAATCACTTGTACACACGCCAATTCGCCGTGTAGAACTTCAGCGGTTGCCCGTGCGCGTTTGCGTATGACTTTTGATATGTTGGAGCCCACTTGCCGTAAGCTTTCTTCAGCGTTCCATCGTTTAATGAGTACGTCAGCACATGCTGCGAATACACCCCCTGTGCTGTAGCCATGGAATATGTCCAGTACACTACCCCGCGATTCCATACATCTTTTGCGTTCGCAGTACCTGCAAGCCCGGTAGCGAGCAACAACGACGCAGTAACCGCCGCCAATGCCGTTTTAGCTTTTTTCTTCATTGTGGATACTCCTTCTTGTATCTAGGTGACGCCCCGTTGACGCCATGCTTGCATGGTTTCGCGCTTGAGCAGACGATGCAAATCCTTGTCGTTAAAATTGCTACAAGGCCCAGGTTGTTGGTTATCGGTTCTTGAAATACCGGAACAAGTCACGTTCACGGGTGATCAGCATCGCCATCGAGGCTCCGGCAAGTACGCCGACGAGTGCCGCCGCCGGAATCCTGGCGAGAATGCCGACAAGCGTCGTCGGCGAGATGATGACGCCTGTTTCCATATGGGTCAACGCCCACACGGTCAACGGTGTTGTCACGATTATCGCCGAGCAGCACCACATCAATGTTTCAAGCAACATTTGCAGCCAGAGCGCGATTTTCGGCTCCCCGCAATGCATGGCTGACGCCAGTTCGAGCCGCCGAGCACGCACCGCGGCATATCCTGCGAACAACGCGGCGACGAACATCACAACGGGAGCGAGCGCGCTTTGCCTCCCCCGGAATGTCTTGACGGCATCGAGCTGCGTGCCTTGCGTGCTGTTGAGCTGGCTGATTGTAGGCTGCTGCGAGGCGTCCGATGGCCACGAGGATACCGTGGATTGGAGCAATGACTGCATGGCGTCAGGCACCGGCCAGGCCTTGACCAGGCATTGGTCGAAATCGTCTGCAGCTGCGGGAACCTGGCTAAGCGCCACATAGTCGTAGCTGGTTGATCTGCCGTCATCCGGGTATTGGAACACCCCGGCGACGCGCACCTTGCCGCCGGCACGCAATGCGAGCCGGTCCCCCGCCCGAGCGTGCACAGACCGGGCGGCCTGCGAAGACAGCCAGATGCCGTCGTAGTCCCGTACAGTCAACGTCGCCCCATCGGACCGTGTCGAGGAGGCGAAGACGCCAAGTGCCCCCGTGGTGGCATCGAGCGAGGGGATGCCCGCAGATGGCAGGACGGCGGATGTGACCTTGTCGTTCTTCGACCGTAACGCGCCGGATGCGAGCACCCCGTCCACACTGGACAACCGTTCGCATGCTTCACCGCTGATTCCGCCTTTGAACTCGATGACGTACGTCGACGCGCCCGATGCGATATATCGGTCAACCTGCTGCGCTATTGACCGAATGCTGAACAGGTCGGCAGCAGACAACCCGCCGACCAACGCGGCGAGAATCAACATAAGCATGAACGCATGCGAGGTTCCGGACACGATATCCCGCCATGCTTCGTCCACGACACCACGCAGACGCATACGCCCTGTCTCAGCCGTATCCCGGTCAATGGCAGGCGCAACGGTATCTTGTTCCCGGCTCACTGGTAGTCCCTCAAATCGATGATGTCCGTGCACGCGTCGCGGGTGCGCGGATCATGTGTGGCGACCACGACAATCGCCCCTGATATCGACAACCCGTGCAAGGTTCGGTTCACGCTCGCCGCAGTCGCCAAATCAAGTTGTGCTGTCGGCTCATCCACAAGAAGCAGTCCCGCGTGGGAGGCGACCGCGCGCGCAAGCATCAGCCGCTGAGCTTCGCCACCGGACAGGTCACGGAACTGTTTGGCGGCAAGATGGTCAAGCCCGAACACGCGTAACAGTGACAAAGCGTGCTCTTCGGCTTCGTTCCTGCGGTCCCCGCGAGAAATATAGGGCAGTGCCACATGGTCGATGACTTTCCTACGCGCTACTCCATGAGGATTCTGCAATACCCAGCACACCCGACCGCATGAGACGCGTATGACCTTGCCCTGCGCTGGCTGCTGCCAGCCTGCGACAATGGACAATAGCGTGGATTTGCCCGAACCAGAAGGACCAACCAACGCATAGACGCGCCGGGGATACAGCGTCATGGTGATATGTCTGAACAGCCAGTCGTCCCCGTCGAAACTGTGCCCGACATCGTCAAGCTGGACATGGGCAGACCGCTCATCACAGGAATCGTCCTGAACCGTACTGGTTCCCGCCAATCCTGCAACCGCGGGTCGTATGGACTCGAGCTGGTCTTGCACGCTCATCGGCACGCCTTGCCCGTGCTGGCGGGAACATTGACGGAAGTCAAGGATGCGCCGGATTCCACGCTGACCATCGATTTGCCAAGCTGGGAGGCGACCACATGGACGGCGACCGGCTTGCCGCGCGAAACCACGCATGCCGAATCCGCAGAGACGTCATACATCGCCGCCGGCGGCACCGAGACCACGTTCAGCGTTTTGGCGAGCTTCCAGCGGTACGTAACGTTGATGGTGTTCGAAGCAGTGTCTTGTCCCGTGTCGCTCTGAGATCCTGCGGTATCGGAGGCCTGCCCGGAGGCTGACGGCTGTTGAGCGGCACGGTATTCGTTGCTCGCACCGATGGCGGAGAGCAGGGAGGCGTCGGTGCTGTCCGCTGTCCGATCGGTGATGGTGAACGTCGCTCCATTGACTTCCATGACCCGATCACCTCGCAACATCGAGGAGTCATTGCGCCGGAACGTCGCACGAACCGGTTGGCTGGTAGTCGTCAGCACATCGGCTCCCTGCTCGACATGCCCGCCATATCGGGCCTGGCACTCCTTGACAGTCACCTTCTGTTGGGGCAACCATGCAAACAACGACGTATCGATGCTCCACTGGCGCTCCTGCGTGGCGCTCTGCGTCCCAGCGTGTGCGGCAAGTACATTGAAGGCTTTCACTGTATCCCACGTCATCACGTCCGAATCCGGGGCCGTATATCCGAGCCGTCTGAGCTCCGCATTGAGCGCCGCGATATCGCCGCCCTTCATGCCACTGGTCATCGTCCGATACGGTGGTGTCCTCAGATACAGCGCGAGTTGGGGTTGTCCGTCAACGGCAATGAACGCGGAGCCTGATTCGATGCTGCTCCCGGACGCGCACTGTCTCAACTCCGTAACTACTCCCCCAACCGGAGCGGCTACGGAACCGGATTCGCTGCGTTCTACCGTGACGGTGACGGAACGCTCGTCATCATATGGTTCCGATTGCACGACGAGCGTGCCCGCGCGCGTAGTCGACTCGAACGCGGCAGGTTCGGGCTCACGGGTGAGCAGGAATCCGCCGCACACACCGGCCGCCAGCATGACGAGCGCGAGCAGCACGGCCACGGAGACTGACACCGTGTTGCGGCCAGCGTTCCGGTTTCCACCGGTTTTTTGGTGATGCATCCGCATTCTGTGCTCCTTCGTGCAGAATCGAAACGTTATCATTATCGGCGGGGAGGAATCCGCAGGCAAATCCTTGTCGTACAAATACCTACACGGTCGCGATACTGGCACTCACGACAAACATGGCTTTGCGGTACGATTACCCGTTTTTCGTTGACTTTCCGCCGATACGGCACCTCATCTCCCAAGCAAATCATGATTGCGCATCTCACATTTTGGCGCTTTTTTGGAATATCCTGCGGAACGGTTTCCGTGAAACCCATCGTTTGACGCCAATCCGGCGGCGCCGACACAGAGCTATGCTGGTGTATGAATACCGTATTCGAACAAGCACAGAGCCAGGCACCATCATGAGCCAACAGCAGACACCATCCGCGACCGGCAGCGACCAGACGACGGGCACCGTGCAGGTCGTGCTCGTCGACAACGACATCCTGGCGCTGAAGATGCTGCGCGAGATCATGTCCGCGTGGCCGCGCGTCGCCATCACCTGGACCGAACATAACGGCTCGGACGCCTTCGACCACTACCGACAATGCGAATCCGGCATCCGTGATCTGCCGGACCTGTTCATCACCGACATCTCGATGCGCGGCCTGTCGGGCGTCGATATGAGCCGAGCCATCCGCTACACCAACGGCACGATGCCGATACTCGGCATCACTTCATACGAGCCGACCCAGTTCTACCATGATGCCGCCGACGCCGGCATGCAGGCGGTTATCGGCAAGAACGAGCTGTCGGCCCTTAAAAGCATCATCATGGAGGTCGCGGACACCGGCGCTCTCGCCGTCCGACCGCCCTTCGAGGTACCGGGGCGGACGCATCTGCGCATCCGGCAGGAAGGCCTGCCGTACATCCTCTCGCTGAGTCAGCAGGAAAAGCAGGTGCTCACCATGTGTTCGCACGGATATAGCAACGCCGATATCGCGCAGGTGCTCGACGTTAGCCCGTCGACCATCAACACCTACATCACACGCGCGTCGCGCAAGATGGGCGTGGCCAGCAAACGGGAGGCAGTGGCGTTATGGACGAAAACCATCGGACTGTAGGCGGCTCGCCAATGGCGAACATCAAGACCATGATCGCGCCCCGGACCACGCAGCGGCTGCATCACCATAAGATGCATATCGCCCTATGCCTGGTGGCCACGATACTCATGGCCGCAGTACTGACGTTCCTCCCCGCAACGACACCCACACAGTGGATCATCTGCATCATCGCCTGCTGCTGCCCGCTGGGCATCGCCTTCGCACCGGTACCGATGTCCGTCATCTCATTCGCCGTGGTACTGCTACTGATGTTCACCCCCGGGATATCGCTATCGGATGCCGGCTCCATCATTCACATGCTCACACCGCTGGCCATAGGCACGCTCGCGTATTCGACACCCACCCAATGGTCGGTCTGGGGTCTTGTCACTTCGATCGTCACCTTGCTGCTGGCTTTCGACCCCCGCGAAGCGCTCTCGCAGGGGGACGCGCTCTCCTTCTTCGTGCTGCTCGCCTTGTACATCGTCACGTATGCGATGTGCGCGTCCATCCGCACCATCGCCATCGACGATCGGCAACGGCACCGCGACGCCGAGCTGGAGCTGTTGCAAACACAGCAGGCACATCAGCGGGAAGTCACCAGATTCGCGCAAATGACCCATGACGCGGTCACGGCAAGCCTGTCGAGTATATTCCTGCTCGCGCAACAGCATATTGACATGTTGGACACGGCCGGCAAGACGGCGGATGCGTCAGACGAGGATTGGCGGACCGTCCGGCAGCTCAGCGAGAGCGCCCTTGCCAGTATCCGCTCGGTCATCAGGACCATGAACGCCTCGGACGAACGCCCTGAGGATCATCTGGATGGCGCTTTACACAACCTTCCGCTACCGCAGCGCATCGGCATCGCGATCGAGCAGGGGCAGCATCTGCTGGCCCCGCACCATATGCATGTCGATGTGCATACGTCAGGGCAGATATCATCTCCCGCCTGCACACGGTCAGGCGACGAGGCGGTGACCCTCATCGGGGAGATCTTCACGAATCTGCTGCGGCACGCGTCCCCTGACAGCGCGCCCATGCTCACCATCAGCTACGATGACGACAACATGTCGCTCATGCAGACGAACGCGCTGACGCACAAGAACACGCGCAGACACGGCACAGGCCGGCAATCGCCTGAAGCCTCGCAAGGCCCGGCCGCGAGCGGTGACGCCCTGCCGCGATCACAGAGCGGACTGCTCCTCCACCGTGGCGTCATCGAGTCGCTGGGCGGCAAACTGCGCTTCAACAGCGAGGACGAGACGTGGACGCTCTACGCGCGTATCCCCCTGCACCCCAACGTCTAACCCCAAAGCCTAGGCACAGTAGGCTGCTCGGGCACAGCAAGGCCGCTGCGCCCGAGCGTCGTTCAAAATGCTCCTGTCAGGCGACGCACCATGGAAGCCACTTGGGGCATGTCCCCAACAAGACGCTGATACTTGCGGGAGCCGGCGTCGCAAGCGCATCATCATACCGGGCACCGGTGATTCCCGTGGACAGCCCGCAGACACCGACGGCGATGGCAAGGCACATCGCCAATGCCGCACGACTGTCATGGTTGTGGATTGCAACCCCACGAACGATTCGCATCATCAACACCACCTGTTCGTTCATCTTGACACGTGTCACAGCACGTGCTGCAGGAAGTCCTTGAAGCGCGGCTCGCTCGGATGGTCGATGATTTCCGGACCGCCTTGTTCGACGACCACGCCGCCATCCATGAACACCACCTGGTCGGCGACCTCGCGCGCGAAGCCGATCTCATGGGTGACGACCACCATGGTCATGCCTTCCTTGGCGAGGTCGAGCATGACGTTGAGCACTTCGCCGACGAGTTCCGGATCGAGCGCGGATGTCGGTTCGTCGAACAGCATGATCTCCGGCTTCATGGCAAGCGCGCGGGCGATGGCCACGCGCTGCTGCTGGCCGCCGGACAGCTGTGCCGGATAGTAGTCGAGACGCTCCCCCATGCCGACGCGGTTCAGCTCCTGAATGGCGAGTTCGCGGGCTTCCTTCTTGTCCATGTGCTTGACGTGGACCGGAGCCTCCATGACGTTTTCAAGAGCCGTCATGTGCGGGAACAGGTTGAAGCGCTGGAACACCATGCCGAGTTTGGAACGCTGTTCGGCCACTTCCTTGTCGTTCAGGGTCTGCAGCACACGTTCGCCGCCCTTGTCGACGTACTTGTAGCCGATCATTTCGCCGTCGACGTCGATTTCGCCGCCGGTCAGGGTTTCCAGCTGGTTGATCAGACGCAGGAACGTGGATTTGCCGGAACCGGACGGTCCGAGAATCACGGTGACGGTGCCGGGCATGACGGTCATGTCGATGCCTTTGAGCACGTGCAGGTTGCCGAAGGCCTTGTGCACCTGGGTCGCCTTGACGGCGGGAACGATTTCGTTGGTTGTGATTTCGCTCATGGTCATTCCCCTCACGCGGTCATTCCCGCGAACGTGGCTTCGTTCTGCTTGTCGACGTCATCCTTGGGTTCGCCGAAGGTCTTGCCCGGCAGCGGCGTGCGCTTGCCGCGGGCTCCGGCGGGACGGGCGTCGAAGCCCTTGCCGAAGTGCTTTTCAAGTCGCGACTGGATGACCATCAGGATGGAGGTGATGACCAGATACCAGATGCAGGCCACGATCAGCAGCGGAATCGGCTTGTACAGACGGGTCGCGATCGCCGTGGTGGCGAACTGCAGTTCCAGCGTGAACGGCACGGCGTTGACAAGCGACGTGGTCTTCAGCATGCCGATGAACTCGTTGCCGGTAGGCGGAATGATGATGCGCATGGCCTGAGGAAGCACCACGCGACGCATGATCATGGAGCGCTTCATACCCAGCGCCTTGGCCGCTTCGGTCTGACCCGGATCGACGGCTTCAAGACCCGCACGCACGATTTCAGCCAGATATGCCGCTTCGTTCAGTGCGAGACCAAGCCATGCCGCGTTGAACGCGGTAATGACGGATTGCGAGTCAATGCTCCAGAATTCAATGGAAGTGAACGGAATGCCCACGCCGATGCGAGGCACCAGCACGGCGAACAGACCCCAGAACACCAGCTGCGTATACACAGGGGTGCCACGGAAGAACCAGATGTAGAACCAGCTCACGCCACGCAGCACCGGGTTGATGGACTTGCGCATCACGGCCAGAATCACTGCCAGAATAATGGCGATGACCATGGAGATGACCGTCAGCAGCAACGTGTATTTGATGCCTTCGCGCACATTCTTGTCGAACAGGTACTTCCAGACCACATTCCATTCGAAACGCGGATTGGTGACCAAAGCCTGCACCAGCATCGCGGCGAAGAGCGCGACGATGATGGCCGCCACGATCGGACCCGTACGCTTGACAGGCAAGGCTTTAATGCGATTGGGAATATCGAGGCCGTCGCCGTCGACTTGTTTCTTCGCCATGATGCTGTTTCCTTTTTCTATCTATCTGATGAGATCAGTTGAGGTCGGTCGGATTGATCTCAGCCTTGTCGAGAGCGCCGGACTCGACGCCCCAATGCTTGAGGATCTTCATGTACGTGCCGTCATCCATCAGCTTCTGCACGGCCTTCTGCACGGCCTCGTCGAGCTGCTGGTCGCCCTTCTTGATGGCGATGCCCTGCTTGGCCACGCCTTCAACGTCGCCGAGCGCCTCAAGCTGGCCGTCGGTCTGGGAGATCGCGTAGCCGGCGACCGGCGAATCGGCGTAGAACACGTCGGCCTTACCGGTGGCCACTGCGGTGGCGGCTTCGGCCTGACGCTTGTAGGACATCACTTCGGCCTTCTTGTCGGCCTTGCAGCCCTTGGCGATCTTGTTGGCCTCGTCCTCCTGGACGGTGCCGGTCTGCACTGCGATCTTCGCGCCGCACATGTCGGAGGTGTCGAGCTTCTTCGGGTTGCCCTTCTGCACGGCCCACGTGGAGCCGGCGCGGTAGTAGCTTACGAAGTCGACGGACTGCAGACGCTCTTCGGTGATGGTCATGGCGGTGATGCCCAGATCGTACTTGGAGCCGATGGACGGGACGATGGTGTCGAACATGGAGGAGACGATCTTCGGCTTCAGGCCCAGCGTCTGGGCGATGGCCTTGGACATGTCCACATCGTAGCCGACCGGCGTCTTGCCGTCTTCGGCGTAGAATTCGGCCGGAGCATAGGACAGTTCCATGCCGACGGACAGCTCGCCGTCCTTGACGGTCTTCGCGGAGGCGGCCAGCTTGGCCAGCTCGTCATCCTTCTTGATGGTGCTCACATCGTAACCAACGGTGGTGTTCTTCGCCTTCGAGTCGCTTTTGGCGTCACCGGAATCCGTGGTGCCGCATGCGGCGACGGAGAACATCATGGCCGCGCTCAGCGCGAGAGCGGCAAACGATTTGAATTTCAACGACATAGTGGGTTCTCCTTCTATTCTCTTCCCATCCACTGAACGGTAATCGTCCATTTGCCAATCAGACGTCCAGTATTCCAAAGGCACACGATAAAACCGCAATGCTACGCCGACGTTAATCGGCAAAAAGCGTAGGGGCATCGATCTATATACGTCCGATGCCCCTACGCCCGCAGCGTCAGTGCGCCGATCAGCCCAAATCGGTCGGGTTGATCTCGGCCTTGTCGACGGCGCCGGATTCGACGCCCCAATGCTTGAGGATCTTCATGTACGTGCCGTCATCCATCAGCTTCTGCATGGCCGCCTGCACCGCCTTGGCCGTGTCGGAATCACCCTTCTTGATGGCCACGGCCTCCTTGGTCACGCCGACGTCCTCACCGAGGGCCTCAAGCTGGTCGTCGGTCTGGGAGATCGCATAACCCGCGACCGGCGAATCGGCGTAGAACACGTCGGCCTTGCCGGTGACGACGTTGGTGGTCACATCGGTCTGCAGCTTGTTGGACAGGATCTGGATGTCAAGCTTGTTGTCCGCCTTGCACTGTTCGGCGCCCTTGTTGACTTCCTCCTCCTGTGTGGTGCCGGTCTGCACCGCGATCTTCAATCCGCACAGGTCGGACGTGTCGATCTTGCCTGGGTTGCCCTTCTTGACCACCCACGTGGAACCGGCCTTGAACATGCTGACGAAGTCGACGGCCTTCATGCGTTCCGGGGTAATGGTGAACGACGAGACGCCGATATCGTACTTCGAACCGATTGATGGAATGATCGAATCGAAATTCGACGTCTGCGGATCCGCCTCGAGGCCGAACGTTTTCGCCAACGCCTTGACGATGTCCACGTCGAAGCCGACCGGCGTCTTGCCGTCCGCGGCCAGGAACTCGGCCGGCGCGTACGACATATCCATGCCGACGGTCAGCTTGCCGTCCTTGGTGACGGAGGACGGCAGCATCTTGGCGATCTTCTCGTCCTTCTTCACGCCGGACACGTCGTAACCGGTGGTCGACGACGAATTCGAATCGACGGAAGCTTGGGAATCCGTTTTGTCGGAGGTTCCGCAGGCTCCCATCGAGACGACCATCGCCGCGCTCAACGCGAGCGCCGCCCAACCTTTCAGGTTCCTCATCATGGCAAGTCCTCTCTTCAACCCAGCCAAATCAACCAGCCAAACGTGGCTATGGCATAACCTAAGAGCGGATTGCTACGAGCGTATTAACGGACGCAAAAGTTCCGAAACATTCACTCGTTGGTGCCGGGGGTGTTGATCTCCGGCTTGCTGATGGCACCGTCCTGAACACCCCAGTACTTGAGGATCTTCATGTAGGTGCCGTCGTCGATGAGCTTCTGCAGGGCCTTCTGCAGGGCCTCGTCCATCTGCTGGTCGCCCTTCTTGACGACGATGCCTTCCGGGGCGATGCCTTCGGTCTTGCCAAGCGTTTCGAGTTCGCCGTCGGTCTGCGCGATCGCGTAGCCGGCGACCGGCGAATCGGCGTAGAACACGTCGGCCTTGCCGGTGACGACGTTGGTGGTCACATCGGTCTGCAGCTTG